>Ga0073934_10006146_pt1 | contig 17803 bp, 12 predicted proteins | sample LarsenN4metaG_FD_76834 | JGI IMG/M metagenome (GOLD analysis project Ga0073934, IMG submission 76834) | Hot spring sediment bacterial and archeal communities from British Columbia, Canada, to study Microbial Dark Matter (Phase II) - Larsen... ... | reverse complement strand
GGAATTTATTCCGTTGTTTCAGGTTTTCGGGCAGACGCTCTACGCGCCGAGCCTGATGAAGTACGGGCGCGCGTTTCAACATTTGAGTCATCCCGCGCCGGGCCGCGGTAGCAGCGGCGTGCACGAGTGGGGCTTCGGGCGATTCGACACGAAGACGCTTTCACTCAGCGAGCATCAGATCCCCACGCTCAGCGTCGTGGATGATACCTTTGACAAGCATCGCAACTGGATGTCCGCGGTGATACAAAAGGCCAAACAACGCGCCGGAATCTCGAAGTAGGGGAAGGCTTCGCGCTCCCCCCACCCGAGGGTCAAAGAGGGGAGCTGTTGTACTGGCGCTCCATGAGCGTCGACCCTAGCATAGGAGCGGGCCGGCGGGCGCGAACCACCACTGCAATTTCGGGGGTATGGATGACCAATCGCGGATCAAAGTCGTCTGACGCCATGGCAGCAGCTCGGGCAAAAGCAGTGCTTGTTATTCTGGCGTGCGCGCTCGGCATGCTTCCCTCAAACAGCGCAGCCGGCCAAGGGCCTGTGGCGCGACCAAATGCACCTCTTGCCATCGCGGGCCAGCCCGCGGAACTCACCGTCTCGGCCGTCAGCGATTGGACGATTCGAGTTCAACTTGGCGTGGTTGGGGTAACCAAACCGTCGAGCCCACAAGAAGAGGATCTGGTTCTGGCGCAACCCGAGTGGCCGGGGCGCAAGTTGCAGGTCCGGCTGACTGAGGGTGTCAAGTTTCTGAGGTTCGGAAAGCTGCACGTTGTGGTCTCACCGAATCCGCTGACGATTACAGTTCGCAGGTCGGGCGATCGGGTCATCCAACGGCTTGAGATTGAGGGGGCGACGGGAAACATCAGTTTCCCCTTGGGTGACGGCCCGGTGTACGGGCTCGGCGCGGGCGGGCCACAGTACGACCGGCGAGGCGCGACCTACTCGATGGAGAACGCGCACGGGGCATGGAACCTCGCCGTGTACGGCGGCCGCATGCCGATCCCGTGGCTCATCGGAACCTCCGGCTGGGCGATGTTCGTCCATCAGCCGCTGGGCAGCTTCGATCTGACGGGCGAAGAGGGCCGATTCGAAAAATGGCCCTCCGAATTGGCGTTGCCCCTGGACGTGTTTGTTGTGGGCGCCCCAGAACCCACGGAGGTCATGAAAGAGTACGCGCGGCTGACAGGGTTCCCGCACATGCCGCCCATCTGGGCGCTGGGCTACCAGCAATCGCATCGCACGCTCACCAGCCGAGAAGAAATCCTGGGCGTGGCGAAGACGCTGCGCGTGAAAAGGCTTCCCTGTGACGTCCTGATCTATTTAGGCACCGGCTGGTGTCCCTCGGGCTGGAACACTGGTCACGGGTCGTTCACCTGGAACTCGCAAGTGTTTCCTGACCCTCAGAAGATGATTCAGGAGATGCATGACCTGAACTTCAACGTCGTGCTGCACGCCGTTTATCCGCCCAAGCAATTGTACGGGCACGCCGGCGATGAAAGTGCGCCCGTCGAGGACGCGAACCATGCTGCCAACTACTGGGGGAAGCACCTGGAGGTCTTCCGATTGGGCATTAACGGCTGGTGGCCCGACGCCGCCGAAGATTTGAGCGTAAACGCGCGCCTGGCCCGCAACCGCATGTACTGGGAAGGACCGCAGCTCGAGCGTCCGGACGTGCGCCCTTACGCGCTCCATCGCACCGGGTACGCCGGCATCCAACGGTACGGTTGGTTCTGGTCGGGCGACGTCAACTCGACGTGGAAAACGCTTCGGGAGCATATTCCCGTGGCTCTCAACACCACGCTGAGCGGCATTCCGTACTGGGGAACAGACATCGGAGGGTTTTATCCCACGCCGGAGTTTACCGGGGAGCTTTACGTCCGCTGGTTTCAATTCATGGCATTCTCGCCGCTGTTTCGTTCCCACGGGCGGGCGTGGAAGCTTCGTCTGCCCTGGGGCTGGAATACCGGCGAAATCGGCCCGACGGAGATCAACCCGGAAATAGAAGGCTCTGGGTTGCCGGACGCGAGTGAACTGCACAACCCGGCCATCGAACCGACATGCCGCAAATACCTGGAGCTGCGCTATCGGCTGATGCCGTATCTCTACACCCTCGTGCGCGAGACGCATGACACAGGCATTCCCATCATGCGCCCGCTGTGGATTCACTACCCCGGCGACCCACAGGCGGTGGCGCGCAGCGATGAGTACTTGTGGGGGCGCGATATCCTGGTCGCGCCCGTGGTCGAGAAGGGCGCCACATCGCGCCGCCTGTACCTGCCGCCGGGTGAGTGGTACGACTTCTGGACTGAGGAGAAAGTGGAAGGCGGCCGCGAGATCAGTCGGACTGTAGATCTTGCCACCCTGCCGCTCTACGTTCGCGCCGGAGCGATCGTGCCCATGGGCCCGGTCAAGCAGTACGCCCTGGAGAAGAGCGACGGGCCACTTTCCCTGGTCGTCTATCCGGGCGCCGACGGAGACTTCGCACTTTACGAAGACGACGGCGTGACGTTCAACTACCAAAAGGGCGAATGGAGTCGTCTACGCCTCACCTGGAGCGACCAGCAACGAAGGATCAATCTCCGATGGGAGAAAGGCTCTCGCGTGCTCACCTCTTTGCCGAGAAAGATCGAAGTGCGGTTGGTGCCGGAGAAAACCGTCCGGACCGTGCAATTCACTATCAAGCCCCTGGAAGTGAAGTTCTGATTGATCGACTGTGGATTTGGGAGGGATTCGATGAGAAGAACCTTTTGCCACCTGTGGATTGCATTGTGCTTGGTCGTGGGATCGGGCCTCGCCGCTGAGGTGAAGCCCAAGATCACTCCCAAGATCGAGGCCTTCAGCTATGGTGAGGTCAAACTCCTGCCCGGGCTTTTCAAGGACCGCTTCGACATCAATCGGAAATACCTCATGAGCCTTCCCAAGGAGTCGCTGCTTTACCCGTTTTACAAGGAGGCGGTGGTGAAGGTGCCGGCAGGCAGCAAGCCGCTGGGCGGCTGGGAAGCGATGGCGGTCGACGTGCGCGGGCACTTCATGGGGCATTTTCTGTCGGCCTGCGCGCGGATTTACGCCACGGCCGGTGACAACGAGATCAAGGCCAAGGCTGACGAAATTGCCGCCGAACTCGCGAAGTGCCAGCGCACGAACGGCAATGGCTACGTGGGCTCCATCTCCGAAAAAATCCTCACGGCACTCGAGACCGGGCGCGAGGCGGAAGTCTGGGCCCCCTACTACGTCCATCACAAAACCTTGATGGGCCTCTATGAGATGTACAAGTACGCGGGTAACCAGCAGGCTCTGGAAGTCGCGAAGGGGTTCGCGGATTACATCAAAGCGCGCATGGACAAGCTCTCGGACGAAACGGTGGCGCGCGTGCTGGAAGTGGAGTACGGCGGAATGTCGGAGGGACTCTACGATCTCTATGCCGCGACCGGCGAGGAGAAATACCGGGATTTGGCGCGGCGCTTCGAGCAGGCAAGATTTCTCGACCCCCTCGCGCAGGGCCGCGACAATCTGGCGCGCCTGCACGCCAACACGAACATTCCCAAAGTCTACGGTGCGGCGCGCGCCTATGAACTTACTGGCGAAACCCGCTACCGTGACATCGCACTTAACTTCTGGGACATCGTCAGCCGCACACGCAGCTACGCGACCGGTGGCAGCAATGTGCGCGAGCTCTGGGGCAGGGCGAACCAGCTCACGGAGACGCTCGCCGAGTCGAATCAGGAGACCTGCACCACCTACAACATGATGTGGCTCACGCGCTTCCTGATGCAGTGGACGGGCGACGCTAAGTACGGCGACTACTATGAGCGCAACCTCTACAACGGCATTATCAGCGCCCAGCGGCCGGCGGATGGGCAGTTCTGCTACTTCACGCCGATGAAGTCGGGCTCGATGAAGGAATTCGGAACTCCGCTCGACACTTTCTGGTGCTGCTATGGGACGGGCGTGCAAGCTTTCTCGGACCTGGCGAGCAGCATCTACTTCCGCGACGCGGAAAACCTCTACGTGAACCTTTTCGCGCCCTCCGAAGTCGCCTGGAAGCGGCCGGAGGGCATCGTACGAGTGGCTCAAGACACTGGTTATCCCCAGAAGGCGACCACGCGGTTGACGATTAAAGCCGCGGGATCTGGGACCTTTGGGTTGAAGGTCCGCGTTCCCTGGTGGGCAAAGAAAGGCGTGGAAGTGAAGGTCAACCAGGTCAAGGTTGACGTGCAGGCTGCGCCGGGCAGCTTCATGACGCTCACGCGGAGGTGGAAAGATCAGGACGTGATTGACGTCTCGATGCCGATGAGCCTTTATGCCGAGCCCATCAACGATGACCCGGATCTTGTCGCGGTCATGTACGGGCCGATGGTGATGGCGGGCCTGGTCTTTGGCGACACGGCGTTCAAGGGAGACAAAAGCAATATGGCGTCGTGGCTGGAGCCCGCGGCCGGCAACGAGCTCGCAATCGGTGACCGCGTCCCCAAAACCGGCGATTCACTCCCCGACGAGATCTCGCACCCCAGCTACGAAGTGGGACTGCGGCGGGAACGCATCGAGTTGACCTTCAAGACGAAGTCGCCGAACTTACCGGTGAAGTTCGTTCCGCTTTACCAGGTCACCTCTCAACCGTACGGCATCTATTTCCGGGTGACGGAGTAGCCTCGGCTGGCACAGACCTTTTGAGGTCGGCGGCCAGCCGTGGCCACCAAAGGGTGGCCGCTACGGCCCGCTACTTCCCGCCAGACGCAGCCTGGGGGAAGACCGTCACGCGCAGGTTCGTGCAGCCGTACGGAATTAGCGTCAAATCCTCTTCAGGTTCGTTCGTCCGAACCGGACTTTGCGGCAAGGGACCGGCCGAGCCAGCCACCAATTTCCACTCCGAAACTTTTCGCCCTTTGGCCTTCATGCGCAGCGGCGCGCCTTCGGGCGAAAAAGGAGCATCGGCGACGGGGCGCTCCTCGAGTGAGAGAGAATCCTCGGGCTTTTCGGGATCGATTACCAGCGCGTAATTCCACGCCGTCGTGGGATGGACTTCCCAGTCCGCGTGCGGAACTTCACCCTTGATCTGTTTCCATTCCTCGCCCATGGCCAGTGAGAAGAGCAGCGGTCCGCGATTGATGGCGACGCCATCGCGGTACCAGCGTGTGACCTTCAGGGGCATCGGGAAAATCAGCTCTGCGACATCGCCCGATTTCCACTCGCGGCTGATGGTGTGGAACGTGCCGGGTTTCACACCAGCTTCCTTCTGGCCCTGCACAGTGATCATTGCGCCGTCAGCCCAGGCCGGCACGCGGAGAACCAAGGGAAACTTGGAGGGGGCAGTTGGATACACGGTCAAGCGGACCCGGTCGCGGAACGGGTAATCTGTGTCCTCCACAATCGCCACGTTGACTCCATTGGCGACTTCAGCACTCACTTGGCTCGGCGCATAGGCGACAGCGGCCAGCCCGCCTTCGCGCGTCGCCATCCAGAGGTGCGAAGCGAATTTCGGCCAGCCTTGATGCATGTTGGCCGTGCAGCAACCGAAGTTTGGCTCCAGCCCGAAAATATTCGAATCAGGGTTGTTCGTCGTCCAGTTGCGTCCCGGAAGGACACTACACATCACCTGATTGACCTGCTGGTCGTACTGGTGTGCCCACATGTCCTTCTTGAAGGCGGCAGGCAGCGCGTTGAAGGTGATGCGCTCCAACCGGTCGCCGAACGCCGGGTCACCGAGGACGGCGAGGAGTTGCTCGAGGGAGAACGTGGCCTCGACGACCGCGCAGAGCTCGGTCCCTTGCGAAGGATCCAGACCGGCGTAATGCTCGTCGCCGCTGTGGATACCGGTCGCTTGGCCGTGGTAGCGGTCGAGCTGTTCCTGGAGCTGATAGATGGCTTTGCGATCGCTCTCGTCGCCCGACACCTGCCACCAGACCGCAGAGGTCTTGATGGCCATGGAGTTGTTCACGACATGCGAGTGAAGATTGACTTCTTTCTTCGTCACCTTGCGTGGGTATTTGAAGTCGGCGAAGTGCGCCTGCCAGTCATAAGACTGTTCGTGAAGCTGGCGCGCCAAGTCGAGCAGCTTGGGATTCCCGGTGCGGTTGTAAAGCCAGACGAGGCTCAGGACTTCATCCGCCCAACGATGTTGTGCCCACTCTTTCAAGGGGGCCTGGGAGAGCAGCTTCGATTGATAGTCGAAATAGCGCTCCATCACGGGAATCACCCGCGGGTCGCTGGTGGCTTCCTGGTACTGCGTGAGAACCTTGAGCATGATCATGTTGGGCCACCAAGTGTCGCTCTCCTGCCAGACAGTGGCATACTTGGCTTTCCCCAACTCTGGCCCGATGCGGCCGTCGGCACGCTGATGCTCGATGGTCCACGCGATCCATTTCTTGGCTTTGTCAATCAAGCGCTGGTCTTCAAGCAGGTAGGCCAGCGGGACCAAGCCATCCAGATAGTACGGTCCCCGTTCCCAGCTCTCGCCGGTTCCACCGATCCAGCCACTGTCCCTGAGGTCGGGCCAGAACTCATCGAGATGCCCTGTCAAGCCGTTCGCTTGGATCTCCAGTTGCCGCTTCAGCCATCCTCGCGGCTTGATCGAGCCGAGGGGCAATGTCGCAAAAGCGTTCGAAGACAACGGGGATTTGTTCCAGTAGACAGCCGTGGGAGGAAGCTTGGGGGCCACGGCGGGTGACTCAGCCTGTTCCGATAAATGGCATGCCATGAATCCCACCGTCAGCGCTATGGGCAAGAGTGCCAGAAGCAGAATGTAGCCCGCCGAAAAAGGCGGTGAGCCTTCTGATGGTTTCCGATTTCGAATCATGCGCCTTCTCCCAATTCGTGGTGCCGGGCGAGTTTGGGTCTCTAAAACCGCTATCACAAGCTCCCCGGATCTGTCAGTCTACATCCTCGGCGGGCGTGGTTGACGAAAATCTCTCGACCTTTTTCCTCCCTTTCGCCTGCGCTGGACGAGACTCGATCCTTTTTGTCGGCTTCGATTGTGTGCTATAAACACTTTGAGGCTTTTTCTTCTGGCTGCTGCCGAACGGGCAAGGCAACTCGACGTGCAAGGCCGTGCCTGGGGGAGGGAGCGTCGATGAAGCTCGCGATCAGATGCCATCCACGCCTACTGGTGGGAACTGTGACGTTGATGCTCGCAGTGTGTGTGCCATTCTCGCTGTGGGATGCGACAGCGCAGGAGCAGGAGAAGGCAACACCTACTTCTCAGCAGGACCAGCCTAAGGCCGAGCCCGAAGCCCAAGCTCCCCAGGAGGAACCAGCCCCTGCGGAGCCCGCACCACAAGACACTCGTCAGACATACTCGGTTCGCAACGGAAGCATGACTTACAGCCGCACGGAGGAATCCGAGCGCAAGAAGACCGCCGACGGCGAGATTGCCACCGAGCGAGTGCGTATGCCTTCCTACGGCGGCGATCGACGCGTCCTGATGGAGCGCCAGGTGCGAACCCGGAAACTGCCCGACGGGACCATCGAGAAAGAATATGTTCTGAAGAATCCCGACGGCGCGGAGCGCCTGGTGCCCACGGAGATTGTTCGCGAGCGGATTCGCACAAATGGTGAGATCACCACGATCGATCGCGAAGTCCTCAAACCTGACTACGCGGGCCACTGGACGCCGCTGCGTCGGGAACGGGTTACCGAAACAGGGCCGGCAGCGAGCCGCGAGAGCGTCCGAGAGGTCCGCGAGCCAAACCTGTCCGGGGACTGGAAATTGGTCGATCGCCAAGTTACTACGGAGAAGTCCGCCGAGGGCCAGAAGGAGTTGCGGTCGGTGCGGCAGTTGCCCGACGCTTACGGGCGACTGGCGGATTACGAAGTCCGGCAAGAACGCACGACCCAAGAAGGCGACAAGGAAACCAGTGACGTCAGCGTCCAGAGGCGTGACTTGCAGGATACTCACCATCCCAAGCTCTTTTTGGTCGAACACACCAAGACGGAACAAACCAAGACGGCTGATGGGCGGGTCACGCGGAAGTCCACGACCGAATCCGACCTGCTCGCGGGCGGCGCGAGCCGAAACGTGACCCCCGGGGCGCCAAGGGTGACTGTGGAGAGAACCGAAGAGGAAGTCCCCGGCCTGGACGGCGCCGGCCGGAAAACCCTCAGGGTGAAGGAACGAGGCGCCGCAGACCGCGAGATGCGGCCTTCCTATCAAGTTGTGCAGGAGACGGACAAGAACGGCAATGTTCGTCAGATCTTCATTCTGGCGCGATGAGCTGCCGGCCATGGTGCCCGAGGTCTCAGTCCACGACGCCGTTGCGTGGCGCATGGAAATGAGTTAGAAGCATTTGACGGCGGCAGGCGGGATTGACGTGGCCGGGGGGAGCCACCGATCATCCTGCGGGAGTCTATTGTGAGGCTGAAATTCTGGGGAGTCAGAGGCTCGACACCCACGCCGGAACGCCGCAACTCCCACTACGGAGGCAACACGCCTTGCCTGGAAATCCGCCTCGCCAATGGAACTATCCTGATCTTTGATTGCGGAAGCGGTTTGCGGGCGCTGGGCAAGAGCCTCCTCCGCCAGTTTGGCGAAAGGCCCATCGTCGCCTATATTTTCCTAAGTCACTTCCACTGGGACCACATCCAGGGCATCCCCTTCTTCCTGCCCCTGTACAAGAAAGGGAACGCATTCTTTTTCCATGCCGTGGCCCTCAATGCCCGTGAACTGCAAAATGCCGTGGAGGGCCAGATGAGCACACCGTATTTCCCCGTGGACATGAGCATCATGGGGGCGGTGCGACATTTCTACGAGATTGGCTCTGAACCCATCGATGTCAACGGCGCCATCATCAGCACCACCGTCCTCAATCATCCCCAAGGCTCGGTGGCCTACCGAGTGGAAGCGGACGGGGGCACGCTCGTCTACGCCACCGACACTGAGCCGGGTTCCCCGGTGCACGACGCAAACGTCCGAAAGATCGCCGCGGGCGCCGATGTCTTCATCTACGATAGTCAGTACACGCCCGAGGAACTTCAGGGCGAGAAGAAGGGCTGGGGACACAGTTCCTGGGCGGAAGCTGTCAAGATCGCCCAGGAAGCCAGGGTCGGCCGGCTCGTGCTCTTTCATCACGACCCCGACCACGACGACGCGATGGTGAGGAATCTGTTGGCAAAGGCTTGTGAGCGCTTCCCCAACGCGATGGCGGCTGCCGAAGGGACGGTGCTCGAAATCCCCGCCCCTCCCGAAGCGCCACCTGCCAAACCTCTCCGTCGCACGAAGATCGCCGGAACCAAAGCAAGCTGAGGTCTGAGGCGGCGGGAATTCAGATGAGCTGTCCGACGCAGTTGGCGCGCGGATCGTAGACGCGGTCCCAGCGGAGTGTGAAGAGCAGGTCGCCCGAGTCCAGAGACACGATCCTGCATCCTTCGACCTTGCCGAAAGGCTCGTGCTTGCTGTTGTAGTAGGTTCCTTCGAGCAGATAACCTACCCAAGTTTCCGAAGGGAAATCGTAGACGTACTTCTTCGCTGCGGCCTTCCGTCCGAATTTCTTTCCCTCAACAAAACGGACCCGGACACGATTCATATGGAGTCCGAGAGGGCTGGTTTCCCTAACCTCCGCCGGGGATTCGAAGTCTTCTTCAGGCGCCCTGATCCAAATCCGTTCTCCCCGTTTTACTGGAACCGTCAGCAACAGGCACATTCCGGAGGGACTGGCATCGGCCGTGATCGAGTCCTCCTTGAACTCGGCGCCGTCGCTGCGTGTGCCGCGCACCTCGATTGGGATGGGAATGTTCCAGCGGGCTTCTTCGCGGTCGTGCTTTTCTTCTAGGTCGGGTTCTTCGTTGGCGTATCCAGCCATGCCTTGTTCTCGCAGCCGTCCGTCACGCTCACCCAGGAGAGGGTTCGTGACCAGTGCCGAATGATGCCACCGCCTTTTGCGGGTCGTCGAAGATTTCGTATACCGAACTCAATCTCGTGATCTGGAGCACATCGTGGACTCGTTTGGTCAGGCGAAGGAGTTTGACGCGGGCTCCTCGGCGCTCTGCGGCGGTGTAGATTCGAACCAGCGCCCCGATCCCCGAGCTGTCGATGAAATTGATTTGGGCCAGATCCAGGATGATTTGTGTCTCGCCGGTGGTCAGCACTTCTTCCACTCGACTCGTCAAGAGTTCCGTGTCCCGGCCGAATACCAACGTGCCCTTCAATGTCAGGATGGTGACGGAGTCAAGAAGTGCGTCGGTAATCTCGAGGGGCATACGCGCGACCCCCGCCGTGGTGCAGGCAACCGGAAGCAGCCACGGCCGCCGGAATTGGCCCCAGCTTACAGGACGCCCCCTTCCAAACGCAAGGTTTGTGCGGCACATCGCATCGGGCAAGTCAGTGAGGAGGGAGCGAAAGAGGAATCCCCAACAAGGCCTTGACGGCGACGGGCTGGTTGTTCATCTCCGCGGGGCGGAAGGTCCACCGGCTCAAAGCTTCGAGCACCGGTTGATTCAGCAGGGGGTTGGGGCTTTGGATAATCCGCATATTCTGCGCTTTGCCCTCGTCGGTAATCTCGGCGTAAACCACAATTATCCTGCCGAGGTTGCGCGCCACGACTTCCTCGGGGAACTGCGGCTTCTCCTTGTTGATCGGGAAGGGAGCAAGAATGTGCTCCTGCATTTGCACGGAACCGCCCGATATCGTGAGTGAGTTGGGATTAGCTCCAGGCCGTCTGAGCAGCGCATACTGAAACGTCCAGGAGGGCGCCGGCGTCACCGAGTGCGTCATCTCGACGTAGACGGTGAAAACCGACTCGTTGCGGAAGATGCCGAAGTCGCGTAGTCCGCCGCCGCTGGACGCCGTGGCTACCACCGTCATGCCATAGGTGGGCCTTCGGTCCGGCGTCCTCGGGTGTTGCGATTTCGACCCTCCGACCGCGCCGGTGGTCCCGGTTCCGCCCGCGATGGAAATTCCGGGGAACGGGTTATTCCCTGAGCCGGGGCCACTTCCCGTGCCCGTTCCTGTGCCCGTGCCCTCGCCACGTCCGGGGCCACTACCTGTGCCGGTGCCGGTCCCGCTGCCGACGCCGCCCCCACCCGTGCCATTGATTCCGGAACCCGATCCTGTACCCGTGCCGGTGCCCGCTCCCGTCCCTGTCCCCGGCCCGACGCCGTCGCCAACGCCGGGGCCTGTGCCTTTGCCGGTTCCTCCGCCTCCGCCGCCTTCGCCGGAGCCTGAGCCGGTTCCACCCGATCCTGTGCCCGTTCCTCCAGGTCCTGTGCCGGCCCCGCCAAGGCCTGCTCCTGTGCCACCCACCACTCCGTCAGGATTGCCGGGAGGCAGCTTGGATGACCCCTGCAAGTTCGGCTCAGGTCCCATTGCGAACTGGCCTCGTGCCTCGCCCGGCGGAACGTCTGCTGCCGCCTCGGGAGGACCGGGCATGGGGCTCAGCACAAGCAAACTCCGGTCATCCTCGCCGCCCGCTCCTGAGGGCAACGCGAGGCTGGGCGCTGCCGCTGCCATCAACGGCGGTTCTTCTGCGGACTGCGCAACTTTCGGCACTATCGGGGTGTAGTTAGTCTCCTTCGGTGGCTCAGGCGTCGGAGGCGGCAATGCCAACTTGGGCGGCTCGGGCGGAGGAGGGACCGCAGTGAGCGGTAGTGCGTACGCGGGAGTTGGCGGCCGCAGTTGGGCACGCAGCTTGGGAGCTTCCGGCGGCCGCACCGGAGGCAGCGCAGCAGTGTTCACCTTGGGAACCAATGGCGGTGGCGCCGGCATTCTCGGGCCGCGCGCCAGCTTGACGATATTCGGCAAGGGCAAAGGAGCCTTGAGCTCCGGAGGTTTCACCAAGTCCGGCTGGAGGATGGTTTGAATCTTGTTCGTGGGACGAGGCGGATTGGACACCACGGGTTGCGGAGAGGGATAGACCAGCCCGCCAGTCTTGGGCGCCGGCGCTGGCGATGATCCGCCACGCTTGGGCGAGCCTCCTCCGGATTTACCTCCCGGACGGCCTCCACCCTTCCGCCCGCCGCCGAGCATCGGGAGGTTGTAAGTCAGTTTGGTTTCGAGCGGGAGCCAGCGCTCGACTTCGTAGAAGCGCCGTTCCGGGCGAAACTTCGATGGAACTAGGAGCAGAGCGATGATGGCGATTTGGTGAAGCAGAAATGAGTAGAGAAGCCCGCGCCCCGGGATCCGACCTCGCGTGGCCTCGGTAAGCCTATCGATTTGAGCCGAAGTCAGACCATTATGCTTGGGCTTCGGCCCCGGGCTCAGCACGACTCCGAGGTTTTGAAAAAAGTCATGCAGGGGAGAAGAAGCCTTCAGCAGTTCGAGAGGCTCACTGTTCTGCGGCATGCTGCTTTCTTCCAACGGGGCATCTCACTTCTCTGGCGCAGGGGCCACTCTACTGAATTAACGTGGCCTTGAGAATATTGAAAAGTAAGTTGGGGTCCAGGATCATGCTGATAAGTGGGTTCCCGCTCATTTGAAGCTGGTCGGTTATGATGTTCCCATAGACGCGCGTTGACGAACCTGGAGTACCGCCCATTGCGAGGAACGCTTTGTAATCGTTGACCACATCGCAATCGGGCGAGTTGGGGCAGTGATGGAAGTACATGGTTCCCGCGATCAAAAGCTCCCCGCCGCCTTGGAGCGCGGCTTGGCCGTTGGGGTCGTTGTTATTGCGGTCCTGAAAGAACAGCACACCCCGGGTGGTTGCCGGCGCCCCGGTGAACGGGTCAAAGCACTGCCCCAAGAGTACGCTCCCGTTAAACTGTGCGGGCAAAGCGGACAGACCGGTGGGGGCGGGTTGCCCCGGGCAAAGGGCGGGAGGGTTCTGGCCTCCTCCGCCGTCCGTGAAATACGGGATTGCACCACTAATCGGGCTTCCGGCGTTGCTGTCGATGACCACAGAGCCGAATCTGCCTCCGCCCGACCCGGAAAGGTAGAACTGCACACCTCCAACCCCGTCACTACCTGGTGGGGTTGCGGTACTGGGACGCACGAGGGAGTTTGAGGTTAGGATCAGTCCTGCGTGGCAATTGCCTTTGGGCCCCGGGATGCATCCCGTCCCTGATTCGGAACAGGTAACCGGTTGCTTGTCCCCAGTGATGTAGTAGAGTCCCGGATCGAAAATGGCGATTCTGTTCTTGACTTCGATTGGGTTCGTGTAAAATCCAGGCTGGTAACGGACACAGGTCTCACCTACCGGAGCCGGACACCCCAATGTCCCTCTCGGCACACCAACAATTGGCCCTCCATTCGTCGGCGAAGGCGGCGGCGGCATCGGGGCAGGCATTGTCGCGTAAGGGTCGCTGATCGGAGGGTAGGGCGAAATCCAAGTCCCATTGGTTCCCCCGTAGAATCCGTCGGCGATGGTCGGCGGTCCCCCGGTAACGCCCATAATGCTTCCATCGTAACTCGGACCCGCCTGACTGAGGTCGATCGAAAGGTTCCCGCCGCCTCCGCAGGCCACACCTGGGGTGTCTGTTGGGCAACCAGCCGAGTTTGTCGTGCAAGCCGCAAAGGGATTCTCGGAATTGACCTGAATGCTCTGGGCGGGCCCGCCGACGACCTGAATGCATGGGTTGCCGCTCATTTGAAACGAGTGCGGACACCAGGGCTGAAGCACGATAATGGGAATCGGCACCTGGGCAAGTTGCAGGGCGCACGTGGCCGAGGCTCGCACTTCCTGGTTGGGTTGCCCAGTGATGAGCGGAGCGAAATACGTGCGCACCGTATCCACGATGTCTACACGGATGAGGGGAACCGCCGCGATATTGGGCGGGGGAAGGATGACGCCGGGGGGCGGCGAACCAGGGAAGCTCACCGTGACTTGTCCAGGCTGTGATGCCGGGTAGCCATTGAAACTGGCGTACTGGCAGGGGGAATACGTCTGCCCGGAGCAATCGAACCCGGTAAAGGGGAACTTGCCCGCTTCCCCGACATTGCTGCCCTGGGTGCGATAGAGCAAATCCATGACCCCGGCCTGGCACGCGGCATCGGCCGCCCCTTGCGCCATCTGCCGGTGGAACCAGAGATTGGTCATATCCACCGCAAAGCCCACGAAGCCGAGAAGGAAGATCGCCATCGCGATGACGACAAAGATGGTGATCTGACCTCGGTCTTTCGCCCATCGCGCACGATTCGCAAGCTTCTTGCTATACATGCAACCCTCTCGGCTATGGCTTATAAACGACCCTCCCCACGGCGGCCGTTCGAATCGTGGGGCGGATCGGCAAGGCGGTGTATGGCATGAAGTCGTATTGCACCGTTATGCGGATTCGGCTTCCGACGTCATTATTGCCATCGGGGTATTCCGGGTTGATCGTGATTGCGGAGACGTCGTGAAGTGAAAACCTCGCGTAATCCCACACCCGGCATTTGATCTTATCAGTTCCATAGGGACATCCCGCCGGGATAGGACATCCATTGCCACTCACGATCGCGCACCGCACTCCTTCCTTCGCCGCGTCGGACATCACATTCATCGTGTGGACGACCATGATCAGTTCCCACATGCCGAAAATCACGAACATGATCGTCAGGAACGAAAGGATGAACTCGATCTGAACGGCGCCTCGCGAGCCGCGCCAGCGCGCTCTTTGTTGCCTGGTTGTTCTGAGTCTTCTCATTTTCGCAACCCGGGGGCTCCTCACATGTTTCGCATGGTGACTTGCCGGTGCATCGTGATCGTGGGCAGAATCGTCAAGGGTATCGGCCCGGCAGGTGTCGGTAGCGTGAACGATGGAATGACGGGGCCAAGCTCGTAAAAGACGTCAACCTTATGGCGAAAGAACCGTACTTTCCACGCGCCAGCGGTGGAATCCCACTCGGTCTCCGGATCTTGATCGGCCGAATTGCCGTTTGGCGTGCACGCGCCACCGCTGGCGGAAGTCTCACAACATAGTGCCTTGCTTCTTGTCGCCGCGTCCGAGCCCAGGAATCGCGTGCAGACTTGGACTCGCGCATCCGACGTGTTCACGGCCACACCGCCGCGTATGGTCCACACCTGTTGCATGTCTTCGTATGTGAGCGCGCTAACCAGCCCGGGGGGCGCCCACATCGGTTGCTTGGGCGTGGAGGGGCCAATAATCGAGTACTGCACGCCGCTGCGAGGTGCGGCGGCCAGATTCACGGCCACGAAAAAGAAATAGCCGAAGTTGATGGCATTGAAGGCAATGAGCAAAAGAATCGGCAACATAAGGGCAGTTTCGAGCATGCTCTGCCCCTGCGTCCGGCCGAGGAAAGTGGGAACACGCACGCGCCTCATACCGCCTTCTCCTGCCCTGGACTTAGCCACGCAAGCCTACGCCTTGGCACAATCATAGGTTTTGGGGCGGACCACTGTCAAGCGGAACGTCCGAGAGCATCTATCAAGACCTGCTTAAACGGATGTTCCATCCGACTGCAATCGCCGTCTCCGCGCCACGCAACCGAAGAACTGCAGTTTTCCCCCTAATCTTGTTACCTATCCGCAACGACTACTCGCCTCCCTGGAACATGGGGGCAATTAGGGCACCAATCCGGCCTAACCAGAGGTGCTACTCCACAGACCCCGGTGTGAGCGTCTGGGCGCATGAGAACTGATATTTGTGACCGACTAACCAATTCATTACAAAAGGCTTAAAGCTGTGTATCAGGGTGTTCACACCTTAGTTGTGTAATGGGTAGACGATTGCCACGTCCGAGTTGCTTCGTTTGAATGAACATGAAGTGCCCAGAAGTGGAAATTCCGTTCACAGTGGCTTGGAATCCACGAATAGCACTTGGTGTTAACAGTTAGTCATCTTTCTCTGTTGAGAGGAGCATAACTAGAGACAGGCCCAACATTTTCCTATTGATTCTGTCTCCGGATGTAGTCTACTGTATCCGGCAATGGACACTAGCAGTGTGGAATGGGATTGTCCATGGTCTTGTGCAGCCCAGTCAGAGGTCTTATTTTCAATTGACAGAGGCTGTTGATAATGGCACCCAAGCCAGACTTGAAGCGCCTACTAATCGTTGACCCTAACGAACGATTCAGTCTGATGATGAAGAGCATCCTCGGCCAAGGCTACGTGGTCGGCTATGTCCCCACAATTGGGCAAGGGATCGCTCGCTTAGGACAAGGGGATATTGACCTTGTGCTCCTCACCTGGGACTGGCCCAGGCATTCCGCATCCACGGCAGAAGAGCGGGAGGAACTGCTCAAAGCTGCGTCAGGCTTGTCGGTCCCCATACCGGTGGTCGCCCTGACAGCGGACGGTCGGCGCGAGACGGCCATGGAAATCATCAAGCAAGGCGCCTACGACTTCTTCGTCCAGCCGCTCGACGTCTTGGAACTCAAGCTGGTGATCGACCACGCCCATCGGATGGTCGGTCTGGCGCGGGATTTGAACGAGGCTCGTGGTCTAGCCTCGCTCAGCCACCTCGGGGGGCTGATCGGAAACAGCAAGCCGATGCAGCGAGTGTATGACTTGGTTTCCAAGGTGGCTGGGGTCTCGACGACGGTCTTGCTGCGCGGTGAAAGCGGCGCCGGCAAAGAGGTTATCGCGCGGACAATCCATCGCCTTAGCCCGCGCTCCAGCAAATCCTTCATGGCGTTTTCCCCCTCCGCGCTGCCCGAGACGCTTATCGAAGACGAGCTCTTCGGTCACGAAAAGGGCGCGTTCACGGGCGCGTTGCAGAGCCGTCGCGGCCGCTTCGAGGAGGCCCAGGGCGGCACCGTCTTCATGGACGAGATTGGCGATCTCTCGCTGCCCATGCAGGCCAAGCTCCTCCGGGTTCTCCAGGAGCGTTGCTTTGAGCGTCTGGGATCGAGTATGCCACTGCAGGTGGATATCCGCCTGATCTGTGCGACCAACCGCGATCTGGAGAAAATGGTGCAGGAGGGAGCCTTCCGGCAGGACCTCTATTTCCGCATCTCGGTCTTCCGCATCGACCTGCCGCCGCTGCGGGAGCGCCGCGATGATATTCCCTTGCTTGCCGAATACTTTATTCGGCAGTTCGCCGAGATCCATCAAAAGACCGTTCGGGGGTTCACGCCAGGATTCATCAGTGCTCTGGTGCGGCACGAATGGCCGGGCAATGTCCGCGAATTGCAGAACGTGATCGAGCGAAGCCTGATCCTGTGCGAGGGAACACAGCTCGCCACGCAAGATTTGCCGCCAGAGTTCAAAAACCTGGCGGTTTCCACGGAGGTGCCCTCGGGGTCTTTCCACGAGGCGCTGAAGTATTTCAAGAGAGAGATGGTTTTGGGCGCGCTGCGGGCGCATTCGGGCAACCGGCTCAAGGCCGCACAGGAATTGCGCATCAGCCGCTCGTATCTGCATCGTCTTTTGAAGCAACTGAACATCCCGGATGAGGAGCCCGCGGCTCAGCCTGCCGGCGCTACGGCCAAGAACTGAAAGGCTGAGCGGCCTGTTTTGAGGGCCGTGGGGATAGGGAGGGCAGGCCTGTCCGGGCGGAACCGAGCGGGCTTAATCCCATCGTCGGAGGTCGCAGCAAGTGGTGCGCCACGCGCTTCACAGGATTTTCTCGTTTCCCGTCATGCTGGCTTCGGTCGTCGTTTTCTGGGTTTTTGTGGGGACGGGCTACACGCTCTGGGATCCAGACATCTGGTGGCACCTGCGCGACGCCGAGTACTTGTTCACGAACCTCAGTACTCCGCACGTTGATCTCTTCTCCTATACCGTGGGCGGTCATCCTTGGATGAATCACGAATGGCTGGCAGAGGTTCCCTACTACCTCGCCTGGCGTGCCGGGGGACTGCTGGGGATTTTTGTTCTCTACTTTGCTCTGCTCGCGGCAATTCATCTGGGGATCTTCTATCTGGCCTACAAGCAGAGCGCGAATCTCAAGGCGGCGTTTCTCGTCGCGTGTTTCTCGGTGCTGCTCGTGCGGGTCACCTTCGGG
>Ga0073934_10006145_pt1 | contig 17805 bp, 17 predicted proteins | sample LarsenN4metaG_FD_76834 | JGI IMG/M metagenome (GOLD analysis project Ga0073934, IMG submission 76834) | Hot spring sediment bacterial and archeal communities from British Columbia, Canada, to study Microbial Dark Matter (Phase II) - Larsen... ... | reverse complement strand
GTCGAGCGACTGCTTGCCGCTCTTCTCGGCCGACAGCACGCGCAGCACCATCATCTCGAGGGCGACGATGTCCACTTCCAGCTTGGCGATCTCGTCGCGGAAGCGCGTGTCCTCGTAAACGCCTTCCGCCTTGGCGATGCGCTTGAGCCGCTCGAGCTCGCGCTTGGCGCGGTTCACGTCGGCGATGTTGGTGCGCTCGTGGGCCAGCAGGTACTTGGCGTAGGTCCAGCCCTTGTTCTCCTCGCCCACCAGGTTCTCGGCCGGCACCTCGACGTTGTCGAACCAGACCTCGTTCACCTCGTGGCCGCCGTCGAGCATGATGATCGGCCGCACGCTCACGCCCGGGCTCTTCATGTCGATCAGCAGGAAGCTGATGCCGGTCTGCGGCTTGCCGGAGGTGTCGGTGCGCACCAGGCAGAAGATCCAGTCGCCGTACTGGCCCAGCGTGGTCCAGGTCTTCTGGCCGTTGACGATGTACTTGTCGCCCTTGCGTTCGGCGCGGCACTTCAGCGAGGCCAGGTCGCTGCCCGAGCCGGGCTCGCTGTAACCCTGGCTCCACCACACCTCGCCGCTCATGATGCCGGGCAGGTGGCGCTTCTGCTGCTCGGGCGTGCCGAAGGCCATGATCACCGGCGCCACCATCACCGGGCCGAAGGGCACCACGCGCGGTGCGCCGGCGAGCGCGCATTCCTCCTCGAAGAGGTGGCGCTGCACGGCGTTCCAGCCCGGGCCGCCGAACTGCTTCGGCCAGGCCCAGCCGTGCCAGCCCTTCTTGCCGAGGATCCTGGCCCAGCGCTGCATGTCGTCCTTCGTCAGGTGAAGGGCGTTGTGCACCTTGTGGCTGATGTCCTGGGGCAAGTTCTCGGCCACCCAGGCGCGGATCTCTTCCCGGAATGCCTGTTCCTCCGGGGTGAAATTCAGGTCCATGTGCGTGTGTCTCCGTGCGGCCCCGCGGGCCAGCGCACTTTTTAGCACGACCGTTCAGAAAACCCCTGTCCCTGCCGCGACAATCCCTGCCCTGGACGCGCGGCCGTCTTGCGCCACCGCGGTGCGGGCGCTGAGCGGCGCCGCACCGCGGTGGCTCGTCCGTCGTGCCATCGATGCAGCGTGCGAAGGCATGGGGCGGGCGCGAGACGATGGGCGCGTCGGTGTTCGGCCCGCCGGTGTGGGCGCCGCGCCCGTCTCAGTACCGCTTGTCCAGCACCAGCACGTCGGCATCGCGCTTCATCTGGAAGCGCGACAGGAAGCTGTTGCCCAGCAGCACGATCTCCATCGGCGCCGGCACCACGGTGGCGTCGACGTCGTAGACGGTCACGTCGCCCACGCGCACCTCGCGCAGCGACACGCGATGCGCGACCACCGCGCCGTTCGCGGTGTTCACCATGCCGCGCTGGCCCTTGCTGAAGTCCAGCCCGATGCTGCGCGCCAGCGCCTCGCTCAGCGCGATGTTGGTGGCGCCGGTGTCGACCACGAAGCGCACCGCGCGCCCGTTGATCGAGCCGGCGGTGACGAAGTGGCCGCCCGGCCCGGCGGAGAGCACGATCCTCGAGCCGCTGCCGGCGCTGGCCGCGCCGCCGAGGTTGACCTGCGCGCCGCCGAGTTGCAGCGTCTGGCGCTTGCCGCCCACCTCGACCACCGTTTCGCTGCCGGTGACCCGGATCACCTTGACACCCGAGACCGTGGCGCCCGCGGCCACGGTGCGCGGCTGGCCGTCGATCACCAGCAGGGCCTTGTCGCCCAGGCTGCCGCTCATCGAGACGGACTGCGCAAAGCCCCAGGCCGGCGCGAGAGCCAGCGTCAGTGCGGTCGCGAGCTTCATGCTCAGTCGCGCAGGTTGGTGAACGAGACCGGCGCGTCGGGCACGGTCTTGCGGATCAGCTGCATCGCCAGCTGCAGGTCGTCGCGCTTGGCGCCGGAGACGCGCACGGTGTCACCCTGGATCGCGGCCTGCACCTTGATCTTGCTCTGCTTGATGGCGGCCTGGATCTTCTTCGCGGTGTCGCCGTCGATGCCGTTCTTGACCGTGAGCACCTGCCGCACCTTGTCGCCGCCGATCTTCTCGATCTTCGCGCTGCGGTCGACGAAGCGGATGTCGACGCCGCGCTTGGTCAGCTTGGCCAGCAGGATGTCGGTGACCTGGCCGATCTGGAACTCCGAGTCGCCGTACAGCGTGATGGCCTTGTCGGCCAGCTCGATGGCGGCCGAGGTGCCCTTGAAGTCGAAGCGCGTGCCGATCTCCTTGGCGCACTGGTCAACCGCGTTGCGCACCTCGACGAGGTTGGGTTCGATGACGGTGTCGAAACTGGGCATGCACTATGGAGCCCCCGGGATCGCTGCGCGATCCCGCCCCCCGAAGGGGGCTCGCGCCGGGCTTGGGAGCGGCCCGGCGCCCGGCGCGGGGATTCATGACTATTGGGTCAAAATTCTCGCATGCAAATCGAGTCGGGCGTGAGCCTGAAACCGTACAACACCTTCGGATTGCCTGCGGTTGCGCAATCCTTGGTGCGCATCGCAAGCGATGCCGACGTGCGCCAGGTGGTCGACCACCCGGAACTGGGCCGCGCGCCCAAGTTCATCCTGGGCGGCGGCAGCAACATCGTCCTGACGCGCGACATGCCCGCGGTGGTGCTGAAGGTCGAGGTGCGCGGCATGCGGCTCGTCGAGGAGCGCGCCGACGCGTGGGTCGTCGAGGCCGGGGCGGGCGAGAACTGGCACGAGTTCGTCGCCTGGACGCTGGACCAGGGCTGGCCCGGGCTGGAGAACATGGCGCTGATTCCAGGCACGGTGGGTGCCGCGCCGGTGCAGAACATCGGCGCCTACGGCCTGGAGCTCAAGGACCGCTTCGAGTCGCTGGATGCCGTCGACCTGGTCACCGGCCGCAGCGTGACGCTGGGACCTTCCATCTGCGCCTTCGGCTACCGCGACAGCGTCTTCAAGCATGCGCTGGCCGGACGCACGCTGATCACGCGCGTGCGTCTGCGCCTGCCGCGCCCCTGGCAGCCGGTGCTCGGCTACCTCGACATCGAACGACGCATGCGCGAAACCGGCGTGTCCAACCCGACGGCGCGGCAGGTGTTCGACTGGGTGTGCGCGATCCGCCGCGCCAAGCTGCCCGACCCGGCGGTGATCGGCAATGCCGGCAGCTTCTTCAAGAACCCGGTGGTCACGCCGGAACAGTGCCGCGACATCATCGGCCGGGACCCGGAGATCGTGCACTACCCCATGCCGGACGGCAGCGTGAAGCTGGCCGCCGGCTGGATGATCGACGCCTGCGGCTGGAAGGGCAAGGCGGTGGGCCAGGCGGCCGTCTACGAGAAGCAGGCCCTGGTGCTGGTCAACCGCGGCGGCGCGATCGGCTCGGAGGTGATGACGCTGGCGCGTGCGATCCAGGAGAGCGTCTACGGCCGCTTCGGCATCCGCCTCGAGCCGGAGCCCGTGGTGGTCTGACCAAGGCTGCACCAGATCGTCATCGATCGCCCTCACAGGCAGAGACAACAAGACGAAGGCGACAACAGCAAGAAGGGGGAAGACGAGGGCGATCACGCGCTTGCCGCACGCGATCCAGGCGTCGTTCCGCCCGGTGGCGCCATTCGCGATGTACCGCGTCCGACGCACCCTCGGCGCCTGGCACGGGGTCCGCCACCACCCGCTTCCGCCCCACCTGCACGACAAGTTGCTCGCGCTGCACGCGCAACTCGGCACCGCCGCCCAGGCGCTGAAGGTCGAACCGGCACTGCGGCAGTTCTTCCTGGCCAGCGCGATGGCCCGCGGCCGCTTCGCGGCGATGCCCTCGAAGACGGCGGATGCCATGTGGCACGAGTTCATCGCCCGCATGCTGCACCACACGCCCGCCGAGGCGCTGGTGGCCGAGCCACACCGCGAGGACCAGAACTTCCAGGGCCCGCGCCGCGCGTGGGTGTGGAGTTGCCGGAACGAGGGCAGCGACCCGCGGCAGCCGCAGCGCCTGCCCGCGCTGTTCGCGCTCGACGCCGACCTGGCGATCCCCGGCGGCGACCGAGCCTAGCGCTCCAGGCGCAACACCTTGCCGCCGCTGCCGTCGGTGACCAGGTAGAGCCAGCCGTCCGGACCCTGGCGCACGTCGCGGATGCGCTCGCCCAGGTCCTGCAGCAGCCGCTCCTCGGCGACCACGCGCTCGCCGTCCAGCGTCAGCCGCACCAGCGCCTGCGCCTTCAGCGCGCCGACGAACAGGCTGCCGCGCCAGCCGGGGTAGCGCTCGCTGGTGAGGAAGGCCATGCCGCTGGGCGCGATCGACGGCACCCACACCTTGAGCGGCTCCTCGTAGCCGGGCTTGGGGCCGTCCTCGCCGATGCGCGTGCCGACCACGTAGTTGCGGCCTCGCGTCACCACCGGCCAGCCGTAGTTCAGCCCGGCGCGCGGCGCGTTCACCTCGTCGCCGCCCTGCGGGCCGTGCTCGACGGTCCACAGCGCGCCGCTGGCGGGGTGGGCGGCCGCGCCCTGGATGTTGCGGTGCCCCAGGCTCCAGACCTCCGCCGCGCCCAGGCGCGGGTTGCCGGGCGCGGGGCGCCCTTCACGGTCGATGCGGATCACCTTGCCGAGGTGATTGGCCGGGTTCTGCGCGTCCTCCTTGCGCGAGAAGCGGTCGCCCAGGCCCACCCACAGCGTGCCGTCGCGCCCGAACACGAGGCGCGAGCCGCAGTGGTGGCGGCTCGACACCTTGGGCTTCTGGCTGAACACGGTGCGCACGTCCACCACCCGATCGCCCTGGAGGCGCCCGCGCGCCACCGCGGTGGAGTTGCCGCCCTCGCCGGGTTCGGCGAAGGTCCACCACACCAGCGCGTTGGTGGCGAGGTCGGGGTCGACGGCGACGTCGAGCAGGCCGCACTGGCCGACCGCGTCCACCGGCGGCAGGCCCGCCAGCGGCGCGCCGACGCGGCCGTCGGCCGTGACGATGCGCAGGCGTCCCGGCTTCTCGGTGACGAGCATGCGCCCGTCGGGCAGGAAGGCCAGTGCCCAGGGGTTGTCCAGGCCGGAGGCCACGGTGACGGGGCGCAGGCTCTGGGCGTGCGCGCCCCACGAGGCCAGCGCGAGCAGCAGCAGCGGCAGGGATCGGAACGCGCGTCGCATGGTCGCGCATGCTGCCGCGACCGGATCAACCCTGCCGCTGCCAGGGCTCGGCGGGCGTCAGAGGAAGTGGCAGACGTAGTGCAGCGTCTGCGTCACCTCGATGTCGAAGGCCGCGTTGCCGGGAACCTCGAAGCTCTGTCCGCCGCGGTAAGGGGCCCAGTCCGAGGCGCCGGGCAGCCGCACGCGGCACTCGCCCTCGATCAGCTGCATGCGCTCGGGCGCGCCGGTGCTGAACTTCAGCGTCGACGGCAGGATCACGCCCACGCTCTTCCTGCTGCCGTCGGCCAGTTCCAGGCTGTGGGAGACGCACTTGCCGTCGAAATAGACGTTGGCGCGGGTGCGCACGGTGGCTTGCAGGCTGTCGGTCATGGCGGTCGCGGGCGGGGGCGGTGGGAAAGGAGCGGCGATGCTAGCGCAGGCCTGTGAGGGTCTGTGACGGAGCGGCAATTGCTCACGCTCCCGTGCGCCGCGTGGGCGGCCGCGCGGGCGCGGTGGCCGCGCGCAGGCTGTAATCGGAGCCTGCCGCTCGACGCCATGCTCGCCCACACCGCGCCCGCCACCGCCCCGCCCCTGGATGCCATCCTCGACACGGCGTTCGTCGGCATCGCGTTCACCCGCGAGCGCACCTTCCAGCACGCCAATCCGCGCTTCGAGGAGATCTTCGGGTGGGGCGCGGGCGAACTCGTCGGCGAGCCCGGGCGGGTGGTCTGGCCGAGCGACGCGGCCTACGCGGAGATCGGCCACAGCGCCAGAGCGCTGCTGCAGAAGGGCAGCGCCTTCGAGGGCGAGTTCCAGATGGCGCGGCGCGACGGCAGCGTGTTCTGGGCGCACCTGCGCGCGCGCGCGCTCGACCCGCAGCATCCGGGCAGCGGCGGCACGATCTGGATCGTCGACGACATCACCGAGCGCCGCCGCGTCGCTGCCGCGCTCGCCGAGGCGCGCGACCAGGCCGAGGCGGCCAGCCGGGCCAAGAGCGAATTCCTGGCCAACACCAGCCACGAGCTGCGCACGCCGCTCAACGGCCTGCTCGGGCTGGTGCGCCTGGCGCAGGATCCCTCGCTGCCGCCAGCGCGGCTGCGCGAGTACCTGGAGCACATCGACGATAGCGCCCAGGCCCTGGCCGGGCTGATCTCCGACATCCTCGACCTGTCCAAGATCGAGGCCGGCAAGCTGAGCATCGAGCAGGTCGACTTCGACCTGCACCAGCTGCTCGCGCACATGCGTGACGCCTACACCGAACTCGCCACCGCCAAGGGTCTCACACTGCGCTTCGACCTGGGCGCCGGGGTGCCGCAGTGGGCCACCGGCGACCCGGTGCGGCTGCGCCAGATCATCGCCAACTACCTCGGCAATGCGCTGAAGTTCACCGAGCGCGGCTGGATCGAGCTGCGCGTGGTGCGCCGCCTCGACGGACGCGTGCGCGTGGAGGTGCGCGACAGCGGCCCGGGCATCCCCCTCGAGGTGCAGCCGCGCCTGTTCCACCCGTTTTCCCAGGCCGACGCCTCCACCACGCGGCGCTACGGCGGCACCGGCCTGGGCCTGAGCATCTGCCGCCAGCTGGCGGTGCTGATGGGCGGCGGCGTGGGCATGCTCAGCGCGCCGGGCGAGGGCAGCCGCTTCTGGGCCGACCTTCCGCTGCCGCCGGCCGCGCGCCCAATGCCGCCGGCTCCGGCGCGCTTCGCGCCGGTGGATGCGCTGCGCGACGCGCGCATCCTGCTCGTCGAGGACCACCCGGTGAACACGCTGGTGGCCGAGGCCACGCTGGCGCACTGGGGCGCGCACGTCCGCAGCGTCGGCGACGGCGAGCAGGCGATCGCGGCCGTGGCGCAGGCCAGCGAGCGCGGCGAGGCCTTCGACGCGGTGCTGATGGATCTGCAGATGCCCGTGCTCGGCGGCATCGACGCCACCATCGCGATCCGCCGCACCCACGGGTCGACCCTGCTGCCGGTGATCGCGCTCACCGCCGACGCGCAGCAGGCGCAGCGCGAGCATGCGCTGCGGCACGGCATGAACGACTTCCTCGTCAAGCCGATCGACCCCGAGCGGCTGGTGCGCGTGCTGGCGCACTGGGTGCGCCGGGCGCGCCAATCCCGCGGCTGATCGGAGGGGCCGCGCATGCCCAGCCTGCTGCAACGCAACGAACGCGCCATCGCCGCAGCGCGTGCCGGCAGCGAGCAGGCCAGCCTGCTGGCCCAGCGCGTGGCCTTGCTCGCGCGACACTGGCGCCTGGAGGAGCTGCCCGCCGCGCTCAGTCTGGCCGAAGGCGTGGTGGGACGCGCCGGCGATCCGCGAGCCGCCGCGGAGCTGGACCTGGCGCGCGGCGTCGCCTGCTACTACGGCGCGAGCGTGGACGAGGCCCTCGTGCCGCTGGAGCGCGCGCGCCACGCCGCGCAGGCCCTGCGCGACGCCGGCCTGCAGGCCGAGTGCGAGGCCTGGATGGGCTGCATCCACGGCACGCTGCAGCACGAGCCCGCGCTGACGCTGGGTCACCTGCATGCCGCCGCCCGCCTCGGCGAGCGCGAGCGGCCGCTCGCGCAGGCCCGTGCCCTGTACGTGGCGGCGACCCTCTACCAGGAAGCCGAGCTGATGGATGAATCGGTGCGCCACTACCGGCGCGCCAGCCTGATCGCCCGCCGCGAGAACAACGAGCAGCTGCTCGCCGCGGTGCACCGCTACATGACGCTCGCCCAGGTGCAGCAGCTGCGCCGCGCACGAGCCGGCGGACGGCTCGATGCCGAGCAGCTGAAGCAGGCGCTGGCCGGGCTGGGCAGCGCCCGTCAGCTGTCCGCCGTGCTCGCGGGCGACGACGCCGGCGTGCAGTTCGACCTGCGTCTCGGCGAGGTGCTGCGCCTCGCCGGCGAGCACGAGCGTGCAGCGGAGGTGTTCGAGCGCTGCGTCGACCGCGCCGCCCGCGCCGGCATGACCTGGGAGGCCACCATCGCGCGCGCCGACCATGCGCTGTGCCTGGCCCATGCCGGCCGGCTGCTCGACGCGCATCGCACCGGTGCGCTCGCCGAGGCGGAGATGGAGCCGGGCTACGCCGACTACCCCCGTGCGGTGGTGCACGACTCACTGGCCGAGCTGGCCGGCCTGCTGGGGCGCCCCGAGCGGCAGGCCTGGCACGGCGAGCAGGCGCGCCGCGCCTGGGAGTCCGACGCCGGCTACTGCGCGCGCCTGCGCGCGGCGCTGGCCTCGCGCGGGCCGCTGGTCGACTGAAGGTGGCGCGGCTGTCGCCCGGGCGACAGTGCCGGGCGGGTTCCGCCGCTTGGCCGCCGCGCAGGGCCTGGGGTATACCGGCGGCTCCTTCCCGCGACAGGATCCGACCGTGCCCGAAGCCACCGTCACGCGACCCCACCATGCCGTCTGGCCCCGACGCCTGCCGCGCGAGGTGGTCGCGCCGCGCACCTCGCTGTGGTTCAACCTCGAGGTGGCGGCCACCCGCTATCCCGACAAGCCGGCCTACCTGTTCTTCGGCCGGCCGCTGAGCTACCGGGCGCTGCACGCGCAGTCGCTGGCGATCGCCGGATGGCTGCGCTCGCGCGGGGTGGGCAAGGGCGACCGGGTGTCGCTGTTCATGCAGAACTGCCCGCAGTTCGTGGCGGCGCTGTATGGCATCCTGCGCGCCGACGCGGTGGTGGTGCCGGTCAATCCGATGAACCGCGCCGACGAGTTCGGGCACTACATCGCCGACCCGGAGGCGAAGGTGGTGATTTGCAGCGCGGACCTGGCCGGCATCGTGGCGCAGGCCAATGCCGCGCTGCCCGAGGCGCAGCGGCTCGCGCACGTGCTGGTGGCGCGCTATGCCGATGCCTTGCCCGAAGGCGCGATCGACCCGGCCGAGGCGCCCGACGCCGCCACCGAGAAGTGGCTGCGCGCCGATCCGCCCCTGCCCGAAGGCGGGCCGAGCTGGACGCGCTGGCACGAGGCGCTCGCCGCAGGACTCGCCCCCGGGCCGCACGGCGCCGGGCCGGACGACCTGGCCCTGCTGCCCTACACCTCCGGCACCACCGGCTTGCCCAAGGGCTGCATGCACACGCACCTGACGCTGATGCACAACGCCGTGGGCGGCCAGTGGGGCCACAGCGGTCCGGAGTCGGTGGCGCTGGGAGTGGTGCCGATGTTCCACATCACCGGCATGATCTACGGCGTGCTCGGCGCGGTGTACACCGGCTGCACCACGGTGATCCTGCCGCGCTGGGACCGCGAGCTGGCCGGACGCCTGATCGCGCGCCACCAGGTCTCGCACTGGACCTGCATCCCCACCATGATCATCGACCTGTTCGGCAGCCCGAACTACAAGAGCTTCGACCTCTCCTCGCTGCGCAACCTCAGCGGTGGCGGCGCCGCGATGCCGCAGGCGGTGGCGCAGCGCCTGCTGGACGAGTTCGGCCTGAACTTCGCCGAGGGCTACGGCCTGACCGAGACCGCGGCGCCCAGCCACGCCAACCCGCCCGAGCGCGCCAAGCTGCAGTGCCTGGGCATCCCGATCTTCGGCGTGGACTCGCGCATCGTGGATCCGCTCACGCTGCAGGAGCTGCCGCTCGGCGAAGTGGGCGAGATCGTCACCCACGGGCCGATGGTGTTCAAGGGCTACTGGCGCCATCCGGAGGCCACGCGCGCTGCGTTCGTGACGCTGCCGGGCGATGCCAGCGGCAAGGCGTTCTTCCGCACCGGCGACCTCGGCCGCATGGACGAGGAGGGCTACTTCTTCCTCACCGACCGCCTGAAGCGCATGATCAACGCGAGCGGCTTCAAGGTCTGGCCCGCCGAGGTGGAGTCGCTGCTGTTCAAGCACCCGGCGGTGCAGGAGGCCTGCATCATCGCGGCGCGCGACGAGTACCGCGGCGAGACGGTCAAGGCCGTCGTCGTGCTGCGCGCCGAGGCGCGCGGCAGGACCTCGGCCGAGGACATCATCGCCTGGTCGCGCGAGCACATGGCGGCCTACAAGGTGCCGCGCATGGTGGAGTTCGTCGACAGCCTGCCCAAGTCCGGCTCGGGCAAGGTGATGTGGCGGCTGCTGCAGGACCGCGAGGCCCGGCCGGCGGGCTGAATCCCGCTCAGACCCAGCTGGCGCGGTAGTCCTTCGCGTACTGTTCGATGGTGCGCGGCGCGTGGCCGGTGATCTGCTGCACCGCATCGGTCGTGCGCTCGGCGTGGCCGGCCTTGAAGTGGCCGAGGAGCTGCACCAGGAAGCCGGCGTAGTCGGCCGGCAGGCCGGCGCCCAGCAGGCCCAGCAGCATCGCGTCGGGCGTGATGTCGGTGAATCCGATGGCCTTGCCCGTGGCCTGCGACAGGATGGCCGCCACCTCGTCGTGGTCCAGCGCGCGCGGGCCGGTGAGGTCGAAATCGCGGTTCGTGAGGTCGTCTCGGGTCAGCAGGCGGGAGGCCACCGCTGCGATGTCGCGCGCGTCGATGAAGCTGCCCTTGGCTTTGCCCACCGGCAGGAAGATCTGGCCCGCGGTCTGGATGCCGTGCAGCCAGAAGGTGTTGAAGTTCTGCATGAACCAGTTCGGACGGACGATGTTCCACGCCAGGCCCGACGCTTCGAGCCGGCGTTCGGCCTTGCGCATGGGCGTGTTCTCGTCGGCGTTGGCGCCCATCGCGGTCATCAGCACCACCTTCCGCAGGCCGGCGCCGCGGGCTTCGTCGATCAGCGGCGCGAGCAGCGCTTCCTGGTCGGCGTGACCCGGCGGTGCCAGCAGGAAGGCGCGGTCGACGCCGCCGAAGGCCGCCTTCAGCCCGACGCGGCCGACCAGGTCGAGCTGCACCTGGTCGGCGGCGGTGGGCGTGCGGCGGGTGGCCTTGACGACCGTGGCGCCCTGCGCGGCGAGCAGGCGCGAGAGTTCGGAACCGACGGTGCCGCTGGCGCCGACGACGAGGATGCGGGACATGGGGGACTCCTGGCTACGGGGTGGCGATGGGCGGCATCTTGCGCGCACCGGCTTGAACGCCAAATGGACAGAAGTTCTTATTTCATGTCCAATCGTACGACATGGATCTGCTATCGGACATTCTTCAGGACGCCGGCCTGCGCCGCCGCGTGCTGGGCCTGCGCGCCATCCCGGCCGACGTCGCGCTGCGCTTCCCGTGCGACCGCAGCATCGGCCTGCACGTGGTGGTGCAGGGGCCGGTGCATCTGCACGCGCCCGCACTGGCCGAGCCGCTGTCGCTGCACACCGGCGACGTTGCGTTCATGGCCCGTGGTTGCGACCATGCGCTGAGCGTCGGGCCGAGCTTGGCCGGGCTGCGCCCGCTGACCATCGGCAACGAGCTGCAAACGCCGGAGCCCGGCGCCAGCGTGGTGGTGGGGGGTGCCTACCAGCTGTGGAATGCGCCGCTGCATCCGTTCTTCGCCGAGCTGCCCGCCTGGACCGTGCTGCGCGCCGACGCGCGCCCGCGCCTGGGCCCGCTGGCGCTGGCCGCCGGGCTGATGGAGCAGGAGATCCGCGCCGTCGAGCCCGGCACCGACACCATCGTGCAGGCCCTGCTGGACACCGTGTTCACCTACGCGCTGCGCGAGATCGCGGCCGAGCGCGGGCAGGCCGGACCCGGCTGGAGCCACGCGGTGCGTGACCCGCAGGTGCGGCGTGCGCTGATGCTGATGCACGCGCGCAGCGCGCACCCGTGGACGCTGGACGAACTGGCGCAGCACGCCGGCCTGTCGCGCACCGCGCTGGCCGAGCGCTTCCGCGACGCGATGGGCGACACGCCGCTCAACCACCTGCGCGTGCTGCGCATGCAGCGCGCGATGCGCCTGCTGGCCGAGACCAACCACAAGCTGGAGACCATTGCCGCCGAGGTCGGCTACCAGGACGCGTTCAGCTTCTCCAAGGTCTTCAAGCGCACGCTGGGGATGTCGCCGAAGGCCTTCCGCGAGCGCGATGCCGCCGACCAGGCGCACCCCTGGCGCGTGGGCGCGCGGCCGTAAGTGCCGTGTCGCCGTGCCACCGGCGCCGCGCGGGCGTGGACGCGGCGGCGCCGTAGGTGCTGCACGCCACGCTGCCCTTGGCGCCGCTGCTGACCACGCTCCATGCCATGGTCGGATCCCACAGACCTCGGGACAACCCGCTGCACGGCGCTTGACTCGCAGGACGGTGACTCAGTCGCCGCGCGCCAGGCGCTCCCAGAGGTAGGTGAACTCGATGGCCTGCAGCGTGGCGCGCTGCTCGTTGTCGGCCGCGCCGCCGTGGCCGCCCTCGATGTTCTCGTAGTACAGCACCGGGTGTCCGTACTCGCGCAGCCGGGCCACCATCTTGCGGGCGTGGCCCGGGTGCACGCGGTCGTCGCGCGTCGAGGTGGTGAACAGCGGCGTCGGGTACTTCGCGTCGCGTCGCACGTTCTGGTAGGGGCTGTAGCGCGAGATCACCGCCCAGTCCTCCGGCCGGTCGGGGTCGCCGTACTCGGCCATCCAGCTCGCGCCGGCCAGCAGCTTGTGGAAGCGCCGCATGTCCAGCAGCGGCACCTGGCACACCACCGCGTTGAACAGTTCGGGCCGCTGCACCATCACCGCGGCCACCAGCAGCCCGCCGTTGCTGCCGCCTTCGATGCCGAGGTGGCGCGCACTGGTGATGCGGCGCCGGATCAGGTCCTCGGCGACGGCGATGAAGTCGTCGTAGCTGCGCTGCTTGTTCGCCTTCGTGGCGGCCTGGTGCCAGCGCGGGCCGAACTCGCCGCCGCCGCGGATGTTCGCCACCACCAGCACGCCGCCGCGGGCGTACCAGGCGGTGCCCAGCGCGCGGGCGTACCAGGGTTCCAGCGAGATCTCGAAGCCGCCGTAGCCGTACAGCAGGGTCGGGTTGCCGCCGTCGGCACGCGCCCCGCGCGGCCACACCACGAAGTAGGGCACGCGCGTGCCGTCGCGGCTGGTGGCGAAGAGCTGCTCCGTGCGCATGCCGATCGAGTCGAAGCTCGGCGGCAGCGACTTGAGCGGCTCGCGGCGGTCGCTGCCGGTGCGGCCGAGCAGCAGCGTGTCCGGCGTCAGGAAGTCGGCATAACCGAGCAGGTACTGCTCGGCCAGCGGATCGTCGCGCCGCATCCGGTCGTGCAGGGTGCTCACCGACAGGTTGCCGGGCGAGGGGGCGTCGACCACGCGGCGCACGAAGCGCCCGTCGGCCTCGCGCTTCCACTCCTCGAGCCGGCCGGTGACGTTGTCGTTGACGGTGACGAGCACGTGCGTGCGCGTGGTCGCCACGCCGGCCAGCGAGCGAGTCTCGGTGGGCTCGAACAGCACCTGCACGCGGCGCTCGCCCTTCAGCCAGGCGCCGAAGTCGGCGGCCAGCAGCGAGCCCTTGGGGTGGACGCGTTCGCCGAGGGCCAGGTCGCTGCGCAGCTCGAGCAGCAGCGTGTCCCCGGCCAGGCCGGCGCTGTGCAGAAAGCTCAGGCGCGCGTCCTCCGGCACGTCCAGGCGCAGCAGCGTCTCGCCGCGCAGCAGGAAGGTCTCCTGGCGGTAGAAGTCGAGCGCGCGCACGACCAGCGTGCGCTCGAAGCCGGGCGTGTGGTCCACGCTCGCACCGACCCAGGTGTCGTGCGCGCGGCCCTCGAAGACCGTGCGCGCCTCGGCCAGCGGCGTGCCGCGCTTCCAGCGCTTGAGGATGCGGGGGTAGCCGGAGTCGGTCATCGAGCCCGGGCCGAAATCGGTGCCGACCAGCAGCGTGTCGGCGTCCAGCCAGTCGACGTCGGACTTGGCCTCGGGCAGCACGAACCCGCCGGCGACGAAGCGCTTCTCGACGGCGTCGAACTCGCGCACCACCTTGGCGTCGGCCCCGCCGCGCGACAGCGAAAGCAGGCAGCGCCGGTACTCCGGCCCGAGGCAGGTGGCACCGCCCCAGACCCAGTTCTCGCGCTCGGCGGCGGCCAGCGCGTCGAGGTCGAGCACGGTCTCCCAGCGCGGCTGGGCCTTGCGGTATTCGGCCAGCGTGGTGCGGCGCCACAGGCCGCGGCGGTGGTCGGCGTCCTGCCAGAAGTTGTACAGCCAGTCGCCGCGCCGCGCCACGGCGGGAATGCGGTCCTTCGAGTTCAGCACCTCGAGCAGCCGCGCGCGGGTGGGCGCGAAATCCTCGCGCGCGGCGAGCCGCTGCAGCGTCTCGGCATTGCGCTCGCGCACCCAGGCGAGCGCCTTGTCGGATTGCACCTCCTCGAGCCAGAGGTGGGGATCGTCGGAACCGGAAGGGGCGTCGGGCATGGCCTGCAGCGGGAAGGTGGCGGCGGCCGCGCAGAGCAGCCAGCGGGCCAGGGACATCGGCAACGGCATGCGAGCGCGTCAGGCCAGCAGCGATTGCACCTCGGGGTGCCGCCTCACGTAGGCCTGCACGTAGGAGCACAGCGGCCGCACCTTCAGACCGTGATCGCGCGCGTGGGCGAGCGCCGCGCGCACGAGCTGCGCGGCGATGCCCTGGCCCTCCAGCTCGCGTGCGACCTCGGTGTGCGTGATGGCCATCACGCCGTCGCGCAGCCGGTAGTCGCATACGCACAGGTGGCCATGCACGCGTGCGGCGAAGCGGCCCGCCTTCTCGTCGTGGTCGATCGTGATGTCCATCGGCTCCGTCCTCCGTCGGCGATTCAGGGCTCGAGGCGGCGCGGCGCGACTTCCACCGAGTGCTCGCCGTCGCCCACCCAGCAGGTGCCGTCCTGCACGCTCACCTGCAGCTGCATGGTACGTTGGGCCAGCGCCGCCAGGGCCTGGCTCTGCGCGGTGTCCACCTGCCAGACGTGGACGTTGGCCGCGCGCGCGAGCTTGCCCGCCACGCCGCTCCACCAGATCGGCGCGCTCGCGGCGTAGGCGTAGACGCTCACCCGGTCGGCGCGGCCGGCGGCCCTCAGCAGACGCTTCTCGTCGGGCTGGCCGACCTCGATCCAGTGGCGGATGCGGCCGGTCAGGTCGCGGTGCCAGAGGTCGGGCTCGTCGGTATCCGACAGCCCCTTGCCGGACTCGAGCGTGCCGTCGCGGTCGTCGGCCGGCACGTTCAGCGCGAAGGCCAGCACGCGCATCATCAGGCGCTCGTCGGTCTCCGAGGGGTGGCGGGCCAGCGTCAGCGCATGGTCGGCGTAGAGGCCGCGGTCCATGTCGGCGAGCTGCAGCCGGGCTTTGAAGATGGTGGCCTTGAGTGCCATGAGGGCGCGCCGCGGGCAAAGCCGCGATTAGAGCAGAGCGCGCGCCGCGGCGCTCAGGCGGACTCGGCGAGCGTCTTGAGCCGGGCGAGCCCGGCCTCGAAGTCCTTGCCGACCAGCCCGTCCATCGCGAGCGCCATCCAGCGCATCAGCGGGTTGCCGCCCATGTCGCCCTCGATGCTCCAGGTGATGCGCGTGCCGCCGCCTTCGGGCGCCATCACGAGGGCGCCGGTCGAGGTGGTGCCCATGTCGGGGAAGTACAGCGAGTAGGCGACGCGCCGGTCGGCCACGGTCTCGGTGAAGCTCATGCGGCCGTTGCCCTCGCTCGCGCTCTGCCACTCCCACACGGCACCGGCGCCGCTGGCCGCGCCGCTGTAGCTCATGGCCATCTGCGGATCGCGCCGGTTCCACACCGTCCAGTCCTTCCAGCGGCGCGGATCGGCCACCAGCGCGTACACCTTGGCCGGCGGCGCGGCGATGATGGTGCTGCGCGAGACGCTGAACTGCGGCGACAGCAGCATCCCGCCGAGCAGCAGCACGGCGGCCAGCACGAGGACGACGGCGAGCAGGGCCTTGACGATCTTCACGGAAGCACTCCGGCGGCAGGCAGTCTGCGCCTAGTAGTCGCGTGCGCTGGCAAGCGGCGACGGGCCGGCCGCGAGCGTGCGCCGTTCGCGGGCGCTGCGCCGCCCCAGCTCGATCAGCGCCATCACCGCCGCGGCCTCGACGGGCGTGACCGGGTTGGGCGCGCCGGCGCACAGGGCCTCGCGGACCGCGGCGTAGTAGGCCATCTGGCTGCCGGACTGCAGCGGCCAGTGGTCGGTGTGCAGCGCCTGGCCGCGCGGCCGCGTGATCAGGCTGGCGCCGCGGTCCGCGCCCCAGCCGGGTGCGGGCGGCCACGCCGGGCGCGCGCCGGCCTTCACCGCCTCTTCCTGCGGGTCCAGGCCGTGCTTCACCCAGGAGCCGGCCGTGCCGTGCACCACGAAGCGAGGCGACGGCGCGGCCGCCAGCATGCTGGCGCGCAGCACCACGCGAGCGGCGGGATAGTCCAGCCGGGCCAGGAACCAGTCGTCGGCATGCCCGCCGTCGCGCAGCAGGGCCTGGTCCAGCGTGATCGCTTCGGGCCAGCCCAGCAGCTGCAGCGCCTGGTCGAGCAGGTGCGGGCCGAGGTCGAACCACAGGCCGCCGCCGGGAACCGCGGCCTCGCGCCAGCGGTCGCGCACCGCCGGGCGGTAGCGGTCGAAGGCCGCCTCCAGGTGCACGATGCGCCCCAGCGTGCCCTGTTCGGCCAGGGCGCGCAGCGTGAGGAAGTCGCCGTCCCAGCGGCGGTTGTGGAACACCGACAGCAGCCGGCCGCGCGCGTCCGCCAGCGCGCCCAGTTCGCGTGCCTCGGCGAGCGTCAGCGTGAACGGCTTGTCCACCACCACGTGCCGGCCGGCGGCGAGTGCGGCGCGCGCGAGCGGGTAGTGGCTGTCGTTCGGGCTGGCGATCACCACGAGATCGATGTCGGGGCGTCCCAGCAGCGCCTGCGGGGAACCGATCACCTCCGCGTCCGGCCAGTCGGCATTCACCCGCGCCGCATCGCGGCTCGCGACGGCCGCCAGCCGCAGGCCCGGCACGGCCGCGATCAAGGGCGCGTGGAAGGTGCGGCCCGCGTAGCCGTAGCCGATCAGTCCGACGCGCAGGTCGCCGACGTGCGCCGCAGGGGAGGGGAGAGCCATCGGTCGATTGTGGCGCCACCGCGCGATGGCATGATGCGCGCCTGTTTTCAACGAGCTTGCCGCGCATGAGAGTCCTGCCCCCCATCGTCGCCACCCTGGCTGTCCTGACCGCCGCCGCAGGGGCGCACGCCGCGCCCGAGAAGCTGCGCCTGGGCATCTTCGGCCAGGGCAAGGGTGCCGGCCCGCTGCTGACCAAGGCCGAGCTGCGCGACTGCCTGGCGCTGCAGGAGCGCGTGCGCGGCGGGAGCCAGGAGGCGCTGCGCGAGCGCGACGAGCTCGAGAAGCGCAAGGCCGAGCTGCTGCGCGAGCGCGAGGACATCCAGGCGGCGCTCGACAAGCTCGACGTCGCCAATGCCGAGGCCGTCGAGCAGCACAAGGCGCGCGCCATGGCGCACGACAAGGCCGTCGAGGCGTTCACCGCGCGCAGCGGCGCGTTCAACGGCATGGTCGGCGCGCTGGAGGCCGACCGCGCGAGCTTCCAGCAGCGCTGCGACAACCGCCGCTTCGACCAGGCCGACGAGGAAGCCCTGCGCAAGGGCAAGTGAGCGCCGTGCCGGCGCCGCCGGCATAAGCTGGGCTTCATCGACGCTGCCTAGAGTGCGGCGCTGATGATCCGATCCTTCCCTCCCGCCGTGGCGCGCGTCGCGCTGGCGGCACCGCTGTTCGTGGCCTTCCTGCTCGTCAGCTCGCTGGCGCGGCTGGGCCTGCTCGTGTTCAACGCGGATGCCTCGCTGTTCGCGCCGCTGAGCCTGCTGCCGGCACTGCTGCTGGGACTGGGCTACGACGTGGCCGTGGCGCTCTGGTGGTGCCTGCCGCTGGTGCTGCTGGGCTGGTGGTGGCCGGCGCGGCGCGCGCCGCGAGCGCTGGAGGT
>Ga0073934_10006144_pt1 | contig 17812 bp, 14 predicted proteins | sample LarsenN4metaG_FD_76834 | JGI IMG/M metagenome (GOLD analysis project Ga0073934, IMG submission 76834) | Hot spring sediment bacterial and archeal communities from British Columbia, Canada, to study Microbial Dark Matter (Phase II) - Larsen... ... | reverse complement strand
CGTCCCCAACCTGCGCCGATCCCACGGGGACGCCGGGGAACAGGTCGGTCTTGAGGTAGGGCGCGGGCGACGAGAACTCCGCCGGGAGGGTTTCGAGCTTGGGGGCCGGCTTGCCGAAGCTGCGGGCCCACGCCCGCCGCAGCGCCTCTTCCTGCGCGTCGGGGATCCAGCCTCCTTCGGCGAGCGAGATGCCGTTGTGCTCCAGCAGCGTGCCCCGCTGCCGGTTCAGCTCGACGATCGCCTTGTTGTAGTTGACGAGACTGGTGAAGTAGGCGATCTCGGCGGCGGCCTTGCTGGCCTGCGCCCGCAGCACCAGGTCGAGCGTGGCATCGCGGACGCCAGCCTCGTATTCCGCCTCGGTGGCCTGCACGCGGCGTTCGGACGCCACGCGACGGTCGAAGTTGGTCCGGGCCGTCATGTAAGCCTGGTCCAGGTTCTGAATGGCCTCGGCGAGTTCGTGACTGATGTCCAGTTCCTGGGCCGCGAGCGCTGTCCGCGCTTTCACCAACTGCAGTTCGGTGTTGTGCAGCGTTGCGCGGGCGGTCCGCAAGCCGATGGGCATCGAGAACTGCAGGCCCAGACCCCAGCCGGTCTGATCCCCGCGCGTCAACGTGGAATAAGCGCTGTCGTACCCGTCCGCGGTGATGCCGTCGGCCGAGTCGTACTGCAGCAGGTCGTTGCCGAAGCCGTTCACCTGGTAGTTGGACACGAAGTTGAGCTGCGGATTGCAGGCGTTTTCGGCGGCGATCTGCTGCAGCTCAAGGCTTTTCACCTGCCACTTCTGCCGCCGCAGCTCCACGCGGCGGGTCAGCGCTTCGGCCAGGGCCGATTCCCAACTCAGCACCAGTTCGGCCCGCAAGGGGTCGTCCGCCGGACGGATGATCCGGCCGTCGTTCACCGGCAGGCCCAGCAACCGCCGGAACTGATTCTCGGTGCGGTAGATCGCACCCAGGGCCTCTTCCACGCGGGCCCGGGTATCAAAGTAGTTCTCGCGGGCCTGGGCTTCCGCCGCGGCGTTCCCCCCGGCCGCCCCGACTTCCATCTTGGCCTTCACCTCCCGCCACGAGCGCAGCGCACTGTCGCGGTTGGCGTTCTCGGCATCGTACTGCCGGTAGCTGAGATACAGCTCCCAGTACAAATCCTCGACGTCGCGGACCATCGTGATCACCGCACTCTCGAAGTCGGCGATCGAGATGTCCTCGTTGATCCGGGCAATCGTCACACCCTGGTTCACGCCGGTGATGGCCCCGAAGCCGCCCCCGCGCGGCGGCCCGGCAATACGGTTGAATTCCACGCCGGCCCCCGCCCACAACGGTTGCGTGTACTGGAACGCCAGCGAACCCGAATACGCCGACGGAAACAGCAGGCCCGGCGAATTCGACCCCAGATAGTTCCAGTTGTGACTTAGGGCGAAGTTCCCGCCCGTCGCAATCGTTTTCGACAACTGCGACTGGAACTGCGCCGTTTCGCTGGTGCTGACGAAGCCCGGCGGGACCGTACCGCTGGTGAACAGCGCGTTCGACACGGTCTCGTTGCGGCCCCAGATCATGGAGGTGGCGAACGTGGTGTCGAAGTCGGCGAGGGCCGCTTCCACGCCCCGGTTGCCGAACAGGAAGCCCGACGCCCGCAACGCCGGATCGTACACCGAGGGGAACTGCGTGGGGTTGGCCAGCAACTGTCCCTGACCGGAGCGGGTGCGGATCATCTTGTTGTTGGCGATCGCCGTGTGGACCGCCTCCACCAGCGTCATGTCCCAGATTTCGTCCTGCTCGCGATCCTTCACCGTGCGGGGCTTGTCGCTGTAGACGACTTCCGACGGCGTCTGCTGATCGACGGCGGGATACTCGACGGCCAGGGCGCGGTCCTTGTAGTACCCCAGGTCCGCCTCCCCGAAGTAGTGCAGCGTCTTCGGCGTATGGCAGCCGGCCATCGCCCCGCTGAGCAGAATCGCATTCAGCCACCGGATCGACTTGCGCCAGCGCATCCCTGCCGTCCCCCCTTGCGTACCGGGTCGTCCGACAGTTGGCAGCGCTCCCCAATTGGCTGCAGTCCCGTCAGGGACGGCAGAATCGGCCGGTTCGGTGCGGTCGGTACAACCCTCACTCGTGGTATCGGCGGCAGAATCTGGCGGCCTTCACCGCTTCGAGCGGGGGACGATGTCCACGTAGGGAAGTCCCAATGCCTTCTTGATCAAAACTACCTCGCCTGCGTCGTTTCCCTCGATCGCGTGACCGATAAACTGCAGCACATAACCCCCGACAAACGCCCCCAGCGCCCACCAGCCGTACCCCTGGCAGAGCCAGACCGTGGACACGATGAACGTCAACGGCACGCCGATCAGATGCAGCACCTGGCTGGCGGGGTGTTGGTGGCGGTCCAGGTAGTTCTTGAGGAACGAGAGCATGGCGACAGGGTCCGCGCGGGAATGGGAGCGCCCGGCAGCATCTTCCCCAACGTCGAAGGCTCCCGCAACCTCATCCGACGAGCGCCCCGGACACCAATCGCCGCCGGCAGACCGGCCTACCGGGGCACGGTCAGGAACCGCAACTCGTCCGCGAGCAGGTCAAGTACCGCCACGCTGTACTGCGACGCCCGGTGCAATGCGCCGGGGTTGATGCACCGCACGTTGCCCACGCAATGTTCTCCGGGACAATGCGAATGTCCCGAGAGCAAGTACGCAGGCTCCGCCGCCAGCCAATGGCGCACCTCGGCGGCACGATGGCCGTGCGTCACCGCGATTCGCCGGCCGGCAAGAGTCACTTCACCCCCCCAGCCCAGGCAGTTGGCCCCGGCCTCTCGCGCGGCCGCGGTGAGCTCGGCCGGATCGTCATTGTTGCCGATCACCAGGTACAGCGGCCGAACGGCGCAGACCGCGATCAGTTCCGGCCGGGTGAAGTCGCCGCAGTGGATGATCGTCTCGGCCCCTGCGTTCGTCAGCAACGCCACCGCCCGCCGGGTCCGGTCGGTTTGATTGTGCGTGTCCGAGATCAGGCCAACGAGCATGGGCGCTCAGTTCGCGCCATCGACGGCGGCCGCGGTCACCAGCCGGGCCACCCGTGTGGCCCGCTGCTGCAGTTCTTCGGCGAGCGTGCGGGTCGCCTGGGGGGTGACCGGGGCGCCGTCGTACAGCACGTCCAGATTGGTCAGTATGATCTGGTCTCCCGCCGCGAACCCTTCGCGGATCACGGCCAGCGTCTGCAGCGTCTGGGACACCACCACTTCACGGAGTTGAGCGTGGTTGTCCCGACAGACAAAGCCGCGGCTGTTGAGGACGGCCTCCCGGGGAATCACGAGCACCTCGTGCAGCACCGGGCCGTCAATGCGGGCATGCACGAACGTTCCCGGCAGCAGCGGGGTGGATTGCAGCGCGTTCTCCACCTGCACGTAAACGGTCACCGTCCGCGATTGCTCGTCCGCCTTGGGGGAGACGCGAACCAGCCGGCCCTGCCAGCGGCCCGGCGCCGTTTCGTTCTCCGCCAGTTCCACCATGGGAAACCGCCGGGCGCGAACGGCGGGAAGCAGTTTGGCATAGTCCTCCTGCGTCACCGGCAGCGGAACCTCGACCACCGACGCGTCGGTCAGCGTCACCAGCGCGTCGCCCGGCTTGACGTACTGGCCCCGCTCGACGAACACCCGGCTCAGCCGCCCCGTAAACGGCGGCCGGACGACGGTCCGCTGCTCGTCGAGCTCCGCGAGCTTGAGATCGTTCTGCAGCGTGTCGATCTGCTGTTCGGCCTGCCGCCGACGGACGGGAAACAGGTCCTTTTCATTGCGATTCTGCAGCAGGTTCTTCTCGTATTGCCGCAGTTCCAGTTGGGCCCGGCGGAAGTCGCTGTCGGTGTAAATCTTCTGCTTGTACAGCTCTTCCGCTTTGGCGAATTCCTGGAGCTGATCCTGGTAATCGGCGGTCCAGCGTTCGAGCAGCCGGTCGAGATTCTTCTCCTCCTGGGTCAACCGCTCCAGTTCGGTGCGGGCTTCCACCAGCCGGTTCTGAATCTGCGTGACCCGTTCGGCATAGGTCCGCGGGTCGATTTTGGCCAGCTCATCCCCCGGTGCCTGGGTGATCTCCCCCGTCCCGGAGGTGGTCACCGTCGGCGGGTGAACCTGCACGCCGACTTTCAATTCCGGATGGACCTCGACCAGCTCCCCGGCCACCTGAGCGGCCACGGTGACCTCGCGGTTAGCCTGGGCCGTGCCGAACGCCGTCACGATCTCCTGCACGTTGGCCGATTCGACGGTGAAGACCTCGACGTTATACCGCCGGGGTTCCGGTTCGCGGACCGGGGGAGGCTGCCGCAATCCCGCCAAATACCCCGATGACACCCCCCCCGCGGAAAGGACCAGCACGCTCAGTACGATCGAGATCAGCACCCGAGACCGGGACGGTGGGGAAGTCGGAGTGGAAGTGACGTTCACACAAGCCCTTAGAGACAGGAAGCGGCCGCAGCACCGGACCGCGGACAGTCACCGCAATTCTAGCCATCCGGGGTCCCCCCAGACAACGGGGCGTGGCTTCAGACCGCGCGGACGAACCCGTATCATACGCTCGGCAATGGTCCCTCCCTCAGTCCGCAACACGTAGCCCTGAACCCTCCCCCATGACCGTCCGCACCCGCTTTGCCCCCAGTCCCACTGGCTACATGCACATCGGCGGCATGCGAACCGCGTTCTTCGTCTGGCTATGGGCCCGGCACACCGGCGGGCAGTTCATCCTGCGGATCGACGACACCGACCAGCAGCGGAACGTGGAGGCCGCCCTGGAACCGATCTTCCGGGCGTTCCGCTGGCTCGGTCTCCATTGGGACGAGGGCCCCGACGTCGGCGGACCGTTCGGGCCGTACTACCAGTCCCAGCGGACGCACCTGTACCGGGCCGCCATTGACCGGTTGCTCGCCGACGGGAAAGCCTACCGCGATTTCGAGACCCCTGAGCAGATCGCCGCGGACCGGAAAGAGGACGAGGCGGCGAAACGGAACTACCTCAGCCGCCGGCGGTCGCTGGAGGTCGATGCCGCCACCCGCGAGCAATGGCACGCCGAGGGGAAGCCGAACGTGGTCCGGCTGCTGGTGCCGCGGGACCGAAAAGTCGCCGTGGACGACCACGTCCGCGGCCATGTCGAGTGGGACTGCGGCCTGATGCCCGATCCGGTGTTGATGCGCAGCGACGGCAGCTTTCTGTACAACTTTGCCACCGTCGTCGACGACGCCCACATGCAGATCACGCACGTGATCCGGGCCGAGGAGCATCTCACCAACACCGCCGTCCAGGTGCTGCTGCACGAAGCGCTGGGCCACGCGCCGCCGGAGTTCGCCCACATTCCGTTCATCACCGCGCCGGGTTCGACGAAGAAGCTCAGCAAGCGCGACCTGGAAAAGCTCCGCAACAGTCCCCAACTGAAGAAACTGTTCGACCGGGCCGACGAAGTCTTCCCGCTCATCGGCCTGGGGAACTCCACGACGCTGAACCCGGTGATGGTCGAGTACTACGAACGGCTGGGCTACCTCCCCGCCGGCATCCTGAATGCCCTGGCCCGGCTGGGCTGGTCGCTCGACGACAAGACGGAGATTCTGTCGCTCGACGAGATCATCCAACACTTCACGCTGGATCGCGTGATCAAAAGCCCGGCCGCCCTCGACCCGGAGAAGCTGCAGAGCTACCAGGCGCACTGGATGAACCAGTTGCCGATCGAACAGAAGATCGACGGCTGCGTGCCGTTCCTGGAACAGGCCGGCTGGCCGATTCCGGGTCGCGGATTCCTGGGAGAGCTGCTGACGGCGATCGGCGACCGGCTGAAGGTGTTCAGCGACATCCTGGATCACCGGGAGTTCTTCATCGCCAATGACGAACTGACGTACGACGAGAAGGCCGTGCAGAAGCGGCTGATCGACGCCCCCGAAGCGGCGGGATTGTTACGGAATCTGCGTGCGGAGTTGGAGACCGTCGAACCCTTTGCCGCGCCGACGCTCGACAAACTGGTGCATGACTTCGCCGAACAGCAGGGCGTGAAGATCGGCCAGATCATCCACCCGCTGCGGCTGGCCGTGACCGGCAAAAGCGTGGGCATCGGCCTGTTCGAGACGCTGGCGCTCTTGGGACGGGAACGGTGTCTGCGACGGATCGAGAGGTTGTTGAGCCGGAGTGGATGACCCGACTATCATGGAGATTGTCGGCGACTGAACCCCGGAATGATGCGTTCGTGAGGCGTGACATGCATCCCGGATTAGATAATGCCACGATGGCTTGCCGCGAAACCCCAGCATCTTCTGGCGAATGCGCTTCAAGTCATAGCTCGCCACGTCGCCGCTGGACCATGAGTGCTCGCACGGAGAACCTGACCGTGCGTTGTCTGATCTACGGGCACATCGTCACCGTGGCATTCCTGGGCTGGTTCGCCAGAAATGAGCGGCCAGGATGGTGGAGCGATCCCGAATGGTTCGACATGATCGTCAGTGAATCACTCATTTTCTGCCTGACCGCACCCGCGCTGACATTGTTGTGCTCAGTTTTTTCAGCAAATGAGAGCCGGATTCTGCGGCGAGCCTATCTTGTGGAAATCGTCCTGTTTTGTGTGCTGTGGATCGCACTCTTGCCGGGATACCAGTGATCTGCTGCAACAACCGATTGCTCAAGGCCTTTTCGCGGCGTAAAATCCCATCGGCTGAGACAATGGCGCCAACGGCGTCAGCGGGTGCATCTCCGCCGCCTCAGTCAGAATTGCACGGCGCGCGTGCTGAGGCGTACGCCTTTGGGATGTTTCATGATTCCATCTTTGACCATCCATCCCGACGAGATTCCTCTCCGGCTCGATCCCGACGGTTCGGTCCACGTGGGCAGTTCGCGTGTGCTGTTCGCCGTGTTGCTCAACGCCCATCGTGACTGGGGATGGAGTGCCGAGCAATTGGCCGACGAGTTTCCGTCAATCACCCTGGCGGAAGCTCATGCGGCGCTGGCCTATTATTTGAATCATCGCGCCGAAGTCGAGGCGTTCCTGAAAGCGTGGAACGCTGCCGGAGAGCGAAGTCGGGACGCGGCCGAAGCGCGGCCCGAGTATCAATCATTGCGGGCCAGGTTGGTGGCGGCGCGTGAAGCACGGGTGGGAACGTGATCAGGCTGCTGGCAGACGAAAATGTTCCTCGGTCGCTGGTGCGTGCCCTGAGACAGGCGGAGCCAGGGATCGACTTGGTGACGGTGTATGAAATCCAGTATGCCGGAAGATCCGATCCGGAAATCTTGGAATGGGCTAGCGGGGAAGGCTGATTCGTGCTGACCCTTGACCATCAAACCATGCCCGGGTTCGTCCGTGACCGCGTCTCCGCCGGTTTGCCGACAACTGGCATCATCCTGGTTCATACCGGCTGCAGCCTTCAGACGCTGGTCGAGGATTTGCACATCATCGTCTGCTGTGCGAAGGAAGAAGAACTCTCCCGGATTCACGTTCAGCACGTGCCACTCTCCTGAATTTCGCTGGGCCCTTCCGGACAACGAGATTCAGCGGGTGCCGGAACTCGCGATTGACTGAGAACTCATCCGATTCCCTCCGCGCCCGCGACGCCGCCCACGTCTGGCATCCCTTCACGGCGATGTCGGCGTACGTCGAGGAGCACGCGCCGGTCATCGTCGCGGCCGACGGCTTCGAGCTGATCGACGCCGACGGGAACCGCTATCTCGATGGCCATTCCTCGCTGTGGTGCAACATCCATGGGCATCGCGTGCCGGAGATCGACGCGGCGATCCGGGCGCAGCTCGACCGGGTCGCCCACAGCACGCTCTTGGGGCTCGCGAACCAGCCGTCGATTGAACTGGCCGAGGCACTCGTCCAGCGCGCGCCGCTGGGCCTCAAGAAAGTCTTCTACACCGACTGCGGCGCGGCGGGCGTCGAGGCGGCGCTCAAGATCGCCTGGCAGTATCACCGGCAGAAACCGGGAGGAGTGGAGAATCGCGACCTCTTCGTCTGCCTCGGCTCGGCGTACCACGGCGACACGGTGGGCACGATCAGCCTGGGCGGGATCGACCGGTTCCACTCGCTGTTCGGCGGGCTGATGTTCCCCGCCCTCCGCGTGCCGACGCCGGCCACGCCGGGACCCTCGCTCGACGACTGCCTCGCGGAAACTGAACGACTGCTCGCGGCGAACGCGGACCGCATCGCCGGGTTCGTGATCGAGCCGCTGGTGCAGGCGGCGGCAGGGATTCTGGTGCATCCGCCGGGCTATCTGCGGCGGATCCGCGAACTGACGTCGCGACTGGGGATTCTGCTCATCGCCGATGAAATCGCCGTCGGCTTCGGCCGGCTGGGCACTCTATTCGCCTGCGACCAGGAAGATGTGGCGCCGGACATTCTGATCCTCTCCAAGGGACTGACCGGCGGGTACCTGCCGCTGGCGGCGACGCTGGTGACGGACGACATCTACAACGCCTTCCTTGGCGAGCCGTGGCAGGGCCGGACGTTTTACCACGGCCACACCTACACCGGGAACCCGCTGGCGTGCGCCGCGGCTTTGGCCTCGCTGCGGCTCATCGAGCAGAACGACGTCCTGGAGAACGCCCGCCGCATCGAGAACGTGCTGGATCGCGCGCTGAAGCCCAGGAATTGCAATCCCCGGGCTTCGTCTGCACGCGCCCCGATGGCGGACATCCGTCACAAGGGCACGATGGTCGGCATCGAACTGTTTCAGGACGTGGCAACGCACACGCCGTTCCCGCCGGAGCGGCGAATGGGCCATCAGGTCACGCTCGCCTGCCGGCGGCGCGGCGTGATCGTCCGCAACATCGGCGACGTCGTCGTCCTGATGCCCGCCCCGGCGATGCCGGTCGAACTGGTGCAAAAACTGTGCGATGCCGTCATCGCCGCCATCGACGACGTGCTGTCGGCAGGCATTCCATGATCACCGTTACCGTGTGAACAGCCCGCTCAACGGTTCCCGCGTTCGGCCACCGACGGGTTGCCGCGGATGTGCAGCGGGATCGCCGCCGAGGCCTGGTTCCCCTGTCCCTGGGCGACGGCGTTGATCCACCGCGTGGTGTCCCGCACCCACGGCCGGGCGGTGAGGAAGATCTGCCGCTCGGTTTCGTTGGCGCGGACCAGGACGCCCGACAGGCCGATGTTGTCCACAATCACGCCGTGGGGCAGGTTGTCGACGTCGAACTTCACGTCGCCGTCGAAGCCGTTCCTCTCGACGCGGATCATCGCGGTGATCGTCGTCCCCGGCGCGAGAATCAGGCCGCCGTCGTCCGCGACGACGTTCAGGTCGTCCGGCACCAGCACCACGCGGATCTGCGCCGGCTTTTCCAGCTTGACCTCGCCCAGCGAGCCAATGGACTTGGTCACCAATGCGCCGTTCAGCGTGGCCGTCGCCGTGACGGTCACGGCGTCCCACGCCTCCTTCGACGCCGGTTCGGCGTCCGCGGCGGCGGTGAGGACGCTGGTCGTGGAGAGATGGCCGGCTTCAATCACCGTCGGCGAGGCGGCGTGGTAACCCGGCGGCAAATTGGCGATGTCGATGCGGATCGGATCGTGGAAGTTGTCGATCCGGTCGACGCCGAACTTCAGCCGCTGCCCGCTCCCCGCGGGGACCTTCACGTTCCTGGTCTCGACGTTCACGGCGAAATCGGGTTTGGGCGGGCGGACGGTCAGCTTGTACGTGTAGCTGTCCCCCTGGAAGCCGCGGGCGTCGGTGACGCGGACGAGGTACTCGCCGTCGGCCGGGGCGATGAACGTCAGCCGCGAGTCACTACCCAGCTCCCGTTCGCCGTCGTCGTCGTTGACGAAGTACAGCGGGAAGACCGGCAGGCCGTTGTCGATGAGGTTCGCCGTCGGCGGATACGCCTCGACGATGTACACCGGCTCGTCCTTGGCGTGGGCCGTGGCGGTGGTGTCGAAGTAGGTCCGTCGTTTGCCGTTGTTCGCGTAAAAGTCGTAGCCGGAATCCGGTCCGCGGGGGGCCTGGAAGAACTTGCCGATCTCGCCGTTCATGTACAGGAACTGGTCGAGGTCCATCTCCTCCCAGAACTCGACCCGGACCTGCAACTGGGACGAGTCGATCGGTCGGAAGTTGATCCACGAATCGCGAACGGCCTGCAGCAATGCCCGCTGGACGGGCTGGCCGCCGGCGTCGAGCACTTCGAGCTTGGTGTCCGCCGGCGATTTGCTGCGGGCGGCGTTAGTTTCCAGCAGCCACACCTGCCCGGCTTTCGACGGGAACCGGTACAGGTCCACATCGGCCCGGCCATCTGGTGTGTGGAACTTGCCCGACACCAGCGCCGGCAGCGTCAGCGGCTGAGCCGTCTCCGGGGCGTCGTTCGGTTCGGCTTCCGTGGCCTCGGCGGTCATCGGCGCGGTGAGGTCGTTCGTCGATGGCGGCGCTTCGGGCAACGGGACGAGATCGGTCACCGAATCGGCCCACCGCGGATCAATCGGGTAGGCGGCCAGTTCGCCGTTCATCCGGCCCACGAACAGCGTGCGGCTGTCGGGAGAGAAGCAAACGGCCGCGGGCCAGTCGGTTTGCCGTTCGAGCAGCGCGACCTGCGTAAACGTCTTCGTCTCCCAGACCTTGATGCGGCGTTCTTCCGAGCACGAAACCAGCAGCCTGCCGTCCGGCGAGAACAGCACGCGGAGAATGGGCGCCTCGTGCGCGAAGCGGGCATACAGAATCGGATTCGTCCCCTCCTTGCCCCCCTGCGTGATCTCCCAGACGCGGACCCGGCAATCGACGCCGCCCGCGGCGACGTACCGGCCGTCGGGACTCAGCGCGACGCTGTACTGCTCTTTCGCGGGCTGGATGAACGTGTCCAGCCGCTCGCCGGTGGCGACGTTCCACAGCTTCACCGTGCGATCGCCGCTGGCGGTGGCGAGCAGCTTGCCAGCCGGATGAAAGGCCACCGCGTACACGGCGTCGTTGTGGCCGGTCATCGTCGCGCGCGGCTCGCCGGTGCGGGCGTTCCAGGTGCGGACCTCCCGGTCGTAGCTCGCCGTGGCCAGCGTCTCGCCGTCGGGGCTGAAGGCGACGGCGTACAGCGAATCGCGATGCCCCGTAAGGGTGACGGCGCGCGTCCAGTCGGCGGTGTTCCAGACCGTCGCCTCGCCGGCGAGGCCCGTTTCGCCCGCGGCGACGACCAGCCGGTCGCCGGTCCGCGAGATCTGCACGTCGGCGATGGCGCCGGTGTGGCCGGTGAGCGTGTGCAGCGGTTTCCGATCCGGCAGCGACAGGATCTCGACGACGTCCGGCCGCGCCGCGGCGAGCCAATTCCCGGACGGATGCGCTGCGAGCGCGGTGACCGGTTCGCGGACTTTCGTCTGCGGTTCGATCTTCGGCGTCACCAGCCCGGTGGCCGCCAGGCCGCCCGCGGGGGGCTTCGCGCCGGCGTCGATCCAGGCCTGGATGACGGCGATTTCCGCGGGCTTGGGCTGCGGAGCGTCTTCGGGCGGCATCTGCGGTTCGCCGCCGGGCTGCAGCACCTTCCACAACGGACTGTCAGCGCTCTTGCCCGCCGCGACGATGCGGCCGTTGTCCCCGCCCTGCATGGCCCGCGCGAAGTCTTCGAGGACGAGCCCCCCCTCGCGCTCGCGGCCGTTGTGGCAGCCGTTGCAGTATTTGCGGAGCACCGGCAGCACGTCCGTGTTGAAGTCCGGCTCGGCGGCGGAGAGCGGAACGGCGACGGCGGTTGCGAGCAGCAGCGTGATCCAGCGGGGCATGATCGGGAACTCTCGGCTGGTGGATTCACAAAGGACGTTCAGCGGCTTCAAGGCAGGACGTCACTGACCGCAATTGCGGCTTCGATGTTCAGCAGTTTCGGGGCCTCCAGCATTTGCCCCCGTGTCAGCGCCTGCTGATCTTCGTAGGTTGCGCGAGTGCGACTTCGATTCGGCGACCGGCAGACCACAATCGCGCCAGCAGTCAAATCGACGATCCAGTATTCGGGAATCCCACTCGCCGCATAGGACCGCAACTTTCGCCCGCGGTCGCGATCGAGGGAGCTGTCGGCGACTTCGATCACCAACGCCACATCATCCGGCGCGGGGTGTCGATCGCCGAAGTCGCGCCGCGATCCCCTCACGACGGCCAAATCCGGCTCCGGCTCGCTTCTGGGAGCCATTGTGATCGGCCCCTGACTCCGCAAATGCCAGCCCTTCGGCAAGATCGAATTCAGCCAGTCGGTCAACAATCCGAGACACAATTCTTGCGAGGGATTCTTCGGCACCTTTGGCAACAGCCAACCGTCGAGGAGTTCGATGCGGTCGTCAGTCGTAACGATCCCGGCCTGGATCATTGCGTGATACTGCTCCACTGAGAGCCGCCAGATGGGGAGCTCCGGAATTTCATCCATCGGCAATGCGGCAGGCGTTGCGGGGAGTGCGGCAATCGACATCAATCAGCCTCCGAAGCTGCCATCAGCCGGCAAGCGTTCGACATTTGCATCAATTGTGGTGACGTTTCTACCTCAATGCTGAAACAAAAACTCCCGGCTCGTCAGCACGCTCCAGAACAGATCCTCGATCGCCGCCCGGCGGTCCGACTCCGCGACGTCTGACAGCGCGCCGGCGATCGCCGCCTGTTCCGCCTCCGTCGGCAAGCGGCTGAGCGCCGCCAGGAACAACTCCTCGCCGATCCGGTCCGCGGGGGCATTGTCCGCAACCAGCTTCGTGATCCGGCCCTCCTTCGCCTCCAGCTTCTCCAGCAGCGTCTTGCCGTTCGCCAGGTGCAGCACCTGCGTCATGCTCGGCTCGTCGCTCCGCTCGCAGGTGCAGGTGAGCACCCGCTCCGGCCGGCCGAACGTGTCCAGGAAGTACGACGCCACCGCCGTGTCCTTGAGCTGCAGCGCCCGCGTCCCCTTCGGCTGATCCTTGAACTCCGTCGGCACGCCGGTGACGTCGGCCACAGCGTCCAGCAGCACTTCGGCTTTCAGCCGCCGGGGATAGAACCGGGCGTAGAACCGCTCATCGCTCGCGTTTTCCGGCAGCGTCGTGCTCGAGCGCTGGTACGTCTGCGACGTCAGAATCAGCCGCATCAGGGACTTCAGGTCGTACTTGTGCCGCACCAGTTCGTCGGCGAGCGCGGCCATCAGCCGGTCGTTGCTGGGCGGATTCGTCAGCCGCAGGTCGTCCACCTTCTCGACGAGGCCGACCCCCAGGAAGTTGGCCCACAGGCGGTTCACGATCGCCCGGCTGAAGTAGGGGTTGTCGGGCGACGTCAACCAGTTCGCGAGATGCTCGCGGCGGTCGATGTCCGCCTCGAACGGAATCGCCTCGCCGTCGAGCGGCCGGGGCAACTGCGGCCGGCCGGTGCGGGGCTGGATCACCTCGCCGCGCTCGGCGAGGAACACGGTCCGGTTGCCGTCGCCGCCGCGGAAATCGCCCCCCCAGCCCTTGCCCCGGACGCGGGCGAACAGGCTGGCCATGCCGTAGTAATCGTCGTTGGTCCATTTTTCGAGCGGGTGGTCGTGGCAGCGGGCGCAGTTGATGGACATGCCCAGGAACGCCATCGACACCGTCTCGCACATGTCCTGCGGGTCCTGATGCAGGGCGTAGAAGTTCGCCGCGCCGTTCTCGAACGTGCTCCCCTTCGCCAGGACCACCTCGCGGGCGAACTGGTCCCACGGCAGGTTGTTGGCGACCCGCTCGCGAATCCAGTCGGAATAGGTCTCCAGCGCCCTGGGCCGCAAGCGGCTGCCAGTGAGCAGCAGCAGGTCCGACCACTGGTACGTCCAGTAGTCGACGAACTCCGGCCGGGTGAGCAGCGTCTCGACCAGCCGTTCGCGCTTGAGCGGGTCGGTGTCGGTCAGGAACGCGCGGACTTCGTCGGGCGTCGGCAACGTGCCGATCGTGTCCAGATGCGCCCGCCGCAGAAACTCACCATCCGTGCAAATCGGAGAAGGCGGCACGTTCAATGCCTGCAGTTTCGCGATGACCAGTTCGTCGATGACGTTGGCCCGCGGCCCCGCGAATGACTCCGCCGGCACCGGTTGCGAGAACGGCACCGTGACCGTCGCCGTGACATTCTGCGCGAGATACCACGCGACAATGGCCCCTTCGCCGCTGCCCGAGACCGTGACGAGGCCGTGGTCATCCACCTGCGCAACGGTGTGATTGGTGGACGAATACTTGGCCCACCGGGTGACGTCTTCCACATGGCCGTCGCTGAAGTGCGCCCGGACCACCATCTGCTGCGTGACGCCCGGAGTGAGCCGCACGGCTTTCGGAAGAATCTCCAGCCGCGCGATGCGCGGATCGTCCGCCTGCGGTCCGGGCTGCCCCTGCGCGATCCACTCGGCGATCACGCGGTATTCGAGCGAGTCTTCCGTGAACCGCAGGCCTCCCTTGTGCGGAATCGCCCCGGTGGGTTTGGTGAGCATCAGACTGCGGCCGGGATCGTGCGGCACAATGCGTCGCCCGCGGGCCTGCCGGGTGAGCGTGTTGTAATCAGTCTCCGGATCGTAGCCCCGCAGCGACAGCTTGAACCCGTTCTTCCCCGCCGCCGCCCCGTGACAGGCCCCCATGTTGCAGCCGGTCTTCGACAGCACCGACTGCACCTGGTTGCGGAAGCTCCAGACGTGCGGCTGATCGAACTGCTCGACGACGATCGGCACGGCGACCGACTTTCCCGCCGCGGTGATGGTGATGGATGTCTCGCCATTGCCCATCGGCACGACGACGCCGTCCTCGATCGTCGCCACCTGCGGATTGGACGATTGATACCGCACTCCCTCGCGCACCTGCCGGCCGACGAGCTCGCCCGTCATTTCCTGGACGAGCAGCCGCTGCCGGGCCTCAGGCCCGGTGAGGCGGACGGCATCGGGAAAGACGGCGACATCGGCGGCACGGGACGGGATCGCCAGCGTCAGCACAATCAAACAGAAAGACCACTTCACGGAGGCATCCTCAAGCAGCAGTTTCGACTTCAACGTAGTCGCAGAGAGAACTGGGAACCGGGATTTCGAGGCCGTCTTCCTGCATTCCGGCGAGATGCAGGTCGATGGCCTCCTGCAACCGTAGTTTGACCTCGGCTTCGGTTTGCCCGGTGGCAACACAACCCGGCAGGTCCGGCACATAGGCCGAATAGTTCCGTTCCCCCGGTTCGATGATGATCGCGTAACGCATTAGTCATTCTCCAATCCGGCCTGACGCAGAATGGACTTCAACGTCTTCGGATGTAGCTCGTCGGATAAGTTCCCTGCGATAGTAACACGACCCGATTCTGTGGGATGCTTGTACTGTCGATGACTGCCCTTCTGATGGACCAGCTGCCAACCGTCCGCTTCCACCCTTTTCATCGCTTCGCGAACCGTCACTGGCATCGCGACTCATTCCCACGATCTAGTGCCGGGGATGGGTGACCCCGATTGGGCGCTTCGCCCTATCGGGGTGACGAAGTCACAAGAGGTTTTGGACAGACAGTCATGACCTTTTGTCGCTTCACGACCCAGGTAGCCGAAGCGGCAACCTGGGCCACCCGCCAACCTTCTCCTGAACGAGCAGCCGCTGCCGGGCTTCGGGGCCGGTGAGGCGGATGGCGTCGGGGAAGACGGCGACATCGGCGGCGGCGACGGCAGCCGTCGTCATCAGATACAGCAACACCAGGAACAGCTTCACAGGGGTGACTTCGAAGATTGCGGAGGTGATTTCATTCAGACGTAACAATGATGACGCGTGCGTGTTCCGGCAGTTTGACTGAGGCGTCAAGCGGTCGTACGACGCCATTCTCAACGATGCCGGCAACGGCCACGGGCTTCCGGCGTCGCGCCAGATGAACTTCCACCGGTACGGGCTGGCTATTGGGGGGCAACTCGGGCGGAGCGAGCAGGGGTTCGGCCGCAAGAGCCTCGTCGCGCATCCGCTGCTCGGCCGAGCGGTCGTCAAGGTGTGGAGCGATCATTGATGTGCCTCAATACGCCGTGATCACAAAGATCAGGGAGTCGTCCAGGTCGCCAAAGATGTCAGGAATGCCATCACCCTCTCGATCATACCGCCAGATCACCCAGATGCATCGGCCGGAAGGGGTTTCCGCGTACATCTCGAACGATCCGTCGTTCCGTTCCCTCAAGTGATAGACCCGGTCGAAAGCCGCCTCGACCGCCTCTGGCGTCAAGGCATGTTCGTCAATCTTTTGCAGGTTCCAGTTGATCCACTTAAGGCGGCGCATGCGGAAGTCGCCGGATGATGATTTGCGGGTGGCGGCGACGTGGCTTTGCACGTCTGGGTTCACAAGAGGTGTCGTCGTGCTGAAATTCAAGGAACTTGGGACATTGCCTCTTGTGAACCTAGACGCCCAAGGCGGCGTGTGGGCCACCCGCCGTAGCTGTCCAACCGACAACGAACAAAAACCACTTCACGGATGCGTCCTCAAGTAGGGTGGGACGAGTCTTCGAGTCCCACCACGATTGCCTCGGCGTGTCCCTACTCTCCCAAATCCAAACCAGGACAGGGATCGACCCGTCCCCAACGATTGTCATAATGCCCAATCGCAACAAGCCGATGAAATGACGACCACCGCCAATCGCGAACGTCGGAGACCAAACCGTGCTTCACCGGATTGTAATGCACATAGTTCACGCAGCAGTCCAAATCGTCTTCATCCTCAACCGTATGCTCCCAAAACCGTCGCTGCCAAATCGCTCGTTCACCCTGCAGGATGCGAGACAGATTGCGATTTTCCTCCTGGCCCCCAAGCGCCAAATACCGTCGCGTGAACTCTTCCTTCAATCGCTTCCACCTCAACGAGTAATCAGCGTCGCCGCGAGGCAACTCTCAGACGGCGTGCAAATGGTCGGGCAACACCACCGCTGCGATCAAACGAAACGGCCATTTGTGCCTCACGATGTGAAATGCACGATGCAAGCAGCGGCGGGCTGATTTTGTCGTCAGAAATGGCTCGCGGTTGTGCGTGTTCAGAGTGAAGAAATAGGTTCCCCCTTCGACTCTCCAGCGGCGGTAGTCGCTCATGGTTCAGGCTCCCGATGCCGGCGAGCTGGGTAGGGTGGGACGAGTCTTCGAGTCCCACCACATCGGTGATTCATCGTGGTGGGACTCGAAGACTCGTCCCACCCTACTCGCTACTCGCTTTACTCGTATTATGGCTTTTCGAACTTACGGTTTCGGAGCGCGTGGCTGGCCTGAAGACAACTTTGCCGCCTCCGCGGCGGGCTTCTTGCGCCAGCGCTCGGCTTCTTCGTGGTCGCCCACGCCAGCAAAGGCTTCCGCCACGAACGAAAACGCTTCTGTCCGCAGTTGTGGATCGCGCTGATTGCTGGCTTCGCGGAACCGCTTCACGAATTCATCCATCTTCTCCCGGACTTGCGGCAACGCACAAATCCGGCGGCCTTCGCGCGTTGAGCAGCCAAACACGACGCCTGCCAGCTTGTCCCACTCGCCGAGTTTGTCGGTGCCTCGGGCCTGCAAGCGCAGCGTCTGCTCGCAAGGTCTCCCAGCCAGCAATTCAATCTGCTGTTCGCGGACGCCCAGGAACACCGGCAGTTCGTAATGTTCGCTGACGACGACCAGCGATTCCTTGCCGACGGGCAATTCCAACACGGCACGTCCTTGATTGTCTGTCACACTCGAAAAGGGCTGTGGAAAGCGGTCGTCAGCCGAATGCGCATAATCGCGAGTTTGGATCAGCCGTTCACCGCGGACCAGGGGATGGCAGTACAGTTGCGACAGGTAGCACCACCATTGAACATTGGGCCATGAACTGACTTGAACATTGGGCACAGGCTTCTCAGCTTCATCGATCGCCAGAATGTTGCAACGCACCAGCGGAGTCTTTTTCACTTCGAGCGGTTGCTGTGCATTGGCCGTGAAGAGTTGGGGGGGATTAAACCG
>Ga0073934_10006143_pt1 | contig 17819 bp, 20 predicted proteins | sample LarsenN4metaG_FD_76834 | JGI IMG/M metagenome (GOLD analysis project Ga0073934, IMG submission 76834) | Hot spring sediment bacterial and archeal communities from British Columbia, Canada, to study Microbial Dark Matter (Phase II) - Larsen... ... | reverse complement strand
CCGTACCTGCAGCAGGCGCCGGTGAACCCGATCAACGGTCAGTCGGCTGTGGCGACCACCGCCGCGACGAACGTCGGCTGGGTCTACACGATCAACAACGGCCAGTACACCATCCAGGCCGTCAACACCGCTGGCACGGGCGTCCTGACCTACTAAGTCACCCCCGCTGCTAACGCAGTACCCAACGCATCGGCCCGGCTCAAATGAGTCGGGCCGATGCCTTTTTGCATTCACCCAAAATCGTGCCACACCGGCCCAACGCTCCCCCTTCCGTTTCGCAACAAAGCTCTCGTCCGAGTTTGCTCTTCGCGAAACATTCATCTCGCACATCGTCTGCCCAAATGTGCGCTGACCCTCTGCCTGTCTTCCATCTCCTGGCTTCTGGCTACTGGCTTCTGGCTTCTTTAAGATGCCCGTATGAAACTACTCGTCGGCCTCGGCAATCCCGGTTCCCAGTACGAACGCACACGCCACAACGTCGGCTTCATGTGCCTCGATGCCTTCGCGCAAAAACACGGCGCTACCAACTTCCGCAGCGCCCATGAATCCTTTTGCGCCGATGTCCTCCTCGACGGCGAAAAAATCTTCCTCCTCAAACCCCAAACCTACATGAACCTCTCCGGCCGCTCCGTCGCCTCCGCCATGGCCTACTACAAAATCGCCCTCGATGACCTCCTCGTCGTCGTCGACGATGTCGCCCTGCCCGCCGGCACCATTCGCCTCCGCGCCTCCGGCTCCGCCGGCGGCCACAACGGCCTCAAAGACATCGAGTCCGCCGTCTCCAACCTCGCCGCCCTCTCCGGCAAGACCGGCCAGGACTACGCGCGTCTCCGCATCGGCGTCGATCCCCCCGGCCCCGTCCCGCAAAAATCCTACGTCCTCCAGGCCTTCTCCCCCGAGCAAAAACCCAAGATCGACGCCGCCCTCAAACGCGCCCTCGACGCCATCGCCACCTGGTCCCGCAACGGCCTCACCACCGCCATGAACAAATTCAACGCGTCCGACGACCCCCGCTAGCTCGCACTCACGTATCACCACTCCCTGCGCAGCGCCGATGCTCATTGTGTGCCACGGTCAAGTCTGGGTAGGGCCCCAGAATTGGCCGTGCTTTGCCTCTCGCATACGCGCGGCGACACCCTCCCTGTAATTCCCCACGCCATTCATCTACCATGCACGAATGCCTCCCAGACGACACATCGCCATCTGCGCTTTCTTGTGTCTGTCGGTATTCAATCTCGTGTTTCTGATACGCAGTCGTTCCACGCCCGATTGCATTATCTATCGGCACGGCTACGTCCCAACAGAGTTGTTTGAATCCGTTCACCACACGGTAGCGATTGCATCCAATTCGCGCATTTGGACCGTGATGTGGATATACAACGACCCACACCACCAGGAGGAAGATCTCGGATGGACGACTGGGGTGAGTGAGTTGCTGTGGCTCCAATTGGGGGGTAGCACTGGTGATGATCAGTTGCTGGAAGAGTCGGGCGCGGTGTTCGGGAGTGTTGGCTATACCTATCAAAAGGGCACGTTCACTTCTGAAGATACGGTTCAGGAGAGCTGTCGTCGTATTGCCGTACACATGCCACAGGACTACCTCGCCATACTGTGCCTCATTGGGGCGGCCCTCTTGGGCCATCGCTTGGTTCACCGACTGCTCAGTCGGCGTCATCGGCGGCCTCATAACCATTCGCGTTGCCGCAAGTGCCATTACGACCTGCGAGCCCATCGTCCCGGCGACCGCTGCCCCGAGTGCGGCACCGCTATACCCCACAATCGAGTCTGACGTTTCCCCGTGAGCGTGGTCCCGACAGGGCCACGCCGCCACCTCTCGGCGTCGCCGCGCCGCCCGACCCCGCAAGAACCTGTCAAGAAAATTCTTGCTTTTTGTTCGGGTTATGGTATATTGAACAAAATAAGAACGGATTTGAGGGTACTGGGGGGATCCGATGCTTTCGCCCACACAGTTCAATGTCGTTTCCCAGCGCAGCCTACCCTACGCACCACGGTGCGTAGCGCCCCGTGCAGAGCTGTGCAGCGCTGCAGCCGGCTGCACGGTACCCCCTGCACCATGGTGCATAGTGCCACCGTTGGCGCTATCAAGAACGCGGTTCAACGTCCGAGAATCAGCCAACATAACCAAAACCGACCCTACGCACCGCCGTGCGTAGGGTCCACCAAATCGCTCTCTGACAACCAAATACACGCGGGGTAAATGGGCGGGCGGGGGGCTCAGAACGCCATCCGCGACCACCCATACCGCTTCCCCGCCTCCAACGGCCTAAGCCCCAGCATCTCCCGCGCCGTCCGCACATAGAACCGATAGTTCTCCAGCGGCGTGCCGTTCGGGATGCGATGGTCCAGGCCAAACACGGTCCCCTTGTACATCTCGGGCCGCAGCTTCGCCTCAAGCTCCGCCACGATCTCCGACCTGCTCCGTCGCAGCACATGCTTGTCGATCCCGCCCAGCAGCGCCAGCTTCTGGCCATACTGCCGCCGCGTCGCCACGATGTTCATCCCCGCCGCCGGCTCATTCGGGTACACGCACGTGAGCCCGCAATCAATCAGCGCCTGCATGACACTATTGATATTCCCATCCGTGTCCTGCTGAAAAATCTTCCCGCCCTTGCTCCGCACAAGGTCCCACACCGCGCGATAATACGGCTGAAAATACGCCTCAATAAAGTTCGGCCCCACCAGCGGCCCGCTCCGCCCCGCAAAGTCCTCGTGCACGCTCAGTTGATCAATCGCCACCACATCCAGCACCCGCTCAAACGTCTTGACCGCCGTCTCCTGCAGCGTGCTCATGATGTCCTGCAGCAACTCCGGCTGCTCATACGCTGCCAAACACGCGACTTCCTCGCCCATCAACTCCCGCGGCGTGTTGAACGCCCCCTGCATGTGCGCCACCACCAAGTACCCCTGGTCGCGCAGCCCCTTCGCCCGCCCAATCCGCGCCGCATCCACCCGCGATTCATCCCACGTGTAAAAGTGCTTGATCTTCCGCCAGTCGTCAAAATCCTTCACCGGAAAACTCTCCGGCAAAGGCAGCGTCGCCGTCTTCTTGCACAACCGCGTGATGCGCCCCAAATAATCCCGCTCGACCCGCTCCTCCGCCGAGTCACTTATCACCTCCGGCTTCAGCCCCCGTGCCCCCGTGTACCCCCCGCAATCCGTCTGCAGCACATAGTCAAAATCAAACGCCGTGAGATCCAGTTCCTCCGGCGAAGCGCCCTGTGCCCGCCACTCCTCGTCCAGCCCAATCAGCGGCCCGAACAACTCCACAAACATCGGCCGCGGCGCCTCCCCAAACGTCATCAAGCTCAAATACTCATCCCGCGACCACTGCATAGCAAAATCTCTTTCCGCATTCGTCAGAACTTATCCGCAATGCTCCGCGGCTTCATCCCCGTGCACGCCGCCATGCCCTTCGCATCGTAGAAAAATTTTCCATGCTCATCCGCCGTCGTCGACCGGCACTTCACGCTCGCATAGTGATACTGCAGCGCCCGCCGCCGCGCCGCCGACTGGTTCGGCGGCGTCCCATGGTGCACCAGGCCGCTGAACAGCACCACCCCGCCCGGCGACAGCGGCACCGCCACCACCTTGCTCACATCCACATCCTCATCCGCAATCTGGCAATCCCGATCGTGGTAGTGCGGCTTGGCCCCCAGCTTGTGCGACCCCGGCACAAACTGCATGCACCCGTTCTCCGTCGTCGCCGCATCCAGCGCCTTCCACGTGCCAATAATCCCATCCAGCGGTTCCAGCATGAAGTACGCATCATCTTGGTGCCACGGCTTCTCCCGCCCAATGTTCGCCGGCTTCAGCAGCGCCATATCCTGTATCAGCCGCACCTCATCGCCCACCAGCCATGATGCCAGCTTCAGCAACGTTGCATGCGCCGCCAGCGCCTTCAGCCGCGCCTCATGCTCGACAAACCACATCAGCTTGCGCACATACGGCTCGCGCTCATCCGCACTCAACTCACTTACATCCACCCCCTCCTCGAACTGCACCCCCGTAAAGTCCGCCTTGCCCCCACCAATCAAGAACGACAACCCCGTCTTCGCGGCCTCCACTTCCCCCGGGCTGAACACATTGTTCACCGCCAGAAATCCCTTCTCCAGATAAAACCGCTTGTGCGACTCATCCACCAGCGCCGGCGACGCCACCGCCTCGTGCACCTTGTCCGTGCGATATAGCCGCTTGCTGATTTCTTTCGGTCCCATCGTCGTCAAACTCATCACCAATCTCCTCGTTCTCGATGGCCTAACCTTACAGATCCTGCCCGAAACAGAGAATGGCAGTTTTCCTGAAATATTGTCATAATCCGACCTATGGCCAAGACCATCCCCAACCCCGTCCACGCGGCCGACATCCGCTTTAGCACTTGCGGCACAGTGCGCTGCGAACCCCAATGGTCCTGGCAGCCCCGCCAGCGCCACTTGCCTGATTACGACCTCTGGTTTGTCTGGGCTGGCGAAGGCCGCCTCGTCGCCCCCGACCGCACCTACACCCTCCGCCCCGGCGCGCTCTTCATCCTCCGCCCCGGCGGCTCCTACGACGCCTCCCACAACCCCGCCCATCCCCTCGGTGTCTGCTACCTCCACTTCGACCTGCTCAAGAACAACCGCCCCCAGCGCGCCGACGCCCATCTCCCGTTCTACACCGAAGTCGCCGATGTCCCCTTCACCGAGTCCCTCCTTCGCCGGACCGTCGAACTCGCCCCGCAGCAATCACCCGTTGCCGCCCATCTCTTCCGCGCTGTTCTCGCCATGCTTCACGATCGTCCCGCTCCGCGCCCCTCGCCTCTGCAACAGCAACTCCTCACCATCGCCCGTCAGATCCGCGAAACCCCCGGCCGCCCTTGGGCCATTGATGCCCTCGCCCGCGAGTTGGCCGTCACACCCGATCACTTCACCAGAGAATTCACCGCCCACCTCCACACCACGCCCAAGCGTTTCGTCCTGCAAGAACGCATCCGCCGCGCCCAACAACTCCTGCGCGACTCCTCCCTCCCAATAGAACAAATCGCCATAGCCGTGGGCTATGGCGATCTGTTTACATTCTCAAAGCGTTTTAAACTGCTCACCGGCCTGCCGCCGCGCACCTGGCGCCAGCGTCACGCCTGAGCATCACTTCGCATCCGCTTCAATCTTCTTGATCCAATCCGCCGGCTTCGCCCCGCTATACCCGACCTGCCGCGCACGCTCTTTGCCTTCAGCATCAAGGATGATCACCGTCGGGTAGCCGCGAATCTTGAACTCCTTCGCAAGCTTCGCGTTCTGCTGCTTAATCGCCTCCGGCTGCTCCTTGCTGCGCGGGAAATCCAGCTCCACCAGGACCACCTTTTTGGCCGCCCATTCCTTGAACTCCGCACTATCGAAGACCTTGGCCTTCAACTGCTTACACGGCGGGCACCAGTCTGAACCCGTGAAATCCAACAGCAGCGGCTTGTTCTCCTTCTTCGCCAGCGCCTTGGCTTCTTCGAAATTCTCATGCCATTTCGGCTCGGCCGTTTCAGCCTTCTTCTCTTCGGCCAGCACCGGCAACATCGCCGCGAATGCCACCACTGCCATGCCCATCATCGCCCAGTACTTTTTCATGACTTTGTCCTCGCAAAAAGAACTCCGCGTGATTCTATCACTGCGATCATGTTACGTGAGAACTTTCGAACCGTCCGCATGTTTCTTCTCACCCTCAAGGTGCGACGGCGCCAACAACCCGCCAGAGAGGACAATCTTGATGCCTTGATCAACCGACCAGTCCGTATCGCGTACCTGCGCCTCGGGAAACATCTGGAAGAAGCCGCTGGTCGGGTTGGGGGTCATGGGGATGAAGCAGCAGACGAGCCGGCCGTTGGTGTCATCGCTCACGGTATTGGTGACGAAGGCGATGGTCCAGGTGCCATTCCGGGGAAACTCCACCAGCACCACGCGTTGGAACCCCGCGCCGCCGCCGCCCTGGCGAAACACGCCGATCACTTGCTTGGTCGTACCGTAGATGCCCTTGATCAGCGGCAAGTTGCCGACGAAATGCTCCGCGGCGGCAAGCAACTGGCGGCCGATCGTGAAGATCGACAGGACGCCGAGTACATAGACCAGTAGCACTGTCAAAACCAGCGCCAACGCCGGACTCGACCAATACTCCAGCGCGGCCTGGCCCTCTTTCGAGAACTCGTACCAAAGCCCAGCCTTTTTAACCAACCACGCCGCCACCGGCTTGGTCAACCACGTCGCAAAGCCAAACAAAATGCTCAGCAGGTACAACGTGATAAACAACGGCACCAGCGTGATCAGCCCGGAGATCATGCTCGACTTGATGTGCGACCAGAAGCGTTGTCCGGGCGAGCGTTTCACCGGGACGGGCGCGTTGGCGTGTTGAAGTTGCGGCGGATTCGTCCCCATATTTCTCAATCAAATATAATACATCTGGCTGCCGCGGGTTTGCTGCACGGTCAGCTCGGTCAGTTCCTGGAGCGACATTCGGAAGAGCACCTGATGTACGGCGTGTGACAGTTGGCTGTGGACAAGGCGCACGGCAATCTCGCCGGGACGTTCGCCGGTGTGGGCGGGCTCACTGCTTTCGTCGACTAGCTTCTTGCCTTCGAGCCGCAGCACGATGTCGCCGATCATGATGTCCTTAGGGGCGCGGGTGAGGCGGTAGCCTCCGGCGGCGCCGATTTTTGAGGCGAGGAATTTGCCACGCGTGAGTGCGGAGAGAATTGATTCCAGGAACTTGGTGGGCAGGCCTTCGCGGGCGGCGAGTTCGCGTGTCTGCAGGTAGCCGCGCTGGTAGGAATCAGCGAGACACACCATTGCCCGCAAACCGTATTGTGTCCGCTTGGATAACTGCATTCTTCGATCGCTCCGACTATGAAGGGAGTGTACATGCGGGGGCATTCAGACGCCAGAAGTCGGTCCTCATCGGTACAATGGGATGATGGCTGCCACTCGGCACATCCTGCATCTCGATATGGACGCGTTCTTCGCCTCGGTTGAACAGCGCGACCACCCCGAGCTGCGCGGCAAGCCGGTGCTGGTCGGCCATGACGGGCCGCGCGGCGTCGTCGCGGCCGCATCTTACGAAGCGCGTGTCTTCGGGTGTCGATCCGCCCAGCCGATCGCCGTCGCCAAGCGTCTGTGCCCGCATGCGATCATCGTGCCCGGCCGGCACAGCGACTACCGTGCGGCGTCGCAACAGGTCTTTGCTGAACTCGAACGAATCACGCCGCTGGTGGAGCCCGTCAGCATTGACGAGGCGTTTCTGGATGTCACCGGCGTGCTGCGTCTGCACGGGTCTCCCCGCGAGATCGCCGCGTACCTGAAGCGGACGATCAAGAACAAGACGGCACTCACGGCCAGCGTGGGCATTGCGCCTAACAAGTTTCTGGCCAAGCTGGCCAGCGATTTGCAGAAGCCCGACGGCCTCACCGAGATCACGCATGAGAACCTCGACGAGGTGCTGTTGCCGCTGGCTGTCAGCCGAATCTGGGGCATTGGGCCAAAGACTGCGGATCGTCTGGCGAGCGATGGCATTCACACGATTGCCGATCTGCGGCGCATGGGGCTGGAGTTCCTCCGCGCCCGCTACGGCGACAGTGGTGAGGACTTCTGGGCGCTCGCCCATGGCCGGGATGAGCGCCCCGTTCAACCCGATAGCGAGGCCAAATCCATTGGCCACGAAGAAACGTTCGAAACCGACCTGGCGGACAAGGACCGGCTGCGCACGATTCTGCTGGAGCAGACGGAGGCCGTTGCAGCCCGCTTGCGCAAGCACGGCCTGCAGGCGCGGCGCGTCACGGTGAAGATCCGCTACGGAGATTTCGAAACCATTACGCGGGCCCACACCTTCGCCCCGGCCACCAACCGCACCGACCTGCTTTACGATCAGGCCCGCAATATATTTGATCATTGGGCCCGCAGTAGTTTCTCGCCGGTTCGCTTAATCGGCGTGACCGCGGGCCAACTTGGTCCGCCCGACACGCAGCTCGAGCTCTTCGGCAACCAGGAGAACGCCAAGGCGGCGCAGGTCGATGCGGCGGTCGATGCCATCAACAAGAAGTTTGGCCACATCGTCAAACGTGCGGGCAGCTGATGCGATCGGCGGCGTGCCGGGCTATTATGCCGCTATGACCAATCGACTTATCGCGATCATCTGCTGGCTCGTCATCGCGGCGTGCACGCTCACCGTGGTGATCACCACCTTTGCGGCCAAGCGACAGAGAGATCCCGCCACGCGGGATGATTTTCAACATGTGCTGCAAGCCCGCTATGCGGTCGGATTGAAGACGTTTTTTGGTCCAATGCTCGTGCCGCGCGACCAATTGATGTCAACATTTGACAAAGTGGCGACAACGCCAGAAACCCAAGTGCGTGCGGCGATCATGGCGGGCGAACTGCTTGACACGGAAGAGGCCCTGTCGCGCCTCGCGCGCGTGGAGCCATTGCCGGAGGTGCGTGCGCTCACCGTCTTCTATCACACCGATACGCCAACGCCGGAACAACTCAGCACGATTCGCGACGACCACGGTTGGTTTGGCGATCTTGCCGCGTCACGTCACGACGCGGCGCTGCGTCAGCACGTTGAATCGCAGGGACGGCGTACGGCGATCGGTCTCCTTGCTGTTGTGTTCTATGCGCTGGGCGTCTTCACGGTCGGTTGTGTATTGGCGGTCATCACCATCGTGATGCTCGTGAAGAAGCGACTCCAGAGCGCAATGCCCGTGTCGGCGCCTGCGACAACGGCGTATCTTGAAGCGTTCACCATCTACCTGGTGATCATGGTTGGCGGCAGTGTCATCCTCCGCGCCGTAAAGGCCCCGGTGGCGGCCAGCATCGTTGTGATGGCCTTGGCATTCTTCGCTTCGCTCTTCTGGCCGAAGTTCCGCGGGCAAACCTGGGGTGACTGGCGGACAGCGCTTGGCCTGACGGCTGGCCGGGGTGTGATTCGCGAGATTCTCGCGGGTCTCGGCGGGTATCTCGCTACGGCGCCACTTCTGGCGATCGCTTTTACTATCACGCTTGCCCTCACGCGGATCATGAAGACGGATGCCAACCATCCCATCGTGGAGCATTTTCAACAGACGAATACCGTTGGCATTCTCATGTTGCTTTTTGCCGCTGTTGTTTATGCACCGTTGACGGAAGAGATCCTGTTCCGCGGCGCGTTCTACGGTCATCTCCGCCAGCGTCTACGCCCCTTTATCTCGGCCGCTATCGTAAGCATTGTGTTTGCCGCCATTCACCCGCAGGGGCTTGCGGGCATTCCGCCGCTGGCAGCACTCGCGTTCAGTTTCGCGCTCATCCGTGAATGGCGTGGTTCGCTGATTGGTCCGGTATTCGCCCATGCTTTGAACAATGGTGTGGCCACCGTGGTCATCCTGCTGCTGTTGCGCTGACCGTGCTCCAGCAACCTTTTGAAATTCAGTGCACCCGTGCAACTTTGCGCCGGGGTCGGCGTGATACATGACAACTCCGCTAGTCCGATGCGTGGTCGGACGGAAATGAATGTGAAAGGTAATGGTTATGCGTATCAGTTCTAAACTCTCGATGTTGGCCTTGGCGATGGCGTGTGCGCTCGCGCTCAGTTCGACCGGCGTGACCCGCGCTGCCGACGAAGCGAAGGCGACCGGCACGATTTCGGGCAAGGTTGTGGACAAAGACGGCAAGGCCGTGGCAGGCGCCCGCGTGATGGCGCTGCGTCCGCCCGAACCTCGCGAAGGCGATGGGCCGCGCGGTCCTCGTGCTGACGGCGAAGGTGGGAAACCGCGTCCGCAGGCTGAACAAGGCGGCGCCGGCGATGGCGAACGCAAGCCCCCGCGCGAAGGCGGTCCGGGCGCTGAGGGCGGCCGTCGTCCGATGCCCAAGCCGCTGTCGGAAGCGACGACCGGCGCTGACGGCACGTTCGTGCTGAAGGACGTTCCGGTCGGCAAGGTCGGCGTCGTGGCGCATCTGCGCGGCGTGGGCGTTGCCCGCAGTAAAGCTCCGGTTGACGTGGTCGAAGGCAAAGACACGAAGGTCGAAGACCTTGTGTTGCAGCCGCCTCCGCGTCGCGGCGAGGGTGGCGCTGCTGGCGGCGGCGAAGGTCCGCGTCGTGGCGGTCCGGGCGCTGAAGGCGGCAAGGACAATCCCAAGTAATACACACCAAATATAAGACACCCCAACATGACCGAGAGATGCACAGCCACCAGTTGCATCTCTCGGCTGCTTTTTGCGCTGGCCCCGGGGCGTGTTAATACGGTCGCGATGGACTTCGCGAAGTTTGGGAGTGGACGTTTCAACGGGGTTTCGCATAATGCCCGCATGATTATCTTCCCGATTGGTACAGACCGGGCCCAGCGGCGCAAGCCTTGGATGAACATCGCGCTGATCGCGGTGAACCTGGTGGTTTTCATCTACACGCGCGCGGGGTTCAGCGGCGTGGGCGCCGGGCCGTTTGGACTGCTGGCGGGGACGGAGCACTTCCTTCTCTACCCCGATTACCCGAAGCTGTACCAGTTCATCACGTACCAGTTTTTGCACCAGGACCTCTCGCACATCTTCTTCAACATGCTGTTTCTCTATTGCTTCGGGAACAACCTGAACGAGAAACTCGGCCACGTGGGATATCTCGCGGCCTATCTTGCCGGGGGTATTCTCGCAGGGCTCGGGCACGTGCTGGTGTCCGACGCGCCGACGCTGGGGGCATCGGGTGCGGTGTCGGCAGTGACGGGGTTGTTCCTGGCACTGTTGCCGCGAACCCATATTCGGTTGTTTATCTGGTTGATTTTCTACCTGGACGTTTGGGAGATCCCGGCGATCTGGTTCATCCTGTTTTCGGTGCTTAAAGATGTGCTGCAGTCGGTGCTGGGCTTTGGCCCGCACGTTGCGTACGCGGCCCACATTGCGGGCTATGCCGCGGGCTTTGGCGTCGGCATGCTTCTGCTGCTGAGCAACCTGGTGCAGCGTGATCACTATGACTTGCTGGCACTGCTTCAACGGTGGCAGCGGCGGCGCGAATACGAGGCCACTGTTGCCGGCGGCTACGACCCTTACCGGCCGGCGATCAAGGTGGCGAAGGACCCGACCGCGCCGCAGCCTGCAGAAGTAATGGACCCGCAAGTTGCATCGCTCCATCAGCAGATAACGTCGCTCATCCGCGAGCACAACGTGCCAGCTGCTGCTGCCGCGTACCTGGCCTTGAAGCAACGCGATCCGCGGGCGGTGCTGGCGGCGCAGGACCAACTCGACGTGGCGAACCAACTTTATGTTGAAGGCAAGCACCCGTTGGCTGCAGAGGCCTATGAGGCGTACCTGGCGATGTATGCGACTGGCCCGCTAAAGGCTGCCAGCGGCGCCCAGATTGATGAAGTCATGTTGATCCTCGGGCTGTTGTATGCGCGCTATCACAGCAACATGCCGCGCGCGATCGAGTTGCTGTCGCAGGTACAGGACCGGCTGACCGACGTCAGCCGGCGCGAGATGGTGGCAAGTGAACTGGCGCGGCTGCGGTCCGCGAGTTGAGTCTATTGAGGCCCTATGCGATTGCTGATCATCCGCCATGCGGATCCGGATTATCCCAACAACACCATCACTGCGGCAGGCCATCTTGAGGCGAAGGCGTTGGCGAAGAAATTGAAGCATGCCGGGCTGACGCGGTTGTACGCATCGCCGCTGGGCCGGGCGCTGCACACCATGCAATACACGGCCGAAGCTACGGGGTTGCCGCACACGGTTGAGGAGTGGACGCGCGAGATGTCGATCGCGCTGGAGCCCACGCCCGAAACGTGGGGCCACGGCGGGAAGCGGCTGATGGCGTGGGACGTGCCCGGCGAAGTGATTCGCAACTGCACCGACCTGCCGACGTGCGCGGACTGGCACACACGCGAGTTTTTCAGCGACCCCACGTTTCGCCACGCTTATGAAGAGATGGTGCGGCACTCGGATGGATTTCTTGCCCGGCACGGATATGTGCGGGAAGGCAATCGCTACCGCATCGTGGAGGCAAACCGCGAGAAGATTGCGGTGTTCTGCCATGGCGGTTTTGGCCTCACGTGGCTGGCGCATCTGCTGGCTTTGCCGGTGACGTTGGTGTGGTCGTCGTTCTGGCTGCCGCCATCGTCGGTGACGACGGTGTTGTTTGATGAGCGGACCAGCACGTGGGCCGTACCACGGGTGATTGGCATGGGGGACGTGGGGCACCTTTACGAGGAGGGGTTGCCCGTGCAACCGGCGGGGATCAAGGCAAATTACGAGTAGGCGGACGGTTGAAGAAAACTGCGTAAGATGCTACCGTTAGCATCTCAACGAGCGGGCGATTAGCTCAGTTGGTTAGAGCGCATGCATGACACGCATGAGGTCACAGGTTCGAATCCTGTATCGCCCATTTCCCCTTCGCACTGTCCCGCACTACCCCGTTTCTGGCCGAATAACGCGGTTTGGCCAATGGGTTGCGGCTCTTCGCGGGCCAATTCCGCCGCTTGCTGCGTCGGATTTTGCGTCGCTTTCAACGGGGAATCGGGCCGTTGCGTCGGATTCTGCGTCGGATTCGGCGTCCGTTCGGTAGCCGCTTGGGCGAAATGGTCATCCGTCACTTGAAGGTAATGCTTCTGCGCCACCGCCCGGCTATTGCCGATCCACGCGCACACAACATGCACCGGCCAGCGCTCCGCCAGTTCCGTTTCGCGGGTACTGCGAAGGTTCTGGAACAGCTTGGGCCAGGGCTGTAGGCCAGCCCGCTTGATGATCCGCTCAAGCTGGGTTCGCAGATTGCAGTTGCGGGCGCGGTAGCGCGTGATGACGTATTCCGTCCCCGGCTCGGCTTCCTCAAACACTTCGCGCAGGTGGGGCAGCAGTTCGGGGAACAGCGGCAGCATCCGGGATTCGCCGCCGGCGTGGTGTTCGGTCTTGGGGCTTCGGATCAGGATACGGCCGTTTTCCCAATCCACGTCACCCCAGCGTAGCGACAGGTGTTCGGACGGGCAGCGCAGCCCGCCGTAGCGGCTCAAGGCGAACAGCAGCCGCCATTGGGCATCGGGGCAGGCGTCCAGCACCTTCGCCGCCTCTTCCTTGCTGATGAAGTAGAAGCGCTTGGCGTTGGCTTGGATTGCCGCTTTCAGGTCCGCGAAGGGGTTGACCACCAGCAGCTTGCGCCGCACCGCCGCCCGGAAGAATTGCTTGGCGATGCCACAGCGCCGGCGGACGGTGTTATCCGACAGCTTCAAGCCGATCAGGTACAGCCGCCACTTGTCGGCTTCGCCGGGCGTGATTTCGGCCAGGGGCTTGCCCGCGCCAAAGTAGTCAATCAGATTGCGCCGGGTATGGCCGTAGACAAGCGCCGTCGCCGGCTTCACGTCGCATCGGTCGGCAATGTAGCTATCCAGGAACGCGCCCAGCTTGGCGCATCCCCGCTCGGCCACCAGGCCCACCGCCGCCAGCCGGTCATACATCACGTCATCCAGGCCGGCCAGCCATTGCGCGGTATCCGGGTCCACCACGCCGGTAACGCCGGACGCCGCAAGCGCCAGTTGCTCCACCTTCACCTTGACGGCTTCGGCTTGCCGCATGGTTGCCTTGCCCAGCCGCAACGTCTTACGGGTCCCGTCGCCGGCCGCGAATTGGATACGTCGCCGGCCGTTCGGATCGCTGATGATGCTCGCCATAACTCACCGTCCTTTGCTCTTGCTCGCCTTGGCCTTCGCCCGCCGGATCGTGATTTCCAGCCCCAGCGCTTCGGCCAGCTTTTCCAGGTTCTCCACGCTCAAGCCCGCTTCGCCGCGCATCAGGCGCGATAGGTGCGATTGGCCTATTCCCGTGGCCTTCCACAGTCGGTAGCGAGTTTCGCCACTCGCCTCTATCGCCTTGCGTATCTCTTTCAGCACGTTGCCCATGCCCGGCATCATACCACTACTGTAACCAAATGCAAGTATCGTCTTCCTTACAGCAGCCCCAATCGGTCAAGCTCATCCCGGTATCGCGGGTTCACCCATCCCCGCCGGCCGTCGGCCGTGCGATACGGGACAAGCTGCGCCAGTTGCTCGGCAATCCGCCGATCCAGCGCCGCACGCTTGGCCAGCAGCGCCAGCAGTTCGGCCTTGTGCATCTTCATCCGGCCGGCCAGGTCCGCCGTTACCTTTTCGCGGGGCCGGTAGCGTAGGCGCTCCCCGCCGGCCTCAAGCTGGATGCCCAGCGCATCCAGTTCGGCCAGCAGGTCCGCCGCGCTTCCGGGGGCTGGGGCGCTCATGCCACTTCCCCCCAATCCCCGCCGTTGGCTTCGCGGGCGTCTACAGCGCCAACGTCTACACAACCTGTTCCCGGCCCCGCCGTCGGGGGTTTCGTTGGCGCTGGGGGGTCGGATTCGGGGGGTTGTGTAGACGCCGCCGGGCTGTTCAGGTGGAAGATTCGCGTAGGCCGGCCGCCCCGGGCGCTGGGGCCTTGCTGTTCCCACCGGCCCACGCCGGCTTCGGCCAGGGCATCCAGGGCGCTTTCAGCTTCGCCGGCCGTGCGAAATAGCCGGCTTGTCTGTTGAAGCTCCCGAACCGTCACCGTCCCGCCCTTGCGCCCGATCAGTTCCACCAGCCGCCGCCGGTCCCGCTCTTCATCGCTTTCCGACAGTATCGCGTAGGCGCGTCGGGCTTCGCTGCCGAACCACCGGGACAGCTTCACGCCGGCCGCGATGCTGTCGGCGTCCACTTCGTCGGCACTGGCCAACGTCGAATCGCCTGCCGCCCATCGCACAAGATGCACCACCAGCGCCAGCCGGGCCGCGTAACCTTCCAACTTGCTCCACGCCGCCGACAAGTCGCCGGATAGCTCGGCTTGCTCTTGGCCGTGGGCGTTGTAGAAGTCCACCCACGCCGCCTTCCCGTCGGCCGACAGGGGTACAATCACGGGCTGGGCGTCGCCGTCATCGTCGGCCGTGGGGCGCAGTTCATACAGCCGGTCGAATACCGCCGCGATGCCGCGCTCCAGGTCCGGGGAAATGTCGGCTTCCGTCCAGCGCTTCGGCCGGCGTGGTGGGCACGCCAGCAGCAGCCGGGCCGCCAGCCCGTTTTCACGGTGTTCGGTCCCCAGCGCCCGGGCCAGCGTCACGGGCTGGATGCCCCCGCACACCGATACCGCCGCGCGCGGGACGTAGATCGTGCGCGGGTTCCCGCTCTTGCGGTCCACCACCATTGATCGGCCGCCGAACATTTCCAGCCACTTCGCCACGTCCCCGCCCTTGCCTTGGGCGTAGCGGTCGAATCCGCCCAGCCACCCCGAAAGCTCATCGCGCACCAGCAGCAGCCCGCGCCACTGATTCAGCAGCAGCACCGCCAGGGCCTCTACCGTCACGTCATCGCACCAGCACCGATCCGCCTTCGGCTCTTCGGGCTTGGCCGGCGGGTCCCCGTCGCCCTTGCTCCGCTTCCAGGCCGCCACGTCCTTTTCCCAGCGCATCAGTTCATCTTGGTATTTCTCCATCGCCTCAACGTGGCGCTTGATCGCCGTATGCTGGCGCTTGCGGATCGCCCGCAAGGCAACTTCCAGGGCCGGGCTTTTCAGCGTCCCCGAATCGCCCACCACCGCCGCCCACACAATCGCCGGCTCGGACCATCCCCGCTTCAACTGGACGCGCCGGGTATTGCCAATCGCCGATGCCAGCGCCGACAGCAGGGGCAGCGCGATGAAACTTTCATCGCAGCCGATGGCGCGGGCGCAGGTCCGCACGAAAGACCGGGCCGGTTCGGGCAGGGCATCCGTCGGGAAGGGCTTGAACGGCTCCACCGCCGGCGCGGGCTGGGGCTGGGCTTCCGGCTCGGCCGCGTCCACCAGCGCGGCCAGCTTCGCCTTGATGCTGTCCGGGTCTTCCCCGGCCTCTACCACGTCGGCAATGTCGCCGCCGTCGGGCAGGTCCCCCCAGCTATCGCGCAGGCGCACCACGCGCACGCGGGCCGGGGGCGTCAACTTCGCCAGGGCCGCCGCCACGTCGGCCGCGTACTTCGCGCCGGCCGCGTCTTCATCCGGGACGATGACAACTTCCCGGCCGGCCAGGGGCGTCCAATCGCTCTTGTCGGCCGCCTTCGCCCCGCCGGCGGACGTTGTGGCCAGCAGCCCCAGCCCGGCCAGGGCATCGGCGCATTTCTCCCCTTCGCCAACGTGAACGCGCTCACTGGGCCGGGCCAGCAGGTCCGGCAGGTGATACAGCGGGCGCGGGCCGGGCATCGCGCTGATGGTCCAGCCGCCCAGCGCCCCGGCCCGTCGGCTCACCGGCCGCACGTCCTTATCACCATTGGCCAGGTTCCATCGAACCACCACGCCCACCGGCTCACCGCCGGCGTTGTGGTAGGTCCACAGCGCAGCCCGTGGGCCGTGTCGGCGCTCCAGGGCCGCCACAGCATCGGCCGCCGTGGTGAACATCCCGCCGGCGTTGTGCGCCGCCTTGGGGGCCGGCCGGCGGATCGGCTCGGCTTTGGCCGGCATCAGGTCCGCCAGCGTCAAGCCCAGCGCCGCCGTAATGGCTTCGGGCGTGCATCCCGCGTGGCAATGCACCAGCGCCCCGCCGGCGTCGCCTTCGCTGATGCTCAAGCTGGGGCGCTTGTCATCATGCGCCGGGCAGCGCACCGCCCAGCCCTTGCCGTTGCGCTTCGCGTCCGGCAGCTTCGATAGCACCAGTTCAACGGGGGTCATTGTCGCCCCCGGTTCTGCGCTTCGCGCGCTTCCCGGAACATCGCTTCGGATTGCTGGCGCGTAATACCCCGGTTCGCATCCCGTAGCCGTTGCCAGGGGGTCAAGGCATCCCGTTGAACCGTCATCGTCGCCAGGTAGTGAACGTAGCGCGGGTCAATCCGATCCTGCCGGATAATGCACTGAAACTGCCGGCACGATTCGGCCACGTCATCGGCGTAAAGCCGCCCCTTGATGCCGCTGCCGGCAATCCACAGCAGGGCGTAAGGATCGGCGAACACTTGTTCGGCCGCGATGGTGTCGGCAACGATCAAATCGGTAAAGGCGAAGATGTTGCCGTCGGCGTCGGCGCGCAGCCCGTCGCGTTCGATGCTCGCCAGGTGTTCCGGGCGCGTGACGTGGTAGAACAACGTGGCCGGCTCGAATAGCCGGTAGCGCTTGGTGGGGGCTTTCATTGTCCACCCCCTTGAGGCTGGGCCTCTTCCGCCGCCGCCTTCGCGCTGGCCTCTTCATCCAGCCAGCGCCGCAGCGCGTCCACCGGGTAAAGGATCGTCTTGTTTCGCCGGACGTGGGGCACGTCGCCGCGTTGGGTCCAATCCCACAACGTGCGCTCACTCACGCCCAGCGCCGCCGCCGCTTCGCGGGGGCGCATCGCCAGGCAGGGCGTCGCCGGGTCAATCTTGGCCGACAGGATCGGCTCTTGGCGTCGGGGGGCGCTAATCACGGTTCACCCCCTCGCCCCGCAAGCCTTCGGCTTTGCGTGCGCCTCGCTGGGCACGATCCAACAGCACGCGCTCAACAGCTTCGGGATTCACCAGCAGCCGCCGGCCCACGCGCAGACAGGGCACGCGGCCGGCGTCGGCTTCGGCCCGCAGCCACGCGGCCGGCACGCCCAGGCGCACCGCCGCCCGCCTCAAGGGCAGGAACGATTCGGACAAAGGTTTCGCGTCGCTCATACTGGCTATTTACGTCAAACCAGTCGAGCAAATACGCCCCTTGTTCGCGCTTTGGGTTTCCGTTTGGTCTGTGGATTTCCGCTGGATTTCCGCGTGATTTCTACAGCTTGGCCAGCGCCGCCGCGCAGCGCTCTTTCATGGCGCGGTCGCTGGTGTTGTCGATGATCGCTTGCAGCATCGCCCGCACTTCATCGGCGCTGTATCGGTGATT
>Ga0073934_10006141_pt1 | contig 17825 bp, 21 predicted proteins | sample LarsenN4metaG_FD_76834 | JGI IMG/M metagenome (GOLD analysis project Ga0073934, IMG submission 76834) | Hot spring sediment bacterial and archeal communities from British Columbia, Canada, to study Microbial Dark Matter (Phase II) - Larsen... ... | reverse complement strand
TGCTGGCCATGGGTCCGTCCCGGTAATAGCATGTCCTTGGTACGCTCAGCCAGGTCCGCTAGCGCGCGCAAGATGGTCGCTAGCTGCGTGAGAAAAATCTTGTGGGCCCGCCGCAGGAGCAGGAGTTGACCGGTTTGCTGAATGTTTTGCGTCGTGGCCCCCCAGTGCACATAGCCACCAGCATCGCCCTCACAGACGCGGTCTAACTCCCAAATTAGCGGCACCAGCGAATGGCCGGTACGGGCCAAGCCGGCGCGGATGTTGTCTAGATTCAAGAACGGTAGGTGCGCTTTGCGCGTGATCTCGGCGGCGGCGCTCTCCGGGATGATCCCCAGCTCGGCTTGCGCTTGGGCGAGCGCCGCCTCAACATCCAACCAGGCCTGGTAGCGCGAGGCTTCTGAGAAAAGCGCTCGCACTCCCGGATCTTCGACGCGGTATGCCGTCGGTTCGCCCTGCATGACGCTGTCCTCCTTCGTTCGTGAAGTTCCCCATGAGGCTGTCGGCACGCCCGTTATAAGACATCTGGCGCGCGGGGTCAATGTTTGCGCCGGGGGGCACGCATCCGGCTCTTTGGAAGACGGGAGCGGGGTGGTATGATGTCTAGTGTTTACGGCATCGGTCTTTGGGTGCCTTGGGGGCAATCGGGGCGGGGTGAGGACGGAGAGGAGGGCGGCGTCTGGAGCGGCGCATCGTGGGATTTCACCAAGACGACCATGGCGACTGGGTGGCGGAGCTGGAGTGCGGACATGGCCAACACGTCCGTCATCAGCCGCCATGGGTCGAGCGGCCTTGGGTGTTGACGCCGGACGGACGGCGGCGTTGGCTTGGTCAGGTCTTCCATTGCCGCCGGTGCGATGAAGAGCGGCGTGGCACCCTATAGTGCTTGCGTTAAGCGGATACTCTAGATATAGTTTGGACACGCGGCGAACGAGCGAGGGCCGCGGCTTCGCTAGCGATTAGCGCCTTAGTATGCCAGGGCAGCCGATGGTTGGCGATCGTCGGTCATGGGCCAAAATAGTTAGACCTGAGCCACGTGCGAGATCCTACAGCGATTTCGGGAGGGAAACCCTATGAGACGTTCTGTTGCACTCACCGCCGTCATGGTGATGTTGCTGGCGACGCTGGTGTGGACCCTGGATGCCTGGGCCCGAGCCGGGGGCGGCAGGTCGTTCGGCAGTCGCGGCTCGCGCAGTTTCTCCGCACCGGCGAGCCCTGGCTCCAGCCCTTCATCACCTACTCGGCAAGCCGTACCGCCGTCGGGCTTCCAGCAGCCACAGCGCTCAGGATGGATGGGCGGGCTGATGGGTGGCATCGGTGGCTTCCTGCTTGGGGGCCTCATCGGCAGCCTGCTGTTCGGCGGTTTCGGGCACGGACTCTTCGGCGGCATCGGCCTGCTGGAGATCTTGCTCATCGCCGGCCTGATCTACTTTGCGGTGTCCTACATGCGGCGGCGTCAGCAGCCGGCTCCGGCGGCGTCCTACGGCTATACACCGCCGTATCAACAGGATGCGAGCACCTGGCCATCGGGTTCAGCGTCGGGGTCTACGGCGACCATGGAGGCGCCGGGGACCGTCACCGACCTGGAGCGGGGGCTGGGGCATATCCGTCAGATGGATAGCGCCTTCGATCCTGTCCGGTTCGCCAGCGACAGCGCTTCCGATGTGTTCTTCAATGTCCAGGCGGCCTGGATGGCGCGCGATATGGCCTCGGTCCGCGACCTCTTGGCGCCCGAGTTGTACGAGGAGCTGCAGAAAGAATGCGAACGGCTGCGCGCCGAGCGCCGCCTCAATCGCCTGGAAAACATCGCGGTCCGCTCCGCGGAGGTGACGGAGGCCTGGCAGGAGAGTGGTCGGGACTACGTGACGGTGCGTTTGCTGGCCAACCTGCTCGACTATACGGTGGACGAGGTGACGAATGAGGTCGTCGAAGGCAGCCGCACCGCGCCTGTGAAGTTCGAAGAGTACTGGACCTTCGTCCGACCCGTTGGCCGCAACGCCTGGCGCCTCAGCGCCATCCAACAAGCGGCGTAGGGCGGTTGCGGTGGGTTATTAGACGGTTGGGGACGGCCGGCGGGCCTGCAGGCTGGCGACGAAGGCGGCGTGTTCGGGAGCGGCGAGCTTGTCTTGCAAGATGGCCAGGACCCGCGCCATGTCGCCGGCCCAGAAAGCCGTTGGATCGAGGCAGAGTCCAGGAAAGACTTCGCTGCACAGCAAACCCGAGGCATCCGGCTGCAGCGGCTGATAGACTCCCTCCCGCAGTCGGAACCAATCGACACGTCGCTCGTACATCTGCACGGCGATGTACTCCTCGACGCCGCTGCGCTGGTAGGCGCGGAGTTTGACATGGAGATCGTAGGCAACGCTGCTGGCGGCGATCTCCAGCACGAGCTCGGGTGGGCCCTCAAGATAATGATCCTCCGTCACCCGTGATTTCCCTCCGAGCTCGGGCTCCAGGCGCAGGAGTGCGTCGGGCTGCACCTCGTTTTCCAGATCCAGCCGCACCGTAGCATTATCTCCAAGGAGAACTCCGGGAGTGGCAGCGCTGTATACGCCGAGCCAGGTGACCATATGGCCATGAGACTGGGCGTGCTCCGAGAAGCGGGCAGGCGAGGGCATATAGACGACTCCATCGATGAGCTCGGCTATCTTGATCTCCGGGTGGGCCTCATAGCGGCGCTCGAACTCAAAGCGCGATAGCCGGTCCCCAGCATGCAGCGGTGGGACTTTATCCCATGGCTTGGCTTTGGGAGAAGGTTTGGCGATCGTGCGCTGTGCCATAATTTAATCCCTTCACGGCTCTCCAACTGAGAGTGGGAAGAGCAGAGAGAAAGCCGATGCTCCCCTCCACAAGGAGCTCGCTGCTCAATACAGCGTAGCGAGGCTGCGATTCGGTGTCAAGAGCGGTGATCATGCGCCTAGAAGCGTGTAGGTTGTGCGCTCATGCGGATCCCAGAGAACGCCTGGGCCGATGCGAACGCGTCGCATCGCCTGGCCGTTGCTCTCGGGAAATTCAACGAAGCACTGCCCGGTCAGCTCTCGTCCCATCTCGAGCGAGGCCTCGCTTCCCGAGTCAACCATGGTTCCTCCTGAGACCCCAACTGCTGACCTGCCGTGAACCCCTCCCCGCTGGGAGGCCCCTCACCGGTCGTCTTCTGGCGGCGGCACGGCGGTGACGGTTCCCGTGCCGCCTTCCTCTGGAGGCAATGTCGATGATCGCTAAAGAGAAGCCAATCCGCATTGTGATTGCCGACGATCAGCACTTGGTCCGGCAGGGGTTTCGGGCGATGCTCGACCGCCTGGCCTCGATGGAGGTCGTGGCCGAGGCCGGCACCGGCAAGGGGGCCATCGAGCAGTATGCCCGCCACCAGCCCGACATCCTGCTCCTCGACCTGCACTTCCCGGACATGTGCGGCGTGGAGGTGATCCGGGCCATCCGGGAGCAGTTCCTCATCGCCCGGATCATCGTGTTGACCACCTACGACCGCGACGAGGACATCTACCAGTCGCTCCAGGCCGGGGCCAAGGCGTATCTGCTCAAGGACGTGATGCTGGAAGAGTTGGTGGACTGTCTGGAGAGGGTCCACCGGGGCCAGACCTACGTGCCGCCGCCCGTCGCCGCCAAGCTGGCCGAGCGAACGGCCAGCCCAGAGTTGACCGAGCGGGAGCTGGACGTGCTGCGGCGGATCGTCGCCGGGCGCAGCAACAAGGAGATCGCCACCGACCTGAACATCACCGCGGGCACGGTGAAAACGCACGTCAACCACATCCTCGACAAGCTGGGCGTCCACGACCGCACTCAGGCGGCGACCACCGCCCTGAAGCGGGGGCTCGTGCGCCTGGACCAAGCGGAGCCAGGGTCGGCGGCGGGACCTCCACTGCTGTCCTCTATCGAAAGATAGACGTCCCACTCAACCCTATTCCGGATGGTGTCTTCTGTAGCCTCAGCGCATATTACCCTTCACGTCCATTGGTTGATAGATCGGTGTCTCGGGACCAAGATGCCTAGGCTTTCGGGTACATCAATTGAGGGGGAACCACGATGCCTGCCGACACTCGCATGGGGGCGGCCCCGCCCGCCGATGTCATCGTCCATAACGGACGGATCGCCACCCAGGACGACCGCCGCTCCTTGGCCCAGGCCGCCGCCATCAGGGACGGCAAGTTCGTGGCCGTAGGGAGTGACCCCGACGTCCTCAAGTTCCGGGGCAAGCAGACCCAGGTAGTTGACGTGGGAGGCCGCACGGTCATCCCCGGCTTGAACGATTCCCACCTGCACATCATCCGGGGTGGACTCAGCTACAACATGGAACTGCGCTGGGACGGCGTGCCAAGCCTGGCCGACGCCTTGCGGATGCTCCGGGAGCAGGCCCGGCGCACGCCGCCGCCGCAGTGGGTGCGGGTCGTCGGCGGCTGGACCGAGTTCCAGTTCGCCGAGCGCCGCATGCCCACCCTGGAGGAGATCAACGCCGTCTCGCCCGACACGCCGGTGTTCGTCCTGCACCTGTACGACCGGGCCATCCTGAACGGGGCGGCGCTGCGGGCCTGCGGCTACACCAAGGACACACCCGACCCGCCCGGCGGCGAAATCCAACGGGACCAGCAGGGCCACCCCACCGGCCTGCTCATCGCCCGGCCCAACGCCATGATCCTCTACGCGGCGCTGGCGAAGGGGCCGAAGTTGTCCCCGGACCAGCAGGCCAACTCCACGCGGCACTTCATGCGAGAGATGAACCGCCTGGGCCTCACCAGCGCCATCGACGCCGGGGGCGGCTTCCAGAACTACCCCGACGACTACCAGGTGATCGAGGACCTGCACCGGCGGGGAGAGATGACCGTCCGCATCGCCTATAACCTGTTCACCCAGCGGTCCAAGCAGGAGTTGGACGACTTCTCGAAGTGGGTCACGATGACCCGACCGGGTGAGGGCAGTGACTTCTACCACATGAACGGGGCGGGCGAGATGCTGACGTTCTCGGCGGCGGACTTCGAGGACTTCCTCGAACCGCGGCCCGATCTGCCCGCCTCGCTGGAGCAGGAGTTGACCGAGGTGGTGCGGCTCCTGGCCGCACACCGTTGGCCGTTCCGCCTGCACGCCACCTACGACGAGTCGATCAGCCGCTTCCTCGACGTGTTCGAGGCGGTCAACCGGGACGTCCCCTTCAACGGCCTGCGCTGGTTCTTCGACCACGCCGAGACGGTCACCGAGCGGAACCTGGAGCGGGTCAAGGCGCTCGGCGGCGGCATCGCCGTGCAGCACCGGATGGCCTACCAGGGCGAATACTTCATCGACCGCTATGGGGCCGACGCCGCCCGGCACACGCCGCCCACGATGAGGATGCTGCACCTCGGCATCCCGGTGGGGGCGGGCACCGATGCCACCCGGGTCGCCAGCTACAACCCGTGGGTGTCGCTGTACTGGATGGTGGCGGGCAAGACGGTCGGCGGCACGGCGCTTTACCCCGAAGCGAACCGGCTCGACCGGATGGAGGCGCTGCGCCGGTACACGGTGGGCAGCGCGTGGTTCTCCGGCGAAGCGGACAAGAAGGGGGCGATCGTCCCAGGCCACCTGGCGGACCTGGCGGTGCTGTCGGCGGACTACTTCTCGGTGCCTGATGAAGAGATCAAGGGGATCGAATCCGTGCTGACGCTGGTGGGCGGCACGGTCGTGTACGGGGCGGGGGCGTTCGCCCATCTCGCTCCGCCGCCGTTGCCGGTCCTGCCCGACTGGTCGCCCGTCAAGGTGTATGGCGGCTACCACCAAGCCCGGCAGCCAGACACCCGCATCACCCAGATCCGCGCTGGCTCCCTCGGCATCCACGGATTCTTGCACCGCCTCCGCGGCGGGATTCGGCCGGACAGGACGGAGCCGCTGTGGGGTAGCCTGGGTTGTGAGTGCTTGGCGTTCTGAGCCGACGACACCATCCACGCCTCGGCAGTGGCATCATGGCCCACCGAACGGAAAGTGGCCAGAGGCAGTGCGCACAGGGTGCAGTGGAGAGCGGAGGAGCATGACCACGATGTTCAGGACACGACCAGCAGAGGCGCGGGGCGGCGGGGATCATGGTTGGCTGAACACCCGCCACACGTTCTCTTTCAACGACTACTACGACCCGCAGTACATGGGCTTCCGGGTACTCCGGGTCATCAATGAGGACCGGGTGCAGCCGGGCCAAGGCTTTGGGACGCATGGCCACCGGGACATGGAGATTGTCACCTACGTCCTCGAAGGGGCGCTGGCGCACCAGGACAGCCTGGGCACCGGCGCGGTGCTGCGGCCCGGTGAGTGCCAGCGGATGACGGCGGGCACGGGCATCCGACATAGTGAGTTCAACTCGTCCGAGACGGAACCCGTCCACTTCTATCAAATCTGGATCATCCCCGACCGGCAGGGCCTCCGTCCGAGCTACGAGCAACGGTCCTTCCCGGAAGAGGAGCGGTGGGGTCGTCTGCAGGTGGTCGCCTCCCCGGACGGGCGGGACGGGTCGCTGACGATTCGCCAAGATGCCGAGGTCTTCCTCGCCTCGCTGGGCGAAGGGCAACAGGTGCCGCACGAGATTCGACCGGGGCGGCATGCCTGGCTCCAGGTCTTGCGGGGAGCCGTGCAGTTGAACGGCCTTGCCCTCGCTGTCGGGGATGGGGTGGCCATCAGTGACGAGCCATCGCTAACAATCCGGGCGGCCACGCCGTCCGAGGTCATGCTCTTTGACTTACCGTAGCCGAGAGCGCCCGGCCTGCCGGGCACAGCGAGCAGGCGCATCATGAGGACTGGCGAAGTGGAACAGCACGAGAACATGGCCTGGATGCCGCGAGCGTTTCTCCGCGGCAAGTCCGTAGAGCCGATGAAAACCTAGGAGGGAGGGGCGTGCCATGAGTGAGGCGACGAAGACCACCGATCGTATTCATAGCCTGTTGACTCCGGACAATTGCGTGGTGACCTTGATCGACCATCAACCGCAGATGTTATTCGGCGTCAACTCCATCGACCGCCAGACGCTGATCAATAACACGATCGCGCTGGCCAAGACGGCGAAGGTGTTCAAGGTACCCATGGTCTTGTCCACCGTCGAGACCAAGTCGTTCAGCGGCTATCTCTGGCCGCAACTCGTCGCCGTCTACCCGGATCAGCAACCGATCGAGCGGTCGAGCATGAACGCCTGGGAGGACAAGAACTACGTCGCCGCGATTGAGCGCACGGGCCGCAAGAAGATCGTCCTGGCCGGGCTGTGGACGGAGGTCTGTGTGTGCTTCCCCGCCATCCAGGCTATGGAGGCCGGCTACGAGGTCTACGTGGTGGCGGATGCCTGTGGCGATGTCAACCAAATGGCCCATGACATGGCCATGCAGCGCGTGATCCAGGCAGGCGCGGTGCCGGTAGTATGGTTGCAGGTGCTGCTGGAGTTCCAACGCGACTGGGCGCGGCGGGAAACCTATGATGCCGTGATGGACATCGTCAAGCAGCACGCCGGGGCCTACGGCGTGGGGGTCGAGTACGCCTACACCATGGTCCATCGCCAGGAGCCGTCCCAGTTTCTGGTGGCCATGGGGGCCCTGGCAGGCGCTGGGGGCGGCGAGCCGAAGGCCCGCTAGCGACCGTCGACCGCGGCAGCCCACGCCACGCGGGCGGCGGTTCGCCGGCCATCAAGCCATGGAGAGACCAGACGCGATGGGCCGAGCGATGGCGGTCCGCCGCCCTCACCAGAGGCAAAGGCACAGGTGCCCAGGTGTGGGGGCAGAGGCGGTGGTGCGGCCTGCCCTGCGACGGCTTCGCGTTCTGAGCCGAAGGCGCGGGGCCCCCGGCGTGGAGTCCGTCGCACCACCCCCGCTTTCGGTCGTGAGGGAAAGGAGCAGAGCCCGATGAGCACGCTCACAGAGCCGAACCATATTGTGACCTCGGTGATCCAACACCAGGTGAAAGCGGGTGAGGAAGACCAGTACGAAGCCTGGCTTCGGGAGATCACCCCGGCCGCGCAGCGCTTCCCGGGACACCTGGGGGTCAACATCCTCCGACCCCCGGAGGGCGTTGGCTCCTACACCATTGTGCTACGCTTCGACACCCTGGAGCATCTGCAAGGCTGGCTGACCTCGGAGACCCGCCAACGGCTCATCACGCAGGTTGAGCCACGGCTTGCCCACGGGGAGCAGGTCGAGATCAAGACAGGGCTGGAGTTCTGGTTCACCCCACCCACGGCGGGGCAGAAGTATCCCCCGCCGTACAAACAGTTCCTCCTCACGCTCTCAGCCATCTTCCCCCTGACGCTGATCGTGCCCTGGGCGCTGCAGCCGCTGTTTCAGGTGGCGCCGATTGCCGGCCTCCCGGGGGTGAGCAATCTCGTCATCGCGGCCGTCCTGACCGGCCTCATGACCTACGTGATCATGCCGCACTATACGCGTCTGGTCGCGGGCTGGCTGTATCGCTGAGGGGGCAGGCAGCCGTGCCATCAGGGCTCGCCGCGCTGGCCTCGCAGGTAAGCACCTGGCTGCACGTTTGAGTCGGTCGGCTTCATCGACGATGATGAGCTCGGTGTAGTAATGATCTTGGAGACTATCACAAAGTGGGGGCTAGGCGGCTTCCTGCTCCTGGTGTCCATCCTTCTGCATCCCTGGGTACCAGCGACCAAAAGTTGCGCGCAGATCATCGTTTAAGGTCTGTGTCCGCACCTGGAGCAAGAGATGCGCACCGCGCGGCGTCCATCGCATCTGTTGTTGCTTCACCATCCATCGGCTGACGACCTGATTCACCGTCGACTCTGCAAACGCCGTGGAGATCGTTTCACCGTCCCGATCCCGATCACCGTAGTTGGGGATAAACGGTTTGTAGACCGCGATGTAGCCCTGAAATTCGTGCACGGCCTTCCGCAATTTCTTGAGGCCCTCGGTCACAGGCTCGAGGTCGTCGAGGTCCATCGCCAGATCTTCCAGCCCTTGCAGCGCTCGAAACACATTCCCATGCCACAAGTACCACTTGACGCGCTCCAGTTGCTTCTCTATGTTCCCGCTGGCGTCGATGCCTTTCTGTGCGGTGAGCCCCTTCGCCATCTGCCCCCCCGCTCGGCCACCCGGAGGAGATGCCGGTGCACGGTGGTGGCATTGAGCTGGGCGCCAATCGGCAAGATCTCCCCCAGCACGTCTACCGTCACGCCGTAGGACATCAATGCGGCAAACTTCGCCTCCAGATAGAGCAGCTCAGGGCCTGTGTGTTCCTGGAATAGTTCGGCCGGCGGGCTCACACTTCGCAGCTCAGTCGTCTGGCACCGATACGTATACCATCGCGGATTGGTCAGCGTCAGCTTGTCAAAGACCGTGCGATAGACCAGCTGGTGGTGCCCCTCACGCCGGCGCGGTCCCTGACAGGCCGGACGCGGACGATGTGCTTCCAGGTAGGCGAGGCCGGCTCGGTGACCATCGTCCGTTGCACGCCTTGGAGCGCAAGGCTTTGGCTTCGGCGAGTGTCATGCCGAGGGCCTCGGGCCGTAGCTCACCCCGTTCGAACTGCGCCGCGTCTTCGCCGCATTAGGTATCCCCCCTGATCTGACTCAACAATGACTTAAATGCGGATTTTCATCCACTACCTCCCCCTACTCCCACCTCCACGCCTCATCCCCCAAGGCGTAGAGTGTGAGACGCCGGTTCACCCGCCGACGGTCAAAATGCCCCAGCGCCAGCCACGCTTGCAGGGCTTCCAGCTCGACCAGCTGATCACGGGCGTCGTCTAGGTCGCCTGTGCGGATCGTATCCAGCAGGTCAGCGTAGCGGTCCAGGAAATAGGCCGGCGCATGCTCTTCCTGCAGTGCCATGAAGGCCCACGGTCCGCCACAGTCCTCGGGTGGCACCGCGCGCTGACTCCCAATGCAAGCAGGGTACGTACGTGTCTCGTCCAGCGCCAGGCGTCGTTCCACCCGGATCCCGTGCTGCCACAGGTCCCCAAAATCGTACTCGTAGAGGAAGCGTTCGTTGGGGCGGAAGTGGAAGTCGTATAAGCGCACCTAGCACGTGAGGGGAGGATGTCCACCGCTTTGTCAAGCGTCCGCACGGATGGGGTCCGTTACTGGCGGCCAAATGACATTGGCGCGCTGACGCCGCGGGGAGGGTCCGGTCGGGCTCGTCGCGGCCCCTCACCGGCACGCCTCGCACCGTGGCCCGGCCAGAGCCGCCCGCGCGGCGACGAGCGGCGCGCGGCTCTCGAGCACGGCGCCGGCGATGAGCATCACGAAGAGCGACGCGAGAACAACAAGGGCTCTCTTCTTCATGGCGAGGTTCCTCTTCTCGGGTGATCGGCCGGTCCGCATGGGCCTCCTCAGGCCATGCGGTCGCTTCATTCCTTCCAAACAGATGCCTGCTGTTCCCGCAGGGCATCCAACCGCCGGTACAACGACGCCGGCGCCGTGCCGTAGCGGCCGACCCGGGTCAGCGCCTCCTCCAGCGTTTCCAGGGCGCGGTCAATTTGCCCGGTTTCTGCATACGCCTCCAGCAGAGTCTCCAGGGTACTCAGTGTATTCGGGTCGCGCCCGCGGGTATAGTCGATGGCGTTGCTGATATAGGCCTGGGCCTTTGCCAAGTCCCGCACCTCGGCCTGCGTTGTATAGAGCCAGGCCAGGTTGTTATAGGTCTGGGCATCCCAGGGGTTGAGGGTGAGGGCGTGTTCCCCGGCGGCAATCGCTGGCTCGATTCGGCCTTGGTCGAGATACATGTAGGCCGCCGTGCTGTAGATCTCCCAATACGTGGGATCGCGCGCTTTGGCGGCGTCGAGCACCGCCAGCGCTTTCTCCGGGCGGCCGTCGCCGTAATAGAGCGCACCGAGGCGCACCAGCACCTGGGGGTGTGGATACTCCTTGGCGACCTCTTCGTATTCGTGAATGGCCCAGGCCTGCGTGGGGTACTTCTGCATGATGCGCTCCACCACGTTAATACGCCGCAAGGCTTCGTCATTGCGCTGCGCGACTTCCAGGGTCTGCACCCGGTTGCTCAGGCGGTAGGCGTAGGCCCCCAACACCGCAATGACCAGCAGGGGCAGGGCGAAAATGAGTAAGACGCGCCGGGCCAAGATGGTTTGCAAGCGGACAATGTCAGCGGCCTCGGTGTGGACATGAGGCCTCAGGGTGTCAACGTGTGCGTCCATGCCCATGCCCTCCTCATGCCGTGCGGATCACGCCTCCTGTTCAGCCCGCGCGCCGGCCGGCGTGGTCATCTTGAGCAGGGCCATGATCGGCTCCAACGTCCGGTGGACCTCGGCCAGTTTCTGCGCCGGCGTGCCGGGGGAGGCCTGGATGGTCTCCACGACGTCATTGATGGCCCAGAGATACCACGAGAGCATCAGCATCGGGAGCGAGACGATGACGAAGGATAAGCCTTGGAGCATCTGGGGCGGGACCCAAAACCACTGCATCATGCCGGCCCCCGCGGTCCCCACGCCGACGCTGAAGGTTGACACCGTAATAACCTTTGGCAGCATGGCTCACTCTCCCCAAGGCCGTGGCGCTGGCCTGGCCCTCTGCTCGTGTCTCCCCCCGGTGGCGCTGGGCGGCGCCGGCCCGCACAGGACCGCGCCATGCCCACGCCTGGTGCGCTCAGCCGCTCACCGTAAGGGACTGGGCAAAGAGCGTACCAATGACTGGCATGAGCGTTCAGGCCGCACAGTGCGTGGGGGTGAAACGACAGCGCACGGGACAGTCAGGGCGGCGGGTTCGTCGCAATCAACCACCGAAGAGACCATGCCACCGACCACCGGGGCCAGCGCCAAGCGACGGCGCCGGTTGCAGGCCGGTGGCCGAACCTACCCGTGCTGGTCATCTCTGACCGCGCTCACCAGTTGACAGAGTGAGATGAATGAAGAGTGTTCCTGTTCAGGGGACGCCCGGAAGGCACCTCCTGCAACCGGGTTGCGAAAAAAAGAACCCCCGGGAGGATCTGGGGCATAGGGTGGCCTCCCATCACCCATGGCGTCGTCTCTCGTCTGGAGGCCAAGCCCTCGTAAGTAAGGGCGACGGAAGGAAACCGCTTGGCAGGAGAAGAATCCTGCTGGTGCATACGAGCTTCCCGCAAGTACTGTGATCCGTACGTTAGGTCGGCGGCTGGAGGGATTCTGGGAGGGGTCAACGGTCTTGAAGCCTCTTGGCATGCCGTCATAGCGGTCGAGGAAATCTTCCGGGCCTCTCGGGGCAAACCTGCCGGTGTGCGGATTGTAGCATCCGGGCAATTCGTAGTGATGAAAGGGGTGGCCGTCGGGGTTTGTGCGATAGTGCGGCCGCACGTGGGTCCCATCGTGACGGGAGTACCCGCGTTCAATGGCGGCGAGCCGTTCTGAAACCATCACGCCTGCAAAAACCGAGCATGCCATGATCGCGAGCCAGGTCTTCATGGGGGGCCCTCCTCATGGGGCCGAACTGGAAACAGGGCCAACATCCCGTTTCGTGCGAAATCTTCTATCATATACAGCTTCCATCCGGCGCTGCTTGCCGTCGAACATTTCCGCCACGCTCGCGTCCGTACCCGCTGCTGCCGCGGCGGTGGGAGCCACCCGGGCAGGTGGTGTGTTCACAGCAGGGCCACGTCCGCATGATCTCGCGTATGTCGGCTCCTCCCTCCTCACGGCTGCCGTCAGGAACGATAGGAGCGCCTCGTTGAAGGCTGCCGGAGTCTGGTGGCTCATGAGGTGTGTGGCCTTATGACTACCAGGCGACTGCTGGGAATGCACGGCACAAGACCTCCTTGCCCAAACAAGAATGCCGTCGGGAGTGTTCCCCTCCCGTGACGCGGGTGGGGATCTTCAAGCCACGAACCATAGCGCAGGAGATCACTCGCGGCCGAGAGGCAAAAGGCTGGGGCTGGACCGTCCCGGCGTTGTCCAGGGTCATCTGGCGGAAAGCTTCCGGTGTAGGGCTGGGTGGCCATCACACGCGTCGGTAGTCGGCGCGACGCCGGCTGGCCCCCTGTGCGGTGGACGGCTCCCGGCCAACATCGCCAGCCGGTTGAGCGTGCAGTTAAGTTGCAACCGACAATTACCAATAAGTGGAGTCAACTGGCGAGCAGTCCTATCAACAGGCCAATCGTGAAGGAAGAGACCCATGCTAGCACCCTTGCTGAGCGCCGCGGACGTGGCCGCCTAGTTCAACATCAACAGCCAAACCATGTATGACCTGATCGTCGCACACCAGCTCCCCGCGATCAATATCGGCGGGCAATGGCGGTTCCAGGAGGCGCAGGTGCGCGAGTGGTTCGAGGGTCACACGGCCGCCCACGCGCGATGCGAGAGCCGCTCCCCGCGAGACCTCAACAGTGCCCGAGGGGCCGGCCGGGCAGCGCCGCCCAGAGCAAAAGGCCCGCGGCCATCTTCCTGGCGCTCCTCTTCCTCCCCATGGCTGCGGCAGGGGACAGGCCTTACCGCATCGGGGTCGTGCTGCCGGGGGACCAGTGGGTCAGCGGGGTCGATGGCCTGCGGGAGGGCATGCGTGGGCTCGGCTACGTTGAGGGGCGTGACATTCAGGACTTGATCGAGAACGCCGCCGGCGACAAAGCCAAGGTCGAGGGGGCCACTCAGAAGTTCGTCGCCGAGAAAGTTGACGTCGTCTACACCATCACCAATACCGCCCTGAAAATCGTCGCCCAGGTCACCAAACCGTCCCGCACCCCGGGTGGTCTTCGGCTCGGCCTCTGGCCTGGTCGAAAGCGGCGTGATGCCGTCGTATGCCACTCCAGACACGCACGTCACCGGGGTCACGAGCGGTAGCATCGAGCCGGTCGCGAAGCGGCTTGAGATCCTGACGGAGTTGCTGCCTCACGTCAAGTGCGTCGCGCTCATCGGCGGGGGCGCCGCGGACAGCTCTCGTGCCGCGTTCAAGGTCGCCCGCGACACGGCTCCCGAGCTCGACCTCACCGTGATCGAGTTCACTGTGGGCAGCAATGAGGATGCCGTGCAGGTCGCCAAAACACTCACCCCCACCGAGGTCGACGCGCTCTTCCTCATCCCGAGCCTGCACACCGTGGGCGTCGCGGGGGAGGTCGCCGCCGCGGCCCGGGCGCCTCGGCTGCCGTTCGCGGTCTACCAGGTGGAGCACGTGCAGCAGCACGGCGCGCTCCTGAGCTATGGATCCTCGTACTTCCTGTAGGGCCAGCAAGCCGCCGTGCTGGCCGACAAGGTCCTCCGGGGTGTGCCTCCGGCCCGCCTGCCCATCGAGCGGCCGCGACTGCATCAGCTCATCCTCAACCTCGACACCGCCAGGGAGGTCGGCGTCACCTTCACCCCCGACGTGCTCAACCGCGCCGACCAGCTCATTGACAGCCGAAGTCAGGGGTAGGGGCGCTCCGCAACCATCGAGGGGGAGGATTAAGAAGGCTTCGAAGGAGCGCCAAGCCGGCACTCCTTGTCGGCGGCACCAGCATGAGCGATGTCGAGGAGACGTGCGGTGGCCACTGCCCACCGGTTTCGTATCCACACCGTCCGAACCCGGCTGTTCCTGGCGCTCGTCACCGCCATGGTGATGTTGATCGGGATCAGCGCCCTGGTCTAGCGCGTGACCGTCAAACCACGGCTGCGGCTGGACGTCGCTGAGATCCAGCGGGAGGTCGCCATGCCAGCGGCCGACCAGGTCAAGGCCTTCCTCGAGCACCACCTCGACGAGCTGAGTGCCACCCTCGATCTGAGCCGATTCTGGCGCGAAGACACCGACGGTCAGAAGGAAGTGCTCCGGCGGCTCCTGAAGTTGGCGCCCACCCTGACCAGGCGTGCGCATCATCTGCAGGCTGTTCCCTCATTGCGCCAGCCCCTGGTGTCCGGCGAAAACGGTGGATAAAACGGAGTATTCAGTCATCTACGGGCTAAACCCATGAGGGTTCGGAAACAGCATATACGCTCGCTCGTCGAACGGCTCCGCGCTCACAACGGGGTTACGTCCGCAGCTATGAAGAGATGGTAGAGGCGGGCTTGCGCCTGCTGCAGGAGCGTGAAGCCGAGCTCGACCGCATTGCCGAGAAACTGCGGCCAGCCGCCGAGCGGTTCAAGCGCGGAGAACTGGGGCTCCCCTTCGATGCAGCCGAGATTATTCGACGGGGGCAAGAACGTCTCACGGCTGAGCAACGCCGCCCATGACCCATAGGGTGATGCTCGATCCAGACGCCGAGCGCGACCTGGACGCGATCTTCCGCTACTTTGCCCAACGCAATCCCCCTGCCGCCGAGCGCTATATCCGCGAACTCTGAGAGCGGTGCGAGTTTTACGCGGCAACGCCCTTCATGGACAGGCCGAGCCGACCATTGCCACACAGCTGGGCCTGGCTCCTGACCAAGGCCGTAGCTTTCTGTAGCCGCTGCAGCGCCCGCAGCTCCGGCCCCCCACAGGGGGTGGGTGGCAGGCTGGCCCTGCTTCCGTCGGTGGACGGTGAGGAAGCCCTCCTTTAGGTTGACCTGGTCCCACCGGAGGCTGACGAGTTCCGCCGCGCGCAACCCATGCCGGAAGGCCAGGAGGATCAGGGTGGCGTTGCGGTGGCCGTGGCGGGGCATGGTGCGCACGGCCTGGATCATGCCCTCGACCTCGTGCGGCATCAGATAGTTGCAGCTACGGCGCTTCCCCAGGGGTTACTTCGGAGGGGGTGGCACCCACGGCATCGCGACTACTTTCTCGAACATTGCCAAAAACAGGGCTTGGGGGTGTGGGGCGCGCACAAACCTCGATCAGACATAGCGGCGCAGTCTAGCAGGAATGATTGCGTAAAACAGGTCCATTTCACAAAGGCCTTCGCCATGCGTGAGCGGTCGCCCTGCACTCCGGGGCGCGGCGGACGTTGCCCGCGGTCGCCCCTGCTCGCCGCGCGGCCGCCCCCGGTGCAGGGTCGGGGAGGTATAGTCGCAGAGAAAGTCCGGGTGGGCCGCTAAAAACCTCCTGGGCCGGACCACCGCGTCGGTGGGCAGGCCGGTCACCTGCAGGAGGGTCTCCAGGTAGTCCCCTCGCGGCAGGTGTTCCCCGCGCTCCCACCGGGTGAGGGTATTGACCCGCACGCCCTGATTGACTGACAAAACTCCAGATTGTCATGCGGCGGCATCTTGGAACTCCATCATGAAGAACTGCTTGGGTTGGCTCTGGTCCGGCTTTTTTGAGGCCATGGCTGGGTCAGGATCGGCTTCAGCAGATCAGTGTAATCTGGGAGGTATAACCAAAAGGTGTGGAAATAGGAGAAAGGCGGTGTATCCTCGTGGGTGGCAACCCCCCCGCCGAGCCCCGGCTAGAGCAAGGAGACACCGCCCTGGAGCAGCAGACCACTCCCCGGCCTCGTCGTCAAGCCCGATCTGGGAGCGCTTGGCAGCGTTCGTGTGCGACCAGGTCCAGCGCTTCATCCGAGCCGTGTTGGAAGAGGCGATGACGGCACTGTTGGGACGGCCGAAATCCGCCCGGCGAACGGCCGTGGATGCCTCGCCGGGGATGCGGAATGGCGACGGCAAGCCCCGCCGGTTGAGTCCGACGAGCGGCACGATCACCGTGCGTCGGCCGCGCGTATGCAGGCTGGGGGAGCGTTTTGTCAGGCGCGTCTTGCCGTTGTTTCAGTGCCGGACCCGGCAAGTGGGCGAGTGGTTGCCCCAACTCTCCTTGCATGGCTTGGCCCTGCGCGGCCTGCTGGGCGAGGGGGCGCCGCGCTCGGCCGCCTCGCTGGCGCGACTGCAGGCCACCTGGCCGCTGGCATATGAGGCCTGGAAACAGCGACGGCTGGACGACTTGGCGGTGGTGTACGTGTGGTCCGATGGGTGGTATATCAACGCGGGGCTGGCAGAGGGTAACGCCGCCCTGCTGGTGCTGATCGGCGCCCTGACCAACGGCCAGAGCGTGGTGCTGGCGGTGGAGAGCGGCCCGCGGGAGTCTCAAGCATCGTGGGGCGCGGTGCTGCGTGCTCTGCGCGCCCTGGGGCCGCAAGCCCTGGCGCGGTCCCATCGCCGACGGCCACCTCGGCACCTGGGCAGCCGTGGCGGCGCAGCTACCGACGGCGGCCGAGCAACGGTGCTGGAACCATCGCCTCACCAATGCGTTGGATGCCATTCCCAGAAGGAGCCGGCCCCGGCCCGCACGCTATGGTGTGCCATGCCCTATGCGGAGAGCTAAGCCGGGGGCGAGCAGCTCCGGGCGCAGTTCGACCAGCGCGATCGTCAGGTCGCTCCGAAAGCCGTGGAGCGCCTGGCACACGATGGGGAGCGATTGCTCACCGTCGACCAGTGCCCCCGCGCACATTGGCGTCATCTGCGGACCACCACCGTTGTGGCATCCCTTTTTGCTGCAGCGCGGCTGCGCACCGGGGCCGCCAAACGGTTCACGAAGGTCGAGTCGGCCACCGCCATCATCTGGACACTTCTGCCGGTGGCGGAGCAGACCTTCCGGCGCCTGAAGGCTCCAGATCTCCTACCGGCGGTGTACGCAGGGGCCACGTATAGCGATGGTATCACGCAGAGCGTCAGCCATCACCAGGAGGTGGCCGCCTGATCCCATATACACACTTATTGACAAGACCTCTCATCTGGCCACGATCTCATAACGCCTACTAAGGGCTCGTCTCACCCAATTCCAGCCGATCTTCAGATAGCTTTGGCCTCGAAACCAATGCGGAGCGACCCACCGGCGTTTGCCCTGTTTGGCAACTGCCGTCCCTTGTGAGACCAGATACAAGTGGCTTACGGCACTCGCCGTGATAGCGTATGGGTAAAACGCAAAGAAGATATACAATCGACAAATTAAGAATGCATGATCGGATGATTCCAAGGTGTCAGGGGCACGGGCCGGAACCTATCCGGGAAGTGAGATCACCGAGCACCCCTTGTTGACGTTTCTTCCCCGTTGCTGCTGTCACAACCATC
>Ga0073934_10006140_pt1 | contig 17833 bp, 15 predicted proteins | sample LarsenN4metaG_FD_76834 | JGI IMG/M metagenome (GOLD analysis project Ga0073934, IMG submission 76834) | Hot spring sediment bacterial and archeal communities from British Columbia, Canada, to study Microbial Dark Matter (Phase II) - Larsen... ... | reverse complement strand
TACTACGTCAACGACGTCCCGCACATCGGTCACGCCTACACCACGGTGGCCGCCGACGTGCTGGCCCGGTGGCGCCGGCTCTGGGGCGACGACGTGTTCTTCCTCACCGGCACCGACGAGCACGGCCTGAAGGTCCAGCAGGCGGCCGAGGCCCGGGGCGTCACGCCGAAGCAGATGGTCGACGAGACCGCCGTGCACTTCCGGAACGCGTGGGACACGCTCGACGTCTCGTACGACGACTTCATCCGCACCACCGAGCCGCGCCATTACGAAGCGGTGCAGCAGTTCATGCAGGCCGTCTACCACGCGGGCGACATCGAGCTCGGGACCTACGAGGGCCTCTACTGCGTCGCGTGCGAGGCGTACTACACGCCCGACGAGCTCGTCGCCAACGCTGATGGTGGGGGCAACTGCCCGATCCACGGCCGCCCGGTCGAGCACGTGACCGAGGAGAACTACTTCTTCAAGCTCTCGCGCTACGGCGACCGGCTCCTCGCCCACTACGACGAGCACCCCGAGGCGGTGCAGCCCGACTACCGGCTCAACGAGGTGCTCGGGTTCATCCGCCAGGGGCTCCACGACTTCTCGATGAGCCGTACGTCGCTCACGTGGGGTGTCCCGTTGCCGTGGGACCCCGAGCACGTCGCGTACGTGTGGTTCGACGCTCTGTTCAACTACTGCACCGGTGCGGGCTACGGCTCCGACCCGGAGCGCTTCGATCGCTACTGGCCCGCCGACTACCACCTGATCGGCAAGGACATCCTGCGGTTCCACGCGGTCTACTGGCCGGCGATGCTCATGTCGGCCGGGCTCGCGCCTCCGAAGTGCGTGTTCGCGCACGGGTGGCTGCTCGTAGGCGGGGAGAAGATGTCGAAGACGCGCCTCAACCAGATCGCGCCTGCCGATCTCGTGGCCGACTTCGGCGTCGACGGGTTCCGGTACCACTTCGTCGCCGACCAGCGCTTCGGTCCCGACGGCGACTTCTCGTACGAGCAGATGGTCAACCGCTACAACGCGGATCTCGCCAACAACTTCGGGAACCTCGCGAACCGCGTGCTCAACATGGCCGTCAACTACCTCGGCGGCGTCTCGCCCGACGCGCGTGCCGACGGTCCACTCGTCGCGGCCGCGGGCGAGGCGTTCGAGACGATGCAGGACGCGATGCGCCGGCTCGACTTCGCGGGCGCGTTCACCGCGGTGTGGGATCTCATCCGCGCGGCGAACGCGTTCATCGAGGACCGCCAGCCCTGGGCGCTCAACAAGGCCGGCGACGCGACCGCGGTCGCGGAAGTGCTCGGCGACTGCCTCGAAGCGTTGCGGATCGTCGCGTTGCTCGCGTCGCCGGTGATCCCGAACGCGGCCGGCGAGCTCTGGCGACGGCTCGGTTTCGACGACCGCCCCGGGGACCGGCGGCTGCCGGATGCCGCGAAGTGGGGCGGCATGCCTGCAGGCGCGCGGCTCGACAAGGGCGCGCCGCTGTTCCCGCGCAAGGACACGGAGTGACCGCGACGTGGGTCGACGCCCACTGTCACCTCCAGCTCGGTGAGGGCGGTGATGCGCAGGTCCACCGCGCGCGGGGCGCCGGAGTCGAGTGGATGGTCTGCGTCGGCACCGATCTCGACTCGTCGCGGCACGCGCTCGACTTCGCGACGCGCCATCGCAACGTGCTCGGCACGGTCGGACTCCACCCGCACGACGCGTCGAAGCTCGCCGCGCAGTGGTCGTTGCTGGAACCGCTCGCGGCCGCGCCGGAGTGCGTCGCGGTCGGCGAGGCGGGGTTCGACCTCTATTACGAGCACTCCCCGCGCGACGAGCAGGAGGTGGCGTTCCGGTTCCAGATCCGGCTCGCGAAGCGCCTCGGCAAACCGCTCGTGATCCACTCGCGCGACGCGTGGGACGAGACGTTCCGGGTGCTCGCCGACGAAGGCGTACCCGAGCCCACCGTGTTCCACTGCTTCACCGGCGGGCCGGCCGAGGCTCGGCGCGCGCTCGACCTCGGCGCCTACCTGTCGTTCAGTGGGATCGTGTCGTTCAAGTCGGCCGGCGACCTCCGAGCGGCGGCGCGCATCACGCCCGCCGACCGGCTCTTGGTCGAGACCGACGCGCCGTACCTGGCGCCCGAACCCCACCGGGGGAAGCCGAACGAGCCGGCGCTCGTCGGGGTCGTCGGGGCGGCGCTCGCCGCGGCGCGCGGCGACGGCGTCTCCGACGTCGCGGCGGTGACGCGCGAAAACGCCGCCCGCGTGTTCGGGCGGTGAACCCGACCGAGGTACGGGCGCGCCTCGCCGCGCACGGCCTCCGGCCGAGCAAGGCGCTCGGCCAGCACTTCCTCGCCGACGCCAACACCGCGGCACGGATCGTCCGGCTCGCGTCGGTGCGGGCGGGCGACCGCGTCGTCGAGGTGGGGCCGGGGCTGGGTGCGCTGACGGTGGCGCTCGCGCGCGCGGGCGCGCGCGTGCTCGCACTCGAGCTCGACCGCCACCTGCTGCCCGCGCTCGAGGAGACCGTGGTGGGTTGCGACGTCGAGATCGTGCAGGCCGACGCGCTCTCGGTCGACTGGCCGGCGGTGCTCGGCGACGATGACGGCTGGGCGATGGTCGCCAACCTTCCGTACAACGTCGCGACCCCGGTGGTCGTGCGTGCGCTCGAGACGGCTCCGATGATCGACCGCTTCCTCGTGATGGTGCAACGCGAAGTGGGGGAGCGCCTGGCCGCGACGAGCGCCGACGACGCGTACGGCGCGGTGTCGGTGAAGGTCGCGTACTACGCCGACGCGAGCGTCGTCGGAACCGTCCCACCGACGGTCTTCGTGCCGCAGCCCAACGTCGACAGCGCACTCGTTCGGCTCGTTCGCCATCCGCCTCCGGTGCACGTGCGCGACCCGGAGCGCATGTTCGAGCTCGTGCGCGCCGGGTTCGCGACGCGACGCAAGATGCTGCGGCGCGCGCTCCTCCCGGCGCTCGGCGCGGACGCCGCCGCGCTGCTCGAACGAGCGGGCATCGATCCGTCGGCGCGCGCCGAGACCCTCGACCTCGCGGCGTGGGCCCGGCTGGCCGAGGTCGCGCCGTGAGGCTCGTCGCGCCGGCGAAGCTGACGCTCTCGTTGCAGGTGCTCGGTGTGCGCGCCGACGGCTACCACGAGCTCGAAGCGCTCGCGGTCGCGATCGACGAGCCCCACGACGTCGTCACGATCGAGCCCGCGCCGAGCGCTTCGGTGCGGGTGACCGGTCCGTACGCGAGCGGCGTGCCGACCGATGCGTCGAACCTCGCGTTGCGCGCTGCGCTGCTCGCGGACGCGGCGGTCGCCATCACGCTGCACAAGCGCATCCCGCACGCGGCCGGGCTCGGCGGCGGTTCGGCCGACGCGGGCGCGGTGTTGCGCGCGCTCGACCGGCCCGACCTCGCGCCCCAGCTCGGCTCCGACGTCCCGTTCTGCGTGCGCGGTGGCGCCGCGTGGATGCGCGGCCGCGGCGAAGTGCTGGAGCACGCCGACGTGCCCGCCCTCGGAGTGGTCGTCGCGGTGCCGCCGTTGCGGTGCTCGACGCCCGCGGTGTACCGGGCTTGGGACGAGCTCGGGGGGCCGCGTGGTCGTACGGTGGAGATCGACGGGCTCCCGCCGCTGCGCAACGACCTCGAGCCGGCCGCCGAGCGAGTCGCACCCGGGCTCGCGGAGTTCCGCGCCGCACTCGAAACGGCCGCAGGCCGCCCCGCCCTGCTCGCGGGCAGCGGCTCTGCCTACGCGGTGGTGTGCGGCCGCGACGGCGACGGCGAGGTCGCGGCGCGGGTGGCCGACGCGGTGGACGGCACGGTGTTCGCGGGTCGCTACTTGCCCTGCTGACGGCGCTGCCAGCGGGTCTTCTTCAGAAGCTTCTTGTGCTTCTTCTTGCGCATGCGCTTGCGGCGCTTCTTGATCAGCGAACCCATGACAGCGGGCCACGCTACCGGACGCCCGGACCGCCCCCGCAATCGTGAGGGCCACCCACCGGCTGCGGGTATCGTCGGGGCACGGATCGGGGGTGGTGTAACGGCAGCACGAGGTCCTTTGGAGTCCTAAGTCGAGGTTCGAAACCTCGCCCCCGAGCGCCTCCGATCCGCGAGGAGCCAAGGAGATCGCATGAGTCAGTACCGACCGCTGTCCGCCGTGGTGCTCGCCGCCGGCGAGGGCACGCGGATGCGATCGGGAACCCCCAAGGTCCTCCACCCGCTCTGCGGCCGGCCCATGCTCCTGCACGTCGTCGATGCGCTCGCCGAGCTTCCGCTCGAGCGCATCGTGATCGTCGTCGGCCACGGCGCCGAGCGCGTCACCAAGACGCTCCAGGAGCAGCTCGTCACCGAGGTGCCGGTCGAGTTCGTGGAGCAGCGGGTCCAGCAGGGCACGGGCGACGCGGTCAGCGTCGCGCTGGGCGTCTTCGACGACCTCGACGCCGAGGACGACATCCTCGTGCTGCCCGGCGACACGCCGCTGCTGCGCGCGGAGACCCTCGCCTTCCTCGCTACCGAGCACCGGGTGCACGACGCGGCTGCGACGATCCTCACCGCGCGCCTCGCCGACCCGTCGGGATACGGGCGCGTCGTGCGCGACAAGAACGACCGCGTGTCGCGCGTCGTCGAACACGTCGACGCCGCGCCCGACGAGCGCGCCATCGACGAGGTGAACACCTCGATCTACTGCATCCGGCGCAACCTCCTCGCGCCCGCGCTGCGGCGGATCACGCCGGTCAATGCGCAGGGCGAGTACTACCTGACCGACGCGCTCGAAGTGCTGAGCGCGGCCGGTCACCGCGTCATCGGTGTGATGACCGACGATCCAGCCGAAGCGCTCGGCGTCAACGACCGGGCCCAGCTCGCCGAGGCGGAGGCCGAGCTGCGCGCGCGGATCAACCGCCAGTGGATGACCGAAGGGGTGACGATGGTCGACCCGTCGCGTACCTACATCGACGCGACCGTCGAGCTCGAACCCGAGGTCCGGCTGCTGCCCGGCGTGATCCTCGAAGGGCGCACGACGGTCGGCGCGGGCGCGATCGTCGGGCCCGACTGCCATCTCGTCGACACCCACGTCGGTGAGCGCGCGATCGTCCGCAGCACCGTGGCGCGCGACGCCGACATCGGCGACGAGTGCGAGATCGGTCCGTTCGCGTACCTGCGGCCGGGCACGCGCCTCGCCGCGCGCGTGAAGATCGGAACCTACGTCGAGGTGAAGAACTCCGACATCGGCGAAGGCACCAAGGTGCCGCACCTGTCCTACGTCGGCGACACCGAGATCGGCGAGAACGCCAACCTAGGTGCCAGCACGATCACCGCGAACTACGACGGCAGGGAGAAGCACCGCACCACGATCGGCGACGGTGTCCACACGGGCGTGCACACGTCGCTCGTCGCGCCCGTCGAGGTCGGCGACGGGGCCGAGACGGGCGCAGGCTCGGTCGTGACCCGTGACGTCCCGCCGGGCCAGCTCGTGAAGGGAAGCCCGGCGCGCGTCGCCCGGCCTGTGCGCGAGGATGATGACTGATGGAGCTCGTCACGAAGAAGAAGCTGGTCGTCGTGGCGGGCCGTGGCCACGAGGAGCTCGCGCACGAGGTGTCCGAGCACCTCGGTGTGAAGCTCGCCGAGGTCGTGCTCTCGACGTTCGCAAACGGTGAGATCTACTGCCGCTACGGCGCCAACATCCGCGGTTCCGACGTCTTCGTCTTCCAGCCGCACTGCGAGCCCGTCAACGACCGGCTCATGGAGCAGCTCATCATGATCGACGCCGCGAAGCGCGCCTCGGCGAAGCGGATCACGGCGGTCGCGCCCTTCTACGGGTACGCGCGCCAGGACCGCAAGGCCGAGGGCCGTGAGCCGATCACCGCGCGCCTCGTTGCCGACATGCTCACGGTCGCGGGTGCCGACCGCGTCGTGACCGTCGACCTGCACACCGGGCAGATCCAGGGCTTCTTCAACTACCCCGTCGACCACCTCACTGCCGTGCCCGTGCTCGTCGACTACCTGACCGACGTGCTCGACGGCAACGTCGTGATGGTCGCTCCCGACGCGGGCGGCGGCAAGCTCGCCCGCCGGTTCGCCGACCGGCTGGGCGCCGACATCGCGTTCATCGACAAGCGGCGACCCAAGGGCACGCACAACGTCGCGGTCGCGACGGAGGTCGTCGGCGAGATCGAAGGCTGCACCTGCGTGATCGTCGACGACATGATCGACACTGCGGGAACGGTCGTGAGCGGCGCCGAGCTCCTGATCGACCGCGGTGCGAGCGAGGTCTACATCGCCGCGACCCACGGCCTGCTGTCGGGTCCTGCGGTCGACCGCCTCAAGAACGCGCCCGTGCGCGAGGTGATCGTGACCAACACGGTCCCGATCCCGTCCGAGAAGCGCTTCGACGGGTTGCGGATCCTCTCGATCGCCCCGGTGCTCGCGAAGGCGATCGACGCCGTCTTCGAGGACGAGTCGGTCAGCGAGCTCTTCGGCGGCGACAACGTCTGAGGCCGATCCCGCGGCACGGTTGGGGCTGACCGGGCCGGCGCGCGACAATGGCCCGTTCCCCGCACTGCTCACGAGGACCCGACGCGCCATGGCCGACAACACCCTCATCGCCGAGATCCGCTCCGAGCGGGGCACCCGGCCCGCCGGCCGCCCCCGCCGCGACGGGATGGTCCCGGCGGTCGTCTACGGCCTCGGGACCGACACGCAGTCGATCAGCGTGCCCGCCCGCGAGCTGCAGCACATGCTGTCGGGCGCGTCGGGCGCGAACACGCTCATCACCTTGCGGCTCGGCGGCAAGGAGGAGCTGGCGCTCGCCCGCCAGATCCAGCGCCACCCCGTGAAGGGCACCCTCGTGCACGTCGACTTCATCCGCGTGCGTGCCGACGTCGCGGTCGCGGCCGACATCCCCGTGCACCTCGAGGGCGAGGCCGAAGGTGCCAAGCGCGGAGGCGTGCTCGAGCAGTCGATCTTCTCGCTCTCCGTCGAGGCCAAGCCGGCCGACATCCCGCCGTCGATCAGCTTCGACGTGTCGGAGCTCCAGATCGGCGACCAGGTGCACGTGCGCGACCTGACCGTCCCCGCCGGGGTGACGGTCACCAACGACCCGGAGGAACTGGTCGTACAGGTCGTCGCGCCGCGCGGCGCCGAGGAGGGCGTGCCCGCCGAGGGCGAAGCCGCCGAGGGTGAGGGCGCGCCCGCGGCCGAGGCGGCTGGCGAACCGGCGGGTGAGGCCGGCGCGTCCGAGGAGTAGGCGGCGGTGCCGGCCGACCTGCTGGTGGTCGGACTCGGCAACCCGGGCGACGAGTACGCACGCACGCGCCACAACGTGGGCGCGGAGGTCGTCGAGATCCTCGCCCGGCGCCACGGCGGGCGCCTGCGCAAGGCGCGGCGCGAGCGTGCGACGGTCGACGAGGTCCGCGTCGACGGCAGACGGGTCGCGCTCGCCGTGCCGCTGACGTACATGAACGACTCGGGGCACGCGGTCGGTTCGCTCGCTCGCCGCTTCGAGGTCACGCCGGAACGGATCGTGATCGTGCACGACGAGCTCGACCTGCCGCCGGCGGTGCTGCGCGTCAAAGCCGGCGGCGGGCTCGCCGGGCACAACGGGCTCCGCTCGATCAAGCAGCATCTGCGCACCGACGAGTTCCTGCGCGTGCGCATCGGAGTCGGCAAGCCCCTCAGCAAGGAGCGCGGCGCCGACCACGTGCTCGACCGCTTCGGCAAGCGCGAGCGGGCCGAGATCGACGTGACGCTCGAGGAAGCTGCCGACGCCGTCGAGGTCATCGCCACCGAGGGCGTCGCCGCCGCGATGAACCGCTACAACAAGCGAGTGATTGAAGGCTGAGCGCCCGTGCAGGGCGCTGTGGCGTGCAAACAGTCCGCTGTCACACCGCGGCGTTACCGTTCACAGGCTTCCCCAGTTCAGTCAACGAGGGGAGGTCGCCATGGACGTCGCCGTGCTCACCCAAGCCGGTTCACAGCACGGCCTGGTCACGCACGCGCAGCTCAGAGCGCTGGGGCTCAGCGACAAGGCGATCCGGCACCGGGTTGCGCGCGGCGTACTCGAGCGCGTTCGCCCGCGGGTGTACCGGATCGCCGGCGTGCCTGCGTCGTTCGAACAGGCCGCGCTCGCCGCGGTGCTCACCGCCGGGGAGGGCGCAGTGGCATCGCACGAGACGGCGCTCGCGCTCTGGGGCCTTCCGTTGCCAGGGCCATGCCTGCTCGAAGTGGCCACGCCGCTCGCGCAACGCCGAGCAGTGCGCGGCGTCGTCGTCCATCGGAGCGGGCACCTGTCCGCCGCCGACGTCACCGTCGTGCGCGGTGTACCGGTCACGGCCGTCGAGCGCGCCGCCGTCGACGTTTCGGCGCGCCACGACGTCCGTGCGATCGGGCGCATCGTCGACGAGGCACTCCGGCGGCGGCTGACGACGCTCGAGCGGTTGCACGATGCGACCGAGCGCTTTTGTCCCGCTCCCGGTCGCAGCAGCCGCACGATGGGCGAGGTGCTCCGGCGGCGCACGACGGGTGCCGAGGCCGCGGAGAGCGAGCTCGAAGTCTTCGTCTTCGACGCGCTCGTACGCTTCGGGCTTCCGTTGCCGCACGCGCAGTTCGAGGTGGTCGTCGATGGTCGAAAGCGACGGGTCGACTTCTGCTACTCCGAAGAACTGCTCGCACTCGAACCGAAAGGCTTCAACTTCCACGGGCAGCGGGCGCGGTTCGACGACGACGCCTTGCGCGGCAACGCGCTCGTGCTTGCCGGCTACCGGGTGCTCGAGTTCACATCGGCGTTCACCGACTGGCAGATCGCAGTGCAGGTTGCGGCGGCCCTGGGTCTCGAAGTTCCACCCCGGCCCTCCCGGGCGAAGACGTTCGCGACATGGTGTTTGGAGCGAGGACTGCCCCACGGGGGCGTTCAGGCTCCAAACACGTCGGTAGCCTGAGGTGCGCGGGCGCGCGTTCCCATGACTGATGCAGCGCCCCTTGGTGGGCTCACGACGGTGCTCGCGGACGACCCGGCGGTCGTCGCCGCGGGGTCGGGACAGGGCCGGCGGGCGGCCGTGCCCGAGCCCGCGCGCGCCCTCTTCGCCGCGACGGTAGCGCGCACGACCGCCCGCGCGCCGGTCCTGTTCGTCGTGCCGACGGCCGCGGAGGCCGACCGCGTCGCCGACGACCTGCGCCAGTACCTCGGGCCGGGCTCGGTGGAGCTGTTCCCCGCGTGGGAGACGCTGCCGTTCGAGCGCGTCTCGCCTGCGACCGAGACGATGGGCCGCCGGCTGCGGACGATGTGGCGGCTGCGAACGGGTGGCGACCAGCTCCCGGCAGTCGTGGTCGCGCCCGTGCGCGCGCTGGTCCAGCGCCTCGGCCCTCACGTCGAGGACGTCGAACCGATCGTCGTACGCGCCGGCGTGCAGGTGGACCGCGACGCGCTGGTCGAGCAACTGGTCGCGGCCGGCTACCGGCGGGAGTACCAGGTGGAGGCCCGTGGCGAGGTCGCGGTGCGCGGCTCGATCGTCGACGTCTACCCGGGCACCGCCGACCACCCGGTGCGCATCGACTTGTGGGGCGACGAGGTCGACCGGCTCTCGGAATTCTCGGTCGCCGACCAGCGCTCGCACGGCGACGTCGCCGAGGTCGCCATCTTCCCGGTGCGCGAGCTCCTGCCCACCGCCGACGTACGGGCGCGTGCCGAGGAGCTCCTCCGCCGGGCGCCCTGGGGGCGTGAGCAGTGGGAGCGGCTCGCCGAGGGGCAGACCTTCGACGGCATGGAGTCGTGGCTTCCGTGGCTGACCGCCGACGAGCACCTGCTCTCCGACCTGCTGCCGCCGGGCGCGCTCGTCGCGCTGGTCGAGCCGCGCCGTCTGCGCGACCGAGCCCAGGACCTCCTCGACGAAGAGGCGAACCTCGCGACGGCGCTCGCGACCACCTGGGGGGCACCCGCCGACGCCGAGCTGCCGCGGCTGTCGCTGCCGTTCGACCGGGTGCTCCAGCACACCAGGGCCGGGACCGTCCTCGTGCTCTCGTCGCCCGACAGCCCCGACACTCCCGCGCTCGCGGCGACCGCGTTCGACCCCGTCGTCGGCGACCTCGCCGGCTTGGCGCAGCGCGTCAACGCGCTCAGGCGCGACGGCTTCACGCTCGTCGTCGCGGCCGAGGGCACCGGCTCGAAGGAGCGCGTCGAGGATCTGCTGGTCGAGGCGGGCGCGCCCGTCGACGTGGTCGTCGCTCCGCTCGACCGCGGCGTCGTGCTCCCCGCGGCGAAGCTCGCGATCATCGCGGAGGCCGACCTCACCGGTCGGCGCCGTGTCCACCGCCGCCCGCGCGGTGCCCGCAAGGCGGTCGACCACTACGAGGGTCTCACCGCCGGCGACTTCGTCGTGCACCGCGTCCACGGCATCGGGCGGTATCTCGGCATGGAGACGCGCGAGATGTTCGGCATCACGCGCGACCGGCTCGTCGTCGAGTTCAAGGGAGGCGACCGGGTCTACGTCGACTCCGAGGACATCGGCCTGATCCGCAAGTACACGGGCGGGGAGACACCGAAGCTCTCGAAGATGGGCGGCGCCGACTGGGACAAGACGCGTGCCCGCGTCCGCAGTGCGGTGCGCGACATCGCGGCCGAGCTCGTGGTCCTCTACCGCCGGCGGCTGGCGACGCCGGGGCGCGCGTTCGAGCCGGACACGCCGTTCCAGCGCCAGATCGAGGAGGCGTTCGGATACGAGGAGACGCCCGACCAGCTGCAGGCGATCGCCGACACCAAGGCCGACATGGAGCGCCCGGTCCCGATGGATCGCCTGATCTGCGGCGACGTCGGGTACGGCAAGACCGAGGTCGCGCTGCGCGCCGCCGCCAAGGCGGTGTTCAGCGGCGCCCAGGTCGCCGTGCTCGTCCCGACGACGCTGCTGGCGAGCCAGCACGGTCAGACGTTCCGCGAGCGCTTCGCGAACTACCCCGTGCGCGTCGAGGTGCTCTCGCGCTTCCTGTCGCCGAAGGAGCAGGGCGAGGTCGTCGCGGGGATCGAGGCCGGGACGGTCGACATCGTCATCGGCACGCACCGGCTGCTCTCCGACGACGTGCGCTTCAAGGATCTTGGCCTGCTCGTGGTCGACGAGGAGCAGCGTTTCGGCGTGCAGCACAAGGAGCGGATCAAGAAGCTGCGCGCCAACGTCGACGTGCTGACGCTCAGCGCGACCCCCATCCCGCGCACGCTCGAGATGGCGCTGACGGGCATTCGCGACCTCTCACTCGTGCAGACTCCACCCGAGGACCGCCAACCCATCCTCACCTACGTGAACGAGTACGACCCGCGGGCGGCGTCGGAGGCGATCCGCCGCGAGCTCCTGCGTGAGGGTCAGGTGCTCTACGTCCACAACCGCGTCAAGGACATCGCGCACGTCGCCGACGACGTGCAGGCACTCGTGCCCGACGCCCGGATCGCGATCGCTCACGGGCAGATGGACGAAGGTCAGCTCGAACGGGTGGTCACGCAGTTCTGGGACCGCGAGCACGACGTGCTCGTGTGCACGACGATCGTCGAGAGCGGTCTCGACATGCCGACCGTCAACACGCTCGTCGTCGACCGCGCCGACCTGCTCGGCCTCGCGCAGCTCTACCAGCTCCGGGGGCGCGTCGGTCGCCGTGGCCAGCGCGCGTACGCGTACCTCTTCTACCCGCGTGACCACGCGCTCACCGAGGAGGCCTACGAGCGCCTCAAGACGATCGGCGAGTTCACCGACCTCGGCTCCGGCTTCAAGATCGCGATGCGCGATCTGGAGATCCGCGGCGCCGGGAATCTGCTCGGCGCGGAGCAGTCGGGGCACATCGCGGCCGTCGGCTTCGACCTCTACATGGAGATGGTCACCGAGGCGGTCGGCGAGCTAACCGGCGAGACGCCCGAGCCGCCGACCGAGGTGCAGCTCGACCTGCCGGTCACCGCGCACCTCCCGCGCGACTACATCGCACGCGACGACGTTCGCATGGAGGCGTACCGGCGCCTCGCGGCGGTCACCACCCAGGCCGACGTCGACGACGTCCGCGCCGAATGGGAGGACCGCTACGGGCCGCCACCGGACCCCGCCGCCGTGCTCCTCGACGTCGCGCGCCTGCGTGTCGAGTGCATGCGGCTCGGCATCCGCGCCGTGTCGGTGCAACGGGGGACCGCCCGCTTCGACGGTTGGCACCCGCTCGCCTCGACGGAGGCGCGGCTCAAGCGAGCGGTCGCGCGGGCCGCGGTGCTGCCCGACGCCGTCGTCGTGCCGGTGAAGGGCGAAGGCGCGCTGCTCGTGACCGGGCTGCTGACCCTGCTGTCCGAGGTGGCACCTGTAGCATCGGCCTCGTGATCCGCCCGTTGTTGCGTCGTTCCGTCGCGCTCGCGCTCGTGGCCGGCGCACTCGCGTCAGGCTGCTCCAGCACGCTGCGGGACGCGGCGACGATCCGCTTCGAGGACGACGACGGCAACGAGCACACCGTGCACATCCGCCGCGACGACTTCGAGGAGGACCTCGAGGCGATCGCGGAGTCGGAGCAACTCTTCACGGTGCTGTCGCCGCCCGACGCGGAGGTCGAGCCCGCACGCGAGGGCGCCATCGACACCGACGTCGCGGCGACGTGGCTCGAGTTCCTGATCTTCTACGCGATGGTCGACGCCGAGCTTTCCCAGCGGGGCTGGTCGGTGACCGACGAAGACCGTTCCGCGGCAGAGGAGTCGCTCAGCGGGCTCGACGCCGACGCCGACTTCCTGCGGCGCCTCGTCGTCCTCGAAGCGCGCAGCAACGCGCTGTTCCGCCGGCTCCAGGGCTCGACCGAGGTCACCGAGCCGACCGAGGCCGAGGCGCGCGAGTACTTCGACGAGAATTTCGAGGCGCTCACTGCGTGCCCCTCCGGAAAGCAGGTGTCGCACATCCTGTCCGAGACCGCCGACGAAGCCGAAGCGATCGTCGCGGAGCTCGAGGCCGGTGCCGAGTTCGCCGATGTCGCGGCCGAGCGGTCGACCGACCCCAGCGCCGCGACCAACGGTGGCGACCTCGGTTGCCTCGGCGCCACTCCGTTCGTCGAGGAGTTCCAGACGGCGGCCGACACGGCACCGCTCGGTGAGGTCGTCGGGCCGGTCGAGAGCGAGTTCGGGTTCCACGTGATCCTCGTCGAGGAGTGGGATCCCAGCTTCGAGGCGTTCCGCGAGCGCGTGCTCGCCGACCTGCGCGCGCAGCAGGAGCAGGCCGCGTCGCTCGACCTCCAGGCCGCGCAGCAGGAGATCTTCGAGCGCTGGTCCGACCGGTTCCGCGTCCACGTCGACCCCCGGTACGGCAGGTGGGGCGAGCAGGTCGACGAGAACGGTGCGGTCTCCTACGGCGTCACCGCACCGGACGTCCCGGATCCGCGCGGCCAGCGCGAGCGGCGCGCCGACGACGCTGCCGTGTTCGAGGGCGGATGACGCGAGCGCGGGTCGTCGTCGTCGGCCTCGGCCCGGCGGGCGCCGACCTGCTGTTGCCGGCCGCCCGCGCCGCACTCGAGGGAGCGTCGACGCGCCTCGCCCGGACGGCTCGCCACCCGGCGGTCGCGGATCTCGCGCGCGAGGGCATCCAGCTCGCGGCGCTCGACCATCTCTACGACAGCGGCGACGACCTCGACACGGTGTACAGCGCGATCGCATCGTTCATCGTCGACCAGGCGCGGACCTCGGGTGACCTCGTCTACGCGGTACCGGGCAGCCCCAACGTCGCGGAGCGAACGGTCGAGCTGCTACGTCTCGCCGACGTGGAGATCGAGGTCGTGCCCGGTCTGTCGTTCGCGGAGCTTGCATGGGCGCGCATCGGCGTGGATCCGCTCGCGGGGGCGCGCGTCGTCGACGCGCGCGCGTTCGCCGTCGAATCGGCCGGCTTCTCGGGTCCCATGCTGATCGCCCAGTGCGACGACCGCTTCGTGCTCTCCGACGTGAAGCTCGCGCTGCTCGAGGCGCTGGCGCCCGGCCACGACGTCGTGGTGCTCCAGCGGCTGGGCCTCCCCGAGGAGCGCATCGAGCACGTCGCCCTCGCCGACCTCGATCGGGTCGTGGCACCCGATCACCTCACGTCGTTGTTCGTCGACACGGGCGAGCTGCGCGTGGCGTCGGAGCTCGCACGGCTCGTCGCGCTCGCCGAGCGACTGCGCGGGCCGGGCGGCTGCCCGTGGGACGCGCAGCAGACCCACCACTCGCTACGCCGCCACGTGCTCGAGGAAGCGTACGAGGTGGCCGACGCGGTCGACCGGCTGCCACCCGCCGCGCCCGGCGGCGAGGTCGACCTCGCCTCGTACGACGCGCTCGAGGACGAGCTCGGCGACCTGCTGTTCCAAGTCGTGATCCAGTCGGTGCTCGCTGCCGAAGCAGGTGCCTTCACGATCGCCGACGTGGCACGCCGGATCCACGACAAGCTCGTGCACCGGCACCCCCATGTCTTCGGCGACGTGCGCGTCGGCAGCGCCGACGAGGTCGTCACCAACTGGGAGCAGATCAAGAAGGCCGAGAAGGGCGAGTCGTCACTCGTCGCCGGCGTCACCGCCGGCCTGCCCGCCCTGCTGGCCGTGCAGAAGCTGCTCCGGAAGGCCGATTCGGTCGGCCTCGTGCTCGATCCGGGCGACCTGGCACTCGACGACGTCGACGACGCGACAGTCGGCGCGGCGCTCGCGGCGGTCGTCGCCCGGGCGCGGGCGCGAGACGTCGACGCGGAATCCGCGCTCGCGGGGTGGGCGCGCCGGTTCACGGACCGGTTCCGCGCGATGGAGGCCGAGGCCGCGCGCCGGGGGATCGATCTCGTCGCCGCCGACCCCTCGGTCGTGCGCGACCTCTGGGACGCCGCCGGGTAGCGAACGCACGTTCGGTGATTATGGTTGCGCGCACGGTGGCGCCCGCGCGGAGGCGCCACGGTCTACATTCGCAACTCACACCACAGGAGCAACAGTGAGCAGCGTCGAAGACGTTCTCGGGCGGGAGATCCTCGACTCGCGCGGCAACCCGACCGTCGAGGTGGAGGTGGAGCTGGCCAGCGGCGCGCGGGGCCGGGCCGCCGTGCCGAGCGGCGCGAGCACCGGCGCGCACGAGGCCGTCGAGCTGCGCGACGGCGGCGACCGCTACCAGGGCAAGGGCGTCCGCCAGGCGGTCGACCACGTCAACCGCGAGCTGCGCGACGCCGTGCTCGGGCTCGAGGCGAGCGATCAGCGCGTACTCGACGCGACGATGCTGGCGCTCGACGGCACCGACGCGAAGTCTCGCCTCGGCGCGAACGCGATCCTCGGCGTCTCGCTCGCGGTCGCGCACGCGTCCGCGCACGAGGCAGGCCTGTCGCTCTACCGCTACGTCGGCGGCGCGAACGCGCACGTGCTGCCGGTGCCGCTCATGAACGTGCTCAACGGTGGCGCGCACGCCGACTCCAACGTCGACCTCCAGGAGTTCATGCTCGCGCCGGTCGGCGCGGTGAGCTTCTCCGAGGCGCTGCGCTGGGGCGCAGAGACTTACCACGCGCTCCGCGCGCTGCTGCGGGAGCGCGGCCTCGCGACCGGTCTCGGCGACGAGGGTGGGTTCGCGCCCGACCTTCCGTCGAACGAGGAGGCGCTCGCCCTGCTCGTGCAGGCGATCGAAGCGGCGGGATACCGCCCGGGCGAGGAGATCGCGCTGGCACTCGACGTCGCGTCGACCGAGTTCTACGAAGACGGCGCGTACACGCTCGCGGGTGAAGGCCGGAAGTTCACCGCCGCGGAGTTCGCCGAGTACCTCACCGGCCTGTGTGACCGCTATCCGATCGTGTCGATCGAGGACGGCATGGCCGAGGACGACTGGGACGGCTGGTTCGAGCTGACTGCGCGTCTCGGGAGCCGCATCCAGCTCGTCGGTGACGATCTCTTCGTCACGAACGGCGAACGGCTCGCGCGCGGCATCGAGCGGGGGATCGCCAACTCGATCCTCGTGAAGGTGAACCAGATCGGGACGCTCACCGAGACGCTCGACACCGTCGCGCTCGGCGCACGCGCCGGCTACACCGCGGTGATGTCGCACCGCAGTGGCGAGACGGAGGACACGACGATCGCCGATCTTGCCGTCGCGACGAATTGCGGTCAGATCAAGACGGGCGCGCCCGCGCGGAGTGATCGCGTGGCGAAGTACAACCAGCTCCTGCGGATCGAGCAGGAGCTGGGCGAGGCCGCCGCGTACGGTGGCCGCGTCACGTTCGCGGGAGCACCATGACGGCGAAGCATCTTCGCCTCGCGCTCGTCGCCCTGCTCGGAGTCGCGATCCTCTTCCTGTTCGTGTTCCCCGCCCGCTCGTACCTCGCGCAGCGCGCTCGCGCCGAAGAAGCACGGCGCGACGTCGAGGCGATCCGTGAGCAGATCCTCGTCCTCGAGGAGGAAGCGGCGCGCCTGCAGACACCGGCCGAGATCGAGCGCCTCGCCCGCCTGCAGCACAACATGGTCTACCCGGGTGAGCGGCTCTACTCCGTCGTGCCCGAGGGCAGCGGCGACGCGGACGACATTCCTTAGACTCGTCGGGGTGCCGGCTCCCGACGACTTCGCCTCGCTCACGAAGTTGCTCGGACGCGAACCGCGGGGCGATTTCGAGGTCGTCGTCCGCGACCACGACGGCGTCCCCGTCGTCATCCGCAATGCACCGTTGCTCGACGACGGCACGCCGATGCCGACCCGCTACTGGCTCGTCGGCCGGCGCGAGGTGGCGCTCGTCGCCCAGCTCGAGGCGCAGGGTGGAGTCCGGCGCGCGGAAGCCGACGTCGACCCCGACGAGCTGCGCGCCGCGCACGAGCGGTATGCGGCGGAGCGCGACGCCGCGCTTGCTCCGGGCCATCGCGGACCCCGGCCGCACGGCGGGGTCGGTGGCACGCGGACGGGAGTGAAGTGCCTGCACGCGCACTACGCGTGGTACCTCGCCGGCGGCGACGATCCCGTCGGACGGTGGGTCGCCGAACGGCTCGCCGAGCGCGCCCGGGAGCGCGCATGAAGCGCGTGGCGGCGGTCGACATCGGGACGAACTCGGTCCGGCTGCTCGTCGCCGACGTCGACGGGAACCGCCTGGCGACGGTCGAGCGACGAACGGCGATCACGCGCCTGGGTCAAGGGGTGCACGCGGCGCGTTCGCTGCACCCGGACGCGATCGCCCGTACGGCCGGAGTGCTGCGCGAGTACCGCGCCGTCATCGACGACCTCGGTGCGGTCGCCGTGCGCGCCACCGCGACGAGCGCGGCACGGGACGCGACCAACCGCGACGACTTCTTCGCAGTGGCGAGCGAGGTGATCGGGGTGCGTCCCGAGCTCCTGAGCGGTGACGACGAGGCCCGCCTGGAGTTCGCCGGCGCCACGACCGGCCTCGGCGCCCCTGCGCCGTACCTCGTGGTCGACGTCGGTGGCGGTTCGACGGAGTTCATCTTCGGGACGGCGGAGCCCGAGGCGTTGGTGTCGGTCGACGTCGGGTGCGTCCGCCTGACCGAGCAGTTCCTGCACGGCGACCCGCCCGAGCCCGAAGAGCTCTCCCAGGCCCTCTCGATCGTGCGCGACCACCTCGCCGACGTCGACCGTGTCATCCCGCAGGCGACGACCGCGCGCACGCTGATCGGCACGGCCGGGACGATGTGGACGATGGCCGCCGTCGAGCTCGGCGTCGACCCGGGCGACAGCACGGCGATCCATCACTTCCACCTGACGAGGGCGGCCGCCGAGGACGTGTACCGCACGCTCGCGACGGAGCCGGTCGCCCGACGCCGCCACAACCCCGGCCTCGAGGCAGGGCGGGTCGACGTCATCGTCGGCGGGGCCATCGTCGTCGTCGCGGTGCTCCGCCACTACGGCGCGCAGGAGATCCTCGTGTCCGAGGCCGACATTCT
>Ga0073934_10006139_pt1 | contig 17835 bp, 12 predicted proteins | sample LarsenN4metaG_FD_76834 | JGI IMG/M metagenome (GOLD analysis project Ga0073934, IMG submission 76834) | Hot spring sediment bacterial and archeal communities from British Columbia, Canada, to study Microbial Dark Matter (Phase II) - Larsen... ... | reverse complement strand
GAATTGCCGGCTCCGGCTTCGTCGCATGGCGTCCCGCCTTCCAGGCGATGTCCGCGCTGTCCCTGGCCGGTATGATGCTGGCGGGCGCGTCTTCCGCTCTTTCCGCCGCCACGGTGACCACCATCGCCGGCGGACCGACCAACGCCCCCCCTTACACCGCTACCTCGGGCGCCGGCTTTCGGGATGGTCCGGGCATCGGCACACACGAAACGGGCGCACAGTTCAATCTTCCGGCCGGTGTGGCCACCGACCCCGCCGGGCGTTTCCTGTTCATCGCCGATTCGGCCAACGGTGCGGTCCGCAAGATGGATCTCACCACCGGCCAGGTGACCACCATGACGTTCCCCGACGTGACGTTGACGGGGTTGACCCCGATTGACGTGGCGGTGGACGGGGCGACAAACCTCTATGTTTTGACACAGGTGGACGGCTTGGTGCGCAAGTATGACGTCAATGTGAACGCCCTCGGCGTGGTCAACGCCGCCGCCCTGACCATGCCTACCGCCCTGGCGCTTAACGGCAGCACCAACATCTTCGTTTCCCAAGCCAATGGCGCGGTCGTGCGCGTCAACCACCCCACCAACACGACCTCGACCACCATCGCCGCCGTCGGCTCTTTCACCGCGCCCGCTGGCATCGAAGTGTTGGACAACGGGGCCATCGTGGTCAGCGACACCGGCAGCCATGTGATCCGTTACCTGAACTCCGCCGGAGCCGTGACCAACACCATCGGCTTGGCGGGAACGGCGGGTACCAATAACGGCCCTGCCGCCATCGCCCGCTTCCGCACCCCGCATCATCTCGCCAAGGCGGGCAACAACGTGGTCGTGGTGGCGGACACCGGCAACCACCAGGTGCGCATGATTGATGCCGCCGGCAATGTCAGTGGTCTTTATGGCGTGGATTCCAACGTGTGGTTCACCTTGGACCCCGTTTTTATCCCCGGCTGGGTGGATGGCAATGGGCCGAACGAAGCCGAACCGAGGGCAGAGTCGCGACTGCCGGAGGGATTGGTGGTGGACGGCGGCGGCAATGTTTATGCGTCGGAGCAGTTTTACCACATCATCCGAAAGGTGACGGGCACCGGGCTTACCGGCCCCGGCGGCACCTTTAACCCGGGTGCGGATGGCAGCAACGTGGTGCTCAATCCACCTTCGCTGACCATCAGTCCCAACTCCGGCTATTTCCCCTCCGGCACGACGGTCACCGTCACCAGTTCCAGCGACAGCGTTTTTTTCACCACGGATGGCACGACGCCGACCACGAATAGCACGCCGGTCGTGATGGCGGGGGGGGTGGGCACCATCCAGTGGTTCAACACGACGAACGATCTCACCGGTTTGCGCGTGGCGGCCTTCACCAGCAGCGGCACCAACGTCGCCAGCACTAATATCTCCGGGGTCGCCTCTGTGACCAACGTGGTTGGAGTGCCGGGTGACCTGCTTGCCGGCGTTGGTTCCACGATCTATGTCCCGGTTGTCATCAACCTGCGCACCAACGACCAGGTCCGCTCGATCGGTTTCCGCGCGGAGGTTACTCCCGCGACGGGATCTCCCGCCATTGTCACCTCGTTGAATGCGGTATCCATCGGCACCAATGACTTTGCCCCTGTGGTCGGTGTTTCTTCGGATGGCAGCCCGGTGAACCTGCAGGTCTCGCCCTACACCATCGGCACGACTCGTGGGGTGGCGGTCAGTTCGCTCAGTCCCACAAACTTCCTGGTGACTCGGTTTGGTGTGGTGGCGATGTTGGAAGTGACCATCCCTGGTGGTGTCGCTGTCGGCAACACCTACACGGTCAGCATTCTCAACGTGTCCGGCACTTCGGATGGCGGTCAGACGGTTGTCCCGCTCGGCTCGGCGGCCAACCGCACCATCACTGTCACCAACATCAGCTATCTGGTGGGCGACACCTCGCCCGGACGCTGGTACAACGCGGGTGAGTTCGGCAACGGCAACCTCGACAACAGCGATGTTAATAACGTCTTCCTCGCCTCCTTGGGGCTGCGCGTCCCCTTCGCCGCCAGCGACGCCTTCAACGCCATGGACGCCTTTCCCGAGGTCGCGGGCAACGTGCTCATGGGCGATGGCATCATCACCATGAACGATTGGCTCACCGTGTTGGACCGCTCGTTGCGCCTGGACACGGGCAATTTCCGCCGCGCCTGGGCGACCTTGGGAGCGCGCACGAACAGCCAGACCACGCTGCCCGCGCGTCGCGCCGCAAGCACGACGGCGCCTGGCGCCGTTTGGTACCGTCACGGCTCCCTGCTGGCTGACTCGGTGGGCGGTGTTGCGCCCGGTGCTTTCGTCACGTTGCCGGTGAGTTTGAAAGTGCCGGCGGACACCACGTTGGGGGGGGTTGCGTTTCGGGTATCGGTGACGCCGGTGGGCGGTGCCCCCGCCTTGGCGCAGCGGGTCGAGTTGCTCTCCGAAGGGGCGGCCAACATTCTGCCAGTGCCGGACAATTTGCTGCCGCTGAACACCGCGGTGTTTTCCCGTCTCGCCACCTATGCCAGCGGTTCAAACTTCCTCGCTAATGTCCGTTTCCGCGTCCCTCCGGGCGCACAGGCCGGGGACACCTACACGGTCAGCTTTGCCACGATCAGCGGAACTATTGGCGGGCCTGGCAACCGCCTCGAACCAGCCTTGGAAAACGTTTCCGCCCTCGTGCGTGTGCTGCAAGACGCGCCCCCCGCCCTGGCGCAGGTTTCGGACCAATGGCTCACCAGTTTCTTCGGCGGCACGGGCAACCCGGACGCCGCGATTGACGCCGATCCCGACGGAGACGGGCTGGCCAACTGGCAGGAGTTTCTGGCGGGGACCGATCCGAACAACGCCTCTTCGCGGCTGCGCTTGGATGCACCAGAAGCCCGGCTGAACGGCGCGCAGGCGGAGACGGTGCTGCGTTTGCTCACCGCGCCGGGCAAAACTTACTTGCTGGAATCCACCACCGATCTTTCGGGACCGTGGAGCGTGGTGGCCACGTTCACTGGCGACGGCAATGTTCGGGAATTGATTCAGACCAACGGGCTGGATGCGGCGGCTTTTTATCGGGTGAGGCTGCTCCCATGAGGTTATCGCGGTTGTTCAAGACGTAATTTCAAGCATTTGCCATGAAAACCAAGTCCTTGCTCCTGGCCGTGGCGCTGGCGTGCTCAGGCGCTGTGACTGGCTTTGGCCAGGCGGTTGACACAGTGGTGTCCAGCGGTCTTTCCGAGCCGAACAGCGTGGTGCTTGCCTCCAACGGCGACATTTACATCTCCGATGCCGCCGCCAACCGGATCATGAGGTTGGTGCCGTCCACCGGCGAGTTGACCGTCCTGGCGGGTGCTCTGAATGGCGCGCGCGGGAGCGCTACCAACTCCATCGGCACTGAGGCCCGCTTTTATGTTCCTCAGGGGATGGTTGCCGCCCGCGGCGGTCTGGTGGTGACGGACAGCCGTAACAATCTCATCCGCCATGTCAGCTTCACCGGCGCGGTGACAAACATCGCCGGTGCGACCAACGACGTTGTTGGCGTGGTCAACGGTGTGGGCACGGCGGCTCGGTTCCTCTACCCGGTGGCCCTCTCAGTATCGGTGGATGGCGTGATTTACATCGCCGACTTCGGCAACGGGGCCATCCGCAAACTTAACCCGGACAACACGGTCAGCACCGTTGTGTCCGGCTTGAACCAGCCCACAGCGGTGGCTGTGGGTGACAACGATGATCTCTGGGTGGCGGACCTCAGTCATCGCATCTTTCTTTTCAGCACCAACGGTGTTTTGCGGGCCACCGTGGGAACGGGTGCGGTCGGCACCAACGACACAGTGGCCGCCTCGGCCAGTTTCAACCGGCCCAGCGGTTTGCTTTGGATGGGGGCGGGGGCTGGCCTGCTGGTGAGCGACTCACGCAACCACACGCTGCGGCGTGTCTTCACCAACACCGCACTGAACACCCTGGTGGTGCAGACGGTCGCGGGCGTCCCCGGCCAGTCCGGCCTTGTGGATGGCACCACGAACGTGACGCGCTTCAATGTCCCAACCGGGCTTTTCCCCGACCCGCTCAACGGCGGCTTCCTTGTTGCCGACTCCCAAAATAAAGCCGTTCGTCGGCTGCAGCAGTCGGAACCCTTGCCCGCCGTGCCCGACCCGACTTTGGGCATCATTGTGATTGAAACCGATCCGGATACCGGAACCACCACCACTAGAGTTCAACCGGTGGTCAATTCTCAGTTCAACAACGACGTCACTATCGGCGTCACCACGGAATTCGGCACGGAGACGTTGTTCACCTTCGGTCCCACGCCGACCAACGCCTTTATTGACACGATTCCGGAACCGGGGCCGGGCAGTCCCGTGGCAGTGGAGTACCAGAACGGAGATTTTCCCATTCCTAACAGCCTCATACCGGCTGGCAGCCTGCTTCCCGACCTGACCATCAAGGTCATCGGCACCCAGAACGGCCGGCGTCCCAGCAATGTGGTTAAGGCGCGGTTCCAATTCAAGACCGCCACCCCATCGTTCGTGGGGGACAATGCCGCTGACTTCAGCTTTGGGAACATCACCACCGGAGCGGAGATGTTCTATACCTTGGACGGGAGCGATCCCACCAACGTGCCCTCGGCCAGCGTCATCGGTCCGGTGGTAGCCGGGCAAAAAATCTCCTTCACTTTGGGAACCTCGGACGTGCTCGTGAAGGTGCGCGCCTTCCGGGACAATTATTCGCCAAGTGACATCTCCTCCAACCTGTTCTCACCGACCAATTTTTCCGCCAACCGCATCTCGTTTGGTTTCGCAAACGGTGAGGCTTCCAGCGACTTTGTGGCGTCCGCCGGACAAACCTTCTTCGCTCCCGTCACGTTGACTCTGCTGGAGGGGGCATCCATGTATTCGCTGCAATTCAATCTCCAAGTGACCAACAGTCCCGGGTCGCCCGCTGTGACCGCCGGCGCGGTGAATTTTGATTCGATGCTGCGTGGTCTGATTCCCGCCACGGATCCTCGGCAGTTTTTCACCATTACCAACGCGATGTTCGTCACCACCAACGCGGTGGCGGTCACCAGCGTCGTGGGCACGGTCACCAATGTTTTCACCAATTTTGTCGCCGTGTTCACCAATCTCAAGACGACCAACACCTCCCTCAACCTGCTCTCTGTGGGCTGGCTTGAGCGTTTCGGAAGTTCCGCCCTTTATAACACCGTGCTGCATGACCTGATATCCTTCTCCCAGGCCCATGACACCCTCTTCGAGAAAGCTGGTCGCAAAGTGGTTGTGGGCGGGTTCTCATTCAATGTCCCCGCCGCCGCCGTGCCGGGCAACACCTACACCATTCGCATTGGGCGGCCCTCGGCCACTTCCGACGGTGTGGGGGCCGATGTCTTCATTGATGCGCCCACGAACGGCTCCCTGACCGGCCCCAGTCCGATCAACGCTGTCAAAACCGTGACGGTTGGCCAGCGGCGTTACCTCGTGGGGGATGTGGCCCCTTTCCGTTGGTTTAACGCGGGCGATTTTGGAGAAACCAACCTGCTCAACAACGACGTGATGCAAGTCTTTCAGTCGGCCATCTATAATTTGAACCGGCCGCCGGCGGGGACGGATTTCTTCGATGCCATGGATTCTTCCAACGGCTCAGTTGGACTTCAGAGCGGCGACGACACCACCATCAACGGCATCTTTTTTGGTGATGGCAGTCTGAACGTGGACGACGTCTTCGTCACCTTCCGTCGTTCGCTGGATCCGACATTGAGCAACTACTTCCGCTTTTGGTCCGGTGGCGCGCGCGCGGTCGCCCTGGCCACCAATAGTGTTTTCCGCGGCGGTGCCCGTCTCGCTTCGCGCGCCGCCGCGCGGACGGGGTTGGGGCCGGTCAACAATTCACAGGACACGCCGGGCGTGACTTTTACCGCTGGTGACGTCATTGGCTCATCCGGACAAGTGGTGGACGTCCCGGTCAACGCAAACATCGTTGGCGCTTATCCCCTGCGCGTGCTGGCCATGGGCCTCACCGTGGAGCCGCTGGACGGCTCGCCCGCGATCACGGTGCCGGTGCAGTTCGTCCCGGCCGCCGCCTTGGGTCAGCCGACTTTGACTCACTCGCGGGGCCCGGCCAGTTACTCAGCCGTCTGGCTGGACGACTCGGTGGCAGGTTTGATCGGAGAGGTGAATTTGGGTGTCCTGCGTGTGACCATCCCGGCTTCGGCTGGAGCTGCAGCCTCCTACGCGATCAATTTTGATCACGTCAGCGGATCGCCGAACGGCCTGCGGTTGTTCCCGCGCTTGTTGCGTCGTGGACTTGTCACGCTCGCTCCCCGGGCGGCTTCTTCGCTGGGCGATTCCATCCCCGACACTTGGCGCCTCCGGCACTTTGGGACTGTGGCTAACGTGCTTTCCCATGCCGGTGCGGACGCGGATGGCGACGGGGTTTCCAACTGGCTGGAATTCCGCGCCGGAACCGATCCAAATGACGCCGCTTCGCGTCTCCAGATGCGGCCGCCCCAGCCGGTCTCCTCGGCGGGCGGTTTTGTTGTCCGCTGGCCTTCCAGCCTTGGCACCCAATACGTCGTCGAGCGTTCCGCTTCCCTTTTCGGTGGCGACTGGGTGGCAGTATCTCCCACGCTGGTTGGCACTGGCTGGGAAATGCAGTTCGAGGACGTCTCTCCCGGGCACGGCGCGGGCTTTTATCGCGTTCGCGTGGTCGAATAGCCCCTGCTCCTTCCCGATCGCTGCCGGCGCCTTATTGCGCGCTGAAAGCCTGCTTGATCTGATGTTTTTCGATCCGTTTCCGCAGCGTTGCGCGGGTGATACCCAGCAGTTTTGCCGCCTGCACCTGGTTGCCTTTTGTTTGGCTCAAGGCTTCCGCGATCAGCACGCGCTCCATCGCCGGGATCAGTTTGATGGTTTTGTCCCTGGCCGCTTCCTCCAGCAGCTTGCGCGCGAACTGGCGCGCAGTGCTCGCGTCCGATGATGCTTCCCCTGACGTCGCCTCCTTGCCGTGCGGCCGCATCGAAGCCGGCGTCGCGGGAAGCACTTCGCCAAGGTCTGCTGCGATGATGGCGTCGCCCTTGGCCACGACCAGGGCGCGCTGAATCACGTTTTCCAGTTCGCGCACGTTGCCCGGCCAGGCGTGTTCCCGCAGCAAATCCACCGCCTCCCGCTGGATGCCTTTGAGCTTGCGGCCCCCGCTCGCGTGCTTCTTGAGGAAGTAGTCCGCGAGCAGAGGAATGTCCTCCCGCCGTTCGCGCAGGGGCGGCAGGTGGATGCGCACGACATTGAGGCGGTAGAACAAGTCCTCGCGGAACTCTCTCGCCGCCACAGCCTGTTCCAGCGGCTTGTTGGTGGCGGCGATGACCCGGACGTCCACTTTGACGGGCGAGTTGCCGCCCACGCGCTCGAAGACGCCGGACTGAAGGACGCGGAGTATTTTCGTCTGCGTGGCGGGCGTCATGTCACCAATTTCGTCGAGGAAGATGGTGCCCTTGTTGCATTGCTCGAACTTGCCCACACGCTGGGTGTGCGCGCCCGTGAACGCGCCCTTCTCGTGGCCGAACAGTTCGCTTTCCAGAAGGTTCTCCGGGATGGCCGCGCAGTTGATGGCCAGGAACGGCTGCCCCGAGCGCCGGCTGTGGTGGTAGATGGCGCGGGCCACCAGCTCCTTGCCGGTGCCGCTCTCGCCGGTGATGAGCGCCGTGGCGTCGCTGGCGGCGAGTTGCCCGATGAGTTTGAAAACCCTTTGCATCCCCTCACTGCGGCCGATGATGCCCAACTCATAATCCTCCGACTCGAGCAATGGCTGATAGGACACCACCTGGCGCATGGTCCGGGCGGTTTTGAGGGCGTCGGCAACGATCTGCTGGAGCCGGGGCACATCGAAGGGCTTCAGCAAATAGTCATAAGCGCCCAGTTTCATGGCCTCGATGGCCGTCTGGGTGGTGCCGTAGGCCGTCATCATGATGACGGGCAGCTTGGCGTGCGACTCGCGCAGTCGGCGGAGCGTCTCCAGCCCCGTCATGCCGCCCATGCGCACATCCATGATGACGAGATCGGGGTTGAACCGGGGAACGAGACGCAGCCCTTCCTCGCCGCTGGAAGCGGTCTCCAGTTTGATCTCCGGTGAGTCGAAGATGCGGCGGAACGAGTATTGGACATCCGCCTCGTCGTCTATCAGCAGCAATTTGTCCATGCGTGTTGCTGGCGGAGTGTTTTCCGCCGCGCCATGCTTATAGGGGGCAACACCCCCGGCGGAAAGAGTGAACTGTGGCCATGCTCGAGTTTAATGATCTGCTTGCGCCGGGGACTTCGCGGAGCGTGAACGGGGAACTCTCTTTGCGGCTGCTCGGCGATGGAGCGGGAGAAAGGACGCACGCGCTGTGGAGGAAAACAACAGGTGGAAGCCCGTGATACAGCTCGACTCACAGGTGTGCTCCCTTGCCGATTCATCCATGATGTGCAGCCGCATCCTTTGCCGGTCTTGAAGATTTCAAGACTGACGCTCGGTTTGCCAAATGGCTAGTCCACGGTCTGCTTCTGTCCGTCCCGCAAATCATGCGGCTCTCTGCCATTGCGGAGGATTGCCATCGAACCAATCGTGCCGTTGACCTTGGCCGGGTCGCGGAAGGTGTCGCCTGGCTTAACCTGGCTGCCAGGCAGTTTGATTTCACTGACAGGAGGATTAGCCGCCGGATCAGCGGCGATGTGCGTTCTCCGATGGGCGGTTGCCTCGGTGGCCGTGACATCCGCAGCCATCAAGCTTCGCTTTTGCTCGCGGGTCTCCGGCTTGCTAGTAGCTGGGGCGGTGACCGGCGGATACATCCGGTAGAGCATGAAGTAGATGAGCACCCCGGTAACGGACACGTAGAGCCACAAGGGCAGCGTCCAGCGCGCGATGCGCTTGTGGGCGTCGAACCGCTCGCGGAAGGCGCGGTTCATGGTCATCAGCACCAGCGGCACGATCACCATTGCCAGGACAATGTGTGAGAAGAGCATCAGGTAATAGACCGTGCGGATGAGGCCCTCGCCGCCAAATTTGGTGTGGACGCCCTGCACAAGAATCTTGTGCGTCACGTAGGTGATGAGGAAGACACAGGAGACCACGAAGGCCGAAACCATGCAGTTGCGGTGCGCTTCGCGCCGGCCCTGCTTGATGAAGACGAAGCCCAGCACCAGCAGCACGGTGGCGATGCCGTTGAGTGTGGCGTTCAGGGCGGGCAGGTCGCTGACAGTCATGACAGGTGAAGGGTAGTCGTTGAATTCACTGCCGCAATAGCTGGTTCACTGCCTCGACAACATTGGACTGAATGTCGCTCCAAGGAGCTGGCTCGATGGGTGCGCCGTCCTCACCGGTGTCCAGTCCGGTGAGGAGAAACGACCCGCGCAGACGGCCTTGCTGGTCCACAAGGATGAGATTGGTGCTGTGGATGAACAGGTCGTTGGGTGACTCGCGTTTCGCCTCCTCCTTGTCCAGCGCGGTGAGTTTCAAGCCCTCGACCGCGAGTTTCACGATCTCGCGCTGGTCGCCGGTGAGGAACCACCAGCGTTCCGGGTCGGCGCCGAAACGCCGGCCGTATTTGGCCAGCACTTCAGGTGTATCGAACGCCGGGTCGGTGGTGAGGGAGACCAATTTCACCCGCGGGTCGGCGGGCAGCGCGTCTTGCAGGTCGCGCAGGCGCTGGGTCATGCGAGCGCACGGGCCGGGACAACGTGTGAATATGATGTCTGCCAGCCAGACCTGGCCACGCAAGGAGTCCGGAGTCACGGACTGGCCGTGCTGGTTGGTCAGCGCGAAGAACGGCACGGTCCCATACACCGGCAGGGAGGGCTTCTGGCCGGACTTGGTGTCGTGGAGGCCGGAGTGTCCGGCTTGGCGCTGGATTTCCTGCCGGACGAACGCGAGCAGGATGCCGGTGATGGCCAATCCCAGCACGGCCCAGACGAGGCTGCGTTGCGCGGGCGAGAGTTTCATGACGGGTGGATTCCCATTCGTGAGCCGGGGATAGAACACCGCCTCGGAAGATTAGGCAAGGGATTCGGTCAACTCAAAGGAATGGTGTGAACAGCCGCGCCATGCCGTCGCGCAATTTGACGGGCAGTGGGCGAGCGTTCATCTGTTCCAATGTCATTTCCCTGGCTCCTTGCAGCCGGGCTTGAACGATTCTGGCCATCGCGGCGGTGAGTTCGGCGTCGTAGCATTCGACGTTAAGCTCGAAGTTGAGCCGCAGGCTGCGGGGATCCCAGTTGGCCGAGCCGATCAGCGTCCACTGGCCGTCCACCAGCATGAGCTTGGCGTGGTCAAATGGCGGCGGAGTGAACCAGACGCGGCAACCTCGTTCGAGCATCTGCCAGAGTTGCGCGTTCGACGCCCATTGGACGAAAGGCAGATTGTTAACCGACGGCAGCACAATGTCCACCCGTGTGCCACGCAGGGCGGCGAGATTGAGCGCGGAAATCAATGACGGATCGGGCAGGAAATAGGGTGTGACCACCATGACTTCTCGCTGCGCGCCAGCCAGAGCGCCAAGAATGGTGAGCCGCAAGGCGTCGAAATCCTCGTCCGGACCGTCGGCGATGCCGCGGCAGAGCACCGGGCCAGTGGGATCAAGTTTGGGGAACCAGCGTTCACCCTCGAGTGTTTCGCCGGTGGTGAACAACCAGTCCTCGGCGAAAACCTCCTGCAACTGTGCCACCACCGGGCCATCAAGCTGGAAATGCAGGTCGCGCACGGGCCGCGGCGGATGTCGTGACACCAGGTGGCCATCGCGTATGTTGATGCCGCCGGTGAAACCGAGCCGGCCATCCACGACGAGAATTTTCCGGTGGTTGCGCAGGTTGAGCGCCATGAGGCGGGAAGGCGCGAAAGACGGCAGAAACCTCGCCACTGGCACACCCCGTCGGCGCAGCTCGCGCACCATCGTGGGCCACGAATAGCGCGCGCCCGTGTCGTCAATCAGCACGCGCACGGCGACTCCGCGCTCCACGGCGGCCGCCAGGGCGTTGACGAACAGCTCCCCCGCCTTGCCGCGGTCGAATATGTAGGTGGCGAGCGTCACAGACGACTGTGCGCTCCGGATGGCTTCCAGCATGGCGGGAAACGTCTGATCACCGTTGAGCAACGGCAGGACGCGGTTGCCTGGCACCAGCGGGCGCGTGGTCACCCTGTCCACAGTGCGGGCCAAGGCGGCCATCGGCGGGTCAAGCCGGGCGGTGGCGATCGAGTCAGATGGGGCGTTGAAGCGTCTCATGCCGGCGCGGATGTGCGCCGCCCGGCGGCGGATGCGGTTCACTCCGAGGATGAAGTAAAGCACTGCACCCACCAGCGGCGAAAGCCAGATGACGCCCACCCAGAGCAGTGCCCCGCGGGTGTCGCGCTTCCAGAGCATGGCATGCGCGGAAGCAACGACCGCCATGAGCAGGCCCAGCCCCAGCAACACGTATTGCCAGACATCAACAAGGCGTTCGAGGAGGGACATGTCGGTTTGACAGCAAGGCGGAGCGGCGCGCGGTATTACCCTGAATGCAAAGCGCTTTGCTCAACGTACGCTCAAATCCCGGAGAATGTCTTGTCGCTCCCGCACCCGGAAGATTTTTTGGTGCGGCGGTTGACAAAACAATCACCCAACCGGCACGGCGGGTTGGGGGCTGATATTCTTCGCCGGACGTTCACCGCGCAGGCGGGCGATGATCTGGGGGAAATGCTTCAGCGCGTGTTCGATGTCCGCCTCCGTGGTGTCCGTGCCCAGGCTCAGGCGGATGCAACTACGGGCGCGCTCCGGGCTGAGGCCCATCGCGGTGAGAACGTGCGAAGGCTCCAGCGAACCCGTCGTGCAAGCGGAGCCGCTGGAGGCGCAGATGCCGGCTTGATCCAGCAGGTGCAGCACCGCCTCGGCCTCCACTCCCTCAAAAGCCAGGTTGCTGGTGTTGGGTAGGCGGGGTTCCTTTTGGCCGGTGCGGTGAACGCCGGGGATGCTCTTGATGAGGGAGTTTTCCAGGCGATCACGCAGGGCGCGGACGCGGGTTTGTCCTTCGCGCAAGGAGGCTTGGGCCAGTTCCGCCGCGCGGCCAAAGGCAACGATGTAGGGAACATTCTCGGTGCCGCCACGGCGGCGGCGCTCTTGCCCGCCACCAATCACGAAAGGATGGTAGGGCACGCCTTGGCGCACATAGAGGCAGCCAATGCCTTTGGGGGCATGAAGCTTGTGCGCGGACAGGGAAAGCATTGAAACGCCCAGTGCCCGCACATCCAGCGGGATTTTTCCAGCGGCCTGGACGGCGTCGGTATGGCACAACACACCCTTGGCGCGGCAGATGGCGGCGATTTCCTCCAGCGGAAACAAGATGCCGGTTTCGTTGTTGGCCAGCATCACGGTGACCAGCGCGGTGTCGGGCCGGATGGACTGGTGAAGCAAATGGATGTCGAGTGAACCGTCCGATTCGACCGGCAGAAAGGTGGCCTCGTAAGCGAGTTTTTGCAGTGCTTTGCTGAAATTGAGAGTCGCGGAATGCTCGACTGCCGTGGTGACGATATGACGTTTGCCGGGATGAGCGACGAGTGCGCTGTGGATGGCGGCGTTGTTGCTCTCGGTGCCGCCACTGGTAAAGATGATTTCCCGCGGGCTGGCGTTGATCAGGGCCGCCACCTGTTCGCGCGCGGTTTCAATGGCGGCGTTCACCTTTCGCCCGAAACGGTAAGCGCTGGACGGGTTTCCCCACTGCTCGCGCAAATATGGCAACATCGCATCCACAACTTCCGGCGCGGGCCGGGTCGTGGCGTTGTTGTCGAGGTAGCAGAACTTGTCGTTGCTCATCAGGCTGCGCTCGGTAAAGTGCCAAGCCCGGCGCAAAGGCCGCCATCATGCGCACTAGGCGAATGCGGAGTTGAGCATCGCCGGGCGGGGACGGAAAGCAGTTTTTTGGCGCGGATGAAACCCTTGTTGAACAGGCTTGCGGAAAAGAAAGGTTGACATCGTGCTCTTCGGAATAAATACTCAATCAAGTTTATCGTTTTACTTATGATTAAAACCGAGTCAGCGAAAGTGACCCACAACGAGGTCATCAAGGAGGCCATTCCCACCCTCGCCGGCAACATCGCCGCCACCGTCGCTTCCGGTGCCGACCAGTTTTCCCCCGATGACCAACAGTTCATCAAATTCCACGGCATCTATCAGCAGGACGACCGTGACCTGCGCAAGGCAGGCAAGAAGTTCATCATGATGGTCCGGGGCCGCATCCCCGGCGGTGTGATGACCCCGGCGCAGTGGCTGACCTTCGACGACCTCGCCACGACTTACGGCAACCACACCCTCCGCATCACCACGCGCCAGAGCATCCAGTTCCACGGCGTGGTCATGTCCGGCCTCGGCCCGCTCATCAAGCGCATCAACCAGTGCCTCCTCTCCACCCTCGCGGCCTGCGGCGACGTCAACCGCAACGTCATGGCCTCGCCCGTGCCCGCCGCCAACTCCGCCCGCGCCGCGATGCTCGCCGATGTCCACCAGGTCGTCGCCGCGCTCGCGCCCAAGACCCGGGCCTACCACGCCATCTGGATTGACGGCGTGCAACTCAACCTCGACGACCCGGCCAACAAGGACTTTGTGGACCCGCTCTACGGCAAGACCTACCTGCCGCGGAAGTTCAAGACCGCCTTCGTGCTGCCGCCCAACAACGACATGGACGTCTTCACGCAGGACCTCGGCTTCATCGGCATCGTCGAGAACGGCCAACTCGTCGGCTACAACCTCGCCGTTGGCGGCGGCATGGGCCGCAGCCACGGCAACGCGCAGACCTACCCGCGCCTTGCCGACGTGCTGGGCTTCTTCCGGCCCGAACACATCGTCGAGGTGGCCAAGGCCGTGCTCACAGTCCACCGCGACTTCGGCGACCGCACCGACCGCAAGCACGCGCGCCTCAAATACGTGGTGCAGGAGCGGGGCGTGGATTTCGTGCGCGCCGAGGTTGAAAAGCGCGCCAGCCTCAAGCTGGAGCCCGCCCGCAAGTTCGCCTTCACCACCACGTGTGACGACTACGGCTGGCACCGCGCGATTGACGGCACGAACTTCCTCACCCTCTTCGTCCAGTGCGGCCGCGTGAAGGACGTGGACGGCCACCGCCTGAAGACCGCGCTGCGCCGCGTCGCGGAGCAGTTCGGCGGCCTCGAGTTTCGCCTCACCGGAAATCAGAACGTCATCCTCGCCAACGTCGGCGACGCCGACAAAGCCGCCGTCACCGCACTGCTCGCCGGGCACGGCGTCCGCACCGAAAAACAGGCCAGCCGGCTGCACGCCGCCTCGCTGGCCTGCCCCGCGCTGCCGACGTGCGGCCTCGCGCTCGCCGAGAGCGAACGCGCGCTGCCCGGCCTCATTGACCGCATCGAAAAGCTCTGCGCCGACCTCGGCCTGACGGACGAGGAAATCATCATCCGCTCCACCGGCTGCCCGAACGGGTGCGCGCGGCCCTACATGGCGGAGATCGGCTTCGTGGGCAAGGCGCCCGGTCGCTACCAGCTCTGGCTCGGCGGCAACGCCAGCGGCACGCGGCTGAACAAGCTGTTCAAGGACGTCATCAAGGAAGCCGACCTCGAGGCCGAACTGCGTCCCCTGCTCGCGCGCTTCGCGACGGAGCGGAATGCGGGCGAGCGGTTTGGGGACTGGTGCGAGCGGGTGTTGTCGAAGGAGATAGCCGCCTCAAACTGAGCGCGTCTCCCCTTAACTTCCAATTCGCGCATGGCCGCCGAAGAAAAACCCTACCGCAGCCTCGTCAAGGCCATCTCCTGGCGCGTGACCGGGACATGCGACACCATCCTGATCTCCTGGCTCATCACCGGGCAGGCCAAGATGGCCGTCAGCATCGGCTTCATCGAACTGTTCACCAAGATCGGCCTCTACTACGTGCATGAACGCGTGTGGAACAAGCTCGCTTTTGGCCGGGTGAGTGGAAAAGAGGATTTTGACATATAGCCTGCCGGGTCTTGATACACATGGACGGGTTCCTTCTTTACACGCTGGCCGGTTTCCTCGCGCAGCTCATTGATGGCGCGCTGGGCATGGCCTATGGCGTCACGGCGACTAGCGTTCTGTTGACTGTCGGCGTGCCGCCCGTGGCCGCCAGCGCGACAGTTCACGCGGCGGAGTGCTTCTCAACCGGCGCATCGGCCCTTTCGCACCACGCGTTTGGTAACATCAGCAAGTTCCTGTTCCGCAAGCTGCTCCTGCCGGGAATGCTCGGCGCCATGGTGGGGGCTTACGTTTTGGTGTCACTGCCAGGCGACAAACTCAAGCCATACATCTCTGCCTATCTGCTGGTCATGGGACTCATCATCGTGGTGAAGGCGTTCCGAAAATTTCCTCCGCGCGAAGTCACCACGCACCTCACGCCGCTGGCCTTCTGCGGCGCGCTGGTGGACGCCATTGGCGGCGGCGGCTGGGGTCCAATTGTCGCCTCCAACCTCATTGTGCGTGGCAACGACGTGCGCGAAACCGTCGGCAGCGTCAATGCGGTCGAATTTTTTGTCACTCTGGCGTCGTCCGCGGTCTTCATTGCCACGCTGGGACTGTCCAACTGGCAGATAATTCTCGGCCTCGGCTTGGGCGGACTGCTCGCGGCTCCGATTGGCGCGTGGGCCTGCAAGCGCCTACCTGCAAAACCGTTTATGATCTTCGTCGGGACACTCATCGTGGTCATGAGTATCCGCACCCTCTATCGCTCACTTGCTTAACCGTTATCGAAATGACTCCCGAACAAATCGCCCGGGCCAACGCCGAACTGCGCGGCAAATCCGCCACCGACATCGTGAAATGGGCCATCGCCCAAGCCGGCGGCCGCGCCATCGTCTCCACCAACTTCCGTCCTTACGAAGCCGTCATCCTGCACCTCGTCACCCAGGTGCAGCCGGACATCCCGGTCCTCTGGGTGGACCACGGCTACAACCGACCCGCCACCTACCAACACGCCGAGCAGCTCAAGGCGCGCCTCAAGCTCAACCTCAAACCCTATCTCCCCCGGATGACCGCCGCCCATTACGACGCCGTTCACGGCGGCATGCCCGAACCGACGCCGGATAACGAGGAGCGCATCAAAGCCTTCAGCGCCGTCATGAAGCTGGAACCCTTCCAACGCGGCATGAAGGAACTCGCGCCCACCGTCTGGCTCACCGCGCTTCGCAAAGTCCAAAACGCCAACCGCGCCGGCCTCGACATCGTCTCGCCCGACAGCAACTTCAACTCCCTCAAGGTCAGCCCCGTCTTCCACTGGAGCGACGCCGAGATGGAAGCCTACCTCCAGCAGCACCACCTGCCCAACGAGTGGGACTACTTCGACCCCGCAAAAGCCGATGAGAAGCGCGAGTGCGGCCTCCACGCGAGCTGGGGCGGGAAGGCTGTGGCCAAGAGTTAGACACGGATTGCACGGATTAACACGGATTAACACGGATTCAAGACATGGCTGAACTGCTTTATCGCGACGAGACGCACCGGCTTATTGGCCTGTGCATGGAAGTCCATCGCGAGCTGGGCAAAGGGCACGACGAGATTATTTACAAGGACGCGCTCGTCGTTGAGCTTAGTCGTGCTGCCATTCCATTCAGTCGCGAGAAGAAATACGAAATCACCTACAAGGGAGTGATCCTGGCACACCCCTACTACGCCGATTTCGTCGTCTGGGACAAAATCATCCTCGAAGCCAAAGCCATCGAGGCTTTGACGGACTCCCACATCAAACAAGTGTTGAACTATCTGGCCGCGTCGAAGCTGCGCGTGGGTCTCCTGGTCAACTTCGGTGCCGATTCCTTAGAATGGAAGCGGGTTGTCCTCTGAACCATGAATCCGTGCCCATCCGTGAAATCCGTGTCTCGATCAATTTCCTGAACCTTGCAGCAATGAGCAGCTACCATCTCGACCACCTCCAGTATCTCGAAACCGAGGCCATCCACGTCCTGCGCGAGGTCGCCGCCGAGTTCGAGCGCCCGGCCATTCTCTTTTCCGGCGGCAAAGACTCCATCTGCATCCTGCGTCTCGCCGAAAAGGCCTTCCGCCCCTCGGACATCCCGATGCCCTTCCTCAACGTCGAGACCGGCCATGAGTTTCCCGAGTTGATCGAGTTCCGCGACCGCCGCGCCCGGCAGCTCGGCGCCAAGCTCATCGTCCGCACCGTGGAGGAAGCCTTCGCCAAGGGCCTCGCCACGCCCACGCCCGGCCAGATCAGCCGCAACCAACTCCAGATTCCCGTGCTGCTGGCGGCCATCGAGGAGTTCCGCTTCGACTGCTGCGTCGGCGGCGCGCGCCGCGACGAGGAAAAAGCCCGCGCCAAGGAACGCTTCTTCAGCTTCCGCGACGCCTTTGGCCAGTGGGATCCGAAAAACCAGCGCCCCGAAATCTGGAACCTCTACAACGCCCGCCTCAACCCCGGCGAAAACATGCGCGTCTTTCCGCTCTCCAACTGGACCGAGATGGACGTGTGGGAATACATCCGGCAGGAACGGCTCGAAGTCCCGAGCATCTACTTCACCCACGAGCGCGAGTGCTTCCGCCGCGGCGGCCAGTGGCTCCCCGTGCCGCCCCCGCACACCGACGCCACCCGCCCCGATCCCTACGCCGGCGCGCGCCCGACCGCGAAGGAACCCGTGCGGCGCATGGCCTGCCGCGTGCGCACCATCGCGGACATGATCAGCACCGGCATGATCGAGAGCCGCGCCGACAGCGTGGACGACATCATCGCCGAGGTCGCGGCCGCCCGCGTCACCGAACGCGGCTCGCGCGCCGACGACAAGGCCAGCGAAGCGGCGATGGAAGACCGGAAGAAGGCCGGATACTTCTAACCCGCATGAAGCCGCCTATCGCAATCTTCGTGTTGGCCCTCGCCCTCGG
>Ga0073934_10006138_pt1 | contig 17838 bp, 14 predicted proteins | sample LarsenN4metaG_FD_76834 | JGI IMG/M metagenome (GOLD analysis project Ga0073934, IMG submission 76834) | Hot spring sediment bacterial and archeal communities from British Columbia, Canada, to study Microbial Dark Matter (Phase II) - Larsen... ... | reverse complement strand
TCGCCTGCACGCCGTCGAAGGCACGGCCGCCGTGGTTCGACACCCAGACGGCGTCGAGGCCGACCTTGATCGCCATCTGTGCCACCTTCGGGGACATGACGCCCTTCGGCATGACCGGCAGCCCGGATTCCTGCTTGACCCAGGCGAGATCGTCCCAGGTCAGATCGCGCTTGCGGGCCGTGAGCATCTTCACACCGGTGGCGAAGTCCACGCCGCGCGGCGTGTTACCCAGCCCGAGCGTCCGCGGTGTCACGAACCCGCTGCGGAGGTTTTCCTCGCGCGGATAGGACCAGAGATTGTCAACGGTCGGGGCGATCGCGGTGTAGCCGGCGGCCTTGGCGCGCTGGAGCAGTTCCCGGGCCACGCCGCGGTCGCTCGGCACATACATCTGGAACCACTTCGGTCCGGGATTGTGCGCGGCGATCTCTTCCATGCTCAGGTTCGACACCGTCGAGGTCGTCATCAGCGTGCCGACCGCGGCGGCGCCTTTCGAGGTTGCCGCCTCCTTGTCGACATGGGCACGGCCATGGCTGCCCATCGGCGGAATGAAGACCGGCATCGACAGCTTCGAGCCCAGGATTTCGGTGGTGAGATCGACTTTGGCCGTGCCGGTCAGTGTCATCGGCTCGATCTGAACGCGGCTGAATGCTTCCGTATTCTCGCGCCGTGTCCAGTTGGCGCCAGAGCCGCCCGAGATGTAGCCGAATCCGCCGGACGGCAGAACCTTCTGCGCCTCCGCCTCGAGGTCGAGCAGGTTGACGATCCGCAGCTTCCGATTGAGCCTGCTCCCTTCATAGGGGACGTTCGGGCGATCCGGGTTCACGCCGGGCTCGGGCGCCTGTGCGAGAACCGGACCGTTTGGCGTGACGGTTGCGGCTGCCGCTGCCGCCAGCGTGCTGGACAAAAGAAAGTCGCGTCGATCCATGGTAGTCCCTCCCGTGCTGAAGCAAGTCTTTTCCCTCGTGACGAGGCGTGCGCTTGCGATTGGGAGGAATTGTCGGACCAAAGCGCGGCGTTGTCGAGGTCGATTCCGCCTCGGCTGCGCGCGAGCCCGGAGCGGCGGACGATTGTCAGGTCCAGCGAAAGCGCCGCTTCCAGAGCGACCGCTGCAGCTTGGTGACCCGCCGCATCCAGCGCCCGAACGACGTGCGCTGGCCGAGATAGATGTCGCGGTCGAGGATCGTCGAGGGCGTGTGGATCGCGCCGACCGGCCGGGGCACGACCTCCAGCACGCGCGCCTTGTGCTTCCAGACCTGCTGGACCATCTCGTCGAAGATGTCCTCCACCGAATGTCAAAACGCATGGAAGACCGTTGTGGTCAACGCTTTCAGCCCTTGAAGTCAGGCGAGTTCTCGGTCTGTTGCAGGTCCGAGGCGAGATACTGCTGGATCGGCAGGTGAATGAACGCGCACCAGACCGCAGGTTTCTCGGGATCGAGATTGAAATGCTGGTGCTCGACCTCGTTGGGATGCAGCGGCAACAAGACGAGATCGCCCTTTTCCCAATCGAGCCGTTCGCCCTCGACGATCGAGTAGCCCTTGCCTTCGAGCACATAGATAACGAGGCCGCCCTGGTGGCGGTGCTTGCCGGACTTGGTATGGATCTCGTGGGTGAACACGCGCCACATGTGCAGCGGCGTGTTCCTGATGGTCAGCGGTTCCAGGTAGTAGCGCAGCTTGCCCTGGCGCGACTGGAACAGCGGCCGCTCCTTCTTGCGCACCACGATCTGTCCGGTCTTGTTGCGTTCGAGCAGCTCCGCCCGCTCGCGCATGACGCCCTCGTAGGGATTGTCGGCGAGCGGCGGACGCTCGCGCTCCCGGGTCCGTTCGATCTCAGCCATTCTTGTCTCCGTGTTCTTTTTCGGCGCGGGCGGCGTCGAGCGCTTCCAGCATGTCGGCGACGGTCGGCGCCGCGACCTTGGAGAAATTGGTGCGCTTGATCGCAGCGCGCTTGGCGTCGTCGCACAGCTGCTTGAGCGTCGCGCCCGAATAGCCGTCAGTCCGCGGCACCACGGCGTCGACGATTGCATCATCGCCGGCTCCGCGCAGACAGACCTTCAAAATGTCCCTGCGCTCCGCGGCGTCCGGCAGCCCGACCGCAATATGCACGCCGAACCTGCCCGGTCGCAGGATCGACGGATCGATCAGGTCGATGCGGTTGGTGGCGCCGAGCACGATCACGCGCGACAGCTGTTCGACGCCGTCGAGTTCGGCCAGAAGCTGGCTGACCACGCGGTCGGTGGTCATCGAGCCTGCGTGCACGCCGCGGATCGGCGCGATCGCTTCGAGTTGATCGAAGAAGATCACGGTGGGCGCCACCTGCCGTGCGATGCGGAAGATCTGGCGAACGCCCTCCTCGGATTCGCCCAGCCATTTGGTGAAGATTTCCGGGCCGTCCACCGAGATGAAATTGACGCCGCATTCGTTGGCAAGCGCCTTGGCAAGCAGCGTCTTGCCGGTGCCGGGCGGACCGTAGAGCAGAATGCCGACATGCGGCGGCAGGCCCGAGGCGGTGAGCAATTGTGGATTGCGCAGCGGCAGCTCGACCGTCTCCTGGAGCCGGCGCTTTACGGCAGCGAGCCCGCCGATGTCGCTCCACGACACGTCGGGCACGCTGATCAGCGTCTCGCGCAGCGCGGAAGGCCGGATCTGCGACAGCGCCAGCTCGAAATCCTCCCGCTCCACGCGCAGATCCTCCAGCGGGATGCGGAAGGCGGCGCGGTGGTCCTGCAGGTTGCCGGCGCTGCGGCGCAGCCGCGACAGGCCGGCGTCGCGGCACAGCTCCATCAGGTCGGCACCGAGGAAGCCGTGGGTGCGCTTGGCGATTTCGTCGAGATGGGCCAGAGCGTCGTCGGACAGCGGCATCTCGCGGGTATGGATTTCCAGGATTTCGCGCCGTCCCGCCGCGTCGGGCGGGCCGATGAAGATCTCCCGGTCGAAGCGGCCCGGCCGCCGGAACGCCGGGTCGACGGCGTCGATGCGGTTGGTGGTCCCGATCACAATCACCGAATCCACCCGCTTGAGTCCATCCATCAACGCCAGCAGCTGCGTCACCGTGCGGGTGTCGGCATGCGCGCCAGTCTCGCCGCGCTTGGGCGCCATGGCGTCGAGCTCGTCGATGAAGATGATCGACGGCGCGTGATGGCCGGCCTCGTTGAACATCCGCCGCAGATTGGCCTCGGTCTCGCCGGTATAGGTGCCGATCACGTCGGGGCCGTTGATATAGTAGAAGCGCGCATCCACTTCGTTTGCGACCGCGCGTGCAAGGTGCGATTTGCCGGAGCCCGGCGGTCCGTACAGGATCAGGCCGCGCGGCGGATTGATGCCGAGGTGGCGGTAGACGTGCGGGTGCGACAACGGCAGCTGGACCAGCTCGCGGACGAGCTTGATCTGCTTGCCGAGGCCGCCGACATCCTCGAAGGTGACGTCGAACGCGCCGTCCGGCAGATGCGCATCGTGATATTGCAGCACGATCTCGGTCGCATCGTCGACAATGCCGGGACCATCGGACAGGTGCTGCACGTCGTAGGTGGTTCCGGCGTGCGACTTTGGGAAGGGGACGTACAGCACCGCGCCGATGGAGACCGGCGTGCGCGCTTCGCAGAGCACCTTCTTGATGTGCGGCACGAGATCGTGCGCCATCGACACGTCGACCGCGGGATTGAGTTCCACGCGCCTGACTGGCCCGACGTCGGCGCGCTCGATCTCAACCGACTCGTTGAGGTGGGCTTTGAGCGCCTGCCGCACGAAGCGATCGAGCCGTACGGTGCCCGAGCCGCGGTCGGCATCGAGCGGCGGATCGAGCCGCACCAGGATGCTGCGGCCTCGGTCGGTGGCCACCCGCACGATGGCGTCGGCGGCGACGCCAAGCGTGTCCATCAACGCGCCATCGAGGCAGATCGCCAGTCGTGCGCTCTGTCCGGTCTGGCCGGCCAGGTGATCGACGGCGGCATGCACATGTACGCCATGGGCGTGATCGCCGTGATGATGATGCGTTCGATCGTCCATCAGCTAGAGCTTGTCCTGCAATTGTCGCTGTTGCGCCGCGTATCGGGCACAGCTTTCGATGTCGGCACGGCTGGACTCCTCTCCGCTCCGGGAAGAGGGAGCAGGTCGCATTCGCTGCTCCGTCCTGCCCACGACCGCATCTGCCTAGCGCCGGTATTCCGGTGCGTCCTCAAGCTGTTCGAAGCCCGAGCCGCGATCGACGAAGGTGCAGTCGGTCCAGTTCGGCTCGGTGGCGACGAATTTCACCGTGACGTTCGGGTCGGTGTTGAAGTGCTGCACAATGATGCCGCGCGGGCGCAGCGGCAGGTTCAGCACGTCGCCTGCTTCCCAGGAGTGCTTCACGCCGTCGATGATGGTGTAGCCCTTGCCTTCCAGGATCATGATCACCTGACCGCCCTGGAACTTGACGCGGCCGGAGCGGCTGCCGGGCGGGATTTCCTGCTGGTAGAAGATCATGGTGGAGAGCGCGGTGTCCTTGATCGACGGGTGCATATACCAGCGCATCAGGCCTTGTCGGTTCGACTCCAGCGGCAGGTCGCCTTCCTTGATCACCTGGATGCCGGTGCGAATCTGAACGCGCTGCTCGTCGCGGATCGCCATCAGATCGTCCCAGTAGTTCTTCTCCGCAAGCCTGGCCTTGCGCTCGGGCCCGCCGCGCCGTGTTTTTGTCTCGCCGGTCATGTTCAGAACTCGTTTCCGTATTGCTCCTTGAGCAGATCGAGCCGGCGCAGCGCGTCGCGGTCGGTCACCAGGAACAGCGTCGCCGTCTCGTCGGCCTTGTGGGTGATCCAGTTGCCGTGCGGCAGGCTGAACACGTCGCGCGTCTCCCAAGCGATCGCGTCCTCGCCGACCTTGGTCGTCCCGCGGCCGTCGCAGACGAAGCAGACGGCGTTCGCGGTGGTGCGGAAGCGCACGGTCTCGGTGCCTCTGTCGATCTGGACGAGATAGCAGTCCATCAACGGCATGGTCGGACCGCCGTTGACCGGATTGACGTAGCGTACGCGGCGCGAGCCGTCCTTCCACTTGGGCGCTGCGCGCACGGCGGCCGAGGCCGCTCCCCAGGGATAGCGGAACACGGGGGAGTAGGGCGTTGCCGGCTCGCCCAGCTCGGGGACGATATTGGGGAACGCAAAGGCGGCATCCTCCGCCACATCGGGCATGTCGTGCGCCGGGCCGGGCTCGAACACATCGGTGCCGAAGTAGCGGTGCAGCGGCGCATCCAGCGCATCGAGCCAGATGATCGGCGCGCTGCCACGATGGATGTGCTCGTGCCATGTCCAGCCCGGCGTGATCACGAGGTCGCCTTCCTCCATCGGGCAGTCCTTGCCGTCGACAACGGTCGAGGCGCCTTTGCCTTCCACTACAAAGCGCAGCGCGTTCATGGTGTGGCGGTGCGGTCGCGCCTTTTCGCCGGGCAGCAGGATCTGGAAGCCGGTGGCGAGATTGGTGCTGGTGCTGCCGGGCCCGCCCACCGCGTCGGGATCGGTCAGCGTGAGCACCCGCCGCTCGACCGCGGCCGGGTTGGTGACCTTCATGGCGTCGTCGATCAGCGGACGAACCACCTTCCATTTCCAATGATGCGGAGCAGGGCCGCCTTCGCGAACCTTGTGCGCCAGCGCGCTCTCCCATAGCGGCCGCAGATTCGCGGCCCGCCAGTCCCTGCTGATCTCGTCATAGGGGCGTCCGCTGGACGTCATCGGTGCGTCGGCTGCACTCATTGCGGTTCTCCAAGGCGATTTTGGCCACTATAGCAAATGCGCGCGCCGTGCGTGGGCCTCCCGGGGCTGGTCCGCCATGCGCATTTCAGGGCCGGCCGCGCCGCGCACGCGGTCCACGACAGCGGCAGGGTCGGCCGGGCATTCGTGGCCGCGCCAGGCAACGTGTCCGTCCGGGCGCACCAGGACGAGGGGAGTCTCGTAGAGCCCGGCGATGTCGGGATCGGACAAGGTCACTTCGCGCAGCGGTACCCCGCGCGCGTCGGCGGCTTCGGCCAACGGCCGGGCGTCGGGCGGCTCCGTTCCGAACCGCAGCAGCACGAACCCCTCGCCGAACAGATCGATCATGGAACGATCGTCGTCGAGCCAGGCGTGCGGTGCGCGCGTACCGGGCCGGGTCGAAGGCACGAAGCGTGCAGGATTTTCGCCGGGCGGCGGCGTGCCGTCGGGCACGCAGATCGGCGAACCCTCATAGCAGTAGTCGAGCTTCATGTGTTCGGGGATCGACAGCCAGGCCGGATCGGCCTTCCACGCGTTCATCCCCTCGCGCCAGCCGGGAATGGCGGCGATGGCGTTGTAGGTCTGGGTCGCCAGTTGCACGTTGCGCACGGCAACGGGACGCCGCTCGGCCTCGTAGGAGGCGAGCAGCGCCGGGCCGCCCCAGCCTTCCGACAGGGCCGCGAGCTTCCAGCCGAGATTGACTGCCTCCTCGAGCCCCATGTGCATGCCGATGCCGCCGGTCGGCGAGCATTCGTGTGCGGCGTCGCCGGCGATGAACACGCGGCCATGCCCATAGCTGCGGGCGACGTAGTCGCGGCGCTCCCACGGCGACACGTTGAGCATCTCGTAGGCGAAGGGGCCGCCGACGAGCTTGCGCAAGAGGAAGTCGGGGTCGGCCGCGCTCAAGGGTTCGTCGAACACCGTCAACCGCCACAGTTCCTTGCCGTCGATCGGGATTAGCTCCGCCCAGCAGCCGGTTTCGTCGATCACCCGATAGAAACGCGCCCAGCCCTTGTCGTGGCAGGTGGCGAGCTCGCTGGAGCGGAAGAACAGGTTGACGCTGCGTGCGATGGCGCCGAGCCCCTCGATGCCGATAGCGAGCAGGTCGCGCACGACGCCGGACGGGCCGTCACAGCCGACGAGATATTGCGCGCGCAAGGTCCGGGACGCGCCGCTTGCCGTGTCGGTGACCTCGGCCGTCACGCCATCGGCGTCCTGGATGAAGCCTTCCAGCTGGTGATTGTAGGCGAACGTCACGCTGGGAAACGTGCGTGCGCGGCCGCCGAGGATCGGGTCGAAATAGATTTGCGGGCAGGGGCAGGCAGTCTCCGGCGTGTAGTCGCGCTTGTCGCGTTGCGCATAGGACGGAACCTTGAACCGCAACAGCTCGGTGCCGCGCATGGTGTCGAGGTAGACGAAATCGCGCGGATGATGCTCCGGCCAGACCGCGTTGCGCACCGCCTTGGCGATGCCCCAGCGGCGGCAGAACTCCATGTTGCGGGCGCTCACCATGCTCTGCCGGGGCACGTTGATGGCGCCGTCGCGCTTCTCGACCAGCAGGCAGTCGACGCCGCGCTGGCCCAGTTCGCAGGCGAGCCCGAGGCCCACCGGGCCGGCGCCGACGACGATTACCGAGTTGATGCTGTTCATTTCACCTTGCGTTGTTCACCTTGCGTTGTTCGGTCGGCCGAAGAGGGGCAGCCCGTCACTTCACCGTGATCTTCGACTCGCGGATAATGCGGCCGAACAGATCGTATTCGTGGCGCAGATGGGCGGCAAAATCCGCTTCGCATCGCCCGACCGGGTTCATTCGGATGTCGCTCAGCTTGGTCTTGACGCCGGCGTCCTGGAGCGCGGCGCGGAACCAGCCGCTGAGCTCCTGGATTGCGGCCTTCGACGTTTTGGCCGGCGCGACGATGCCGAACCAGATCTCGAATTCGAGACCCTTGTAGCCCACCTCCGCCAGGGTTGGCACGCCGGGCAGCACGTCGATGCGCGACGGCGCGGCGACCGCCAAAGGGCGCAATTGGCCGCCCTTCAATTGCGGTGCCAGCGACGCGTAGTCGGACAATGCGGATGTCACATGCCCTCCCAGGGCAGCAGCGACGGCCGGCGGCGTGGTGGGATAGGGGACGAACGTCATCTCGACCTTGGCGGCCTGCTTGATCGCTTCGAAGATGATGTGATGGGTGCTTCCCGGCCCCGGGCCGCCGACCGTGATCGAGCCCGGCTTGGCTCGCGCCGCCTGGATGAGATCGTTGAATGTCCGGTGCGTTGACGACGGCGGAACGGTGAACACCGGCGGCGCGCTGACGAGGTGGCAAACCGCCTCGAAATCCGTCAACGGGTTGAAATTGACCTTGCGAAGGTGCGGATTGATCAGGAACGAGGGCGCCGTAATCAGCAGCGTATTGCCGTCCGGCGTCGCACGCACCGCGGCATCCGTGGCAACGATGGAGCCCGCGCCCGGGCGGTTCTCCACCACCACCGCTACGCCGCGGGTCTTTGCGATCTGTTCGCCCAGGACACGGGCAATGGTATCGGGCCCGCCGCCGGGACCGAACGGGACAATCACCTTGATGGTGCGGGTCTGGGCCGATGCCGCCGCAGTTGCGGCAAGCGAAACGGCAACGAGGCAGCTGGCGATCCAAAGCCTGTTCATGGGGTCCTCCAGACTGAGAGGTCGATCATCATGCCGCACGCCGGCCGTCATCCGCGTTCCGATAGGAAGCGGAGCTTGCCGGCCCACTTCGCCCGCACGCTCTCGGAATAGTCGGCAGGCACGCTGTTCACCTTCGGGAACTGGTCCTTCCAGTTGAACGGACGCACAGCATAGATGATGATGCGGCTGTTGACCGGAGAATTGACGTCGCGATGGTCCGGCGGCAGCGTGGGGTCGATGTGGCCGGTCCAGCAGCCGTCGATGATGTCGGTCGCGGTCTTCGGGTCCCAGCGCGTCGCCAGCGCCCACATCACCTCCGCCATGTTGGTGATGTCGATGTCGTCGTCGACCACGATCACGATGCGGCCGAAATAGGCATTGGAGCCGCAGCCCGCTGCTACCAGGCCCGCCATCTTGGCATGGCCGGCGTGCTGCTGCTCGATCGCGATGACGTTGATGAAGCGTGCACCGCCGCCCGGCATCTTCCAGACGCCTTTGATGCCGGGCACGCCGGCGGCTTCGAGATCGTCCCACAGGGCCGCCGCGCGGATCGGCTGCGAGCCGATCGCGCCCCCCGTGAGCGCCGGCAGCGTCGGCTTCACCGGCGGTGCACCGACGATGATCGGGTCATCGCGGTGGTAGATCGCCTTCACCTTGAGGACAGGCTCCGGGCGCGTGCCGGACGCGTAATAGCCCGGCCATTCGCCGAACGGCCCTTCCGGCGCCGACGCCTCCTCCGGCGGCGGCATGAACCCTTCAAACACCAGTTCCGCATCCGCGGGCAAGGGCAACCCCGTGTGGCGGCCCTTGACCACCTCGATGGCGCGGCCGAGCCGACCGCCGGCAAGATCGTATTCCGATATGTTCGGCCCAGGCGTTGCCGGCCCGATCGCGCCCAGCACTGGCGACTGTCCCACGCTGATCGCCATCGGGCAGTGCTGTCCGCGCGCCCAGTATTTCTTTCGGATGATGTCGCCGTGCTTACCCGGCTCGATGAAGACCGACAGCGTGTCCTTGTTCTGGACCTGGACCCGGTAGGTGCCGAGGTTGACCCAGTCGCTGTCAGGATCGCGGGTGATGACGATGCATTCCGTGCCGATGTAGTTCCCACCGTCTCCCTCGTGCCACTTCGGCGCCGGGAAGGCCAGGGTGTTCACGTCTATGCCTTCGATCACATTCTCCAGCACCGGGCCGTCGTGGACGACCACCGGCGGGATCGGGGCCGCCTGCCGCCGGCGATGCCGCCGGTAGCGCTGGACCAGTTCGAGACCCTGCTCGCCGCCGTCGAAGATCTTCGCCGAGCGCACGTTCATCGCGATCCGGTGGCCGGCCGGGAAGCCCTTGATGTTGCGGAACACGAGCACCGGCGGGTGCTCGTGCTGCAAGCTGAGCTCATAGAGCGCGCCAATCTCAAGCTGCGGATCGGCCCCATCGACGAACTCGACATCGCCGATCTCCTCGGAGAATTCCAGGCATTTGCGGAGGTCGCCCAGCGCCGACAGCGCCATGGCCTCGCGATTGCTGAAAGGCTTGTTCACGGGATGCTTCCTCCGGCCGGGCAGGTCAACGGACGCTATCCGAAGCGGCGCGTGTTGAAAATGGTTGCGGCGGTGCGCCGCCCCCGGCGACGGGCCGGTTCAAGACGGTTGCGGCCGGGGATACTATGGAGCGGTCAAATCGACGGTGGGAGGAATAGATGACGCGGACCTGGCTGTTGCTGGCCGGATGCAGTGCGCTGGGGATCGGCCTGCCGGGGCCGGCGTCGGCGCAGCCGGCCGACTATTACGCCGGCAAGACGCTGCGCGTGATCGTCGGCCTCGAGGCGGGCGGCACGGTCGACACCTTCGCGCGCACGTTTTCCACCTATCTGCGCAGGCACATCCCCGGCAGCCCGACCATCATCGTGCAGAACATGCCGGGCGCCGGCGGCAAGACCGCCACCAACCATGTGTTCGAGCGCGCCGCGCCCGACGGCCTGACCATCCTGTACGGCCCCTGGGATCCGCTGGCGCAGGCGCTCGGTGACCAGGGGCTGCGCGCGCGCTATGAGAAGTTCGAGTTCCTCGGCGGCACCGGCGATATCCGGGTGGTCTACGCGCGGCGCGACGCCGTGCCCGGCGGCATCAAGACGCCGGCCGACATCGTCAAGGCCGACAATGTGGCGCTTGGCGCGCTCAACAACACCGACATTTCCGGGCTGCTTCCCCACCTTGCGCTGAACGTGCTCGGGGTCAGGCATAGGGTGGTGGTCGGCTATCGCGGCGGTAACGACGTCTTCCTCGCCCTTCAGCGCGGCGAGGTGCAGGTGCACTCCACCAGCATCACCACCTTCCGCGGCCGCAACGCCGCCTTCGTGAAGTCAGGCGACGGCGTCGGCATTGCCTATCTTGTCCCGGTGGATGCCGGCGGACGCCACGAGACCAGCAAGTTCATCGCCGAGATGCCGGCCTTCCCCGATCTCTACAAGCAGGTTCGCGGCGCAATGCCGTCGGGGGCGATGTGGAACGCGCTCAACTGGCTCACCAACCAGACCGGCGAACTCACCTTCGTCGGCCTGGCGCCGCCTGCGACGGACGCGGCTGCGGTCGGCATCCTGCGCAAGGCGTATGCGGCCGCCGCGGCCGATCCCGATTTCATCAAGGAGTCCACCAAGCGCTACGGGCTGCCGTACAGCTATATCGGCGTCGAGCGCGGGCGCGGCGTTTTCCAGTCGCTCGCCGGCGTGCAGCCGGACGTGCTCAAGACGCTGCGTGGCGCGATCGGAAAGAAATGACGCCCGCAAGCCGGGAAGCTCTCACCCCGTCAGCAGCTTGAGCCCACGCTGAACGGCCGGTCGCGCTTCGATGGCGGCGATCCAGCGATCGATCCCGGGGGTGGGCCCGAGCTTGTCGGGATGCACCTTGCGGAATTCCGGCAAGGCGTTGCGCGCGCGCGTGAACGCCACGATGTCGGCGATCGAATAGTCCTGCGCCAGATAGGGCTGCTCGTTGAGGCGGCGGTCCAGCACGCTGAGCATCCGCAGGACGTCCTTGGACGTGCGCTCGATTTCGGCCGGGTTCTTGGGCTCCGCGCGTTGGGAAAAATGCCGCCACTGCGCGTGCGCGGCGGGCAGGCCGCTCGCCGCCCAGAACAGCCAAGACAGCGCCTGCTCGCGCTGCGGACCCGACTTCGCCAGCAGCATGCCGCTCTTCTCAGCCAGATAGATCAGCACCGCGCCGCTCTCGAACACGGTTCGCGGGCCGCCGGGCGCGTCGTGGTCGACGATGGCCGGGATGGTGTGGTTGGGCGATATCTTCAGGTACTCGGGCCTGAGCTGTTCTTTTCTCCCGAGATCGACCGGGTGGAGCTCATAGGGCAGGCCGGTCTCCTCGACCATGATCGAGGCTTTCTGTCCGTTCGAGGTCGTCCAGGTGTAGAGCGTGATCATCGGGCGATCTCTAGGCGTCGACCGTCGCAGCCAGCGCGTTCTGCTCGATGAAGATGCGCCGGGGTTCGACCTTGTCGCCCATCAGTTCGTCGAACAGCGTGTTGGCCTCGTCGATCTCCTTGATGCTGACCTGGAGCAGCGAGCGGGCGTTGGTGTCGAGCGTCGTCTCCCAGAGCTGGTCGGGGTTCATCTCGCCGAGCCCCTTGTAGCGCTGCAGCGACAGTCCCTTGCGGCCGGCCTCCGTAATCGATTCGAACAGGCTCACCGGCCCGTGGATCGGCGTCTGCTCGTCCTTGCGGCGCAGCGTACCGGGGCGGGCATAGGCCTCCTGGAGCGAGGCCGCGTGTTCATCGAGCCGGCGGGCTTCGGCGGAGCCAAGCAGCGCCGGGTCGAGGATGGCGACCTCCTTCACGCCGCGCAGCGTGCGCTCGAACAGGAAACCGGTGTCCTCGGCGAACTGGCCCTGCCAGCCGCGGTCGGTCTCCTCCGCCAGCGCGTCGAGCCGCCGCGCGATATAGGGCGCCGCCGCCGTGGCCTTTTCGGGGTTGCCGAAAATATCCGAGTTGAGCACGCCGAGGATCGCCGCCTGCTCGACCACGCGGCGGTTGTAGCGGCTGTGCAGGCCGTTGAGAACATTGCGGATGACGCGCGCCTCCTCGACCAGCCTGCGCAGGTCGGCGCCGGCACGGGTCTCACCCGAATGCAGTGCGAACACCGAGCCCTCGACTCCCTCGTCGATCAGGAAGTCCTCGAGCGCACGTTCGTCCTTGAGATACTGTTCGGACTTGCCGCGCGAGACCTTGTAGAGCGGCGGCTGTGCGATGAAGAGATGACCGCGGTCGATGATCTCGCGCATCTGCCGGTAGAAGAACGTGAGCAGCAGCGTGCGGATGTGCGCGCCGTCCACGTCGGCGTCGGTCATGATGATGATCTTGTGGTAGCGCAGCTTGTCGGTGTTGAACTCGTCGGCGCCGATGCCGGTACCGAGCGCGGCGATCAGCGTACCGATCTGCTCGGACGACAGCATCTTGTCGAAGCGGACGCGCTCCACGTTGAGGATCTTGCCGCGCAGCGGCAGCACCGCCTGGAACTCGCGATTGCGGCCCTGCTTGGCCGAGCCGCCCGCCGAATCGCCCTCGACGATGAACAATTCCGACTTGGCCGGGTCGCGTTCCTGGCAATCGGCGAGCTTGCCCGGCAGCGAGGTGATGCCGAGCGCATTCTTGCGCGACATCTCACGCGCCTTGCGCGCCGCCTCGCGGGCAGCCGCGGCCTGGATCACCTTGCCGACGACCACCTTGGCCTGCTGCGGATTTTCCTCGAACCAGGCATTGAGCGCGTCGTTGATGACGCCCTCGACCACGGGCCGCACCTCCGAGGAGACCAGCTTGTCCTTGGTCTGCGAGGAGAATTTCGGATCCGGCACCTTGCAGGACAAGACCGCCGTCAGGCCTTCGCGGCAGTCGTCGCCGGTCAGCGCCACCTTCTCCTTCTGTGCGCCGCCGCTCTTTTCGGCGTAGCCGGTCACCTGGCGGGTGAGGGCGCCGCGGAAGCCGGCCAGATGCGTGCCGCCGTCGCGCTGCGGGATGTTGTTGGTGAAGCACAGCACGTTCTCGTGATAGCTGTCGTTCCACCACAACGCGCATTCGATCGTGATGCCGTCGCGCTTGGCTTCGATCATGATCGGCTTGGGAATGAGCGCGGTCTTGTTGCGGTCGAGATACCGGACGAAAGCCTCGACACCGCCCTCGTAGCGCAGCTCCTCGCGCTTCTCGACCGCATGCCGCATGTCGGACAGCACGATGGTTACGCCCGAGTTCAGGAACGCAAGCTCGCGCAGCCGGTGCTCCAGCGTTGCGAAATCGAATTCGAGCTTGGTGAAGGTCTGCGGCGAGGGCTGGAATGTCACCTCGGTGCCGCGCCGGTCGTTGGCGGGACCGACGACGGCCAAGGGCGCGATGGCGTCGCCATCGCGGAACTCCATGAAGTGCTCCTGGCCGTCGCGCCAGATCGTGAGCTTGAGCCAAGTGGAGAGCGCATTGACCACCGAGACGCCGACCCCGTGCAGGCCGCCGGAGACCTTGTAGGCGTTCTGATCGAATTTCCCGCCGGCATGCAGCTGGGTCATGATGACTTCGGCCGCCGAGATGCCTTCGCCCTTGTGGATATCGACCGGGATGCCGCGGCCGTCGTCGCGCACAGTGCAGGATCCGTCGGGGTTGAGCACGACCTCGACCTGCTTGGCGTGGCCTGCCAGCGCCTCGTCGATGGCATTGTCGACGACTTCATAGACCATGTGGTGCAGGCCCGAGCCGTCGTCGGTGTCGCCGATGTACATGCCGGGACGCTTGCGCACGGCATCGAGGCCCTTGAGGACCTTGATCGATTCTGCATCGTAGTCGGTGGGGTCCGGAGCCTTCTGAAGGGCTGGTTCAGCCATATGCGGGGCCTTCAAATCGCGCCCGAAAAAGCGCGCGTGGATGAGGGTTTGGTGTGACACGAAAAAGGGGGGCCGTACAGGCCCAAAAGACCACCGCTAATATATTGATTCGTCAGCCAATTTAAAGGTCCGCCGCGGCAAAAAATCGACCCTTGGAATCGCCGCGGAAAAGGCCGGAATCCTGCCCCCGCGGGCGAGCCGCGCGGCGGGCGGAATCGCCCCTCACGCGAGCTCAACAACAGCACCGGCAGCGCGGGCGCTGCGGCCGCCGCGTCCACGGTATATGGGTAGCCACCGCAGGAATCCCGGCCATGCTCGAACGCACGCGCAACGTCATCCAGATCATCCTGGTCGAGTTCCTGGCGATGGTGATGCTGGCATCGGTGGTCGCGACGCTGTTTGCGCGCCGCGGCATTCTCGGCTGTCCGCCCGACCCCGGCTACGCCTTCGGTGCATTCCAGATCGTGGTCAGCCTCTTGGGGCTCGCCGCCTTCGGCTGGTCGCTGCTCGGCATCTTGCGGCCGCGGGAGCTGCCGCAGATGGCGTTCCACCGGCTGATTGTCAGCGTCGGCAACGTCAACCTGCAAATCCCGACCAAAGAGGCGGGGGCCTACGTCTTCCCGACCAGTCACCCGTCCTATGCTCTGGTCGAGCTGAGCTTCCTCGGCCTGTTCTTCCTGCCGGCCTACATCTTGGGCCTGCGTCCCGCCTATATCGGCTGCGAGCTGCAATGGTTCTATGCCCAGGCCTGGACCTTCGTGGCGATCGGCCTGTTCTTTCCGGCGCTGCGGCTTGTGGCATGGTATGTGCTGCGGTTGCGTCCGGTGACCAGCGCGGTGCGCGACGCCCACAAGGCGACCTATATTCCGCTTGCCGTTATCGTGCCGGTGATCCTGTTCATCCTGGGCGGCGTGATGGGGCCGCAGCTCATCGCCCGCACCGTCGACGGGGCGCGCCTTGCCGGGGGGCTTGCGGCGCATCCCGAATTCGAGGGCAGGAGCCTGAAGGTGCGCGGGACGCTCGCTGGCGAGCCGGTGCTGTGCGGTTGCCAGAAGGACCGCGTTACGGTCTGCCGGGTCGCCACCGCGCGACTCGACCTCGGCGAAGGCGGCGACGTCGTGGTGCGCGGCATCAGTGAATACGGCAACGACCTGCGCGAACTCGCCAAGCGGGGCGTCGGGCGGCCGGTCATGATTTTCGGCAGGCTCACGACGTCCCCGCCGCCGCCCTACAGGACCGCCCACGAGACCTGTCGCGCCGATCCGTTCCCGACGACCGGTCGTCCGCGCGCCTATCTCGAGATGGAAGGCTTCTGACCGCCTGTTTCGGCGACCTCATCGGTACCGTCGCACCTGGCCGGCCCTGACCTCGAACACCTGGGCGCTGTCGCCGATCTCCGCAAACGCGGCCGGGTCGGCACCGGTCATCCACACCTGCGCACCCAGCGTCCGAAGCTCGCCATAGAGCGCGGCGCGCCGTCCCGGATCGAGATGGGCAACCACCTCGTCGAGCAGCAGCACGGGCGCGAAGCCCGACATGTCGGCGAGCAGGCCAGCATGCGCCAGCACAAGACCGATCAGCAGCGCCTTCTGTTCGCCGGTCGATGCCTCGCAGGCGGGGATTTCCTTGGCAATATAGGTCACGCCGAGGTCAGTGAGGTGCGGGCCGTCGAGCGTTCGGCCGGCGGCGGCGTCGCGGGCGCGGTTGTCGCGCAGCACGGCGCGGTAGCGGTCCTCGACCTCGGATGCGGGATGGTGCGGGAGGAGCTTCTCCATCCAGCCGTCGAGGGCGATCTCTGCGGCGGGAAACGACGAAGCGTGTCGCGCGGAAAGCGCGCCTTGGAGTCGGGCGACGGTCTCGGCGCGTTGTGCCGCGACCGCAACCGCGAGTTCCGCCGTCTCATGCTCGATGGCGTCGAGCCAATGCATATCGGGGTGCGCCTCCTCGAGCAGGCGGTTGCGCGAGCGCAGTGCGCGTTCCAGCGCAGACACGCGTCCGGAATGTTGGGCGTCCACGGCAAGCACCAGCCGATCGAGGAATCGCCGGCGTTCCGAGGCGGGACCGTTGAACAGGCTGTCCATCGCCGGGACGAGCCAGACCACGCGCAGATGGTCCGCAAAGGCGGTGGTGGCCACCGGCTCGCGGTCGATCCTGCACTTGCGCGCGGTCGCCACCGCGTCGCCGGCCGGCGCATCAATTCCGGTACCAAGCGACGCAAGGCCGAGCGCGCCTTCGACATCGCAGGCGACCGCCCAGGCGCCGTCGCCTTCCGTGAAGGCCAATTCGTCGAGGGTTGCACGCCGCAGCCCACGGCCGGGTGCGAGCAGCGAGATCGCCTCGATCAGGTTGGTCTTGCCGGCTCCGTTCGGTCCCACCAGCACGACCAGCGTGCCGTCCACGTCGATCTGCGCCGCATGGTAGCTGCGGAAGTTGCTCAAGGTCAGGCGGCGAATCCGGGCGGCGGTCATGGATGGATCGGCGGCGCGTTGCGACGGAACCGGAAACCGACCCGGCGGGAAAGCCTAACCCCATGACTTTGCGACAATTCCACGTTCACACCATGTCGGAACCGAGCATCCCGTCCGGTGCTTAACGTAACGCAGGGCGGAGTGCGAGCCGGTCATTGTGATGGCGCCGGGCTCGTAAGGTACAGGGCTGGAGGACAGCCATGAGCAGGAACGGAGATGCCGCCAGGGTGGTAGCGCGCAATCTCCACGATGCCATCGAACGCGTGCGCGAGGACGTGGCAAAGGTGGAATTCTGGGCCGACGCTGTCGCCGGGTTCACGCAGCCGGTCCCGGACTATGACGCCAGCGACGCGAAGATCTGGATTCCGCCGGAGCAGGCGACGACGCTCGAAGCCGGTCCTGGCCAAGGCGGGCGGAAGGCCGGCGCGCGCGGTCCGAGAGCCAGACAGCACAAGCGCAAGTCCTAAGTTCACGGCGTTGGCGGCAATTGCATTTGCAGGGCCCTTTGTTGAGCGCGAGCGCTTGCAAAGCTCCCACCTGCGTCGACGGATGCAGCCGCGTAGCCGTTCGTCGCGCCCGGGCCTGACGCTGCGGCCATCGTCGCATCGACAGGGCAGTCCCCATGAAGTAGAACTGAACCGACATCATCGATCATCGCGTGTGATGCGAGATGACGGGCGCCATTCCTTTCAACCGGCCGACCTTGCGTGGAAAGGAAGCAGGTTATGTGCGCGAAGCGTTGGAAAGCGGTCGTCTCGCCGGCCGCGGTGCGTTCACGAAACGGGTCGAGGCGCTTTTGAGAGCCAATCTGGGCGCGCCCGAAGTCTTGCTGACGCATTCCTGCACGGCGGCGCTCGAGATCTGCGCGCTGCTGACCGTCGGTCCCGGGGACGAGGTCATCCTGCCGTCGTTCGCCTTTGCGACCACCGCGGCCGCGTTCGCACGCTGCGGTGCCGGACTGGTCTTTGTCGACATCCGGCCCGACACGTTCAACATCGATCCGCTCGCCGTCCGGGCGGCGGTTGGGCCGCGAACCCGCGCCATCGTCGCGGTGCACTATGCCGGCGTCGCCTGCGAGGTGCAGGCGCTGACCGCGATAGCGCGCGATGCCGGCGCGAT
>Ga0073934_10006137_pt1 | contig 17838 bp, 11 predicted proteins | sample LarsenN4metaG_FD_76834 | JGI IMG/M metagenome (GOLD analysis project Ga0073934, IMG submission 76834) | Hot spring sediment bacterial and archeal communities from British Columbia, Canada, to study Microbial Dark Matter (Phase II) - Larsen... ... | reverse complement strand
GCCGCCGGCCTAAGGACTGCGGTCCCTCGGAACTCGATGGCATTTGAGCGACCTCTACCTCTCCAGGTGGCCCGTCCCGGTCCGGCGTCGAAACCCCCCCCAGGAGAACTCCGCTGCCCACGAATACAAAAATCAAAGATTTTATTAGGAATTTCTTTATCATGGCCGCCTCGCGATTCCCCCCAAAATCTAACTAAACCAGATTGTATACAAAAGTTAACCCCTCTGTCAATTAAATTATAGACTAACCTCTAAAATCCAAGCAATTAATTATTGACGCGAAGGCTAATTGATGTTTTAAATATTTTTATGATCACCGAAACTTCTTACAAAATCGCCTCTCTCCAGGAGAAAAAAGGTCTTAAGGATACTTTTACCCTGTTCTTCCTCTTGCTTCTCGGACTAGCTCTGTTTCTCAGGCTATTTCAGTTAGGAGAAAAACCCTACCACCATGACGAGAGCCTGTACGCCACTTATTCGTGGAATCTTTATACCGGCAAAGGGTACCAATATCATCCCATGCTTCATGGGCCTTTTCTGTTTCACGTCAACGCCCTGCTCTTTTTCCTCTTCGGGGTGAGCGACTTTACGGCGCGTCTATCTGTAGCCCTCTTTGGAACCCTCCTGGTTGGGTTGATTTATTATCTGAGGGAACCCCTGGGAGACAAGGGGGCCCTGGCTACGGCTCTCTTCCTCACCCTGTCCCCCATTAACCTGTATTTCAGTAGGTTTCTGGCCCACGATATGTATGTAGCCGTGTTCACTTTACTCCCCCTCATCTTCTTCATGAGGTGTGCAAAAAATCCCGATCATCGGCCCTACCTCTATGGCCTGGCCGTCTCCCTGGCCTTTTTGTTTACGATTAAATTGACCGCGTACATCCATACCTTCATTTTTGTCACATTTGCGATACTCTGGTCCCTTGTCCGGGGCTCGTCGTCCGTGGTCACAAGGGATAAGTCTCGGGCCCTAGAGAAAGATCCCGTCCCATCCCCCCACCTCGGGCATGCCCCGAGCAAGACGAAAGGACCCCGGGCGAAGGATAAAGAGCCGCGGATGAGAGACAACGCCCGGTATCCGACGTCCGGCGTACGAACTCTCGCGGCGGGTACTCGGCTTTTCTTCCAGGAAGCCTTAGGTTTCATGAAGGCGCATAAATTCCCCCTGATCTTTTCCTCTTTCCTGTTTATCGGAATTTATATCACCTTATACACCACCTTTTTTACAAACCCCCAAGGGGTCTGGGACAGCGTTTTTACCACCTTTCGCTACTGGATTGAGCAAAACCGGATCCAGCGAATCCGAGGGGCGTTCACCTATTATCTGCCCTTTTTGATCCTTTATGAGCTGCCGGTGGCTCTGGTCGCCCTCCTTGGGCTGATAGCCCGGCTTTCCAAGACACCTTATGCCCGGGAGCAGGTCATCGGCCTTACCCTGGTGGCCGCGTTTCTGATTTACACCTTATCCGATAACCCCCTTCCGAAGGAGCTGAACTTCTTGGGGCAGACCTACCATATGAATAACCTGACGCACATGGAGACCTTCTCGGATCTTGTTTATGCCCTTTATTTAGTTTTTCTGGGCGGCTGGGGCGTATTTCATTTCCTCCGCCAACGGGAGGACTTCACGGCTCTTCTGGTATATTGGTCCATCATGGCCCTTCTGATTTATTCTTACGCAGGGGAGAAGGTGCCTTGGCTATCCGTCCATGTCGTCCTACCCTTGACGCTTTTGGCCGGGCGCTTTCTGGGAGAATTTTTAAACTCCCAGATGTTTCGGCACTATTCCAAATACTTCCTGGGCTGCCTGTTGGTCGCGTTGGTATTTACTTTACATACGACGATTTATGCGAACTTTCATTATAACGCCAATCCTGTGGAGCGCCTGGTCTATACCCATACCTCGCCGGAGGTCGTGAAAATGGTGGATAAAATCGAGGAGGTCAGCTTTAAATTCGGTAAAGGAAAAGATACACCCCTGGCGATTCAAGGGATCGCGGTCTGGCCCCTGAGCTGGTATCTGCGAGAATATCGGAGCTGGTATTACCCGGGAGATCTCAGGACGGCCCTGGACCGGCCTGTCGTTGTCGTGGATTGGGTTTCCCGGGAGCAATATAAAGATCTTCTCCAAGATTACGCCGAAATCCATGTAAAGCTTCGGGAGTGGTGGATTCCGGCGGAGAAGGCCACATGGCGGCAGTGGTGGAATTACTTCCTTTATCGGGAAGTCTATAACCCCACCGGTTCGGAAGATGTTGCGTTTTATGTGAAAAAGGAATTTATGTAGATAACGCGCCATGCGTAAGACCTGGAGGATGATGAAAATCCGGGGCGCCTTACGCATGCCGCCTCACCGAAGAATATGGGTCAATTAGATGGCAAGGTAGCGATCGTAACGGGCGCTGCCGGGGGAATCGGTCACGCGGTTTGTAAAACTTTGGCCGGGGAAGGGGCCGCTGTGGTGGCCACGGATATCGTCCTGCAAGGGTGTCAGAAGCTGGTCGAGGAGATCGAGAGCTCGGGGGGAAAGGCCCTGGCGGTTCAGGCCGATATAACCGCCAAATCCGACGTGATGCGCGTGGTGGATACCGCCGTGCAGAAATGGGGGCGGATCGATATCTTAGTGAACAACGCGGGCACCATCTCTTTTGGGCCCGTTGCGGAAATGGCCGAGGAGGAATGGGATCGCGTGATCCGAATCAACTTGAAAAGCGTCTTTCTCTGTTCCCAGGCGGTCATGGGGATTATGAAAAAGCAACGGAGCGGTAAAATTGTCAACATGGGCTCCCTGGCCGGAAAGGTCGGGGGGATCGTGGTCGGAGCGAATTACGCCGCCTCGAAGGCAGGGGTTATGTGTTTAACTTTATCCCTGGCCAAGGAACTGGCCCCGTTCAACATCAACGTCAACGCGCTGGCTCCAGGCCCCATCGATACTGACATGACCCGAGCCTTCCCACCGGGCGCCCTGGAACAAACCATTAACCAGACCCCCCTCAAACGCCAGGGAACTCCGCAAGATATAGCTAACGTGATCCTTTTCCTGGTAACCGAAAATTCTCGTCATATTACCGGAGAAGTCATCGACGTGAACGGTGGAATTCTGATGGATATTTAGAAGCCCAGCTTGCCGTCTCCTATAGCTCGGCGGCTCCTGGAGAAACCCGGTCTCTTTAAGAAACCGGGTTTCTCCTTTCTATCATCGCCCTTTCGCTTTAACTCTAAAAAAAGTGGAGATCTCGTATGCGATCTACCCAGTGGCTGGATGCCCACCGCGTGGGATATATCATCAAGTCTTATTCCCTATCTGCCGGAACGGCCTCAAAGGCTGCCGATGAAATGGGTTGTAGCCTGGATCAGATGTATAAAACCCTCTTACTCCGAAGTGTAGATCATCGCTACTTTCTCATCCTGATCCCGGAAACCCAAAGGCTCGATCTGCTTAAAGTGGCCAAAGAGCTGGGCGTGAAAGTTCATATGGCCCCTAAAGAAGCTGTGGAAGAACAGACGGGGTATCAGGTGGGGAGCGTTTCCCCCTTTGGAATAGGGACGGGACGGTTTGCTTCGTCTCGACCTGTCTTGATCGATAAGTCCTGCTTATCAAAGGAACGGATCGGCGTGGGTTCCGGAGAATTTGGAAAGGAGCTATTTTTAAAGCCTCAGGATCTTATTCGCGCGCTGAACCCAAAGGTGGGGGATTTTGTCTTGGAAGAATTTCCAGGAGCTGGATCCTAATTAGGTAGCGCGGTAAGGTTTTCTGGTTGTTATTTGGAAAGTTGGAGGGTTAGAAGGTTGAAGGTTCCCTAAGGGGTAGCGTGGTAAAATTTTCTGGTCGTTATATATTATAACCTGAGCTACCCCCCCCTGGGTCCCGATCATTGCGACGGAGTTTATTCTGAACCTGAAGAAGGATTGCTGCCGGGGAACTCCCAGTTTTTTAGAGAAGGAAGGATCCTTCCGGAGCTGGGGAGAGTTCGCAATGAAATAATCGCTTTGAGTTGAAAGATGAATGGATCAACCTCGAAAATACCGAATCTTCTAGGAATTTTCTTTACTTCGTTGTCCGTTTTGATGCTAGAGTTGACGTTAACCCGAATTTTCTCCGTAACCATGTGGTATCACTTTGCCTTTATGTCCATTTCCATTGCCATGTTCGGCCTTGGGCTCAGTGGCATCTATATTTATCTCTTCCCCCATCGGTTTAAACCCCATCAGGTGGAGAGACAACTGGTGGGGTCCTCCCTGCTTTTTTCCCTTTTTACGTTCCTCTCCTTTGTGCTCCAGCTCCAGATTCCTTTTATTCCGGAGCTCTCCCTGCAAGGCTTCTTGTCCGTAGGCGCTACGTATCTGACCACGTGCATCCCTTTCTTTTTGGGAGGGTTAACGATCTCCCTGGCGTTGTTCCATTATCGGTACCTGATCAGCACCCTTTACTTTTCAGATCTTATCGGAGCGGGCGTAGGGTGTATGCTTTTGATCCCAACCCTTAACCTCTTCGGAGGACCCAATGCCGTTCTGGTTATAGCTATCCTGGCCTCGGTAGCCGCCCTGTTTTTTAATCTCTCCCTGAGGAGTAAGGAACAAAGGCAAGGGCCGGGAGGGCCGGGAAAGTGGGAGAACGGGGGAACCCGTTCCTCCTCTCCCATTCAAGGGACCTCAAGCTCCGGGTTTTTTAGGGTCCTGGCCCTTTTGCTTATCGCTCTGGTCGGAACCCTCCTCCTCAATCTTCAAAGTGGACTTCTCAGAGTCCGCTTTTCTAAAGGATCGACCCTTCAAGAGGCCGGGTTTTTATACAAAAAGTGGAATGCCTTCTCCCTGATCTCCGTGACCAAAGAATATGACCAGGGACCCTTTGGGTGGGGCCTCAGTGACCTGGCTTATCAAGGGAACGATCCTGAGGAATTGCTGCTGTATATCGATGAGGCCGCCGGAACTCCCATTACCCGGTTTGATGGGAACTTAGAGAAGGTGGGCTATTTAAAGTACGATGTGACGGCTCTGGCCCATTATCTTAAAAAAGAGGGAGAGATTCTGGTGATTGGACCCGGGGGCGGGCGAGATATCCTTACTGCCCTGGTCTTCGGCCAGAAGAAGATCACCGGAGTCGAGGTCAACCCCCTGATCATCCAGGCGGTCAACGAAGTCTTCGGGGATTTTACCGATCACCTGTACAGCTACCCCGGTGTGGAAATTATCATGGACGAGGCGCGCAGTTATATTGCGCGCTCTAACCGGCAGTACGATATTATCCAGGCTTCTCTCATAGATACCTGGGCTGCGACGGCTGCCGGCGCTTTTATCCTGACGGAAAATAACCTGTATACCCTGGAGGCCTTTTTAAATTACTTCCAGCATCTGAAAGACGATGGCCTCTTGACCATGTCCCGCTGGTTTTTCCATGATCTTCCGGCAGAAACCCTCCGGCTCTCCGCCCTCGGCCTCGAAGCCTGGAGAAAAGCCGGGGTGCCGCATCCCGAGCAGCACCTGATCCTGGTTAAGAAGATGAGCTGGAAAGCCTTTGGCCCTAACGGGATTGCCACGCTTTTGATGAAGAAGCAGCCCTTTACCCCGGAGGAGATACAAACCCTCTCCCAGGTCAGCGAGCGGTTGGGGTTTGACCTCGTTTATACCCCGGGGTTTGCCCGGGACCCTTACTTCGAGCAACTGATCGGCGCTTCGGATCGCCCGGCATTTTATGAGAACTTTATTCTGGATATCTCCCCGCCCACCGATGATAAGCCCTTTTTCTTTCAAATGATGCGTTTCACCGATTTTTTTAATGAAAAGATCCCCCCCGAGATCATGAACATGAACCTCCGGGCCGTCTCGGTGCTTGGCATCCTCTTGTTGGTGGTCACCTGTTTGGTGTTTATCTTTATTCTGGGGCCCTTGTGGGTGTTTAGCCCTCGCGCCCTCCATCCCACGGCGGCTCGCGGCACGATCCAGTTCTTAGCTTACTTTGCCTGCCTCGGCCTGGGCTTCATGCTGGTGGAGATCCCCCTGATCCAAAGATTTATCCTTTTTCTCGGCCATCCCATTTATGCCCTTTCGGTGATCCTTTTCTCTCTGCTCCTCTTTAGCGGCCTGGGGAGCTACCTGACCACCTTCATTTCTCCCTCCAGGGCGGAGAAATATCTCCTGGGGATCCTCGCGGCGCTGGGGCTTCTGCTGGTTTTTTATATTTTTTATCTTCCAGATTTCATGAACGCCCTGCTCGCTATGAAAACCGGCTATAAGGTTCTCTTAACGGTGTTTCTGCTGCTCCCTTTAGGGCTATTGATGGGAATGCCTCTTCCTTTGGGAATCAAGCTGGTGGATATGTGGGCAAGTATTTTGATCCCCTGGGTCTGGGGCGTCAACGGCGCTACGTCCGTCTTAGCCTCCGTTCTGGCCATGGCCATAGCCATTACCTTTGGCTTTTCAATCGCCCTGATCGTCGGCCAGACTGCGTACCTGCTGGCCATGCTCCCGATCCTTCTTTTACCTAGGAAGGGCGTGCGGGGCGCCGGGGGAACGTGATGCCTTCGCTGCCCACCTGAAAGGAACGAAGCCCCCTGGGTTTTGACACGGCTCCCTTTGGGCGAAGGGAGCTATGTCAATCCCTTAGATACCACGACGATGCCCCCCGGACTGACCACGAAGCGTTGTCTATCTCGTTCCAGATCGAAGCCGATCTCATCCCCTTCGGGGATGACCACCTCTTTATCCAGGATGGCCCTTCGGATTTTAGCCCTGCGCCCGATCTGGACGCCTTCCAGGAGAACGGATTCATAGATCTGGGCATAGCTGTTCACGCGTACGTTGGGAGAGAGAACGGAGCTCTGAACGCGCCCTCCGCTGATGATACAGCCCTGAGAGACCATGGAGTTCAGGGCCACACCGACCCGGCCTCCGGGGTAATCTTCGGCGTGGACGAACTTGGGAGGCGGATATTGTTCCTGGTAGGTTCGGATCGGCCAGTTCTGATCGTACAGGTTAAAGATGGGCGTCACCGAAACCAGATCCATATGGGCCTCCCAGTAGGCATCCAGCGTCCCGATATCTCGCCAGTATCCGGCGTCCCCCTCTTTCTCCAATCCGAAGGGATAGGCGTAAACCGCGTTCTGACCCAGCATGGCCGGGATCATCTTCTCCCCAATGTCCTGGGTGCTGTGCTCGACGGAGGCCTCCCGTAACTTTTTAATTAAAACCTCCGTATTAAAGAGATAAATGCCCATGGAGACCCAGCAGTACCCCGATCCTTTGCTAAAGCTCTGGTACTCTAGCGGCTTTTCCTGAAATCGCAGGATCTGCTCCCCCTCATCCATCTCGACCACCCCAAACCGGAAAGCCCGCTCTTTCTCCACCTGGGTCACGGCCAGGGTTAAATCCGCTTTCCTCTCTTTATGGAAGCGGATCATTCGGGAATAATCCATCTTGTAGACGTGATCGCCGGAAACGATGAGGACGTAATCCGGGGATTCCTTTTCGATGGAATAAATATTCTGAAAAATGGCGTTGGCGGTTCCCTGGTACCATTGTTCTCCAACGCGCTGCTGGGGCGGAATCACATCGATGTATTCTCCCAACTGGCGGCTCAGAAATCCCCATCCCTCTTTAAGGTGCCGGTCCAGGGACATAAACTTGTACTGGGTGATGACGTTAATTTTGCGCAGGCCGGAATTAATGCAGTTGTTGAGGACGAAATCGATGATCCGGTAGATGCCCCCAAAAGGGACTGCCGGTTTCGCCCGGTCTTTGGTCAGAGGGTAGAGCCGGCTCCCTTTGCCGCCGGCTAGAATCATCGTAAGGACCTCTTTCATAGCCAAGCAAAAGACAAAAGGCGAAGGGCAAAGGGTGAAGGGGATGAGGCGATGGAAGCTCGATCACTCAGGTCCATTTGTTATCTTAAGCAGGGGGGAGGATCTGGCCCATCTGGAAGACCGGATACCTCCCCCAGCCTGACAGGGATGACGGGGCCCCTTGAGCCGGGGATCATCCCCAAGGGGCCTAAAACGCGGGGAAGTTATTTCATTTTTGCCTTTTGATTTCTGCCCCTTGCCTTTTGATTTTTCGCGAGGACCGGTTCCAAGGCTCCGTCCACTTGAGGATCCGCATCCTTTAGGGTCCGCCTTTTGCCGTTGGTGGAGTTCTCCAGGGCGGCTTCCAGGACTTCGTCCATGCGCTGGACAAAGATAAAATTGAGGCCTTCTTTAAGGTCCTCTCGGAGTTCTTCCAGATCCTTTTCGTTCCTCTTGGGCAGAATGACCGTCTTAATTCCTGCCTGTTTGGCGGCTAAAACTTTTTCTTTAATCCCGCCGACCGGAAGCACCTGGCCGCGCAGCGTAATCTCTCCGGTCATGGCCACATCGTTTCGGACCGGTCGCCCGGTCAGAACGGAGGCGAGGGCCGTCATCATCGTAACCCCCGCAGAGGGCCCATCTTTAGGGATGGCGCCGGCCGGAACGTGGATATGGATGTCATTTTTCTCATAAAAGTCTTCTGGAATACCAAGGTCCTTAGCTTTAGAGCGGATGTAGCTTAAAGCGGCCTGCGCCGATTCCTTCATGACGTCTCCCAGCTGGCCTGTTAGAGAAAGGGTCTTTCCTCCCCGCATCAGCGTGGCCTCTACGAACAGGATATCGCCGCCGGTCGGGGTCCAGGCCAGTCCGGTAGCGACCCCGGGCACCGCCGTCCGTTCGGCCACCTCGGAGAAAAACTTAACGGGGCCCAGATATGGAGAAACCTTATCCGAAGTGATCACCGTGGTTTCCTCTTTTCCTGAAGCGACCTCTTTAGCGACCCCCCGGCAGATGGTTGCGATCTGGCGTTCTAGGTTTCGGACGCCGGCCTCTCGGGTATAGGATCGGATGATCAAGCGGAGGGCTGCCTCCTCGATTTGAAGGTGTTTAGGCTCCAGGCCATGGGCTTCTAACTGTTTGGGCAGCAGGTGCGTTTTAGCGATCATAAGCTTCTCGTCCTCGGTGTACCCAGGGAGGTCCAGCACCTCCATACGATCCCGCAACGCAGGGGGAACGGTCTCTAAAACGTTGGCCGTCGCGATGAACATCACCTTGGAGAGGTCAAAGGGGACTTCCAGGTAATGGTCGGAAAAAGCATAATTTTGTTCCGGGTCCAGGACCTCCAACAAGGCCGAGGAAGGATCCCCTCGGAAATCCGTTCCGACCTTATCGATTTCGTCCAGCATGAAAACCGGATTGTTGGAGCCCGCTCTGCGGATCCCCTGGATGATCCGTCCCGGAAGGGCGCCGATGTACGTGCGCCGATGGCCACGGATCTCTGCCTCGTCCCGGACGCCTCCCAGGGAAATGCGGACAAACTTGCGCCCCAGGGCTCTGGCGATGGATCTTCCCAGGGAAGTTTTTCCGACGCCCGGAGGACCTAAGAAGCAAAGGATGGGACCCTTCATATCTTGCTTGAGCTTCCTGACGGCCAGATACTCGAGGATGCGTTTTTTAATCCTTTCCAGGTCGTAATGATCCTCATCCAGAACTTTTTGAGCCGCCTCGATATCCAGACTGTCTTGGGTATGGATCGCCCAGGGCAGCTCCACGAGCCATTCTAAATAGGTCCGCGAGACGGTATATTCTGCGGCGGCAGGAGGCATTTTGGTCAATCGATCCAACTCCCTCTCCGCAGCTTCCCGGGCCTCTGGGGGCATCTGCGCTTTCTCAATTTTTTCTCTAAGCTCCTCAAGCTCCGCAGTTCGTTCGTCTTTTTCTCCCAGCTCTCTCTGGATGGCCTTGAGCTGCTCCCGCAGGTAATACTCCCGCTGGGTTTTATCCATTTCCCCTTTGACCTGGGACTGGATCTTTTCCCGGACCTCCATGATCTCCAGCTCCCGATTGAGGAAGAAGGTGACCCGCTCCAGTTGCTGTCGAACCTCCTGGATCTCCAAGATCTCCTGTCGCTCCTTGGTCGAAATATTGATGCTGGAAGCGATCAAATAGATGAGCTCGCTGGGGTCCTGGACGTTGAGGGCCATAACCCCCACTTCATCGGAAAGGTAAGGGGCCAGCTCCACGATCCTTTGAAAAAGCCCCCGCACGTTCATCATCAACGCATCTAGCCGAACATCTCTCGTATACTTATCCGGGATAGGCTCTATTCTGGCCCGATAATACGGTTCCGTCTGGACATACTCCCGGATGTGAATCCGTGAAATCCCTTGAACCAGCAGCCGGAGACTTCCATCCGGCATTTTGATCATCTTGAGGATCATCGCCGCGGTCCCGATCGGGTAAAGATCTTCGATTTGGGGTTCCTCTATTTTAGCATCCTTCAGCGCCGTCACGCCGATGATCCGGTTTCCCATCAGGGCATCATCCACCAGCTTGATGGATCGCTCCTTGCCGACCACCAACGGGAGAACCATCTTGGGATACAAAACAGAATCCCTCAAGGGAAGGATCGCCAGCTCTTGGGGTAAGACCGTCCTATCTTTTTCAGAAGGATCCGGATTGATGATTTCGTTGATTTCGGTTTGCGCCATTTCGGATTTCGGATTTCGGATTTCGGATTTCGGATTTTAAATCCGCCATCTGCAATCCGCTATCTACAACCTTCTTAGCTCTGTCTCTACTCGGATATGATCTCTATTTTCCGGCTGGCAGGCTTTTTGAGCTTCGGCAGATGAATCCATAGGAATCCATCTTTGTAAGAAGCCGCAATCTTCTCCCCGTCTATAGGGAGGGCCAGTTTAATAATTCGTTCAAAATAACCAAAATCGATCTCCACCTGATGCATCTTCTTCGTGGGGGCAAACTGGGCCGGATTCTCCCGCCTGCCGGCGATGATTAAAAGATCTTTATTAAATACAAGGTTAATATCTTCTTTCTTTATACCAGCGACTTCTACCAATACGATGACGTCTTCGGCGGTCTCATAAATATCTACCGCCGGTTTCCAAATCCGATCACAGGAAAGACCTCCGGAATCCGTCAAACGGACGTCTTTCATCATTTGATTCATTTGATTCTGTAGTACTTCAAAATATTTGAGACCTTCAAGGTCCGTAATATCCATGACTTTATCCTCCTGATCGCTCCTATAAATAGTCTCTTATGTGGGATGAATCGGTTAATGGGCAAAGTAGATTATTAAATATAACAATCGAACCAAAATAAGGTTCTGTCAATAGTTATTCTGGTCCCGGCCAGGTCGTCCCCGGGCGGGGACCTCCATGCTGTGGACTTAAGGTTTAAACAGCCCCAGAAGGGCGTCCTGTTGGTAGCCATCACAGCGTCTAAAAATCTCCGGGCTCCTGGCGGAGCTAAAAAGGGATTCGACTTTTTTACGCGTTCTTAAGTCCCCAACATTGAGGCTCCAGCCTGGGAACGAGGCGCGGACGAAAAGGTTAGGCCTTGCCAGCTAACCTGATACAGATACCCCCCGTAAATAAAAATTGACAGGGTCCAAGACCTTATGTTAAAGTCCGACGACATGACGCCGATGAGTCTTAAAGAATTTGAGAACTTCCGAGATCTTATCTATCGGCATAGCTCCATCTTCTTTACGGAAAAGAAAAAAGCTTTTCTGGAGAGCAAGGTGTGGGAGCGGATGCAGGCCCTGAACCTTCCTTCTTATGAAGTCTACTATCGGCTTTTGGTGGAGGAGAATAGGCCTGGCCAAGAGCTCTCCTTGCTCATGGAGGGCCTGGTTATCCGTGAGACCTCGTTTTTCCGAATTAAGGGTCATTTTTTGGCCTTAGAGCGGCTCATATTTCCAGAGTTGATAGCCCGGAAGCTGCAAGAAACGCGATCCCGCTCCTGGCCCCCAAAGCCGATGATTCGAATCTGGTCCGCGGTCTGTTCCACGGGGGAGGAGCCGTATTCCATCGCCATGTCGCTCCTGGAGGTCCTTCGACATCCTGAGGGCTGGGATATCGAAATCCTGGCCACCGATATCAGCAATTTTGCTTTGAACCTGGCTCGAAGAGGCGTTTATTCTAAAGATAAGGTGAAAAAGCTAGAGCCCAGATACCTTAAGAATTATTTTGAGATGGAGGGAGAGGCCTATAAAGTAGTGGACCGGGTTCAAAACCTGGTAAGGTTTCAATATCTCAACTTGGCGGATCTCGGTCATTTTCGGTCCATGTCCTATGATCTTATTTTTTGTAGAAATGTCCTGATCTATTTCGATCGAAAAGCTCAAAGCCTTCTCATGGATCGGGTGACCCAACTGCTTCTTCCGGGGGGTTACCTGTTTTTAGGGGATGCGGAACCCCTTCATACTTTTCCAAAAGTTGCAAGCAAGTTTGAGTTTATTGAGGCGGAAGATGCGATGGTTTATCGAAAAAAATGAAGCCCGCGTAGCCACAAAGGCCCAGGGGGGAACGGAGCGCCTGGAGTTAAAAACGGCCACTCTGGGTACCTGCGGCCTTTAGCTCACCTGGGTTTCCTTTCCAGATTTCCCGCGTCTCTGTGGCTAACCCTGGGCGACCCGTGGATCATGTCTGAGGCAGATCTTCACCTCTTAAAGTCCCCTGATGAAGACATCCGATGTGCCGCCGTCCTCCGGCTGGGGGAGCGGGAGGTTAACTCCATCCTCGAATCCCTGGTGTCGGCCCTATCGGATCCCAGTTGGCGAGTCCGGAAGCTCGTCGTTCGGGTTTTAGAAAAGGCGGACAGGACGCGGTTGGTTCCTCTTTTGATAGAGGCCTTAAGGGAAGAGAACGCCGGGGTCCGAAACTCCGCCATCGAGTGTTTAACCGGCATCGGACCGGAAGCCATAGCCCCCTTAGGCCAGGCCCTTTTAGATCCGGATAAGGACCTGCGAATCTTCGCGGTCAACACGTTGGGAGCCATCGGGGATCGTGCGGCTTATCCCCATCTGGCCAGAGCCTTGACGGATCCGGAGAAGAACGTTTGCCATGCCGCCATCGATGCCCTGGGGAAAGTCAAAGATCCCCGCGCCGTAGAACCCCTGATCCGGATCGTTCAGGGGGAGGATATCTGGCTGAAGCTTCCGGCCATAGCGACCTTGGGGGAATTAGGGGACCCGCGGGCCATCCCTTATTTGCTCCCGCTTTCCCAGGATTTTCTCTTTAAACAAACGGTCATCGAGGCCCTGGGAACCCTCGGGGACGCGTCCGGCATCCCCTGCATCCTCCAAGGTTTGGAGGATCAAGACCTTGAGGTCCAGAAAGCGGCTTTGCTCGCTTTGAAAAAGGTCGTATCTAAAACAGATAGGATACACCGGATGATCGGCCATGGGCCCAATCTGCGAGCCTACTTGAATCAAATCTGCACCCCGGAAGCCCTCAATTATATCTTGAGGGCCTCAGAGGAGGAGAGCCCTGAGATCGCCGAAGCGGCCATCTTTTTGCTCGGATGGATCGATGCCCCCCAGGCGATCGAAGCCCTCATCCGGCTTCTGAGCTATGAGAGGTTATCCGATCTGGTGATGGACTCCCTGCTCCGTAGCGGAGCCCAGGCCCTCCCCGCCTTGATAGAGAGTTATGAATTCAGCGAGTACGACCAAAAGCTGCGCGTTCTGGAAGGTTTGAGCCGGTTAAGCGGGGACCTCTTATCGGATCCGGAAGAGGGATCTGCCGCGGAAACCGGGCCTCTAACCGCCTCTCTTCAGGAAAACCTCTTAAAAGCGCTCAAAGTTTTTATAAGTAGCCTGGCCCATGAGGAGGAAGAGCTGGGAGTCCTGAGCTTAAGGACGCTAAGTTCTGAGAAATTTATCAAATTTCTGAAGCAGGAAACCCTACAAACCCATCCTCTCTTCGAAGAGATTCTTACCTCCGTTGAGCAAGCTTTGCGGTCCCATAGCTCTCTTTTACGTGCCGAGGCGGTTAAGTGGATGGGGCAGTTGAAGGGGGCCACGGTTCTGGAGATGCTCCATCCAGCTAGCAAGGATCTGGACGGGAGGGTAAGGGCTGCGGCGATCGCTCAAATAGGTCGGCTCGCTCAGCAAGATTCGGATTTGCTGGATCCGGTCATCATAGCCCTGTCGGATGATGATCCCAGGGTCCGGGAGCAGGCGGCCCTGGCCCTGGGGGCTATTCCGCAGCCTAAAGCCTTTGAAGCCCTTATTCAAGCCACCCAGGATGAAGATCTCCGGGTTAAACGGACGGTTATTAATACCCTGGGAAGGTTTCAAGACCCCCGGGTCCTGGAGACCTTGGAATATATCCTCTCCCACTGTAAGCGGCGTGAAGAGGGGACGATACGCGCGGCCATATGTCAAACCCTGGGCGGTTTTGAGGATTCTGAGAAAAGTATGGACCTGTTGACCGAGCTGCTGGCCGATTACGATTTTGTGGTGCGACGTACCGCAGCCCTCAGCCTGGGGTCCATGAAAACCCGGCGCGAACGTGCTAAGGACTTGTTATTCCGGGCTTTGGAGGATGCTCACTGGAGCGTCAAGGAAGCTGCCGTGAAATCCCTCGGAAGGTTGGGGATTCAGGAAGGTGAGGCTCTCTTCCTCAAGCTACTGAGCCATTCGGAGATAGGTCTCCGCAAGGAAGCCGTTAGAGCCCTGGCAGAGATTAACTCTGGAAAAGCCGTGGGACTTCTTATGGACCTGCTGCTGGAGGAGTCTCTGAGTCAAGAAGCTTACCAGGCCCTCGTCAAACTGGCCGGCTCTTATAAACCTTTGATAGAAGAGAACCGTCATCTGTACCCAAATCCTCTGGTTCAACGGCTGGTACAGAGCCTTTTGGATAAAAGTTGAGAGGCCCTTCCCCGGTCCCCCCGAGTAGGAACTCTTTTCCCGTGCAAAGGGGGCCGGCGGGCCGGGTCGATCGATGGAAGATCGTAACCTCACCTACAATCGAGATGTCTTCAAGCTCATCCGGGAGGTGATTTATCAGTACTCCGGCATCTACTTTTCCGATGACTACGAGAAGATCTTGCTCAAGCGGGTGGAAAAGCGCCTGGATTTCCATACTCTCAACTCCTTTTACGATTATTATTATTATCTGAAATATAACAAAGACAAGGATCAAGAACTGAAAACCCTGATGGATCTCATAACGATCCGCGAGACTTATTTCTTCAGGGAGGAGGAGCAGCTAAAGGCACTGGTCGATGAGGTCATCCCGGAGATCTTCAACAAGAAGAGCGATGCTACCCCTGTTCGGATCTGGAGCGCGGGATCTTCCTCAGGAGAGGAACCGTACTCTCTGGCGATACTTATCCTGGAGCGCGGGCTCCACCGGAGGGGATTCAAGCTGGAGATCTTCGCCAACGATATCAGCCAGGAGGCGACCCAAAAGGCGAAAGTTGGAGAGTATGGCAAATCCTCCTTTCGGACGACCGCCCCCCGCTACCTCGAGGAATACTTCATCCCGAAGGGGGATAAATATGCGGTCAAAAGCGAGGTTAAAGAGCTCCTCAACTTTTTTTGCATGAATTTACTTGATAGAAATAAATTGACATTTCTCCCTCCTTTTGATGTAATTCTTTGTCGGAATGTTATTATCTATTTCGATAAAGAATCGAAAAGGGAGGTCATTACCCGGTTTCACAAAGCCTTAAAAGGAGAAGGTTATCTGTTCTTGGGCCACTCGGAGTCTCTGATGGATTTTACGGACCTCTTTAAATTGAAGCATTTTAAAAATGCTCTGGGCTATGAGAAAGTGGGATCTTAGCTAAACCCCAGGTAGGTGCAAGCTTTAGACTGCGATCTACGCCCGCTTAAGGAGAATCGTGGGTTAAAGTTTGGGTTTACCGAGCAAATGGATTCTAAAGTAAAAGTTCTTATTGTAGATGATTCGGCCTTCGCCCGAAGGACCCTCACCAAGATCTTGGAGCAGGACCCCCGGATCGCCGTCATCGGCACGGCCTGGGATGGCCGGGAGGCCCTTGAAAAGATCAAGAAGTTAAGGCCCGACGTGATCACCCTGGATATCATGATGCCTAACATGACCGGCGTTGAAGTTCTGGACGTCTTGATCAAAGAGATGCCGACCCCGGTCATTGTGGTTAGTTCCTTAAACCAAGAGGTGATCAAGGAAACCCTGGTCGCCCTGGAACGTGGAGCCGTGGATTTTATTTTAAAGCCTACCGAATTGGCCTCGGAAAAGCTTTTCCAGATAAAAACGGAACTGATTAATAAAGTAATTACGGCGGCCTCTTTGAAGGGGAAGGCTTTGCAAGATCGCGTGCTCCAGCATACCCTCTCCCAACAGGAGGTCAAGGTCGTGACCCGGAAGGAGAAGCCCCCTCAGGTAGATTGTGTAGCCATCGGCGTCTCCACGGGAGGTCCGACGGCGCTTAACCATATCATTCCCAAACTGCCCAAGAACTTCCCTGCGGGCGTCCTGGTGGTCCAACACATGCCTCCGGGTTTCACAGAATCGCTCGCCGACCGCATGAATCGTCATAGCCAGATTGAGGTTAAAGAGGCCAGGGAGGGGGATATCGTCAAACCGGGAAGGGCCCTGATCGCCCCGGGCGGATTCCATTTGAGCCTTGAAAGAAAAAAATATGCCATCGTCGCCAGGGTCCACCGCGAACCCTCGGATGTTATTCATATCCCCTCCATCGATATCACCTTCAGCTCCGTGGCCGATATCTACGGGGGAAGGAGCCTGGGCGTTATCCTGACAGGGATGGGAAAAGATGGGGTTCAGGGGCTTCAAAAGATCAAACAAAAAGGGGGACTTTCCATCGCAGAAGACGAGAGTACCTGTGTCGTTTTTGGCATGCCACAGGTTGCCATTAGCATGGGAATCGTGGACAAGATAGTGCCTATCTATCACGTTGCCGAGACGATCATAGAGATGATTTAGCGTTAAACCAATATGCCTGCTTCCAGAATTGGAGAAATACTTATAGAAAATGGCCTGATTACGGAGTGGCAGCTTCAGGAGGCCCTCAAAGTCCAGGAGAAAACGGGCAAGAAGCTGGGCTCTATCCTGGTAGATCTGGGATATCTGGACAGCCGCAAACTTGGACAGGTCCTTGCCAACCTGTACAAGGTGCCTTCTGTGGACTTAGACCACGCCCGCATTAAGGTGGAGATGGCCGACGTCATCCCGGAAGAATATTGTCGCCAAAAGCACGTTATCCCCCTCCAGATTAAAGAGAAAAATCTAACGGTGGCGACTCCAAAACCCAATGACTACTCCATCGTGCGGGATCTAGAGTTTATTACTAATTTTAACGTGACCGCCATCGTCGCTCCCGAGGGCTCCATCGATAAGGCGATCGAAGATTTATTTCGTAGGGCTAAAGAAGAACGCGAAAAGGGCCAGAAGGAACCGGCGCCCGGTCAGAAGGAGAAAAGCCCCCCCTCCCCTAAAGAGCCGGACGTGGAGGCCGTCAAGGTCGAGGGCCCGTCCGCTCAACCTCCTCCTGTTCAAGCCCATGAAACTCACGGCACCCCCCCTCCTCCAGATTTATCCGATTCCCAGCCTGCTGCCCCGCCTGTAGCCCCCTCTTTAGAGAAGATGGGCCAAACGGACGAATTTGCGTTGAGAACGACGTCGATCGTCTTTGGTGAGGAGCTTGAGTCTTTTATCTCCGAGGAGGAGTTGGCCGGACTTGAGAACCGCCTGGTCGTTGAAAAAGACGAGCACTATGAACTCTTACACAGGGAGATCTTTCAAGCGATCGAAAGGGGGGCCACCCATATTCACTTTGAATTGAACGATCAGAATTTTGAAATTAGAGCGCGGATCCAGGGGGAGATGCAAAGTTTATCGACCCACTCGAGAAGCCTGTTCACGCCCGTGCTCCGGCAGCTTAGAATTCTGTCGGCGGTCAGTCTGACGCCCAGCAAGCGCCCCCAGACCGGGTTTTTTAAGTTTTCCTACCGGCAAGAGGAGATTCCGATAACCGCCCACTTCTTTCCCTATGGGGATCTGGTCCGGGTGGTCCTCTACCTG
>Ga0073934_10006134_pt1 | contig 17851 bp, 17 predicted proteins | sample LarsenN4metaG_FD_76834 | JGI IMG/M metagenome (GOLD analysis project Ga0073934, IMG submission 76834) | Hot spring sediment bacterial and archeal communities from British Columbia, Canada, to study Microbial Dark Matter (Phase II) - Larsen... ... | reverse complement strand
GTCCGGAAGAGCGCGTCCATCTCGTCGAAGAAGACGACGACGGGCACGTCCTCGGCCGCCTTCTCCTTGGCCTTCTGGAAGATCTCCCGGATCTTGCGCTCGGTCTCGCCCACGTACTTGTTGAGAAGCTCGGGGCCCTTGATGTTCATGAAGTAGCCCTTGATCTTCTCCCCGCGCTTCTCGGAGACCTTCTGGGCGAGGTTGTTCGCCACCGCCTTGGCGATCATCGTCTTCCCGCACCCGGGCGGGCCGTAGAGGAGCACGCCCTTCGGCGGCGCCAGCTTGTGCTCCTTGTAGTAGTCGGCGTAGAGGTACGGCAGCTCGACGGCGTCCCGGATCGTCTCGATCTGTGTCTCGAGCCCGCCGATGTCGTCGTAGCTGATGTCCGGCACTTCCTCGAGCACCAGGTCCTCGACCTCGCTCTTCGGCAGGCGCTCGAGCAGGTAGCCCGTCTTCCCGTCCAGGAGGATGTGGTCGCCGACCTTGAGCTTCTCCTGGCGGAGCGGCTCGGCGATGACCCCGACCTTCTCCTCGTCGGCCCGGAGGGTGACGATGGCGCGAGCCTCGTCGAGGACCTCCTTGAGGACGACGACCTCGCCCTGGATCTCATAGCCGGCGGTCTCGATGACGTTCAGGCCCTCGTTCAGCACCAGCTCCTGCCCCGGCTTGATCCCCTCGGGCTTGATCGAAGGGTGGAGGTTCACCTTGACCTTCCGTCCGGAGGCCAGGATGTTCACCGTCCCATCCTCGTTCGCCGACAGGTACACGCCGTAGGTGGCGGGGGGGGCACAGAGCTTGTCCACCTCTTCCTTGAGCGACGTGATCTGCTCGCGCGCCTCGTACAGCGCGTTGACCAGCTTCTCGTTCTGGTTGAACGCCTGCACGAGCTGACGGTTGGCCTCGCGGAGCTTGTTCTCGAGGATCATGAACTCCTTGGGCGCGTCCTCGAGCTTCTTGCGGAGGTGCACGCTCTCGGCTTCGAGCGAGCGGACGTAGCCTTGCAGGTCTTGGATCTGGATCTCGTACTCGGTCAGCCGACGACGGTAGGCGGACTCGGTCATCGGGAGGAACTTGGAAAAGCCCTTCACCCCCTCGGACTCGCGGGGCGGATTCGCCTTCTTCTCGAACTCTTTCATGATCGGAGACCCCTCTGTGGCCCTTGCCGGCCCGTGACCCGAGACCCGCCGGCGCCCTGCCTCTGTGCGGACCAAGTATAGGCAGTGCCGAAAAAAGCTGTCAAGTTTTCGATCGATCGCGCGTTGCGGCTCACGCGCTCGTGAGCGAAAAGGTGCAACGACGATGCCACCGGCGCGGCGGCTCCCGCGTTCGGGGCGCGCTTGTTGGGGTGGCTTCCCTATAATGGGGTCATGCGCCGCCGCGGGCAAATCGGGACAGGCGGGGGTCTCGCGTTTCTCGCCCTGCTCGTCGCGCTCATGGTGCCCGACGCCGACGCCGCCGAGCTGCGCGTCGGCCTCCTGCGGCTGCCGCCGCGGCTCGATCCCGCGACGGCCGGACTCGGGCCGGAGCGGATGATCTTCCGTCTCCTGTTCCAGGGACTGGTCGAGCTGGACGAGCGGGGCGAGCCACAGCCCGGGCTGGCGACCCAGTGGACCGTCTCCCGTGACGGCCTGGTCTGGACGTTCCGGCTTCGGTCCGATGCCCGCTTCACGAACGGGGCGCCGCTCACGCCCGACATCGCCGTGGCGTCACTCGCCCGACATCTTGCGCCCCCGCCCGCGGCCGATGCCGCGGCTCGGGACATGCCTGCGTGGGCGGGCGTCTTCCGCGGTCCGTCGCCGGTGGTCCGACAGGTACGTGTCGGCGAGCCCGGGACGATCCAGATCCACCTGAAGACGCCGTTCTCACCGATCCTCGCGGTCCTCGCACACCCGGCGCTGGCCGTCGTGCTGACGGAAAGCGATAGCGACGTGCCGTTTCTGGGCACCGGCCCCTACCGGGTCGCTGAGCGCACCGCGACCCGGTTGGCCCTCGAGGCCGTCCCGTCCGGCTCGGCGCCGCCGCCGCGGAGCGCCCGGGTGACCTTCCTGGAAGTCGCCGACGAGGCCGCCGGGATCGGCGCCCTCGCCCCCGGGGGATCCCTCGACGTCTACTTTCTCCGCGCCCCGCCCGCCTGGGCCGGGCTCGGGCTCCAGGTGCTGTCCGCGCCCACGTGGCAGGCCGGCCTCCTGGCGCTCCGGAGCGACGACGGGGTCCTGGCCCGGAAGGTCGTGCGGCAGGCGGTCGCCCTGTCGCTGGACCCGGGGCTGATCGACGCGGTGCTGCATCCCTGGGCGCTTCCCCGCCGCGCGCTGTTGCCGCTCGGCGTCTGGGCGGCCCGCGACGCCGCGCCGGCTCAGTACGACCCGGTGCAGGCGCGCCGGCTCCTCGCGGAGGCGCGCATCGGTAACCCCACGCTCACGCTGCTCGCGCCGGCGGATCCGAACGGCCCGGACCTCCAGCGCCTCGCCGAAGCGGTCCGCATCTCGCTCGCCGTCGCCGGACTCACGGTTCGGGTGCGAAGCGAGGCGGCCGAGGCCTACCTCCGGGCGGTCCGGCAGGGTGAGGGAGAGCTCGCCTTCCACGAGAGCACCGTCGACGTGAACGACCCCCACTTCGCGCTGACGCCGCTCCTCGCGCCCAGCGGCGCCGTCCGCGGCATCGCGACGAACGTCGCGTTCTACCGGAGCCCGCCCACCGAAAGCATCCTTGCCCGCGCCGGTCAGGTCTCCTTTCGCCTCGAGCGGCTGCGACTCTACGAGCGGCTCCAGCGGGACATGGCGGACGAGCTCCCGTACGTCCCGCTTTTCGTGCGACTCCAGTGGGCGCTCGCGCGGCCGAGCGTGCGCGACCTCCGGCTCGACCCGGGCGGGCTCCACCGGCTCGAGCGCGCCTGGATCGAGACGAGGGCCGAGCCGGGGCCGTCGGCGGACCGGTGATTCACGGCGTGGCTCTCTGATCGGGAGGGGCGACCCGCGACGACCGCGGCTGACGCGGCGCGTCGCCTTTACTTCGGCGGACGGGCGCGAGTAGAATAGGGCGTCCTGCCCAGGGTGAGGAGCAACGGTGCCCACGGTCGGTGAGACCGTCGCCGAGATGGTCCAGTACGTCTTCCCCCAGCACGCGGGCGCTCCCGGGCAGATCTACGGCGGTCGCATGATGGAGTGGATCGCTGACCGGCGAGCGGCGCCACACCTGTACGGCGTACATGACGTTCGTCAAGCTCCGGGGCACCGGGGACGGGCTGGCGCCGCTCGTCCCCTCGACGCCGATGGAGCGACGTCGCTATGATGCGGCCGAGAAGCGGCAGGCGGCGCGGCTCGAGCGGGTACGGCGGCTCCGGGAGGCGCTGGCCGCCGAGGCGACGTGGTGAGCGTGGCGCGAGATCGAGGAGGTGACAGGAGATGTCCGGTCACTCGAAGTGGGCGCAGATAAAGCGCAAGAAAGCGAAGAACGACCAGCAGCGCGGCAAGCTCTTCTCCAAGCTCATCCGGGAGATCACGACGGCGGCGCGGGTCGGCGGGGGCGACCCCAAGGGGAACATGCGCCTCAAGGCGGCCCTCGAGGAGGCCAAGGGCGTCAACATGCCGGCCGACACCCTCAAGCGGGCGATCCAGAAGGGGACCGGCGAGCTGCCCGGCGAGGCCTACGAGGAGGTCACCTACGAAGGGTACGGACCGGGCGGCGTCGCCCTCATGGTCCGGGTGCTCACCGACAACAAGAACCGCACGGCGCCCGAGATCCGGCACGCGTTCGCCAAGTTCGGAGGCAACCTCGCCGAGGTCGGCTCGGTGGGCTGGATGTTCGAGCGGAAGGGCCTGGTCGAGGTCGACGCGAGCCGGGTCGACGAGGACGAGCTCCTCGCCCTGGCGCTGGACGCGGGAGCCGCCGACATGCGCCGCGTCGACGCGAGCTTCGAGATCACCACCGGCCCGGGCGACTTCGAGGCCGTGCGCCGGGCGCTCGAGGAGCGCGGGGTGCCGCTCCAGTCGGCGGAGGTGACGTACGTGCCTCAGTCCACCGTGCGGCTTGCCGGCAAGGAGGCGCAGCAGATCCTGCGCCTGGTCGAGGGGCTCGAGGAGCTGGACGACGTCCAGCAGGTGTACGCGAACTTCGACATCCCGGACGAGGTGCTCGAAGCGTCTGGAGTCGCGTAAGGGCGATGGCGTGAGGGGTGCGACGGACGGACGCCGGACCGGGCCGCGGGCCGTGGGGTTCGACCCCGGGCTCGCGGCCACCGGCTTCGCCGTCGTCGAGGGTGGGCGGACCGGGCTCGCGGTGCTGGGCACCGGCGTGATTCGGACACGCGCGGCCGATCCCCTCGAGGCCCGGCTCGAGCAGCTGTTCGACGGGGTCCACGACGTGCTGGATTCCTTCGCCCCGGACCTCGTGGTGGTCGAGGGGGTCTTCAGCGCACGGGCCGTGCCGGGTACCGCCATCCTGATGGGCCACGCCCGGGCCGTGATCTGCCTGGCCGGCCGCCAGCGCCGGCTCGCGTTCGTGAGCGTGGCGCCCGCCGAGGTCAAGCGCGCCGTCACCGCGTCGGGGGCCGCGCCCAAGGGACAGGTCGCGCGCGCGGTCCAGGCCTTGCTGGGGCTCCCGTCCCTGCCGCGGCCGAGCCACGTGGCCGACGCCCTCGCCCTGGCCTTCACCGGGCTCTCACGGGCCGGGAGGTTCGGGCGCGTATGATCGCGGCGCTTCGGGGTCGGCTCCGCCGGCGGTTGGAAGATCGCGTGGTCCTGGAGTCGAGCGGAGTAGGATACGAGGTCGTGCTGCCCCCGGTCGTCCTCGAGCAGTTGGGCGACGCGATCGTCGGGAGCGGCGACGACGCGGCCGAGCTCGGCCTGGTGATCTACTATCACGCGACCCGCGACCAGCCTCGACCGGTGCTGATCGGCTTTGCCCACGAGCTGGAGCGGGAGTTCTTCGAGCGCCTCATCACCGTGAAGGACGTGGGGCCCCTGGTCGCGGCCCGCGCCCTGGTGGCGCCGATCCCGGAGATCGCGGACGCGATTGTTCGGAAGGACGAGCGCTTCCTGCGCCGGCTGCCGGGCATCGGGCCGCAGAAGTGCCGGAACATCATCGCGCAGCTCGAAGGGAAGGTGGCCAAGTACGCGCTGATGCCGTCGGGCGAGCGCCCGAGGGCGGCGCCCGCCCACGCCGAGGACGACGTGAGCGCCACCGTGCGCGAGGTGCTCATCCGCCAGCTCGGGCTCCGGGCCGGCGAGGCGGATCAAGCGATCCGGGACGCGCTCGCGCGCCGTCCCGATCTGGAGACGCCCGAGGCGCTCTTCGAGGAGATCTACCGGGCCCGGCGGGGCTCGGAGCGGCCGCCGGACCCGCCATGACAGGTGACGGCGATGGATGAGTCGTTGCTGAGTCGGCTTCCGCTCGCGGACGAGGCGCAGTTCGAGCGCGCGCTCCGGCCTCGCCGGCTCGACGAGTACATCGGGCAGCGCGACGCGGTCGAGAGCCTGCGGGTCTCGGTCACAGCGGCCCGGCAGCGGGAGGAGTGCCTCGACCACGTCTTGCTCTACGGCCCGCCGGGCCTCGGCAAGACGACCCTGTCCTTCATCCTGGCTAACGAGATGGACAGCGGGATCAAGAGCACTTCGGGGCCCGCCCTCGACCGGGGGGACGACCTCATGGGGATCCTGACCAGCCTCGAGCCCCGGGACCTCCTGTTCATCGACGAGATCCACCGTCTCCCGCGGGTGGTGGAGGAGCTCCTCTATCCGGCGATGGAGGACTTCGAGGTCAACTTCGTCGTCGAGCGGGGCATGCACGCGCGCACCATCAAGATCCCGCTCAAGCCGTTCACGCTGGTGGGCGCCACCACCCGGCCCGGGATGCTGAACGCGCCGCTCCGCGAGCGCTTCGGGATCTTTCATCACCTCGACTTCTATACCGACGAGGAGCTGGCGAGCATCGTGACGCGTTCCGCGGGCATCCTGGGGGTGCCGATCGACGCCGAGGGCGCGCAGGAGATCGCCCGCCGATCGCGCGGTACGCCGCGGATCGTGAATCGGCTCCTCCGCCGGGTTCGGGACTTCGCCCAGGTGCGGAGCGATGGTTCCATCTCGCGGGAGATCGCCGACCAGGCCCTCACGATGGAGGGCGTGGACGCGCGGGGCCTCGACCGCCTCGACCGCCGGTTCGTCCAGGCCATCATCGAGCACTACCACGGCGGGCCCGTGGGCCTCGAGGCCATCGCTGCCACCATCAACGACGAGGCCGAGACGCTCGCGGAGATGGTCGAGCCCTACCTCCTGAAGATCGGCTTCGTCGTCCGCAGCCCCAACGGGCGTCGGGCCACGCCGGCCGCCTACCAGCACCTCGGGTACCGGGCCTCCGACCCCATGCAGTTCTCCTTCTGACCGGGACCGGGACGCCCGTGGCCGACCTGGGAAAGCTCGTGATGGTCTTCGGGGTCGTTCTGATCGTCGTGGGCGGCCTCTTGGCCTTCTGGGAGCCGTTCGGGGGCAGGCTGCCGTTTCTCGGGCGGCTGCCGGGGGACATCCACGTCCAGCGGGAGAACTGGTCGTTCTACTTCCCGCTGACGACGTCGATCGTCCTGAGCGTCCTCCTCACGCTGGTCCTCAACCTGCTGCTTCGCCGATGAGAGACCGGCTGATCGCCCTCGTCCCCTTTCTCGGGGCGGCGCTGCTGGGGAGCGTCGCCCCCGCCGCGGCGTCCGAGCCGATGCGCGTGGCGGTCGCCGACGGGCTTGCGGCGGTCGAGGTGGGGGTGGCGGACTTCGTGACGGTGCTGGACGCGGGGGCGCGCCGGCCGCTCTTCGGCCTCCCCGGCGGACGCATCGTGCGCGTGTCGCCGGCCGGCGCCGGGCTCGAGGTGACCTCAGGGCCGCCGGCCGCGGAGCGGCGCCGGTTGGCCATGCTGGGGGTCCGGCTCGTGGTCCGGCAGGGTCCCCTCCGCATCGGGCCGCGGGATTTCGTGGGCGCGATCGAGGTCTGGCGGAACGGGGACGGCCTCCTGGTCATCAACGAGCTGCCCCTCGAGCAGTACGTCGCCGGGACCGTCCGGGCGGAGGCGTCGGAGAAGTGGCCGGTGGAGGCGCTGCGGGCGGTCGCCGTCGTCGCCCGGACGTATGCGATCTTCCACCAGCAACGCAACCCCGCGAAGCTCTACCACCTCGTGGCGTCGAGCCTCCACCAGAACTTCGCCGGACGCGTCCTCGAGGGCTCGCCGGCAGGAGAGGCGGCCCGGGAGACCGCGGGCCAGGTGCTGACGTGGCAGGGCAACGTCTTCCCGGCCTTCTACCACTCGGACTCGGGCGGGTTCACCGAGCCCGCCCACCTGGTCTTCTCCGGCGACGGCATCCCGCCCCTGCCGGGGGTGCGGGACGAGTTCTCGCTGGACTCGCCGAACTACACGTGGTCGGTCACCCTGCCGCTCGGCGTGGTGGCGGAGCGGCTCCGCCAGGGAGGCGTCGAGGTCGGAGGCGTCACCGGCCTCACGGTCCTCGAACGGAGCGGGTCGCTCAGGGTCGTGCGGGTCGCCGTCGAGCACTCGCGCGGAACCACGGCGCTCAAGGGGACCGACTTCCGCCGTCTCGTCGGCTACGATGTCCTGAAGAGCACGCTCTTCGTGCCGGTGCTCGCGCGAGACGGGTTCGTGCGCTTCGAAGGGCGGGGGTGGGGACACGGCGTCGGGCTTTCCCAGTTCGGCGCCAAAGGCATGGCGGAGCGTGGCTACATCTACACCCAGATCCTGGAGTACTACTACCCGGGGGCCGTCCTGGTGACTCTCCGATGAACTTCCCGCTGAAGCGCATCGGACCCTTCGTCTCCGAGGTGCTCGTGCTGGGCGCGTCCGTCAACGGGCGCGAGGTGATCCTCCCGTGGGCCGGACCGTGACGTCGACCGGGGCAGCCGCATTGGCTGAGAGCGAGCTCGACCTGTTTGCCTATCGGCTCCCGCCCGAGCGGATCGCGCAGGACCCCGTCGAGCCCCGGGACGCCTCGCGGCTCCTGGTGCTCGACCGGGCGTCCGGGGAGCGTCAGGACGCGTGGGTGCACGAGCTCGACCGCTTCCTGCGCCCGGGCGACTGCGTCGTCCTGAACGACACGCGGGTGATCCCGGCGCGGCTCCTTGGGTGCGTGGACGGGACGGAGCGCGAGGTGGAGGTGCTCCTCCTCGAGGCGCGCGAGACTGCCGAGTGGGACGCGCTGGTGCGCCCGGCGCGTCCCGCCTGCCCCGGGACGGTGCTGCGCCTCGCGGACGGTCGGGTCCGGGCGACCGTGACGGCGGCCGGCGAGCTGGGGCGACGGCGCCTTCGGCTGGACTGGCCGGGCCCGATCTCCGAGCTGCTTCGGGACCATGGGCTGCCCCCGCTGCCCCCGTACATCCGTCGGTACCGGAAGCCGGAGGGACAGGACTGGACCCGCTACCAGACGGTCTACGCCGCCCGGGACGGCGCGGTGGCGGCGCCCACGGCGGGGCTTCACCTTACCCCCGAGCTGCTCGCGCGGCTGGCCGCCCGGGGTCTCGAGATTCACCGCCTCACGCTCCACGTGGGCCCGGGGACGTTCCGTCCCGTCCGCGTGGCGCGCCTGTCCGAGCTCCGGGTGGAAGGCGAGCGTTTCGAGGTGCCGGCCGACACCGCCTTAGCCGTGACCCGGGCACGGCGGGAGGGGCGGCGGGTCGTGGCCATCGGGACGACCACGATCCGCGCGCTCGAGAGCGCCGCGGGGGACGAGGGCCGGGTGGCGCCGGCGTCCGGGTGGACCGACCTGACCATCGCGCCCGGTCATCGGTTCCGCGCGGTGGACGCGCTGCTGACCAACTTCCATCTCCCGCGCTCGTCGCTCCTCGTCCTCGTGGCGGCGTTCGCCGGCCGCGCGCTGATTCTCGACGCCTATGCCCACGCCGTCGCCGCGGGATACCGGTTCTACTCGTATGGCGACGCGATGCTCATCGTGTGAGCGCCATGACCTTCGCGGTGCTCGCCCGGGACGGGACGGCGCGACAGGGCCGCCTCACGACGCCGCACGGCGTCGTGGACACCCCGGCGTTCATGCCCGTCGGCACCCAGGGCACGGTCAAGAGCCTCACGCCGGCAGACCTCCGGGAGGTGGGGGCGCAGATCGTCCTGGCCAACACCTACCATCTCCTGCTGCGGCCGGGGCATCGGCTGATCCGCGACCTCGGCGGGCTCCACCGCTTCATGGCCTGGGACGGTCCCATCCTCACCGACTCCGGCGGGTACCAGGTGTGGAGCCTGGCGGCCCTGCGCGCCCTCGGCGAGGAGGGCGTGCGGTTCCGCTCCCACCTGGACGGGGGCGCCGAGCACCTCCTCACCCCGGAGCTCGCGGTGGAGGTCCAGCACGCCCTCGGCGCCGACGTCCTGCATCCCTTGGACGAGTGCCTGCCGTACCCAGCGTCGCGCGAGGAGGCGCAGGCATCTCTCGAGCGGACGGTGCGCTGGGCCCGTCGGGCCCGAGCGGCCCACGCCCAGGGGGCGGTGCCGGGCCAGGCCTGCTTCGGCATCGTCCAGGGGGGGATGTACGCGGACCTCCGCCGCGCGGCCGTCGAAGCCACCTGCGCCCTCGGGTTCGACGGCTACGCCCTCGGCGGGTTCGCGGTCGGCGAGCCGCGGGGCCTCATGGTGGAGCTCGTGGCGGCAACGGCCGAGGCGCTCCCGTGGGCGGCACCGCGATACCTCATGGGCGTCGGACGACCGACCGACCTCGTCGACGCGGTGGCCGGAGGCGTCGATCTGTTCGACTGCGTCCTGCCCACCCGTCACGCCCGGACCGGCCAGGTCTTCACCTCCCGCGGGCCTCTCGTCGTCAAGCACGCCGCCTTCGCTCGCGACGGGGGTCCGCTGGACGAGCAGTGTCCCTGCTATGCGTGCCGACACGTCTCGCGCGCCTACCTGCGCCACCTCTTCCTGGCGCGCGAGCTGACCGTCTACCGTCTCCTGACCCTCCACAACCTCACCTACTACCTCGGCCTGATGGCCGAGATCCGCGCGGCGATCCGGGTCGGCGCCTTCGAGGCCCTGCGGCGCGCGGTCCACGAGACCCACGTCTCGGCGATCCCCGAGACGCTCACCGTGCTGGGAGGGGAGCTTCCGGCCCCGGAGGAGCCGTCGTGATCGATCTCGCCTACGCCATGACGCAGCCCCCGGGGGGCGGGAGCGGCGGCCCGGGAGCCTTCCTGATCCAGCTGGTCCCGATGATCGCGATCTTCGCGATCTTCTTCTTCCTCCTGATCCGCCCGCAGCAGAAGCAGCGGCGGGACCGGGAGCAGATGCTCGCCAGGCTGAAGAAGGGCGACCGCATCGTCACGACCGGCGGACTCATCGGCACCATCATCAATCTCAACGAGCAGACCGTCACGCTCAGGATCGCCGACTCGGTGCGGGTGGAGTGCCTGCGGAGCGCCGTCACCGGGCTCCACGGTGGCCGGACCGAGCAGGACTCGGCCTGAGGCGGGAGGGACGAATGCCGCGCTACTTATGGCTGCGGATTGCCGTGGTGGTGGCCGCGATCGCTGCCTCGACCTGGTACCTCTATCCCCCGGGCAAGACGATCAACCTGGGGCTCGACCTCCAGGGGGGCATCCATCTGGTCCTCGGGGTCGAGGTGGACAAGGCGCTCGAGAACCTGGTCGAGCGGACGGGGGCCGATATCCGGGCGAAGCTCCAGGCCAAGGGGATCGGCGCCCAGGTCACGCGCGTGGGCACGAGCGGCCTGACCGTCGAGCTGGTCCAACGGGAGGCCTTCAACGACGCCAGGGCGGTGCTCGCGGAGTTCCCGACCTTCGAGACGCGGGGGACGAGCGAGGAGGCGCGGCGGTTCGACCTGCGGCTCGGTGAGAAGGAAGTCGCGCGGCTCCGCGACTTCGCGGTCCGCCAGGGCGTGGAGACGATCCGGAACCGGGTCGACCAGTTCGGGGTCGCGGAGCCGACGATCCAGCGCCAGGGGGAGAACCGGATCCTGGTCCAGCTCCCGGGCATCCAGGACCCCGCCCGCGCGAAGGCCCTCATCGGCAAGACGGCGGTGCTGGAGTTCAAATTCCTGGACGAGCAGGCCGACGTGGAGAAGGCCGTCCGCGAAGGCCCACCCTCTGGGTCCGAGGTGCTGTACGGACGCCGGGTGGACCGGGACACCAAGGCGGAGACCAAGATCCCGTACGTCGTCAAGAAGCCGGTGCTGCTGACCGGCGATCTCCTGAAGACGGCGGAGGTGCGGATCAGCGATTCCGGGGAGCCCTACGTGTCGGTCGAGTTCAACGACACCGGGGCCCGGGTCTTCGGAGAGATCACCGAGAAGAACGTCAACCGCCGCCTCGCCATCGTCCTCGACGGGAACGTCCACTCGGCGCCGGTGATCCGCGAGCGCATCCCCTCCGGGCAGGCCCAGATCACCGGCGGCTTCACGCCGGACGAGGCCCGCGACCTGGCGATCGTGCTCCGGGCCGGGGCCCTGCCCGCCCCGGTCGAGATCCTCGAGGAGCGCACGGTCGGCCCCTCGTTGGGGGCCGACTCGATCCGCAAGGGGGTCGTCTCCACCGTGGCCGGGGCGCTTGCCGTCGTCCTGTTCATGCTCGCCTACTACCGCCTCTCCGGCCTGGTGGCCGACGTGGCCCTTCTCCTGAACCTGCTGATCCTGCTGGCGTGCATGGCCGCGTTCCACGCGACCCTGACCCTCCCCGGCATTGCCGGCATCGTGCTGACCATCGGCATGGCCGTGGACACGAACATCCTCATCTTCGAGCGGATCCGGGAGGAGTTCCGGCTGGGGAAGACCGTGCGGGCCGCCATCGAAGCCGGCTTCCGGCGGGCCTTCACCACCGTGATCGATACCCACGTGACCGTCGTGGTGTCCGCGGTGATCCTCTACCAGTTCGGGACCGGGCCCGTCCGGGGCTTCGCGGTCTCGCTCATGATCGGCATCCTGGCGAGCCTGTTCACCGCGGTCTTCTTCACCCGGCTCGTCTTCGACCTCATCTACATGGGCCGCCGGCGGCTCCAGACGCTCAGCATCTAGGGGACGGGGAAGATGCTCCAGATCTTCGTCAACACGCGTTACGACTTCATCAGCCGCCGGCGCTGGGCCTATCTCGCTTCGACGGCGTTCGTGCTCGCCGGGTTGCTCTCCGTCGCTGCCAAGGGTGGGCTCCACTACGGCATCGACTTCGCGGGGGGCACCCTGGTCCAGGTGCGCTTCGAGCAGGCGCCGACCGTCGACGCCGTGCGCGCCGCCCTCCGGCAGATCAACCTGGGGGACAGCGTCATCCAGGAGTTCGGCGATCCCCGGGAGTACCTGATCCGGGTCCCGGCCGGGACCGAGGCCCTCAAGGACATGACGAAGCGAGTTGAGGAGGGTCTCCGCGAGGCGAAGCTTCCCGCGCTCGAGGTGCGGCGCGCCGAGTTCGTCGGGCCCCAGGTGGGACGGGACCTCCAGCTTCAAGCCATCTACGCGGTGCTAGCCGGGATGGTCGGGATCCTCTTCTACACCGCGTTTCGCTTCGACTTCAAGGGCGGCGTCGCGGCGATCATCGCCCTGATCCACGACGTGCTGGTCTCGGTCGGCGCGCTCTCCCTCACGAACCGCGAGATGTCGCTGCCCGTGCTCGCGGCGCTCCTGACCATTGTGGGGTACTCGATCAACGACACGATCGTCACGTTCGACCGCATCCGGGAGAACAAGGGACGCGGGCTGCGGAAAGGCGAGACGTTGGCCGACATCGCGAACGCCGGCGTCAACCAGACCCTCTCTCGAACGATTCTGACATCGCTCACGGTGTTCCTCGTCGTGGTCGTGCTGTACGTCTTCGGGGGAGAGGTGCTCCGAGACTTCGCGTTCGCCCTCCTGGTCGGGGTGGTGACGGGCACCTACTCGTCGATCTTCGTGGCGGTGCCGATCGTTGTGGACTGGGAAGCCTGGAGCGAGGCCCGGCAGCGCCGGGGCAAGAAAGCCGTAGCCAAGGCCGGGATCGGGAGATAAACTTTGTAGGTGCCCGACGGCTGAGGCCCCCGAGGATGCGGACACTCGCCGAGCTGCTCGAGGAGATCCCTCGCTACCAGCCCGGGGCCGACCTGGACCTGGTCCGGCGGGCGTACGCCTTTTCCGAAGAGGTCCACAACGGGCAGGTACGGCTGTCCGGCGAGCCCTATCACCTCCATCCCCTCGAGGTGGCGGGGCTCCTCGTCGACTTCAAGATGGACGTGACCACGGTCACGGCCGCCCTCCTCCACGACGTCCTGGAAGACACCGCGATCACCAAGGAGGTGCTGGCCGAGCGCTTCGGGGCGGATATCGCCGAGCTGGTGGACGGGGTCACCAAGATCGGCAAGCTCGCCTTCGCCAGCCGGGAGGAGCGGCAGGCCGAGAACTTCCGCAAGATGCTGGTGGCCATGGCCCGGGACATCCGGGTCCTCATGATCAAGCTGGCCGACCGGCTGCACAACATGCGGACCCTCTCGTACCTGCCCGCGGACAAGCAGCGCAAGATCGCCCAGGAGACGCTGGACATCTACGCGCCCCTGGCGCACCGGCTCGGGATGGCGAAGGTCAAGGGGGAGCTGGAGGACCTGGCGTTCAAGGCGCTCCACGCCGAGGCCTACGAGGACCTCCAGCGGCGCGTGGCGAAGCGGCGCCTCGAGCGCGAAGCCGAGATCAACCAGGTGGTCGCGATCCTCCAGAAGAAGCTGGGCGAGGTCGGGATCTCGGCCCAGATCACGGGACGCCCCAAGCACTTCCACTCCATCCACAAGAAGATGCAGCAGGGGCGCGAGTTCGACGAGATCTACGACCTGACGGCGGTCCGGATCATCGCCCCGACCGTCCGCGACTGCTACGGCGCGCTCGGCGTCGTCCACTCGCTCTGGAAGCCGGTGCCGGGCCGCTTCAAGGACTTCATCGCGATCCCGAAGTCGAACATGTACCAGTCGCTCCACACGACGGTCATCGGGCCCAAGGGCGACCCGGTCGAGATCCAGATCCGGACGCCGGAGATGCACCGGATCGCCGAGGAGGGGATCGCGGCGCACTGGCTCTACAAGGAGCGGCGGGGCAAGGACGGCTTCGACCAGGCCTTTGTCTGGCTGCGACAGCTTCTCGAGTGGCAGCAGGAGATGAAGGACCCCCGGGAGTTCATGGAGACCGTGAAGGTCGACCTGTTCCCGGAGGAGGTGTACGTCTTCACGCCGAAGGGGGACGTCAAGGCCCTGCCCGAAGGTTCCACGCCCATCGACTTCGCGTACGCCGTCCACACCGAGGTCGGCCACCACTGCGTGGGCGCCCGGGTCAACGGCAAGCTCGTCCCCCTCCGGCAGGCCCTGCGCCAGGGCGACATCGTCGAGGTCCTGACCTCTCCTAGCCAGAAGCCGTCCCGCGACTGGCTCAAGAACGTCCGCTCCACGCGGGCTCGCTCCAAGATCAAGCAGTGGCTCCGAACCGAGGAGCGGGCGCGGTCGGTGACGCTCGGCCGCGAGCTCCTGGAGCGGGAGGCGAAGAAGCACCGGCTGGCCTCGGCGGCGATCCTCGAATCGGAGGAGCTCCGCAAGCTCGCGAGCGAGCACGGTTACGCCACCGTGGACGACCTGCTGTCGGGTCTCGGGTACGGGCAGACCGCCGTCCAGACCGTGATCGCGCGCTTCGCCCCTCCGGGTGCAGCCGTCGAGGCGCGGGTCGAGCCACGGCCTGCCCGCCCGACGCGGGGCCTGGCCGAGTCCGGGGTCACCGTGAAGGGTGTCGACGATGTCCTGGCCCGGCTCGCCAAGTGCTGCAGCCCCGTCCCGGGGGACACCATCGTGGGCTTCATCACCCGTGGTCGCGGGATCACCGTGCACACACGCGACTGCCCGAACCTGGCCGCGGGGGCGGTGGACACCGAGCGGACCGTCACCGTCGAGTGGGACGTCGCGGAGCAGACCCCGCACCCGGTGAAGATCGCCGTCTTCATCGGCCGCGACCGCCCGGGCCTCCTGGCGGAGATCTCGACGGCTATCTCCTCCCGGCAGGCGAACATCGTCAAGGCCGAGGTGACGGTGACCGAGGACCGGAAGGGGATCAACCACTTCACGGTGGAGGTCGCGGACCTCGATCAGCTACAGGGGGTGATCGCTGCCGTCGCGGCGGTGAAGGACGTGATCGGGGTGGAACGGGTCCGGGGCCTCTGACCGCGGTCGGCCGAGGCGCGTGCTGACGCTGTCCCGCCGGGAGTTTGAGGAGCTGGTGGAGCGAGCCGTCCGCGGGCTGCCCCTTCGGTTCCGTCGCAAGATGGAGAACATCGCGGTCGTCGTCGAGGAGTGGGCGGACGAGGCGACGCTCGACGAGATGGAGATCGAGCCGCCCGACACCCTCTACGGGCTCTATCGCGGCACCGACCTCACGCGGCGAGACACCTCGTACGGCAACGTGCTGCCCGACGTGATCACCATCTACCAGGGGCCGATCCAGGAGGACTGCGACACGGTCGAGGAGATGGAGGAGCTGGTCCAGGACACGGTGGTGCACGAGATCGGCCACTACTTCGGCCTAGACGACGAGCGGCTCGCCGAGCTCGAGGACGACGCCTAGAGCCCCGCGCGCCGCGCTACCTGCGTTCGACCCTCCTGGGATGAGCCGTGAGATGATGGGTGCGCGGGGGTGGTCTCATGGATGATGCTCGGATTGCCGCTCAGGACAGGCTCATCAGCGGAGCGGAGTTGGCCCAAATGGGGGACGCGGGTCCCTGCGAGCTGATCGATGGAAGAATCGTGCCGATGACTCCGACCGGCGATGAGCATGGCTGGATCGAAGGCAACGTCTATGAAGCGCTCCGGGCGTTTGTGCGCCCCCGTCGCTTGGGGAAGGTGCTCGTCGGGGAAGTCGGAATCTACACCCGCCGCGATCCAGACCGGATACGGGCCGCGGACGTGCTCTTCATCTCGAACGAGCGGTACGCGATGCGGAGCCGGACGTCGGGGTACCTGGACGTGGCACCCGAGCTGGTCGTCGAGATCCTGTCTCCCGGCGATCGGGCCATGGACACCATGCAGAAGCTCCGGGAGTACTTTGGCGTCGGGGTCAAGGTCGTGTGGGTCGCGGACCCCGCGGCGCGCACCGTGTACGTCTACCGCTCAGTGACGGGCGTGCGCGAGTTCCGGGAGGGTGACCGGCTTCCAGGAGAGGACGTCCTCCCGGGATTCGAGGTGCCGGTCGCCAGCCTCTTCGAGGAGTAGCCAACCCCGTTCCTTCCTCCGCCCGAAGAGGCGGGGCGCGACGGCCTCGGACGCGGGGTTCGTGGAGGAGCTCGCCAGGATCTACCCGCACGAGGCCGAGCCGAGGCGGAAGCGCGAGTGTGCCGAGGCCGCCCAGCGCGAGGCCAGGGGAGCCTCATAGCACCTCGGAAGACACCGGCAGCCGAAGGGCCCCCTCCCCGACGAGCATCAGCGCTTCGGCGCTTTCGGGCGGCAACGGGTCGATTCGCAGCTGGACGTAGTAGGTCTTGCCGCCCCAGGCGTGGCCTGGATCCGGCAATAGGCCTTCAGCAGCTCGATGACGGGCAGGTACGGCGTGGCCTTCCCCACACGGGCCGCACGTCAGCGCCAGCCGGGCGCCACACTCCTCGCAGAACTTCGCGGACGGGCTGTTGGCGTGCTGGCACCGGTGGGATCCGCTCCACGGGCATCTCCGTTCCCGGGAAGGGTGCGAGGTCCGTCGTCTCCAAGGCTGAGGCTACGCCGGGACGCGCGGAGTGGAATGAGGCGATCGCGTCACCGATCTGAGGCGCGCGCCCCACTGAACTGGCGGTCTGACCCGTTCTGGGATTCCTCTAGAGCTCGGTGTCGACCCGGCCCAGCTCGAGGAGGCGCGCGCGGAGCCGCGCGTGACTGCGCAGGAGACGGAGGTACGCGGCCTCGTGCGGGCCTCCCTTGGCTCGCACGATCGCGACGAGGCCTCGCCGCTCCGCCGCGGGCCACCGCCCGAGGCCGGGCACTGCCGCGAGGATCGGCGCCAGACGCTCGAGCGCGGCTCGCTCGGCCGCCGGCCACCGGCGCCAGCCGGCTGCCCCCAGGCCGGCCGCGACCGTCGCCGCGAGGGCGCCCGAACGCCGCGCCCCGGTTCGACGCGGGACGTCTGTCAGCGCCCGCAGGATGAGCCGGCGCACGTCGAAGTCGCGGCTCGCCCCGCCGCGCCGTCCGTCGACGGCGTAGAACATCCCGCTCGCGGAGAGCTGCGCGAGCATCGCTGGGGACGAGCGGTAGGCGCGCTCCCGCGCGATCCGCCGCCGCTCGTCTCTGGCCAGTCGCCGGAGGTCGGCGCGCTTCGGCCGGAAACCGAGCTTGTAGTAGAACCAGAATGCGCCCGATTCCAGCGCCTCGGCGTTGCCGAGACCGAGCTGATAGGGGCTCAGGTGGAACGCGCGCACGCCGAGCCGCTGGTAGAGAAACGCCAGGAGGCGGACGAAGACGAGCGCGGATTCGCCTCGGCGGAAGGTCTCGAAGATGTTGTAGGCGATCTCCACCCAGTCGAACAGGATCGATGCGTCGCCATACCCCACGGGTATGCCGTTCTTGAGGAGCAGGTAGCCGTAGTGGGCGCGCAGCGGAAGACGGTCGGGCGGCAGGACCCCGAACCACGCGATCCGAACGCCGCGGCCGACGTCGACGGCGAGGACGTCGCGTGGGTTCGCGAAGTTGAAGGCGTGGACCTCGCGGTGCCGCACGATGACGGCAGCGCGCGCCGCGTCCAGGAGCTCCGTGGCCTCCCGCAGGTGCGCGTGTCGCACCCGCACGCGCTGCCCCGGGAGCCGCCCGCGGAGCGGGCCGCGCCAGCGGCGGAGGGGGCCGCGCTGGTAGACCACCCGGGGCACGGCGATCTTGGCGAGGGTCCGTG
>Ga0073934_10006133_pt1 | contig 17853 bp, 6 predicted proteins | sample LarsenN4metaG_FD_76834 | JGI IMG/M metagenome (GOLD analysis project Ga0073934, IMG submission 76834) | Hot spring sediment bacterial and archeal communities from British Columbia, Canada, to study Microbial Dark Matter (Phase II) - Larsen... ... | reverse complement strand
TGGGCGGCAACCCGGGCGCGGACCCCAGCACCCACTTTCTGGGCACCACCGACAACCAGCCGCTGGAGGTGCGGGTGAACAACCGGCGGGCGTTGAGGTTGGAACCCAACGCCAACAATGCCCCTAACGTCATCGGCGGCTACGCGGGCAATTACGTGTCGAACACCGTCGTGGGCGCGACCATCGGCGGGGGCGGGGCGGGGAGTTGGCTAGGCCGCGTCTACACCAACCGGGTGTTGGGGAACTTCGGCACTGTGGCCGGCGGCTTGGGCAACACCGTTAGCGGCACCTATGCGACCGTGGGCGGCGGCTGGGGCAACACCGCCAGCCGCGATCATGCGACCGTGGGCGGCGGCTTGTTCAACACCGCTAGCGGCAACAGTGCGACCGTGGGCGGCGGCTGGGGCAACACCGCCAGCGGCACCGTTGCGACCGTGGGCGGCGGCGAGGGCAACACCGCCAGCGGCTACGCTGCGACCGTGGGCGGCGGCGAGGGCAACACCGCCAGCCGCGAGCATGCGACCGTGGGCGGCGGCTATGCCAACACCGCCAGCGACTACTATGCGACCGTGCCCGGTGGCGAGGGCAACGTCGCCACCAATTACGCCTTCGCCGCCGGCCGCCGCGCCAAAGCCAACCACACCGGCGCCTTCGTCTGGGCCGATTCTCAGGATGCCGACTTCGCCTCGACTGCCGCGAACCAGTTCTCGCTCCGTGCCTCGGGCGGCGTGCGCCTGAACAACGACACCAGCCTGAGCTTCGGCAACCAGACCCGTCAGATGCTCAACCTCTGGGGCACCGGCTACGGCATCGGCGTGCAGGCCAGCACTCTCTACTTCCGCTGCAACGCCGGTGGGCCGAACGAGGGCTTCAGTTGGTACAAGGGCGGCACGCACAACGACAACTACGCCAACCCGGGCGGCGGGACCGAGTTGATGCACCTGGTCTCGGGCGGCCTGTACGTCAACGGCACGTTCGTGAGCAGCAGCGACCGGAATGCCAAGGAAAACTTCCAGCCGGTGAACCCCCAAGAGGTGTTGGAGAAAGTGGCGGCGCTGCCGGTGAGCCAGTGGAACTACAAGGACGACACGGGCGCACGGCACATCGGCCCCATGGCGCAGGATTTCCATGCCGCCTTTGGCGTCGGGCCGGACGACAAGCACATCGCCACCGTGGACGCCGACGGCGTGGCCCTGGCGGCGATCCAGGGGTTGAACCAGAAGGTGGAGAGCGGGCAGCGAAGCGTGCTGGACCGGATCTCACAGCTCGAAGCGGAAAACGCCGCGTTGAAGGCAGCGCTGGCGGAACTCCGACAACAGATTTCAGAAATCAAGCAGACCCAGTGACTGATTCCATTCCACAAAAAATAAACACACCGATCACGAGCAGAGACACCATGAAACTCGTTCTCGTTCTTACTGCCGCCTTCGCAATCCTCGTCCATCGGACGGCGTTCGCCGCCGACTATTCTGTGCCCTCGCTGGGCACCTTCCTCGAACCGGCCCGCGACCTGGTGACCACGAACATCCAGGTGCTCCAGGAATCCGCGCTCCCTGATGGACGCGTGCTGCTCGAAGTCGCGGCGGACCTCCGAAACGTGGACACCGGCCAATGGGCCGACATCGGCGCGAACATGCTTTCGGCCATCGAAGCCGGGTTGGTCCGAACCTTCGGCGTCGCCATTGCGCACACGTATGAGGCGGGGTTGGAACTTGCCGTCAATGGAGTGGCGACGTCGAGTGAGACCATCGGCATCATTGTGGCGGCGGGGGACCTCGCGGCCGCGCGCGCCGAAATCCTCGCCGGCACCGTGCTCTACGCCACCGCGGAAACGGTTAGCGGCGCCTTCGTCGCGGTAGCATCGCAACTGCCTCTGGAAAACATCCGCATCGTGGGCGAGACCGTGCTGGCAGACGGGCGCATTCTGATCCACTGCGCAGCGAACGTGCGCAACGCCACAACCGAGGCCTTGCGCAAGGTCACCCTCAGTTTCCTGACCGCGGCCGGCACCGTGGCCTACCAGGTCGCCAATGCCGCGATCCCATTCTCCGGCAACTTGAACGCCAACGCCGTCGCCACCCCAACCGGCGCGCTCTATGTCAGTGTGGCTCCAACCGACCTGGCCAGCGTGCGCAGCAACATTCTGTCCGGCGCACTCCTCCAAACCTACGGCACCGAGTTGTGGGTGTTCAGTCTGCCGCCCGCGGGCATTGACGACGCGACCGCGCAGGCGTGGCGTCCGCCGGCAGAAAGCGGGCCACTGGGTGCCACCGTGCTGGTGTTCACCAACAAGACGACGCTGCTCGCCTCCCTGCAGCCGGGGGACTTGCTGGTCGAGGATCCCGCCATCCACCGGCTGGCACCGCCGGTACTCGGCAACTCGGCGAATCCGTTCGAGTCCGTGCCAAAGGTGTTGTCGAATTACCTGCCCTTCGAGGTCACCGCGGTCTCGGAAGTGGACGGAGAAGTCCGCGTGACCGGGCGGCAGCGGACGCTGCTGGACGTGCTGCGCAGCGCCACCTTCGTGCAAGACTCGAAGGAGATCTACGAGAACCTGTTCCGCGATCCCTACAATCCGACGCTCGAGAACACCTACACGGATGCAGAGGAGCTCCTGCGCGCGGACATGGCTCGATCCATTGAGGAGGAGGACCCCCACGATGCGCGCCTGGCGGACCTCAAGGGCATGACGGCCATCCCGTGGCATTTCAACGAGACGTTCATCAGCGAGAAGGTGAAGCTGAGCGGCGAACTGCTCTTCCGCTCCTCCGGCCTGCGGTTCGAGGTCAAGATTCGTGACTTCCAGCTCCAGCGCGCGGTCACACGCATTGACGCGGGCGCGGTGCTGAATGTCGTGGTTGAGTGCGAGGCGGGCGAGGATACGTCGGACGAACCCGAGGAGAAAAAGAGCAAAGAACTGTTCCGCATTGATGACATCCCCGCCATCACCTTCAACGTGGGTGGCGTGCCGGTGTCCTTGCAGCCGGTGCTCTCCCTCAAAGCCGGTGTGGAGGCCAACGTGCCCACCCGGCTCACGTTGCCGCTCCAGAGCGCCTTCACCGTGGGCATGGAAATGGGCTTCGACCGCGCGCGGATGGACGGCACCAACGACGGCTTCTTCTACGAACCCATCCAGGAATTCATCCCGCTGCGGATCTCGGATCCCACGGTGTTTGATGATCTGGCGGCCACGCTCGGTGTCTGGGCCGAGGTCGGGCTCGGCATCGAAGGCAGCATCGCCGACATCCTCAACGGCGGCCCCACGCTGGGCATCCGGCTGCAGAACGATTTCCGGCTTGCTCCACTCCAGAATCCCTGGTGGTCCGTGGATGCCGGCGTGAATCTCATCGGCCGTTTCAGCGTGGATGTGCTCGGGTTCACCGTCGCCGATGCCGACGCGTCGCTCCACCATTTTGACCTGTTTCATCAGGATGCGGGCGGGCCGCTGATCGGCGGCAGACTTCGGAAGGCGGGCGCCGGCGCCGCCACCGATCTGCGCCCCGTGGCAGGACAGGAAGCGCGCTGGGGCCGGGTTTTCCAGCCCGTGGACCACTTCGGTCCCTTCGAGCAAGGGTTTGTCCTAAGCCCCCCGGAGGCGGGGGGTGACCTCATCGTCGGGGGCAGCGATGCCAGCGGGTCGGTGGTGTCGCGCTTTGCGCCCAACGGGGACGTGGTTTGGATGAAATACCTCGGCCTCATGACCGGGGCGAAGCAGGGTGCGGCCTTGCCGGGCGGTGACTTCGTCATCGCCGGCAAGGATGGAGACAATCTTGTGGTCTGCCGCTTTGATGCTGACGGCAATCGGAAGTGGGTCTCCAGCTTTCGCCCGGCGGAGACGTTCAACGAAGTGACTCTGATGGCGGCGGAAGGCACGAATGGGCCCGGTGGCACTCCGACCAACCTCTACGTCGGTGGCATTGTCCACCGGCCTACGATCCCCAACAGCGATCCGTTTCTCTTGAAGCTCCGTAGCGATGGCACACTGCTGTGGGCCTTCTCGTATGATCTGCCGGAGGACGACGAAATCCACGGCATCACCCTCACGGCAGACGGCCACGTTCTGGTCTGCGGCCGGACTGACGCCGACGTGCCGCCGCCGCCAATCGGCACACCGGACTCGGAGAACCAGTTCAAGCACATGGTGTCGGCCGGCTTGTTGATGAAGATTGACGCTCAAACCGGGGGAGTGCTGTGGGCGCGGGCCTTTCCGAGCCGGCGGGGCCTGCAGTTCAACGCCGTGGTCGAGGCGCCTGACGGATCCCTCTACGCCGCCGGCCAGGCCCACAAGATCGTGACTCAGACCCGGCCGTGCAGCCTGTTCGCCAAGTTCAACTCGGACGGCTCACTCGTGGATCATGTGGTCGTGGGCGAGGATCCCGACTGGGTGGACGAATTGCCGAACGGCGGCACCACGCCGTGGGACTCCGTCACCGGTCTGCGGTGGATTGACGGATCGTTGTGGGCGTGCGGTGTCACCGGTGTCGGCACGGATCAGGCCGCCTGGGTAATGAGCCTGACCGACGAGTTCGGGGTCAAGTTCTACGCCATCTTCGACGGGAAGAACGATGAGGAGCTTTTTGACCTCGCGGACGCAGGCAACGGCCTGGCGGTGCTGGGCAACACCCGCTCGATCCACCCCTGGGGTGCCGGCGAGATCAATCTGCCGATGCTGCTGAAGCTGCCCTGGGAGGGGATGATGCGTTTCCATGAAGACACGCAATTCCGCACGCTGTTCCTTCGCCCGCACGTGTTTCACAGCTCGGCTACCACGGAGTTTTGGATCATTTCTATCATCGCTAATCCGGGAATCCCTCCGCAGGTGGTGGCCAACACCTTTGGCGATGTGTCTTTCACCGTCACCCCGTTTGTGCTGACTCCGGGCGGCTCGGTGCCCGCGCCCACCGAGGCCACCAACCGCATGGTCCTGGCCGTCGAGCAACTCGATCCGGCGAAGCTCAACGATTACACCACCTGGGCGGCCTATCATCAGTTGACCGGGAGCAACTCCACCGCGACCGCTGATGCCGATGGGGATGGCCTGCCCAATGGCACGGAGTTCTTCTTCGGGCTGAATCCGCTGATCGCTTCAACCAACGCGCCGTCCTCGCTCGCGATCCAGTATGACCAGGGCGCGGACACCGTGGCGATCGACTTCAGCCGCGCCCTCGCGGCGGCCAGCCAGCCTTACAGCCTGCAATACTCGACGAACCTGACGGACTGGCTTTCGACTGGAGGCACGACCGAACAGTTGCTCGGATCGCAGGACCTCTATGACCGGCTGCGTCTGTCGCTGCCCGCTCCGGCGCGGAATGGCGCATTTTTCCGGCTGCAAATCTCGTTTCCATAAATAACCGACACCATGAAAACCAGACTCCATCCTGCACTCCTGTGTTTCTGCCTTCTGCCTCCAGCCTTCAGTCCTTCGGCCCTCGCCCAGGGCACCGCTTTCACCTACCAGGGCCGGCTGGACAGCGGCGGCGCGCCGGCCAACGGGATCTACGACTTCACCTTCGCCCTCTATAACGCCCCCACCCTGGGCGGGCAGTGGGGGACGACGTTGACCAACAGCGCCGTCGCCGTGAGCAACGGTCTGTTCACGACCACGCTGGACTTCGGCGCGTCGCCGTTTGTCGGCGGCGATTTGTGGCTCACGATCGGCGTGCGCACCAACGGCGGGGGCGCTTTCAGCATCCTGTCGCCCCGCCAGCAGCTCACCCCCTCGCCCTATGCCATCTGGGCCGGTGGCGCCCAGTCGGCATCCTCGGTCGCCGCAGGCGGGGTTACCAGCGTGGCGCTGGCCAATGGGGCTGTGACCAGCGGCGCCATCGCCGATGGCTCCATCGGGGCCGGCGACCTCAGCCCCGGCTTGTTGAGCAACACCTTCTGGCGGCTGGCGGGCAACGCCGGCACGGTCTCCGGCACGCATTTCCTCGGCACGGTGGACAATCAGAGCCTTGAACTGCGCGCCGACAATCAGACCGCGTTGCGGCTGTTGCCTCGGACTACCAGCCCAAGCCTGGTGGGGGGGCACGGTTCCAACACCGTCAACTCCGGCATCCAGGGCGCGTTCATCGGCGGCGGGGGTCAGCCGGACAGCCGCAACCTCGTCTCGGGCCACTACGCTGCCATTGTGGGCGGGTACGGTAACAGGGCTCAGGGCTCCGGCTCGGTCATCGGCGGGGGACTCTCAAATTATGTCGCGCATACGGCCACCGTGGTCGGTGGCGGCGCGGGCAACTCGGCCGGGGCGCCCTACGCGACGATTGGCGGCGGCCAGGACAACCTGGTGCTGGAAACCAACGGCACCATCAGCGGCGGCAGTGGCAATTATCTGGGCGGAACCCTGGGTAATTCGACCATCGGCGGCGGACACGGCAACCGGGTCGCCATTGCGCAAGCCGCGACCATCGGCGGTGGCATCCAGCACTCCATCGGCGGCAATTCCCACGTGGCCACCATCGGGGGCGGTTATCAGAATTACATCCAGACCAATGGATGGGGCGGCACCATCGCCGGTGGCCAATTCAACCTGTTGACCAGCCCGGGCGCCACCATCGCCGGCGGTTACTTCAACGTGGCGCATGGCGACTACGCCGCGGTGGGCGGTGGACAGCACAATCAGGCCTCCGGTGCAAAAGCCACGATTGCCGGTGGCCACGCGAACAGCGCTCCGGGCGCCTACAGCTTCGTGGGCGGCGGCACCAACAACCTCGCCGGCAGCGAATTCAGCGTGGTCGGCGGAGGCCAGGAGAACTCGATTTCGCCAACCTGGACCTGGAACAGCACCATCGCCGGGGGATCCTACAACAAGATCCGCGATCAGGCCGTGGCGTCCACGATCGGCGGCGGCGTCCTCAACGTCATTGGCACCAACTCCCAGTGGTCCGTCATCGGCGGCGGAGCGGGTAATCTGACCGGCCCGGACACGCCCCGCGCGGTGATCGGTGGGGGACAAGCCAACTACGTCTCGGGCTGGTACGGTGTGGTGCCGGGCGGTATGTTGAACGCCGCCACCAACCACGCTTTCGCGGCCGGTTCCGCAGCCAGAGCCCTTCACAGCGGTGCCTGGGTCTGGGCCGACAGCGACTTCGGCAGTTATGACACGCCGGCGGAGTTCGCCTCCACGCGAAGCAACCAGTTCCTCATCCGGGCCGGTGGCGGCGTGGGCATCAACACCAACGATCCCCAGGCCACCCTGCACGTGCGGGGCAACATCGCCGCCGATGCCCTGCGCGCCCCGGGCGCGGGCATCAACACCGGCACGTTCGCCTTCATCCACCGCGCGGCGGCCACCAACACCGCCGGCCACATCACCACCCTTTACCACCCGCTGACGGACGGTGACCCCAACGCCATTCTGATCGTCACGCACAACTACACCGCCGACACCGCGGGCAACCGTTACGAAACCGAGCCCGTCGGCCTGTGGTACAACGGCTCGCGCTGGACCATCTACCACGAGAATACGGGCGTGGCGATGCCGATCGGACGCGCCTTCAACGTGCTCGTCATCAAGCCCTGATCCGGCGACCGCTCCAAAACCCCTTAAACGGCATGAAAACCATCCCTATCCTCGTTGCGTTCGCCGCCTGCCTGCTTGCTCCTCACCTCCGCGCCCAACCCTACGCGATCAACTGGCATACGATTGACGGTGGCGGGGGCACGAGCACCGGCGGCGTGTACACCGTCACGGGCACCATCGGCCAGCCCGATGCCGGCGGGCCAATGACGGGCGGCCAATTCTCGCTGATCGGCGGCTTCTGGGCATTGCCGACGCTCATCCAGACGCCCGGCGCGCCGACGCTTTACATCACCAACGCCGCGCCCGGCTGGGCCACGATCTGGTGGACGCCGCCCACGCCCGGCTTCACGCTGCAATCCGCCGACAGCCTCGCACCGACCAACTGGGTCAACGCGCCGAGCGGCACGAACAATCCCGCAACCATCACGACCACGCTGCCAGTGCGGTTCTATCGCCTGTTCAAACCTTGAATCCCCTCCCATCGCCGACCAAAGCCATGAAATCGAAACAGACCATTTGTTCTCTAATCGCTCTGATTTCAGCCTTCAGCGTTCAACCTTCAGCCTTCAGCCAGGGCACCGCCTTCACCTACCAGGGCCGGCTCGCTGGCTCCAACGGCCCGGTCACCGGCCTCCATGAATTCGAGTTCGGCCTGCACCGCGACCCGGTGGCCCCAACCCTCCTGGGCACGGTGACGAAGGAGGATGTGCCCGTGACCAACGGCCTGTTCGCGGTGGCGCTGGACTTCGGCCCAGGACTGTTCACCGGCGAGCTACGCTGGCTCGAGATTAGCGTGCGGCCCTCCGACGGTCCCGGCTTCGTCACCCTCGCGCCGCGCCAGCCGATAACGCCTGCGCCCTACGCGGCGTTCGCAAACACCGCGAGCAACTTGAGTGGAACGTTGCCGTCGGCGCAATTGCCGCCCAACGCGGCCCGACTCGATGCCGCACAAACCTTCGCCAACACGAACATCTTCAGTCTGCCGGTCGGCATCGGCACCAGCGCCCCGACGGCCAGGTTGCACATCGGCGGCACGCCGGGCACGGATGGCGTGCGTTTCCCCGACGGCACCTTGCAGACCACCGCGCCGATCCCGCTCTTCGCTTCCGGATTGGGCAGCGATCCGCAAAGCACCCCTCGCTTTCTCTCGGTGGCGGTTCAAGTCGAGGTGAAGAGTCCCAACCAACGCATCCTCGTGACTGCGCACAAGGCCTTTGGCAGCACGGCGGTCGGGGGCGCGGGCAATCTGAACCTCTACATCGGCCATCGCCCCGCCGGATCAAGCGCCGCACCTACCGCCGCAGGCAACGCCACCCTGGGCAACGCAGTGGCGGCCAACACGCGGGTGACCATGGGACTCAGCGCCGTCATCACCGGGCTGGCCCCGGGCCTTTACGAAGTCGGCCTGGCCGGCAGCGCCGGCCTCCAGGCCCCCAATTGGAACTCCAACGAATACAGTTGCACCACGGCGGTGGTGTTTTGAACGCTCGAATCTCCCCAACCCCATGAAACAAACCAAAGTTCTTCCCGTGAAACACCTCGCTTCCATCTCTCACCATGCGCGGACTACCGTCTTGCTGGGTGTCTGCATCCTGCAATCTCTTGTTGGCCTCACGGTTCAGGCTCAAGGCACCGCCTTCACCTATCAGGGGCGGCTCGACACCAACGGCACGCCGCTTAACGGCACGGTTGCGCTGCGGCCCACCCTTTGGGATGCCAGCACCGGTGGCACGCTCGTCGCCGGCAACAGCCCCACGGATTTCCTGGCGAGCCTCACCAACGGCCTGTTCACCGCCACGCTGAACTTCGGCGGCGCTGCGTTCAACGGCCAGCCGCGCTGGCTGCAATGGGAGGTGAGCCATGGCGGCGGCCCCTTTACGACGCTCACGCCGCGCCAGCCCGTCACGCCCACCCCCTACGCCATGATCGCCGGCGACGTCTCGGGCGTCATCGCCAACAGCTCGCTGCCAGCCAGCGTCACCCAGTTGGGCCAGAGCATTGAATCGGTGGAAATTACCGACGGCACCATCCAGGCCGGTGATCTCGATGGTCCCAGTTTCAACGAATACTTCTGGGGAGTGGCCGGCAACACGCTCGGGGGAGCGAGCGGAATGCCCTTCCTCGGCACGCGAGACAACGCCCCGCTGGAGTTCCGGGTCCACAATCAACGCGCCCTGCGCCTCGAGCCAAACGCGGCGAACATCCCGAATATCATCGGCGGGTATGCCGGCAACATCGTGAGCAATGGCGTCTATGGCGCCTTTATTGGCGGCGGAGGACATTCTACAGCCCGGCACCGCGTGGGAGGCAACTATGCGTCTGTGTTGGGCGGCTATGGCAACACAGCCGGCGGAGTTGTCTCAACGGCCATGGGCAGCGGCACCACGGCCAGCGGGGATTACGCCACGGCCATGGGCGGCGGCACCACGGCCAGCGGGTATCTCGCCACGGCCATGGGCGAGTGGACCATCGCAAGTGGGGACTATTCGACGGCGATGGGCAGCGAGACCGAAGCCCGGGGGAATTATTCGACCGCCCTGGGCAGCTTCAGCGAAGCCAACGGCAGGTTCTCCCTCGCCGCGGGCCGCCGCGCCCAAGCGAACCACGATGGCGCTTTCGTCTGGGCGGACTCGGAATTCAACTACTTCAGTTCCACGACGACCAATCAGTTTTCCCTGCGCGCTTCCGGGGGCGTGCGCCTGTCCGACTCCACCCCATCCATCTCCTTCGGCGCCACTACGCGGCAGATGCTCGACCTCTACAACCAGGATTACGGCGTGGGCGTGCAGACCAGCACTCTCTATCAGCGCAGCAATTCGCGCTTTTCCTGGTTCCGGGGCGGTGTTCACAGCGATGCCCAGAACGATCCCGGCGCCGGCGGCGTCGTGGCCATGACGCTGACCAGCGGCGGATTGACCGTCAACGGCGCGTTCGTCAGCGCCAGCGACCGCAACGTGAAGGAGGATTTCCAGCCGGTGGATCCTCAAGCCGTGCTGGCCAAAGTCGTTGCCCTGCCGTTGAGCGAGTGGCGCTACAAGGACGACGAGGAGCACAGCCGCCACCTCGGCCCTATGGCTCAGGACTTCCACGCCGCCTTCGGCCTCGGAGCGGACGACAAACACATCGCCACGGTGGATGCTGACGGCGTGGCGCTGGCGGCGATTCAGGGACTCAACGCCAAAGTGGAAACCACCAACCAGAAAGCGGCACGGGAAATGGCCGAACTTCGCCGCGAAAACGCCGCCCTCAAAGCCCGTCTTGAAAAACTCGAACGACTGCTCACGCAACAGCTCAACCCCAACGGCCCATAAGCGCTCCGCAATCCGAATCCTGAATCCCGAATGCCGACACCGCCCCGGTAGGGCGCGCAGTCCTCTGCGCGCCGTCGGCGATGCCAGCGTCTGTGGGGTTGCGCTGCGGGCGCGCGCGCAACGACGCGCCCTGACTCCCGAAACATCCTCCGTGACCGGGCTGCGGGACCGTGTGTCCTCGCCCTGGCCCTCCTGCGCTCGGCGTTCTGCGATTCCGTCTTGGGCCAATACAGCCTCCCCTGGCACACGATGAACGGCGGCGGGTCCCTCGCCCCTTCCGGCCACGGGGGAGCCTTTTGACAGGGAAAAAGCTGTAATGTATTGTATGAGTGCTTGTTATCATGCAGGCTGTCCGTGCCATAAGCGCGACCTGGACCCGCCGCCCTCGGCCCGAGCTGCTGCCTGGTTGGGCTCGGCGACCAGTGCAGCGCAAAGCCGCTCTCCCCGCGACCACGGGGCCCTTCCGCCCTTTCAGCCACCGTGCCAAGCGCCTCACTCTGGCCACCGACCGCGGCGTGGTCACCATCGGACGCCCATGAACCCGCGCCTCCAACTCGCTTTCCGATTTTCCTGTTTATCCACACTATGACGCCCAAAATCCTCACACCGCTCTGGAACCTGGAATGCTTCGCCGGCGAACGTTCCGTGCCGGCAAACTGTGATCCAACCTCGCCTCCACTCGCCGCCCCGTACTCCAAACCGGGTGGTGGCCGCCTCCCCGTACGCCCCCTGGCCGGCGCGCTGGCCCTCCTGCTCCTTGGCCTGGCTGGCACCGCCGCCGCCCAACAACCGGTGACGGTATCTTGTCCCCCCGCCACCAACCTGTGCACGGCCTTGCCCTTGGCCGTCGTGCCGGTGACCGTGACAGTGTGCAACATTTCGGGGGCGCCGGCCGATGTCTTCTGGTCGGTCAACACCCAGCCGGTCGAGACCAACACCGTGCCTTCGCTGCCGCCGCCCGGCTGCACCAACCTCACCTACACAGCCATTCTACCCCCTGGCACTCACACCGTGGATGTGCTGGTCATCAGCGCCGTGGGCATGGTGGCCAACTGCTCCACCACCGTCACGGTCACCCTCGACACCCAGCCGCCCACGCTCGTCTGCCCCACCCTCCTGACCGGCGTGGTCAACAACCTCTGCCTCACGGAGATTCCCCGCGTCGTCGTCCAGGTCAGCGACAATTGCGCCGCGCCGTGGGAAATCACGGTTACGCAAACGCCGCCCTTTGGCACGCAAGTGGGGGTCGGCACCAACTGGATCACCATCACCGCCACCGATCCCCAGGGCAACATCGCCACCTGCCAGGTGCCGTTCGTGGCCCTGGACCCCACCCCGCCCGTGGTCACCTGCCCGCAGGCCCTGTCACTGCCCGCCGGCCCCAACTGCCAGGCGGCGCTGCCCGCCCTCAGCCCCACGGTAGCCGACGATTGCACTCCCACCAACCTCCTCACTGTCGCGCAAAGCCCGCCCCCCGGCACCCTGCTCTCGCCCGGCAACCACCCGGTCACTCTCACTGTCAGCGATACCAGCGGCCACACCGTGACATGCCAGACGACCGTGACCGTGCTCGACACCACGCCCCCCGTGTTGAACTGCCCGACCAATCTCACGCTCACGCCCGGCCCCAATTGCCTGGTCACGTTGCCCGCGTTGAACGTATCGGCTACGGACAACTGCACGCCGGGCAACCAGCTTGTCGTCACACAATCGCTCGCGGTGGGCACGGTGTTGCCCCCCGGCACGCACACCGTCACGGTGACGGTCTGCGACGCGGCCAATAATTGCGCCTCTTGCACCGTGCTGGTCACCGTCCCATCTTCAACTGCGGCTTCGTGGACATGGTCCCAGGCCGCCGGCGGCGCATTGAACGACGCCGGGCGGAGCATCGCCCGCCTGCCCAACGGCGACCTGGCAGTGGTGGGCGATTATGAAGGCACCATGGCCATCGGCCCTACCAATCTCACCAGCCTCGGCAGCCGCGACATCTTCGTGGCCCGCTTCACCGCGGCCGGCTCACTGGTCTGGGCCGTTTCCGCCGGCGGGTCCAACGGCGATTGGGGTTACGGTGTGACCACAGACACCGCCGGGCACATCTACATCTCCGGTTACGCCGCAGGCGGAGCCCTCTTTGGCACGTTGCCCGCGCCTGGCGGCGGCTGGGTGGGCTTCGTGGCCCGGATGGACGGCGCCGGCAACTTCCTCTGGGTCCGGCAGGCCACCGACACCTATGGCATGGCCGCAAGCGTGGCCGCCCTGCCCGGCACCAACGGCGTGTGCGTGGGCGGCTGGTTCGGCAATCCCCTCACCCTGCCCGTGATTGGCCCGGTGCCCCACGTCGCCCTCCACGATGGCCTGGTGCTGGCGCTGGACAGCGCCGGCAACTACCTTTGGGGCTGGGCGGGGGGCACCGGCGGCACGGACGCGGTGCATGATGTGGCCGTGACGCCTAATGGCCAGGTGCTGGCCACCGGCCGCTTCGGCGGCGGCTCCTCCCAGACCTTCAACTTCGGAGGAACGAACCTGACCACCTGGGGCGGCGAGGACGCGTTCGTCGTCCGGCTCTCAGCCAACGGCGCGTTGCTTTGGGCCACCAACGGCGGGGGCGCGAACGACGATTGGGGCATCGCCATCGGCGCCGACGCCCTGGGGCGCGCCTATGTCACGGGCACTATCGGCAACGGCCCGGCCCAATTCGGTCCGGCCACACTCACCACCGCCGTCTCCCTGAGCGTGTTCGTCGCCCAGGTGGACCCCCTCGGGCAATTCCTTTGGGCCACCAACAGCGCCGCCGGCATCTGGGACTGGCCCCGGGACATCGCTGTGACTCCAGGCGGCCAGAGCTTCGTGACCGGCCACAGCGTCAACGGCATCTACGGCACCAACGTCATCACCGGCTTCGGCGACCAGGTTTTCGTGGCCAAACTTGACGCCTTCGGCCAATTCCTCTGGGCCACTGCGGCCGGCGGTCCCGGCAACGACTTTGGCAGCGGCCTGACACTGGACGCTTCGGGCAACTGCGTCTTTGTCACGGGCTTTTTCCAGACCGGCCCCGGCACCTTCCCCCCAACGCCCGCCCTGCCCGGCGTGGGCGGCGCCGACGCTTTTGTGGCCCAGCTTTGCCAGAACTGCGTGACCAACACACCGCCTGCCGCGCAATGCCCGCCGCCCCTCAACCTCGCCTGCGCGGGCCCCGGCGGCGCGCCCGCCACCCTGAACGCCACCGTCAGCGACGCCGACGGCGACCCCCTCACCGTGATCTGGACCATCAACGGCACACCCGTGCAGACCAACACCTTCCCCGCCGGTCCCGCCCCGAACCTCCAGACCGTGGCCTACAGCGGATCGTTCGCCCCCGGCACCAACCTGGTCACGCTGCTCGTCCTCGACGCCGGCGGCGCCGCCGCCACCTGTGCCACCGTGGTCACCGCCCTGCCCGACACCACCCCGCCCACGCTCTTCTGCAAAGGCATCATCAAACTCTATGTGGACCAGAACTGCCAGGCCACTCTCCCGGCCCTCATGCCCGGCTCGATGAGCGACAACTGCACGCCCGCCAGCCAACTCATCGTCACGCAAAACCCGCCCCCCGGCACGCTCCTCGGGCTCGGCCTCCACAACATCACCCTCACGGTCACCGACGCCGCCGGCAACACCGCCGTCTGCGTCCGCAAAGTTTGGGTGCAGGACAACCTCCCGCCCATCATCCAATGCCCGCCGCCGCTGGTCATCACCGCCTGCCAGACCAACGTGCCCGCCCTCATCAGCCAGACCCTCGCGGTGGACAACTGCGACCCCAAACCCCTCATCACCCAACTGCCCCCGCCCGGCACGCCCGTCGGCCCCGGCACGCACCAGATTGTCCTCACCGCCACCGACAGCTCGGGCAACAGCGCCTCCTGCGTCACCACCCTCACCGTGCAGCCGGTCAACAGTTGGCAATGGATGGGCGTGTATGACACCGGCGTGGACAACGCCGGCAACCCCTTGCCCAACGGCGCCGTGGACCCGCACTGGCTGCTCATCCAAAGCCCGGCCACCAACGGTCCCGGCCCGGCCGCTTACGTCGGGCCGCCAGCAGGCATTCCTGCCCCGGGCGGATTGTCCAAATGGATTCGCCCGGCCCCCAACCCGACCACCTTTGCCTGGGGTGCGATCTTCGCGCCGGGCGTTTATCGTTACGTGCACCACTTCTACGCGCCGCCGGCGGTCGCGCATTTCATCGGGGGCAATTACGCGGCTGACAACTACGCGGAGATCTGGCTCAACGGCCAATACACCGGCAACACCCTGCCACCCGCGCCCACGACCGCCAACTTCACCCTCTGGCACGGCTTTGCCATCAACTCTGGCTTCATCCCCGGGGCAACCAACGTCCTGGAATTCCGCGTCTTCAACTTCAACTCCGGCAACCAGATCGCCCCTGGCTCTGGCACGCCCACGGGCCTGCGGGTGGACCTGAACGCGCTCTACTTCGGCTGCCCGCCGGTCTGCTTCCCGCCGTTCATCGCCCAGAACCCCGTGTCCCAGGCGCACCCCTGGGGCGGTTTTGCGGTGCTCAGCGTCACCGCGGGCGGCTCGTGGCCGTTGTATTACCAATGGCTCAAGAACGGCTCGCCCCTCCCGGGCGCCACCAATGCCACCCTCGTTCTCAGCCCGCTCACCTTCGGCCACCAGGGCCACTACGCGGTGATCGTCTCCAACGCCTGCGGCGCCGTCACCAGCCAGTTGGCCTTCGTTCAGGTGAAAGGAAAGAAGACGGCGCTGATCGCCTCCTGGTCGTTCCGGCATCCCCACGATCCCTTCGCCGCCGATCTGGGTGAGCCGCTCGAGTTCATCCCCAGCCGCGAGTTCCAGGATCAACCCGAACTGGCCGCACTGGCCGTGGTCCCGGCCTCCGACGTCTGCCCCCCGCCCGACCTCTGCCCGGGCCTCTTCGGCGGACGCGACGCGCCCGTCCTCCGCTTCAACCCGTGGTTCGACGGCACCCTGCGCATGCCCGGCCTCGACAACACGGCCCCTCCGGGCCAACGCAGCGCCAGCGCGGTCATGGACCTCTGGCTCGATCAGGACCTCCCAGCCCCGCTCCTGCTCTGGAAAGACACCCACTGCAATGGCCTCGAAGGCGCGCTCATCCTCTGGCCCGGCGGCACGATTCAGTTGGCCGGCCAGCGGCTCGAACAGGTCATCCAGACCCGCCGAAGCCATCGCCTGGTGCTGGTCACGCGCGACGACCCGGCCGGCCTGACCCATTTCCAGCTCTACGTGGATGGCCGACCCGTGTTGGAGGCTGCCGCCACAACCGGCACCTGTGCCGGACCGGACTTCTACCGCCAGAGCCTGGAGATCCTTAAGGGCCTTGGCCCGGCAGCTTCCGGCCAGCGGGTCCACCTCGGCGGTCTGCAGCTCTACGACCAGGCCCTTACCGGCGAGGAAATCGCGTTGCTCGGCTCGCCTGAAAACGGCGTCCTCGACCTGGTGGAATCGCCTGCCGACGAACCCACCACCCTGCACTGCGACCTCCAGACCGACGCCGGCGCGCTCGTCCTGCGCCTGCGCTGGACCGGCACGGGCTTTGTCCTTCAGGAGGCCGAGAACCTCGTCCGGCCGGATGCCTGGCGCGACTCGACGCTCCCCGTGCGCTCGGTCGGTGCCACCGGTCCCGTGCACAACGAAGTCACGGTGCCCCTGTCACCCGGCAGCGCACCCAGTTTCTTCCGGCTCAAGACCAGGCACGACACGGTCAAGAACTCCATCTCCAACATCCGCTGACCCGCCCGGTGCGGCCCGGCCCCGTGGAGGTTATCCATGGCGTGACGGAAAACGTGGCGTGACGGAAAAACCGACCGCTCCACGCACACGCGCCCTGCCTCTCTCCCGCGGAGCAAAGGGCCCGCGCAACGGCAGAAGGAAAACGCACGGGCTCGGGTCCAATAAGCCGCGCTTCCGATGGCAGCCAAAGAGCTCGGAAGTGGGGGCCGTTTGAACGACCTGAGCTTCCGTGCTACTGGTCACAAGCATTGGATGAAAAAAGTGATTCGTTTCAGCGTTCTGGCGTGCGCGCTGGCACTGGCAGGGATGGCGCGCGCCCAGATGACACTCGTCAAAATCGCGGGCCCGACCACCCCTGTTCCTGGCGCGCCCGGCACCACCTTCAAAGACATCGGCCAGCCTTACCTGCACAACGGGCAGGTGGTCTTCTACGCCCTCAATTCCTCCAATGCACCCGGCCTTTATCTGGCTCGTGGCACGAACATCATCCGGATCGCCGACACCAACACCCCCTCTCCCGGCGGCGGCGCCTTCACCAACGTCAGCAGCTTTGCCTACGCGGTGGCCGACGACGCGGTGGCGTTCGTGGCCGAGGACCACAGCGGCCCGGCGCTCCTCCTCTGGACCAACGGCCTGACCACCCGCCTGGTCCGGCGCGGCGACCCCATTCCCGGCACCACCACAAACCAGTTCACCTTCTTCGGCCAGCCGGCCTTCGATCACGGCGCGATCTACTTCATCGGCGGGGACTCGACCAATTACCGAGGCGTGCATCGCTTCGCGGGCACGGTGAGCACGGGTCTGGTCAGCTCGCTCCACACCTATCCCTCGACCACGCTGCCCCATGGCTTCAGCAGCCAGCTCGTTGCGGAGCATGGCGTCCTGGCCTTCTGGTCGTTCACGCCGGCCAACCAGCCCAACGCCATCTTCTCCTGGAGCGAGGGCGTGACCAGTTTCCTCGTTTCCTCGAATGACCTCATCCCCGGCGCCGGCGTGAACTTCCACACCTTCCAGAGCCCGCCGGATTTGCGCGATGGTGTGGTGGCCTTCAAAGGCGGCTCTGCGGCCAACTTCCAGGAAGGCATCTTCCTGCGCGCGGTCGGCGGCGGGCCGATCACCCCGGTCGTGCGGCGCCATGACCCCAACCCCGGGCTGACCGGAACCCTCACTTCCTTTGGAGAGATGGCCGTCGAAAACGGCCGCGTCTGGTTCGACGCCGCCGGCGCCGGCGGCCACAGCCTGTTCCTC
>Ga0073934_10006131_pt1 | contig 17855 bp, 16 predicted proteins | sample LarsenN4metaG_FD_76834 | JGI IMG/M metagenome (GOLD analysis project Ga0073934, IMG submission 76834) | Hot spring sediment bacterial and archeal communities from British Columbia, Canada, to study Microbial Dark Matter (Phase II) - Larsen... ... | reverse complement strand
GGTCCCGGGCACCACGGGCGAGGCGCTCATTCAGCTCGATGCCGCGCTCGACCGCGTGACCTGGGAGATCGCCCGGCATCTGCAGGAGCGCAAGGTGCTCGTGGTGTGGTTGCTCGATCAGTCGGGCAGCCTCGACAAGCAGCGCACTGCGGTCGCCAAGCGGTTGAAGCGGATCTACGGCGAGCTGCAGGCGCTCGAGCAGGCGGAGCAGTTCGCCAAGCAGGACCGGCCGCTGCTCACGGGCGTGGTCGGCTTCGGCCTGCAGACCAGCTTCCTCACCCGCGAGCCGACGGACAAATTCGACGACATCCTCGATGCCTTTGCCAGGCTGGAGAACGATCCCTCCGGCACCGAAAACGTCTTCACGGCGGTCAACCAGGTGATGGATCGCTGGCACAAGTACCGCGTCGACCAGGGCCGCCGCATCCTGCTCGTCACGGTCACCGACGAAGCGGGCGACGACCACGGCACGCCGCTCGACCTGGCGATCACCAAATGCCGCCGATGGGGCGCGCTGGCGTACGTGATCGGCCCGGCGGCGCCCTTTGGCAAGCGCCGCGGTTATGTGCCGTACCGCGCGCCGGAAGACGGGCAGACCTACCGCATACCGGTCGATCTCGGTCCGGAGAGCGTGGTGGTGGAGAACGTGGACCTGCCCTTCTGGTGCGACGGCCCGCAGTACGACAACCTGTCATCGGGCTTTGGACCGTATGCGCTGTCACGGTTGGTGAAGGAAACGGGGGGCGTCTACTTCCTCACCAACATGACCACGATGGCCGGTCTGGCGACTGTGGGCACCTACGATCCGCAGTTGATGAAGGCCTACGAACCGGACTACCGCTACAGTTCGCCGCAGGGATTTCTCGACGACATGGCGAAGCACCCGATCCGGGCCGCCGTTTTCGCTGCAGCGCGTTACAGCCAGGACACCGATCTGCGCGGATCGGGCACGCCGCGGCTCGACTTCCGCATCGCGCCGAACAACTTCCGTCAAACGTTCTCCGACGCACAGAAGTCCGCCGCGGTGAGTCAGTTGGCGGTCGATTCCATCTTCGCACAAATTCCGCCGGGGATAGAAAAGGCCTATTCGACGGAGACGTCGTTACGATGGCGGCTGGCATTCAGCCTGAACTACGGCCGGCTGCTTGCCCAGAAAGTGCGGGCGCTGGAATACAACACCGCGCTCGCCGAACTGAAGACGAAATATACCGAGGCCGACGTCAAGGACCGGGTGAACCACGTCATCCTGCGGCCCGACCGCGAGGTGAACTACGCCATCGCCCTCAAAAAGCCCGCGAAGACCGCAGAAGAGCATCTGCAGCGCGTAATCTCCGAGGCGCCCGGCACGCCGTGGGCCATCCTGGCCGCTCGCGAGCTGAAGGATGGTTTCGGTATCCGCGTGATCGAGCGTTACGTCCCGCCTCCCCCGCCACAACCCAAGGGCAAACCGCAGCCACCTCCCAAGCGTCCCAAGTTTGCCCCCGAGCCGGCCAAGGCCTCGAACAGCGGCCCGCCTGCGCCGAAACCCAAACCGGTGCTGCCGAAGTTGTGAACGCAGGTGACGGGCTTCGTTTCACCGCTCACCACTCACTCTTCTCACTCTTCCCTCACATAATCGAGAAGTAATTCGCGACCGCAAAATCGAACGCCTCCGCAGTCATCTTACGCGGCAACTCGCGGAAGGCGCAGTAGTTCTTCACCTGCAACAACAGGTCGCGCGGCTGACACGAGCGGAACGGCCGGTTGGTCGCCAGGTAATGCACGGAAATCAGGTGCTGCACCGCGTCTTCGTCGTACTGGAAGCCCATTTTCGGCGCGATCCGCCGAATGATCTCCTTGAACTCGTCCTCCGTCGGATCGGCCACCTTGATCTTGTAGGGGATCCGCCGCAGGAACGCCCCGTCCACCAGGTCCTTCGGCTCCAGGTTCGTCGAGAAGATGATCAACTGGTCGAACGGCACCTGCACCTTTTTGCCGCTGGGCAGGTTGAGGAAGTCGTAGCGTTTCTCGAGCGGTACGATCCAGCGGTTGAGCAGCTCCGTCACCGGCATCCGCTGCCGGCCGAAGTCGTCGATGACCAGCGTGCCGCAGTTGCTCTTCAGTTGCAGCGGCGCCTCGCAGATGCGGGTGGCATGGTTGAGCGTGACTTCCAGCTCGGCCATGGTGAGTTCGCCGCCGGCAATCACCGTGGGCCTCACGATCTGCACCCACCGCGGGTCAAGCCCCGACAGATCGAACAGCCCCTCGGCCTGCGGCATGGAAACCTCATCGTGCACGCCGGGATCGAACAGCCGAATGATTTCGCCGTCGACGCACAGGGCACGGGGGATCCAGATCGTCGTGCCGAAGCACTTGGTGATCCGCTCGGCAATGCTGGTCTTGCCGTTGCCCGGCTCACCGTACAGGAACATGCCGCGGCCGGAGTTGATCGCGGGGCCGAGGCGCTCGAGCATTTCGTCGTTGATGAGCAGATCGGAGAACGCCTCGCGCAGGTCTTCCTCGGTGACCGTCTGGCCGGCGATTGTCTGCTCCTGCATGGCGGTCAGATAATCTTTCACCAGCACCGGCGCGGCGCCAAAATACGTGCATTCCTCCATGTACCGCCGGGCCCGCTCGCGGCCCATGTCAGTGATGCCGTAGACGTAGTCTCCCATCTCGGCCGAGCTCACCAACGTGAGCAACTGGTCGCGCTTGAGTCCCTTGAGGAGCGGATCGATGATGGCGAACGGCAGGCGGATCTGCGTAGCGATGCCGCGGCCGGAACTGCCTCCCTTCGCGAGCAGGAATTTGAGAATCAGTCGCTCGATTTCCTCAGGAAGGAGGCCGGTCTCGTTAATGTCCTGGGGGCAGCGCGGTTGAAAGTGAGGGACTTCCTCGTTCGCGTCGCCGAGGAGTGCTTCGACACGTTCGAACAACTCCGTGAGATGGGAGTGGGAACCGTGGGCGCTCCCCGGTGCCACAGGCGAACCCGGCTTGCCGTGGTCGGTGGCCTCCGCGGGCGCCGCGAGGTCCGAAAAATCGAGCGGCAGGTTGGCCAGAGACGCCAGCGTTTGGGCGACACGCTCCGCGGTTGTGCGCTCGGTGGAAGATCCCGCGGTCGCTGCCGCCTCGATGGCAGGATTGGCGGAATGCGTGTCAGGGGGAGGCTGACCGGGCATGGCAACCTGGATGTCGGAGGAATGGGGGCGCGTCGCCGGCGCAGTTCGCCGACAACGACGGCCAGCGCAAACTTAGGTCACACCAAGCCGGTAGTCAAAAACCCGCAGTCCGTCGTCCCCGGCAGTTGCCGCGCGATCCCTGCAATCGTTACGTTCACACACCGGACGGGAAGCTGACAATGCGCTTTCATCAACGCGTGGTCGTCGTAACGGGAGGCGCCAAGGGAATCGGCGCAGGGTGTGCGGACGTCTTTTGCGCCGAGGGCGGCCGGGTTGCCGTGCTCGATCGCGATGTCGCCGCCGGGAACGACACGGTGGCACGACTGAACGCCGCCGGACCCGGTCAGGCGCTGTTCCTGGCCTGCGACGTCGGCCAACCGTCGCAACTCGCGGCGGCGATTGACGACGTGGTGCGAACCTGGGGTCGCATGGACTGTCTCATTAACAACGCCGGCGTGCATCCCCCGGCCACCACGCTCGACGACACCAGCGTCGAGATGGTCGAAGACCTGATGCGCGTGAACTTTCTCAGCTCCTTCGCCGCCGCCAAGTTCGCGCTGCCCCATCTGCGGATAACGCGCGGCACAATCGTCAACATTTCGTCCATGACTGCGGTGCTGGGCCAGGATCGTTCGTGCGCTTACGCATCCACCAAGGCCGCGCAAGTGGGATTGACCAAGGCGCTCGCGGTGGAGCTCGGTCGCGACGGCATCCGCGTGAACGCCATTCTGCCGAGCAACATCGATACGCCGCTGATGCACGAGTGGGCGGCCACGCTCGACGATCCACAATCGGCGCTGGAGCGCGTCGCCGCGCTGCAGGTGTTCGGCCGCATGGGCACGCCGCAGGAAATCGGTCGCATTGCGCTGTTTCTGGCGACCGACGATTCCAGCTTCATCACTGGCCAGGCGATCGAAGCCGAAGGGGGCGCGAGTCTGGACTATTGACGAGTGTCGATACGATGCATCGTCACCGCTTCGCCTTGAACTTTCGCTAATCTCCCCCTATGTTGCTGCCTTCCGGTCGAGAGCCAAGAGTCGAGAGCCAGAGAAAATGGCCAACTCGGCAATCGCGTTCTGACTCTTGGCGCTCGACTCTCGTCCTCTCTCGCAAAGGTTCCTCGTCGAATGGCCGATCTCATTGCCCCGCATGGGGGTTTGTCCGAACCCGTCAACCGCACGGTCGCCGATGCCGATATCGCGGCCTTGACTGCCGAGGCGGCAACGCTGCCGCAAGTGCCCGTCTCCGCCGCCGATCTGTCGTCGGTCTATCGCTTCGGCGACGGCACGCTCAGCCCGCTCACCGGCCCGATGGACAGCGAAGTCTATCACCGCGTGCTCGACGAAGCGGTCATCATTCACCATGGCAACAAGTACGCCTGGACGATCCCCATCGCGTTCCCCGTAACGGCCGCACAAGCCAAAGAACTTAAGGAAGGCCAGAAAGTTGCACTTGTCGGCCCCGACGGCAAAGCCGCGGCCACGCTGGTGATCAACGACGTCTATCCGTGGCCCAAGCTGAAGTACCTGCAGAAGGTGTATCTCACCGACCGAGTCGATCACCCCGGTGCCGACATGGTCCTGAAGGGCGATGCCGACAAGTCGCACCTCATTGGCGGCGAGATCACCGCGTTGCCGCAGCCGAAGAATCCCAAGTTCGGCAAATACGTACTCACGCCGCGCGAAGTTCGCAAATTGCTCGCCAGCAAAGGCTGGGAAGCCGTGGTGGCGTTCCAGACCCGCAACCCGCTGCACCGCGCGCACGAATACGCACTGGTGTACGGCCTGGAGACCCTGATTCGCGAAGGCAAGAACGCCGGCGCGGTGCTCAACCCGCTCATCGGCGAGACGAAGGGGGACGACGTCAACGCCGAAATCCGCATGGAAACTTACGAAGCGCTGATTCAACAGCGTCAGCTCGGCGACGGCGACAGCGACCAGTCGCTGTGGGGACCGCGCAAGGAGCAGGTACCCGACCGCGTGCTGCTGCTGGGCCTGGACATCAAGATGTTTTACGGCGGACCCAAGGAAGCGGTGATGCACGCCATCTACCGTCAGAACATGGGCTACACGCACATCATCATTGGCCGCAAGCACGCCGACGCCCCGTTTGCCAACGGCGAAGCCATCTGGGGCGACTTCGACGCCCATCAGATCTTCGACAAACTGAACGGCGACCTGCAGATCACGCCGCTGAAGGTCGGGTTCGCGGCGTATTATGAATCTGTGGGCCGCGTCGACCTCACGGAACGGCATCCAGGCGAGAAGCCAGTGTCGATCTCCGGTAAGGACATCCGCGCCACGCTGCTCAAGGGCGAGCAGGTCGACGGCCGCATCATGCGCCCCAGCACCTCGCAAATCCTCGGCGCCGCGATGAAGGGGAAGACGTGACAGTATTCGGGACGCTTCCGAGCGTCCCGGACACTTTTTCTCGAACTGATGTCGATGTCGAAAAAGCGTCCGGAACACGAAGACGTGTCCCGGACGCGAGACACTATGCAAAGCCAAGCCGCCACCGTCGCCGAGTACCTCGCAGAATTGCCCGTCGAGCGCCGCGCGGCCGTCGAAGCGGTACGCAAAGTCATTTTGCAAAACCTCGACAAAGACTACGAAGAGGGCATGCAGTACGGCATGATCGGCTACTACGTGCCGCACCGCATCTATCCGCCCGGCTACCACTGCGATCCGAAGCAGCCGCTGCCGTTCACGTGCCTGGCGTCGCAGAAGAACTATCTCTCGCTGTACCTGGGCTGCGTCTACGGCGACACGCCGCTGGCGAAGTGGTTTCACGAAGCCTGGAAGAAATCCGGCAAGAAGCTCGACATGGGCAAGAGCTGCATCCGCTTCAAAAAGGCGGACGATCTTGCATTGGACGTCATCGGCGAAGCCATCCGCCGCATGCCGGTGAAGAAACTCATTGAGTACTACGAAACCTGCCTGAAGGACGCGCGCCAGCGCCCGGCGAAAAAGTCGGCGCCAAAGAAGGCCGCGAAGAAGCCGGCAAAAAAGGTTCGCAAGCGTTAGCGACGCTTCGCAGCAGCGTTCTTCTCGCCCTACCCCTTTCGCATTCTTCTCGTCACAATGCGCGTGTCATCGGGATGTGTCTTCACCCGGAGATGCGCCATGCGTTCTGCACTGCGTTTCATTGGCTCGTGCCTGGTTGTCGCGTGCGCCGTCGCCGCCTTGGCCCAGCCCTACGGTCCTCCTGACCGCGATAGCCCTGGTGATGAAATGATCCAGGCGCATCTGTCGCAGCTCGCAAAGAAGCTGGATGCGAAGTTCGCCGACGATTTGAAGTCGCGCGACGAATGGGAACACAACCGCCCGCGCTACAAGGAAGAGTATTTCTACATGCTCGGATTGTGGCCGCTGCCGGAGAAGACGCCGCTGGAGGCGACTGTTACCGGGCAGATCGTCGGCGACGGCTTCGTCGTCGAGAAGCTGTACTACCAGAGCAAGCCGCATTTGTACGTCACCGCGAACCTGTATCGGCCGGCGCAGGTCAAGCCCGGTGATAAACTTCCCGCGGTTTTGTACGTCTGCGGGCACTCCGGTATGGGACGCAATGGCAACAAGACCGCATTTCAATCGCACGGCATCTGGCTCGCGAAGCACGGCTATGTGTGCCTGATGGTGGACACGCTGCAACTCGGCGAGATCGCGGCCATTCATCACGGCACGTATCGCGAGAACCGCTGGTGGTGGCATTCGCGCGGCTACACCCCCGCCGGCGTCGAATGCTGGAACGGCGTCCGCGGCATCGATTACCTCGTTTCGCGGCCGGAGGTCGATCCACAGCGGATCGCGGTCACCGGCATCTCTGGCGGCGGCGCGGCCACGTTCTGGATCGCCGCTGCCGATGAGCGCGTGGCGGTCGCCGTCCCGGTGAGCGGCATGGCCGACCTCGAAAGCTACGTTTCCAACCGCGTCATCAACGGCCACTGTGACTGCATGTTCCTGTACAACACATTCGAATGGCCGTGGACCCGCATCGCCGGCCTCGTCGCCCCGCGGCCCATGCTGTTCACCAACAGCGACAACGACCGCATTTTCCCAATGGACGCGAACGAGCGCATCAGCAACCGATTGGAACGCCTCTACAGCCAGTTCGGCGCCGGCGACCGGTTCGACACGCTGGTGAGCGTCGGCGGTCACGCCTACCGCTCCGACCTGCGGCAGGGCATTTTTCGCTTTCTGAACACGTACCTGAAGAACGATCCGTCACCTGTCACTGACTTCGCGGTGGACCTCGCGGATCAGGATCCAAAGAACCCGAAGTACGCGATTCCCCCCGAGCAACTCCGCGCCTTCGCCACCGATGCCGACCTGCCGCAGGACCAGCTCAACACAACAATCGACCAGCACTTCGTGCCGCTGGGTGAGCCGAAACTGCCGACGAACGCCGCGGAGTTCGCAACGTTCAAAGAATTGCTGAAGCGTGAGTTGAAGCGCGTGAGTTTTCGACCGTTGCCGGAGCGCGTGCCGGCTGCTAAAGAGATTGAGCCGCTGCAACAGGGCCGATGTTCTTTGGAGACCGACTCGGGCGTTCGAGTGGCTGTGCGAGTCCTGCCGGATCGTGAAAAGCGTTTGCAACGACGAATTGCCATCGTTTGCAAGACCGATGATGCAGAAGACGAAGTTCCGGGAGCATTGGGCAATGAGCTTCGAAAATTGGATGCAGCAGTTTTTGTCATAAGTCCGCGCGGAATTGGGACGAATCGCTGGACACAAAAGAATCCCCCGAACTATGTCGCACGCTCACACGCTCTGCTTGGCCACACGATTGACCTGGACCGCATCCGCGATGTCCTCTCAGTCGTGAGTTGGGCGAAGGAACGCTATAGCGGTGCGGACGCCGATACTCATAGCTTCTGGGTTGCTGGCGATGGGTCAGATGCCATCCTCGCCGCGTATGCCGCGTTGTGGAGCGACGACATCGCGGGCGTGATTGCGGTCAATCCGCCGGCGAGCCATCACGCGCCGGAAGCGCCGCAGTTCCTCAACGTGCTGCGCGTGGCCGACGTGCCGGTGATTCTTGGCGCCCTCGCACCGAAGCCACTCACGCTCATCGACACCAGCGGCGACGTGCGGCCCACGGTGGAGAAGATCTACAAGGCCGCGGGAGTGGAATTGAAATAGATTGTTATTGTTTAGCCGCGACCCGAAGGGGAGCGCTCTGTGTGATCGCGGAAGAGCGCTCCCCTTCCGGTCGCGGCTAAACGGGAATCCATGTACGTATGATCCGCGGCATGATCTTCGACCTCGACGGCACGCTGGTCGATTCGCGGCTTGACTACCCCGCGATCAAGCGCGACCTCGGCCTGCCGGCGAACATCGCGATACTGGAAGCACTCGCGGAAATCCCCGCAGGACCGGAGAAGGACGTCATGCTCGCCAAGCTGCGCGTGCACGAACGCCGTGGGGCGGAGTGTGCGACGCTGTTCCCCGGTGTCGTGGAGATGCTGGCGTTCCTCGACGAACGCGCGGTGCCCACCGCCGTCCTGACGCGGAACTCGCGCGAATCGACCGGCATCGTCCTGGAGCGGTTGCGACTCAGGTTCTCGAAGGTCCTGTCGCGCGAAGACGCACCGCCGAAGCCCGATCCCGCGGGGCTGCTGCACATCGCCGAGGTGTGGAACCTGCCGCCGGCGTCGGTCGCATTCTGTGGCGATTTCCTGTTTGACCTGCACGCCGGCCAAGCCGCCGGCATGACGACGGTCCTCTACGCCCCCGGCGAGCTTCCGCCGTACGCCGGTGAGGCCGATCACGTGCTGCGCTGCTTCACCGAGTTCCCCGCATGGTGGGAGCGGTATGGGTCGAATCGCGAAACCGCAAACGTCGATCGCTTGCGGTTTCGCGATTCGTCGGGATGTCTCTGATGATCCGCGATCACGACTTCACCGATTACCGCCACCGCCGCGTGACGGTGATGGGACTCGGATCGTTCGGCGGCGGCGTGGGGGCCGTGCGGTTCCTTGCCGAGCGCGGGGCGATCGTCACCGTTACCGACCAGCGGCCGCGCGAGCAATTGGCCGAATCGCTCCAGGAATTGGGCGATGTTCCCGTTGCAAAATGGACGCTCGGCGGCCACGACGAATCCGACTTCGCAGCCGCCGACCTCGTGGTGGTCAACCCGGCGGTCACGCGCGACCATCCGCTGCTGAAAAGATGTCGCCACGCCGGCGTGGCCCTCACCAGCGAGATGAACCTCTTTTGGCAGCACAACCCGGCGAAAGTGGTGGCGGTCACGGGAAGCAACGGAAAATCGACGACCACCGCCCTGCTTTTCAACATTCTGCGATTCACCGGCAGGCAATGCTGGCTCGGCGGCAACCTCGGCCGCAGCCTGTTGCCTCTGGTGGACGAGATCCGCGCCGACGATTGGGTGGTGCTCGAGCTCAGCAGCTTCCAGCTCACCGATCTGGATCGCCTGCAGGTCAGCCCACACGTGGCGGTCATCACGAACTTCGCGCCGAACCATCTCGACTGGCATGGCACGCTCGAGCACTATCGGTGGGCAAAACAGACGATGCTGCGGTGGCAGACGCCGGACGATTCCTACGTCGTCAATGCAGATGACGCGGAGGTCGCGACGTGGACGGGACGGGGGCGGCGATTGGAATTCGGCGAGCGTCGAGGCGTCAACCCGACGTTCCTTGCCGACGTACGACAATGGCTGCGCCTGCCCGGGCGACACAACGTGATGAACGCACTCGCGGCAGCGACGGCGGCAATGGCAGTTGGTGCCGGTCGCGAGACGATTCAGCGCGGACTGGAGACCTACGAGCCGTTGCCGCACCGCTTGCAGTTCGTGGGTGAGGCGGCGGGGCGGCGGTTCTATAACGACTCGCTGGCGACCACGCCGGAATCGACGATGGTTGCCCTCGAGGCCTTCGAACAGCCGATCGTATTGCTCGCCGGGGGGTACGACAAGCACGTCGACCTCGGCGAGATGGCCCGCGCGATCGCCGAACACACGAAGGCCGTCGCACTGATGGGCCAGACGGGGCTGCGCCTACACGAGTTGATCACGGCTGAGCCGCATCGCAGCACCCTCGCGTCGGATCCGCTGCCCGACTTTCGGACCGCGTTCGACTGGGCCGTCGCCCAGTCCGCGCCGGGCGACATTGTGCTGTTGTCCCCCGGCTGTGCGAGCTACGATTGGTTCCGCAATTTCGCCGATCGCGGCGAGCAGTTCACGCGCCTGGCACGCGACTGGATGAGTCTCTACCCTACCGGCAGCACCGCATCATCGTGAACTGCCCCTGGTCTTTCTCTGCGCAGTATCCCGCCACAAACTGCGTGTCGGTGGCCCAGGCATTGTACGAAAACGTGCCGAACACCGGCCCCAGACGATGGCTGCCGCTGAGCAGCACGCGGCCGTTGTCGACACCGGTGACAGTCAGCACGGCGGTGTAGCTGAACGGGACCAGCTTGAAGAAGCGGCCGCGGAAATGAACCTGGTAGTGGTTCGCATCGATCCGGCAGAACGAGGCATTCATGGGACCATGATGCCCGTTGCAGTAGCTCGACCACGAGCCGGTCCAACTTCCGGAGAGGTCGGGCGCCGGTGCAGGTTCAGGGGCTGCTGCCGGTGGCGCTGTCGGCGCCGTTTCCTGCGCGGTAGCGCGATCGATCAATGTTCCACAAGCCACGGTGGCCAGAATCAGCATGCACAGAATCAGTCTCACGGCAGCACCCTCAACAGTTGGTGACGAATGACGTCGCGATAGGGATCGTCTGACGACCCACTGCTACACAGGATGCCGATCCGGTGGGACTGCGTGCAAGACTTTTGTCGTGGAACGACATCACCGGCGAGACGACTGTCCGCCTTTCGCCAGCGTGTCTCGCGGCGAGGGCAACGTTGACGGCGCCTGATGCCGCTCGGTCTCGATCCGGTCGCGATACGCTTGTGGATGGTCCGTCTTGTAGAACACGCGGACCTGTCCGGACGTCAGATCGTACGCGCTGGTCCACATGGTGAAGCCGGGGACCGACATGCTGCGGACGGTCCGCACGGCGTCCGACAGGCCGATGCTGCCGGCGAGGCTTTGTGCCAGGTCCGACCCGGTCCGATAGCGATCGCAGGCCGCATCGCGTTCCGCTTCCGACTTGTTGCAAAGAATGTGATTCGTGGAGACCAGCCAGGGCTGCTTCGATTTCGTGACGCAAACCTCGCCGTCCACAAACTCGATGACGCGAAAGTCGCCCGACGCATCCGCCACCATCAGGTGCACCTGGGTGTCCACAAAATGCACGTTGAACTGATGCACCAAGGCAACGGCTTCGTCGGCGGTCTTCGCTTGGTCGAGCATCAGCCGCATCAGGGTCGAGTGCAGAATTGCCGGCTTCTTCGGATCGCGCGGCGGCTGGGCCTCCACCGACATATCGGCCACGGCGACGCCATACCGGTTCATGCCGTCCATGAGGTAGTACGGTGCAAACAGCAGCGGGACGCGTTGAATCAGGCTGGTGCGGTCGAGGTCGGCGCGGTTCAAGTGCATGTATTCGAGGTCGAGCATGCTGATCGAGGCCACGCCGTTTGCATCGTGCACGCGCAGCACCAGACAGGCATCGTGATACCAGTCGAAATTGCGACCGAAGAATGCGTCGCCGTTTGCCGAGCGCAGGGCCACCGTCGAGCAGTGATGGCTGCCGGACTCGACGGTCTTGACTGTCTTCGGCACGTACCAGTGCTTGGTCCGCGTTGCCAGTCCCGCGATGACATCCGGGAATAGCGTTTCAATGAGGCTGTCTTCCACGTGCTCGACATCCATGCCGCGCTGCCGAATCTCCTCAATGTGGTAATCGCCGTAGTAGTCCATCACAAAGACGTTGGTTCCCGGCACGCGGCGCAGCGAGTTCAGGCTCCGCACGTAATCCTGGACGCTGTAGGCCAGCACGGCGAACAGCACGCCCGCCACGAGGGCGGTCCATTGCAGGCGACGCAGCCAGCGACGCGGCCTTCGAGCCGGGGGTTCGTTCGGCGGGGCGGGGTCGGCAGACATGTCAGACGTATCCTTGCTGAATCGTAGTCCCCGGTCCGCCCCCTTACAGAGATGCTGACAGAAGTTCTTATGCTGCAATCACTTTCGAGCGATTCATCGTCGCATCCCCAGTGACAAATTCAGCTCGCACAGGCGCTCGATGCGAATGGCGTTCCCATAAAATCGGTCATTGCGACGGTATCGGTACAGCCGCAAAGCGCGGCCGCCACGCAATGGAGCAGTTGCACATGGTCGGCAGGACAATTCCACTTTCCGTCGTCCCGCTGGAGTCTGGAAGTAGTACGCGAACACCCACGGATGGTTCTGGAACGACCACCGGACGCGGCCGGGTTCGACCGGGAACCAGTGATTTGGCACCCCTCGCGAGACCTCGCCCACCGTCCGCCCTCCCTCGCCTCGCCCATGCTCACCTGCCCGGCGGCACACAGCAAGCTACGAAGAACCGCCACATGCCGCCGGGTCAGGTGCCGCGTCTTGTTCGGCGTCCGCGCCAACCCCGTGGTCGCGGCCTACCGCCAGATACCCAACGCCGGTCCCAGCACCTTAAGCACCAAGTCGATGCTGACATGGGCTACGATGGCTGACTCAAGCCCACGGCGCCAGTACAGCCACCCGCACACCAAGCCGATGATCGCGTTGCCGGTCATGAAAGAGCTGACCACACCGATCGTCAATTCGGCGCCGGGGCCGGCGTTGCCAAGGTGGACGGCGGCGAACAAGAGTGCCGCGAACACCACGCCGGCCCAGACGGCCCCAAGGCCGGCGGGCACAATGGCGGGATTTGGCGCCGCTGCACACTCCGCAGTTCCCGCAGCACCGGCACTGGAACACTCGCCACCCGGCGCCCCCCCAAGAGTGGCTGGTTTTGACCCATCAGAGCCGGGGGGCGGAATGGCGGGGTTTGCCCCCCCATCCGCACGCACAGTACTTGCGGACTGTCTCCCGATCGACCCCCAGCTCGCGGGCAATCCGCCGCTGGGACCATCGCAACGAGTGCAGCAGTTGAATCGACTGAATCTTGGCCATCTTGAGCTGATTCGCCATCACCGGACTCCGTCAACCAGAAAAGGGTTGACGAAAACCGACAGCGAATTCCTCGCCTCTCAAAATGGCTGCTTTTCATTTCGCCCCTGTGGCTGGTTTCGAGTGCCCGCTGACACCTCACTCATTTTTCGAGGGGATTCTGTGGTTCGGCTCGGAGCCAGACCCCTTTTTCTTTCAACGGGCTGCTGGGCCATGGACCACGCCGGCCAGTCAATGAGCGCTGAGTGTCGCGAGCGGAATTCAGACGACCGCCCGCGGGCCGTGGTAGACGTCGTGCGGCGCTGGGTGTGGCTAGAAGCGAAGTAGACGGTGGAATGATGGCATGCGGGTCGGCTTAAGCCCTCGGCGGCACGCATCACTCTGCGCGAACGGCGACATCCTGGCGCCAGTAGTCTGGCAGGCCCGGCAGCGTGTCCTGCAGGATCTCGCGAATCGCCGTGCGGTCCTCCGCGGAGAGGTGCGCGAAGGCCGGGCTGCGATCCGCGCCGGTCAGCACCTCCCACAGTCGGCGGCACAGATGGTCTTTTGCCTCGGCCGGCAGTGCCTGCACGCTGGGAGAGTAGATCAGGTAGCTGCAGGGGTACTTGAAGAGGCGGCGCTCGAGGTCGAGGTCGCGCAGCGAGCGGCCGTGCCGGTCGCGCGGGCCGCGTTCGGCAAACTCCGCGGCGAAGGTCGATGTGCCCTGCAGTCGCGCGGTGAGCGGGGCTTCGCTGCTCATCAGCAGGTATTCGACGAGCGGCTCGCACGCGCTTTTCAAGCGGATTTTCGTGCTGTCCCACACGTGATCGGGGGGCTCGTGCAACTCGCGATTGAGGGTCTCCTGATAGTGCATGGCCTGGCGCGTGAGAAAATTGGCCCGCGTGATCAGGTTGTGCGCTTCCGCCTGGTGCTCCAGCACCATCAGGGCCACGAGGTCGCTGTGCGGCGAGAGATACTGAGTGATGTCGAAGCGGTCGCGCAGATCGGTGACGTTCTGGCCGGCGGAGTTGTCGATCTGCGACGGCTCGTAACGACCGCGTACCACCAGGTTGCCGAGGTGCGTCTGGTCGCCGTGCGTTCCCGTGACGTACCAGCCGCCCCAGCGCTGCTTGAGCGGGCTGGTGTGGTTGATGCGGTAAGTTCCCGACGACAGGATCGGCAGCCCCGAGGCATCCGCGAAAACGGAGCGCACCAGATGACCGGGCACATCCTTGGTCTGCGACGAGCCGTGGCAGATCAGGCAGTTGTCGGTTTGCCGGACGAACCGCGGCGGATCCGCCGCTTCCGCGTCGAGCGTGTAAAAGACTGTTCCCAGTTCAGGATCGACGGCCGAGATTTCGAGCACGTCCCCGTTCTGGCAGCAGCCCACGTAGACGTCGTCGCTGAAGTACAGCGCCCGCGGCGCGCGCGGGGAAATCCGGTGCCGCTGCAGGCTGGTCTTCGAAAAGACCAGCGTCTGCGACGACACCGGCACGCCCAATGCCTTGAGCAGCGAGCGCAAGTAGCCGCACGGCGCCGCGTGCTCGAGTCGCACGTCGCCGCGTTCCAGTTGGCCGATGAGCTCCGACACGCGATTGTGCGGCACGCGCTGGCTGTAGCGGATCGGCTCCTGCTCGAACTCCTGGGCGGCCAGCGGAAGCGTGCACAAGCAGGCTGTGGCGGTGATGAAGAGTCTGATCGCGCGATGGAGGTTCATGATCACATCATCCGCTAAGGCCCAGGGGTTGCAACCCCTGGGCTTCTCCTGTCTGCCCTCACGCGGTGGCGACGAATGCCGTTTCCTGCGCGGCGTAGTGCCGCGTAATGAGGTCGTTCTGCAGCCACAGCAGCTTGTTGAAGGCACGGACCATCTGCATTTTGGTCTGGCACGGGAGGTTCAAACTGTAGATGGTGGCGATCAGCGCGTCGGCAACGAAGCCCATGAGCGCGTTCATCTGCACGAGCGGCACGTTGAGTTCTGGCGAGCCGGCCTTGGGCGTGTGGATCTTACCCACGAAGTCGAGATACTCGACGAACTTCTCGTCGTAGGGTCGCGTGACCAGCGCGGCCAGATACCGCGCGAGATGGTTCTTGCGGAACTGGATCATTTCGTGGTTCTGGTCGAGCGATTCGAGGTCAGTGGGCACAGGGCCGTCGTAGCCCGATTGCCGCGGCATGAAGTGTCGCTTGGTGGCGTCGTAGGAGAACAGCTTGTCGTAGACGGCATCGACCAGCGCGGGAACGAGCGGGGCGAGATGTTGGGCCGACGCGTGGATGGCGGCGACGTCCTCAGCACCGAACCCCATGAACCTGGCGAGATAGTCGAAGCGATAGCCCAAGTCGGATTCCAGGCGGACTTCGTCGATGCGTTGCATGAGCGTCTCCGATGGTGGAAAAAGTGAGGTTGCTTTTCTGGGGGCAAATTTGGATAATTAACTCCAATTTGTGCTTTCAGGATATCGGCTGATAATTGGATGTCAACATCCAGTTTCACCGCCGAGGTCAATTTTTTATGTTTTCTCAAACCGTGGAATACGCCCTGCGCGCGGTCGTGCATCTGGCCAGCGAGGCTCCGTCCGGCCGTACCACCGACGAGATCGCCCAAGCCACCAGCGTGCCCCGGGCCTATCTTTCCAAGGTGCTGCAAAGCCTTGTGCGCTGTGGCGTTGTGAAGTCGCAGCGAGGCGTCGGCGGCGGAATGACGCTTGCCATCCCCGCTGAGGAATTGACGATTCTGACCGTGGTGAACGCCGTTGAACCGATCGAGCGAATTCGCACCTGCCCCTTGGGTCTCGCCGCCCATGGAGTGCATCTGTGCCCACTCCATCGGCGGCTCGATGCCGCGCTGGCTCAAGTCGAGGCGGCGTTCAGCAGCACCACCCTGGCCGAAGTGTTGGCGGAACCGACGAAAAGCGTACCCCTCTGCCCGTTCCCACACGCCCACCCCGGTAAGAAATCCGCCTCGCGTCGAACGACTTGAGAGACGAGAACCGAAGCCCGGCATTTCTTGAAATGCCGGGCTTCTCACAAGTGCTCGCGGGACGAAGGAAGCGGCAGGCCTTATGCATGAACTTGGCATCACGCAGCGCATCGTGGAAATTGTCTCCGAGCAGGCTCGGGGACGGTCGGTACGACGTATTGTGCTCGAGATTGGTAAGCTATCGCTGATCCTGCCCGATGCCGTCCGCTTCTGCTTCGACGTGTGCGCCCACGGCACGGTTGCTGAAGGCGCCATCTTGGAGATTGTGGAGGTCTCCGGGCGGGCCCGGTGCTGCGGCTGCCGGGCGGAACTGGAGCTGGAGCAGCCGTTCGGCCGCTGTGGGTGCGGCGGGACCGACCTGGAATGGCTGTCGGGCGACGAGTTGAGAATTCGGGAGATGGAGGTCCTCTAATCATGTGCGCCCACTGTGGCTGCTCGGGCCAGGAGACCGGTTCCCACGCCGGCCATCACCACGACCATGACCACGGACATGATCACGATCATGGCCACCAACACGATCACGACCACGTCATTGCTGCGCGCCCTTCGGCCGGACGGCAAGCCATCCTGGTGCGCCTCGAGCACGATCTGCTGCAGAAGAACAACCGCCAGGCGGAGCGCAATCGCGGCTGGCTGGCCGGTCGCAATCTGCTCGCCCTGAACCTGGTGAGCGCCCCCGGCTCCGGAAAGACCACGCTGCTGGAACGCACCATCCACGATCTGCGGGGCGAATTTCCGCTGAGCGTCATCGAAGGAGACCAGGCAACCGATCGCGATGCGCAACGGATCCAGGCGACCGGCTGCCCGGTGGTGCAGATCAACACCGGCACCGGCTGCCACCTCGACGCCGAAATGGTGGCCCGCGGGCTGCAGCAGCTCGATCCGCCGGCAAACTCGGTGCTGCTGATTGAAAACGTCGGCAACCTGGTCTGCCCCGCGCTGTTCGACCTGGGCGAAGATGCCAAAGTGGTGGTGTGCTCCGTCACCGAAGGGGACGACAAGCCGCTCAAGTATCCGCACATGTTCCGGGAAAGCGCGGCGATGCTGCTCAACAAGATCGACCTGTTGCCTTACGTGTCGTTCGACGTGGACCGTTGCGTGGGCTGCGCGCGGCAGGTCAATCCGCGGCTGGAAATCTTCCCCGTGTCGGCCACGCGCGGCGATGGACTAGCGGCGTGGTACGAGTGGCTCCGCCAGCGGAGAGACCAGCGGCTGCGGTCGAGCTCGGACTGGCTGACAAGCGTTTCTGAGTAAACGTTGCTGAATTGCGCAATTCACCCAGGCCACTGGGCCTTCAGCACTTCCATCGTGCGGCGCTGCCGCTGCTCCACAAACGTTTTCGCCTGCAGGGCTTTGGCCTTGGCGGCGGCGGGATTGCGGGCCATGGCGAGCACAGTGCTTGGAAGGCGCTGCACGTCCTCTGCGTTATCGAAGTCGAACAGCCACTCGCCGAGGCCGATGTCGCGCCACATGAAGCCTTTGGTGGTCTGTTCGGCCCAGCGACAGACGATGGCCGGGACGCCGTTGCCGATGCACATGATCGGGGAATGCATCTCGTTGCCGAACAGGCCCGCGCTGCGGACATAGGTCGAGAGCGCCTCGCCCGTGAGCCAGTAATCGGGCCGCCACACCGTTCGCTGTTGCACGTCTGCCGGCAAACGGTCGTAAAGCTGTTCCTTGCCGACGGCCATCTGTGTGCGATCTT
>Ga0073934_10006129_pt1 | contig 17859 bp, 16 predicted proteins | sample LarsenN4metaG_FD_76834 | JGI IMG/M metagenome (GOLD analysis project Ga0073934, IMG submission 76834) | Hot spring sediment bacterial and archeal communities from British Columbia, Canada, to study Microbial Dark Matter (Phase II) - Larsen... ... | reverse complement strand
GCGGAGTTTTTGAGAAACCAAGAAAGTTAAATCAATTAGCCACGGATTTCACAGATTTTTCTTTTTGGATTTACTTGATGATTCTGCGATATTCGAGAGAGCCGGTTCCGAAATTGAGTAACAGGGCAAGGCGCATTCCTGTTGCAGCGAGATAGTGCATGGCTTGAGCTTGATGGTTGGCGTTGAATTTTGAGACGGCTTTGATCTCCACAATAAATTTTCCATCGACAACAAGATCTGCCTCGTATTCACCAATCAATACGTCTTTATATGCGACGGGTAGTTTTACCTTGCGTTCGAACAAGATTCTGCGCAGGTTCAATTCACGCTCGAGCGCGGCTTGATACACAGATTCAAGAAAGCCCGGTCCGAGAATTCGGTGGACTTCCATCGCTGCACCAATGACCGCAAACGTCAACTCTTTATACAGCAATTCGGTCATTGTTCCTCCGAAAAAAAGATAATCCGTGTCAATCCGTGAAATCTGTGGCAAGGGTTTTACAAATGTTTCATCGCCTCGCGGCGACTGAGGGGATGCAAATCGGTTGCTTTCACAAACTTTTTCACCGCTTTCGAATCCGTGTACGCGTATTGTCGCAACGCCCAGCCGATGGCTTTGTTGATGAAGAATTCATCTGAGCCGAGGTTCTCGCGGATGATTCTGCATAGCAGGTCGAAATCTGTTTCCCTTTTGTAGTCCAACTGAAATAGAATCGCCGTACGCCTCATCCAGATATTTTTTGAAGCGCGCCACTTGGCGAGATATTTTTCCTTCACATCTGGGAAGCGGCGAAAATGAACGCCCACGATGTGCGAGATATTGTCCACTGTGTCCCACCACGATCTGTGGGTGATCATGTATTCAAGCGTCTTGATCGAGGGCTTTGGCAGTTTCTTTTCCAGCCTTTCCATCAGGCTAATCGCAGCGTATTGAAATTCACGTTGGGGCTGGCTCCACAGATCGAGCGAGATATCATCCACATCCTCCAGCGTTGGCAAGCCGTAACGAGTCACATGCTCTCGAAGCAGGAGTTTCACCTGCGGAGATTTGATACCCAGATACTCGAACTGGTCGCGCATGTACTTTTTCATTGGCGCGGCTTGGGACGGATTTGCATGTTTCTCGAAATGGGATTTTAGTTTAACAGCGTAGGAGTGCATGAATCTATAGTCTCCAGTCTCATTTCTCTAATCTCTAGTTCTCTTGTTAGCTGTGGTCTCGATACGCTCTTCGCATTGGCGCCGCGGCGCCACTCGGGGCTACTCGACCACCGGCGATTCTTATGGGCTCGGTGTATCCTTTGGGTCGAGCGGTTGGACGAATTGCACAAGCCACTCGCCCGGATTCTTTTCGCTCACGCCCGAGAACGGCGTGACGAGGTGAATCCACGTTCTGCCGGGGCGGAGGGGGATGGGGTTGTTGTACGAATCCACAAAATAGATCGGGCGAAGTAGGCCGGTAGTCTTCTCCCATTCGCGATTCAACGTTGACCACTGGATTCTAAAAACCTGTCCATCGCGGAAAAGATAGGCGAGTCCCTTTTGACCTGCGTCGAGCAGGATTTCAAATTGATTGTGTCTGAACCGTTGATGCTCTGCGAACAATACGATTACGTTTTCAAAACTCATTTGCCTGCCGGTCAAGCGATCTGTCGCAGGAAACAAACTCCCCGTTTGATCAGCCTGGTCTGTAAAGCGCAGATACGATTGCGAGATCGGGTCGTATTGCCAGCCCGATTGCGTGAACGAATTGTAGAAAACCTTGATGAAATTTGCGGCGCGTCCATCACTTGGAATTGTTTCAGAAAAAACATTTCCCGAATAATTCACAGGTTGCCTCGGGTTCAATGCTTCTCTTGCAAGTTCACGCAAGCGCGTGCGCGTCAACAGCGCGCTGTTGGGTGTGGTCTTGTCCACTCCGTACACGATCTCGCACGCGTCGAGTCGTTCGCCGATATCCTCCGCCGCGCTCGCATACACAAGACAACTGTTCGGGAACATGCCGCCGATCTGGTTATACGTCAACCGCCCCGAGCGGACGGGTCCAACGTATGTTTCAAATGGAAAGAACCAATTCGATGGTGTTCCCGTCACAACGGGACTTGGAGTTATCGTTGGCAATTCATTCAGGACTAAACCCGCGTCGAAATATGGGACAGTTGCTTCGGTTTTGGGGACTCTGATCTCACCATTCGCGTCCGCATCCGAATCGGAATCTTCATCGCCGATGTTTTGACTTGTAAATTGATACGAATCAGGTTTAACGATTTCTATGATTGATTCGATGTTCGGATTCTCGAACGCAAAATTACCATTCGAATCCGTCGTCGTTTCACTGATGACCTCTCGGCTGGTCGCGCCCAGCAGACGAACGCACACGCCGCCGACTCCCGCCTCCCAGCTTTCCTGTACACCGTTCGCGTTCTCGTCAAGCCAGACGCGATTGCCGATCCAACTGTCCGTTGGATGGATGATTTCATCGCGCACTTTGCATCCGCCAGTGATGTTTGGAATCTCGCGCAGGTTGTCGCCGTAAAACACGCCCATGAAGCGCGTGGAGCCCTCGCCGATGTAGAACTCGAAAACCCATGGCGCGAACGCCGGTCCTGCTTGCGGACGGGCGGTCACCGGCATGTTGCTGATGGAAACTAAAACCGCCGGGAGGCTTAATAGCGACGGATCATGTACTTCAAGCCCGGTGAGTGGATTTACTTCCGGTGGAAAATCCGTCTGGTTAGGACCAAGTTGAATTGGCGCGCGATGCGGCTGCGGTGTCGCAGTCTGGGTCGGGGTGTGAGTCGGTGCATCGGTCGGAGATGCGGTCGGGAGAATCGTCGCGGCGATCGTGGCAGGTATCGTTGTTTGGTTCGTACAAGAGACGAGCAGAGTTACCAGTGCGACGAACGGAATCCTTCGATGCATACCACGTTCAGGCGAGCCGCGAGATGAATTGAATTGCACCGAGAGCCAGCAGGATGAAGGAAAGCACCGTGAAGACGGTTCGCAATACGTTCGAGTGGTTGAGCAGGGAGGCGTATGCGGCGAATGCCAGCCCCACCGAGGCAATCAACATCGCCAGTTGAAAACCGGCCTCGCGTTCCGATTCTGCATTCGCCGCGTCGAACCTGGCAAAGGAATCCTCGAATGATTGATCGGCATACGAGTACATTTCGGAATAATATTGATCGTCAAACGCGGAGCCGCGGTCGATGCTCGCCTGGAGTTCAGTGGAGAAGTTACCCTTGTAATAGTCGGCGGTAAAATCATCGACCCCGCGTTGGATGTATTCCCCATCGAACATCGAGTAATCGAGGATAATGTATTGGTTTGCCTGGATGTACCCGGTGTTGGCATCTGCCAGCATGCGGTCGCCTTCAGCCTCCAGATCGGAGGCTGTATTTGAGGATTGATATGCCATGTAATTCGCAGTGGCGGTCAGGACGCTTAATGCCGAGACCAGGAATCCCAGCGTCAGGTTCCAGAAGAATTCCGACCTCGGGGTTGTGGGTTTGTTCGTTGTTTCGTTGCTCATCGTTCATCTCCTCGGTGATACATATCAACGCAATTATAGTGACATTGCATCCATTCTTCAATATCCATTAAAGGTCAACGCCCACGTGGGGCGTTGACGACCGTATTTCATTGGCAACTTTGTGCGGGTACATACCATTCGCCGAGCCCGGCCTGCAACCGGTCTGCGGCTTCCTTTGGAGTGAGCCCAAATGCCATCATTTCGTACAAAGCTCGGCGGATGATATCGAGCGCGCCTGGCGATTTGCTTGAGATCTCCGTGTACATCCATCGTATATCGGACGGATAATCGTATACCAGATTAAGGAATTTCGTATCGTTCGGGTCGCTGCCAGGCGTGATCTCAACGAGGCGTAATGGGTAAAAGCCGGGTAGTTTCTGTGCCAGCAGGTTGATCGCCTCCGGGCTCATCAACCATTCGAGGAATAATTTTGCCTCCTCCGGGTGTTGAGTGGCGCGATTAATCCCGATTCCGATATCCGGTTGGAAGACAACGTACGTCTCGCTCAGAAACGGCGCAGGGACGGCAAATATATCCCAATTGAAGGAAGCGCCGTTGGAAATGGTTTGCAAGTCCCACGATCCGCCGAACAACATGGCGGCTTTCCCTTGCAGGAATAACTCCTTGCTGGTCTGCGAGTTGATGGTAGCGGCATTTTCCGGGAGGTAGGGTTTCAGGTCTTCGATGGCCTGAAAGATTCGCACGATACGAGTATCGTTGTAACAAAGGCTGGTCCCGTCGGTCTGCATGAATCGCTCGCGTCCGTCGGGTCCGCCGAGGAAGTTTGCCGCGATGCTCATGAACATTTCGCTATCTTCGCGTTGGTTCAATGCATTGGCGATCGGGATCAAGTTTTCATCCGCGAACTTTAAGGCGGTCAGGGTTAATTTGAATTCCTCCCACGTTTCAGGCACGTTAAGGAAATATTGATCGAAGATATCCTTGTTGTAATACACACCCTGCACCACACCCACGAACGGCACGGCGTATGTCAAGCCGAACGCATTATTCGTCCAGGGAGTTAGCTTCGTGTCGTCAAAATTTTGCCGGAGGGGCAGGAGGTCATCCAACGGTGTTAGGTAACGGACCATGTTGCCTTCGACGGAAAAAGGACGCACATAGAGCAAGTCGGCTCCCTCTCCCCGAGATAGTTCAGCTTCCATGATCGAATCGTAGTTCACACTCATCACAGGTCTGTAATTGACAGTGATGCGATTCCCGGTGGCTTCGAGCGCGTAGGCTTCGAATTCATCGAGCAGGGATTGAATCTCCTCGGTGTCTTCCGGGCGCCATGTGCTGAGCGTGAGGACGATCTCGCCGCTGGTGGAGGTTGAGGTCGGTGTTGCGCTTTCGGGTACAAACCGGGACGAATCCGATTCAACCACTGCGTCCAGCAGGTTATTCGACGATGCTTTCTGATCGGGACCGAGTTGCAGTGTTCCGTTATAGACGAGGTAACCGATTCCCAGGGTGGCTAGCAAAATGGCGGGATAGACGATGCGACCGAACATATCCAGTCTGTGCCGATTGTTTTGGAGTTCGGCTTTTTCCGATTTCTTTTTTACCTCGTCCATCCTTTTTTCAATCCGACTGCTCAAAGTTTCGAGCAGTACGATGAGCGCGGACATGCCGTAGGAAGCGTAGAAGAGATATTCCATTGCCACGGTGTAGCCTATCTCTGGCAGGGAGGAGGCAAGCGTCAAATGGAAGAACGCCGTGGTAAGCAATGCAGTGGAACCGACGGTTAATCTTTCTGAATGACCCAGAGGCAGGTAGAATGTGATGTAGGCAAGCAACAGCGTGATCAACAGCGGGAGCAGGCTTTTGATGATGTATTGCAACGAGTCGCGTTCGAGGTCCACTTCGAGGTTGACGAGGGAGAAATTCGTTGCAATACTGCGATCGAAGTTTTGCGGGCTTCCCAATGTCGATGTTGTAGGGAAGGCATCCTGCGCCATGCGGGCTGCGTTCTCATTCCAGCCAAACAGTGACTCGAACGCGCCGTTGCCGCGGAAGTTTTCGAGCAGTTCATCTTCGGTCTGGTATCTCATACCAACGCGGTCCACCACATATTGAATGAACGACGTGGTGGCATTCTGGTTGCGAAGTTCGATGGTGAGCGTTTGATGATCGAAGGGATAATCGTGGAATTGGAATTGACCCTTGAACGTGCCGCTCACCCGGTACACCTTGAGGGCGGTTCCATCTGAATTGTCTTCTTCGCGAAGCGGCGTGATCTCAAATTCGCCTTCCGAGTTCGTGAAGAAAAAGTCTTCCGGTTTGTAGGAGGAATCCTGCTCGTTCGGGCGGTAACGGAACCACAGATAGAAATCCATCTTGTAGGTGGAAGTTTTGATGTCGATGTCGTCGATTCCCAGCAGGTCGATGCCCACGTATACGACATTCGAGCGATACACATAGTCGCCGTTCACGGTCAAAATGCGCGCGCGCTGGATCTCATTGGCGAGATCCTTGACATCGCTGAGCACTTCCACCGGCTCGAATTGGATGCTGGCTGAGACGAGCTGTCCGTTCTGGTAGATGCCAAAGCGCGGCGCACGCTGGATGTTTTGAGACGGCTCGAAGTAGACGGGACCCACCACCCCCTGCGCGCTGGATTCGAGGGTGTTCATCTCCGCGAGCGCCTGCGCGACCTTTACACGATCCGCCTGCACTTGAATTTCCGAGCCGTTGACATTGGCATTCTGCATCGCGGCAAGCAGGGTGAGAGCCGCATCGTATCCGTTGACCACCCGGTCGTCCGGTTGCAGGAATTCCTTTGTGCTTTCGCCCGCGTAGGCTGTTTGGTATACGCCTAAAAATTGATTCGCATACCGATTGGCGCTGTCGAAGATGATGGCACGCGTCGTTAGAATCCCGTCCGTGTAATAACCGGGAAATGAGATCTCTTCTGGTTGGCTTTCGATTCGATCTAGGAATGTTGACGAGCTAAGGTTGCTGCCTCCCGCGATGGGGTAGGAAACCCCTTTGCGAGTCATTTGAATGACAAGTTCTGCCGCGGTGGCATCCTCGGCGGCGATGAAGATCGTTCCCGGGTCGCCTGCGGCTGAGTTGGCAGAAACGATATCAGAAATAATTTTTTCCGGTGTGTCTTCCCCCACAATCCTTTCGATGGTGATCTTCCCACCCAGCCCTTGAAATGTGTTTTTAAATTGGCGCGCGAGCGTTTGGCTGTAGCCATCAGGGGTCGAAATGATTGTGGCGGTTTCAGAGCCATTGATCTTGCGGAGATAATTGGCAATATACGCTGCTTCGGATTCCACCGTGTACGATGTGTTGAAATGAAAATAATAATTCTCGGTGAAATGTTCCGTGATGGGTGAGATGTTCAATGTGGGGATGCCGGTACCCTCGTATATTTCTGCCGCCGCTTCGAGCGTATCGATCGAGGAGTATCCGATCACTGCGACCGCGTTGGACCGCGTGATCTGATTCGCTATCTCTCGCGTTTTTTGCGTGTCCCCGTTGTCATCGTAGACATCGATCTGAATGTCAATTCCCCCGCGTTCCCGAATCTGATCCGCCGCCAGGCTGACCCCGGCGTAGATGGACTGGCGATTGATGCTGCCGTCTGCTTCGAACGAATCATCCTCCACCACCGCGATCGTCACGGAGCGCGGGTCTCGGGTTGTGTTCAAACCGGCGCAGTTCGTGAGCAAGCCGCCCACAAGGGTGACCAGAAGCAATCTGATGATTAGGGATGCCAGCCGCTTGTTCATTGAGTCCTCAAATTGAATTTGCATAGTTTAACACTATACAGGCGGTGTGTCGGGCACCGGCTTTTCAACTCACATCCATTTCTAAGGCGAGGGCCAGGGGATGATCGCCGGCTCGGAAAAGCCGTGTTTTTCGACCGTGTAGAGTTTGCCTGAGGAGGGTTGGGCACAGCCTGCCTCGTCTTTTACCGTGTACGAGGTGGTGAATTGGTTGGGATACGAATCCGTCCACCAATAGTACACTGTATCCTGGCACACGAACAACTCTAGCAGGTAGCCGCGGTCGTCGTCCTTCGTCATTTTGACTTGATCCCATGTGATGGTCACCTTATTCCCGTCGCGCGTCGCAGTCACATTTTGCGGGGGACCGTACATGTTGCTCCCGATGGATTGCAGGTTGAGTTCCTTGTATTCAAGTGTTTTCACATCGCCGACTACGTCCACCACGGAAGGCGCGACCCAGCAGAAATAATTCAGTTTGTCGAATTTGACGTACAGCCAATTGCTGTAGACGTACCTTTGGCGCGCTGTCCCAACATCGCCCGGATACAGGTCCGCGGCGTGGAGGTAGGCAACCGACGGACCATACCGGCAGTGCGCCTGTTTGTTGACGGTGACGGCAGGGAATGAAAATGTAGGCGTCGCGGAAATTGTTGGGGTTGGTGAAATCGTAGGTGTGAAGGTGGCTGTTGGGGTGAATGTTTCGGTGGGTGTGAATGTAAATGTGGGCGTGGGAGTTTCCGTCCAGGCGGCGGCGCTCGCGGTGAGTGAAGTCGCGGTCATGGTTGCCTGTTCCTCTGGTGAAGCGCCGCAGGCTGTAATGAGGAATGAGATGAGAAGTGCTGATCGAAAAATATTCATTTAAACTCTCCAAGGAATGCCGTAATGTTCCTGCCAAGCGCTTCGTTGTTGTAGCCGCCTTCCATGGCGATGACAGTTGGAAGCCCAAGCGAAGCGATCCGTTTGCCGATCTCGCGGATTCCGTCTGTTGTCACTTTGATGGTGCCAAGCGGATCGTCGGCGTAGATATCCATGCCTGCGGATACAACGAGATAACCAGGCGCGTAGCCTCGAATCAATTCCATTGCACGATCCAGCGTTTCGAGATACGAATCGTCGTCGGTTCCTTTCGATAAGGGGAAGTTGTGATGAAACCCGAAGCCTCTGCCTTCGCCGCGTTCGTTCGCGTGACCAAAATAACTCGGATACTCAAAATCGGGGTCGGCATGAATCGAGATCGTCAGCACATCGTCGCGGTTGTAAAAAATATCCTGCGTGCCATTGCCGCAATGATAATCAATATCCAGTACGGCAACCTTTCCCTTTGCCGATAACCAATGCGCCGCAACTGCCGCGTTATTGATGAAACAATACCCGCCTGCATAATCTCTCCCTGCGTGATGACCCGGCGGGCGGCACAGCGCAAACGAAGACCTTTGACCATCGACAATGGATTGTGCGGCAGACAACGCGCAATTCACCGAAGCCAGCGCGGCTTCGTAGGTCCCCTCCACGATGCAGGCGCTCAAGTCCATGATGTAGTAGCCCCCGCGTCCCAGGAGCGAATTTGGTCGTTGCGGCTGATGCCGGAGCGCGAACGTGGCGGGCAAAAAGACGGAAGAATCTTTCGGGTTGGAATCCAGCCATTCGGTCCAGCAGGAGGCGAGGAAGTCGAGGTAGTCTTTGTCATGCACGGCTCGAATCGGGTCGAGTCCAAATTCGGTCGGTTCGATGATCTCAGCCCATCCCTCGTTGCCCAACGCGTTCAGGATGCGATCCATGCGGTCGGGGTTTTCGAGATACGGCACGCGCAACCCTCCGTCGAAAAGTTCAAATGGCGGGTCGTGTTTGCGATGGGTTTCGGAGTAAAAAACTTTCATCGTAAGAAGTAACCCTGCAATTGTATCAATAGTGAGGAGGATTGTATGGATGTATTTGAAGCGATTCATGCACGGCACATGCAGACCAATGTGAAAAAGGATGCCGTGCCGCGCGCCTTGATCGAAAAATTATTGTCTGCTGCGGTGCAAGCGCCTAACCATTACAAAGTGAGACCGTGGCGGTTCGTGGTTTTGACCGGCGACGGACTCAAAAAACTCGGGGATGTGTTCGCCGCTTCTTTCGCGGAACGTCACCCTGATTCACCAGCGGAAGCGTTGGAGAAAACCCGCGCCCTGCCGTTCCGCGCGCCGCTGGTCATCGCCGTCGGCGTGGACAAACCCAGCGAACCGAAAGTGTCGGAGATCGAAAACATCGTCGCGGTAAGCGCGGCATGCCAGAACCTTTTGCTCGCCGCGCAGGCGGAAGGGCTTGCTGTGAAATGGCGCACGGGCGAATGGGCAGACGATGTGAAAGTAAAGGAATTCCTTGGATTTGCGCCGGACCAGCACCTAATCGCGTTTTTGTATGTCGGCTACCCCGACTCTGTGACAGAACACCAGCCGCGGCCCTCGTTTGAAGATCAAACCACGTGGATGGAGTAGGATAGTTGGTAGTAAACGGTTGACAATTATCAGCAATAAAGAGCGATGAGATTTGCCTCATCGCTCTTTTGTTTATGTGTCTAATCGTGTATTTGTTTACTTCACTCCGGCGCGCTGACGGTCAGCGTCTCGATCTCCACGTTGACCGGCAAACTTTGCGGCGACCAGACCGAAAGTCCGATCTTGCCGTCCGCGAACCCAAATTGTGTATCGGTGTACTCCCACAACAAGTTGCCGTTCACGAACAGACTGATCACGTTGCCTTTGCAAGTCATCGTGTAGATGTTGGTTGAAAGACCCGAAAGGATTTGATTCGAGTCGAATTGTGCGATTTCGTTATATCCCTGGCTCATCAGCCCGATGCTATCCACCACATACACCGAAAACGTTTGTGAGTTGGATACCTGCACTTCATACCAGCCGATGTCGCTGTAGCGGCAGATCAAGCCGACGCCGTTCGAGTTATTCCCGCGATTCGTGACCACGGCTTCAACTTTGACATCCGAGTAGGAGAACGAATTATTGACGAGATAGTAACGCGACGTGATCGTATCCCGTTGGAACAATGCGATGGAGAGCACCCCGAGGTCCACTTTTTTCTCCACCAAACTCGAGTCACCACTGGTCATAAACTCGATCCATGTGGCAAGGTCCGTATTGAACTCCTCCACATAGAACGGATTCGGTGTCGGGGTTTCCACGACAATCGGGGTCGAACCTGCTTCGGGCGTGGGAGAATTCTCGATCACGGTAATTTGAGCCGTCGGTGTCTGCGTTGGGAGAACGGATACGGATGTAGCCGCCTCCGTTGAGCCAACCAAAGCGGTGGCAGATACCTCCGGCTCCACGGTTCGTGAAACCACCTCGGGTTGCGACTGCACTCCGAATCGCGCCGAGACAAAGTTCAATAACGCGATCAACACTACGGCGTTGAGGACAATCCCGATATAGTGGCTGGGCTTCATGAACTCATTTCTGCTTCTGCGCCTGCGATACCAGGCGTAACCAAACCCGGCGATCAATGCCGCGGAGAGGATCGGGAAGATGCGGATGGCAAGCAGTCGAACATCGTCCTGCAGCGTGGCAAATTGAAAGATGCCACTTGCCGCGAACAACAAAATGGCGATGCATACGAGGGTGATGATGAGCGAACGGATGCCGTTGACACCGCGCGCATCTTCGATGGTCTTCACCTCCGCCCGGATGAACCACAGCGCGGCTAACAGCGGCGGGAGCCAGATCACCTGAATGGCTAAGTTGTTGTCGGCATAAAAATACGCGTCGGAAGTAAAGAAATATCTCGCATAGTAACTTGCCCAGATCGCCATGCTGAGCGGTGAAAAGTAATAACATTGGGTATAGAAACTTTCCTTGAGCGTGTCTTCCCCAATTGGGGTTGTGAATAGTTTTGTGGCGAGAGCAAAGAGGAGCGGCGGTAGCATGAGAGCGATGGCGAGAAAGAGCGTGTTCTCCCTCTGCACGGTTGCCGTAAACGTTTCGAATCCTTCCTGGCTTGCGGCATCGGTGTCCTTTGTCTGTTCCTCGTTTGAAATCACAATCTGCTCATCGAGCCTCACGGGAACAATGACCCTCAATGTGGAATTATAAATTTCGGTGGCAACGCCAAGCCCGCTTGCCGGGTCGAAGCGGCGCGGGTCGTATTTCCCCGCAGAGACGGCAATCAGGTATTCACCGGCATCCGAAAACGTATACAGGAATTTATCTTTGACTGTATTATCGTCTATTTCCTCGATAAAGTTGACGGGTCCAAGCGGATAGTGAATCTCGCTTGTCAGAGTCAAATCCCCATCGCCGGCGGTCGGAGCAGAACTCGTCTGGCTTTGTATCGGGATCGCGCTGACCACCCGCGTCACCGTCCATTTATGAAAGTAATCCATTTCGGCGGAGGAGGAACGAAAATCTGTGCGGACTTCAAATGATAGGAAACGATCTGTGGTGGGTTGCGTTTCAGCAGGCGAACTGATCGATGCGCCGAACGTTGGCAGGAAGTTGAATGCCAGTGCCGGAATCAACGCGACCACAAGCAAAAGAATGATGGGGGAGATGTATTCGTCGAACGGCGGTCCATCGCTTTCCAATTCGGCTTTCACATACTCCGGCGCCCAGGCGGGATTGAGCGTGATCTTAACAAGAGTCTTGGGGACGAGGATCACCCACATCAAGACCTTGTAGATCAGTTTTTCAATATCCAGGAAAACGGTGAAAATACTTTTCATTGTTCGCTCCAGCCTTGTCGATTTTATCTGCCCAACACTTCGATCAATAGGTCGGGTCTGTCGGTAATGATACCATCCACGCCCCACTCGATGTACTGTTCCATCAACCTGGGATCGTTCACCGTCCACGGCTCGACGCGGATATTCTTGGCGTGCGATTCGCGAATGAATCTTTCGGTCACGATGGTGATTCCCAGCGAATCCTCCGGGTTCCAGGGAGGTTGGATGGTTTGAAACTGCGGAGTGTAAAATCCCCAAAGGAAAACCTTGCCCAACAAAACGTAATTCCTCACTTCGTCGCTTGCCGCGGAGGTTGCCACTTCGGGGCATGCCGCGCGGAAGTTGTGCATCGCTTCATCGTGGAATGAACCGATGAGGGTTTTATCCTGCATGTTGTATTTGCGGATGAGATCGCACAGCGGTTGATGGATCGGATTCTCGGTCAACTTGATCTCGAGCACAAATCTCATCTGTGGAAATTTTTCAAAGACCTCGTCCAATGTCGGCACCTGAATTCCCTGCCCGCGATAAGGAAATGTTTTGCCTTCATCATTTGACCAGTCATATGCAGCATCCAGTTGTTTTATTTCGTCCAGTGTCAATTCCTCGATAAGACCCGTGCCGTTGGTGGTGCGATCCACTTCTTCATCGTGCATCAACACGATGTGACCGTCCTTCGTGATGTGCGCGTCCATCTCAAGGACGTCTGCTCCAATCTGGACGGCGTTCTCGAACGCGAACAACGTGTCGCCGGGCCATACGCCATCCCCGCCCTGATGCGCTATAACGAGAGGCTTCGACGCGTTTTCGTAGTATCTTGTCCGCGGCGTCTTCGGATTGACGATCACCGACGCGATGAACGCAACGAGCAATATTGCCAGAAGGCCTTTGAATTTTCTGGATTTCACAATGACCCGAGGTCCAAATTTCATTGGCGTTATCCATTTCGCCACAAATAGCGGTTAATTCGATGCTTGGTCATGCGAAAGCCGATCCGTTCATAGACTTTAACACCCATCTCGGTCGAAAATAGTACTGCGTATTTATACCCGTCATTGTCGCGTGCGCCGAGCAAAGGCTTGAGTGTGATGGCTGCGCCAATACCCTGTCCCTGTGCGGAGGGAAGCGTCGCGACTGCGTAGACGCTGGCAACACCGGCTCCATTGAACAACATGTTCGTGGCGGCGGGTTCGCCGTTCAAATATCCAACGAACATCCGCCACGGAGTTTTGCCAATGCCGACCTTAAGAGTTGCATCCACCCAAGCCTGCCCGGCCCATTCGGGAATCGCGTACGTTTCCACGAAAACCTTTTTGAAATCATCGAGTTCAGTTTCGTTGGCGACCTCTCTGATTTCAAACCCTCTCGGAGTTTTCGCAAGCACGGATTCGTTCATCTTGTCCAATTCGGCGATCATACATGGCGCGCCGAGTTCGGTTTGCTTGATACCGGCGGCTAGTTCCTTTTGCTGTTCCGCCATGTCGATCAATCCGTGCGCGTGAAGTCGTTGGGGCAGATCGTTGGGCGTTGTTTCAGGTCCTGTCCACCAGAAAAAATACGGGGCATTGCGTTCTTTGAACCATGCAATCGTTTCCTCGATGGTTTTATCAGCATTCCCTGCTGAAAGACGCGTTGCCCAAACCCCTTTGAACATGGGATTCGTAGGGAAGGAATGATGACGCGACAGGTCGTCACTTTCTAATAGCTCGCCATCTAATTCTCGCGCCATGGCGCGGAAGAGGGCATACAGGTTTTGGAAGACAGCCAATCCCAATTCATGTTCGGTTGCCTGCGTGAGAATAGATTCGTTTTTCATGCTTTTTCTCCACAATAATTTATCGGAACACTTGTGCCAACATACTGCCGATCAACCCCAGCCAGTATGCGGCAGTGTAATAGATAAACATGGGTTGCCTGCCTCTCCTCCAAAGCAGAGAAGCAGAGACGATGGCAAGCAGTGCCACGATGTATAAGTCCAAACCAATGGTTTCGAATCCGAGATTTGCCAGGATGCCCGCACCCAGGAACAGGGAATTCAGTAATAGCAGGACGATATCTGTGCGTGAAAGGGCTTCCTGCCGAGGGAAGATGTTTTGTAAAAAGAGAATCGCCGCATTGACCATGGTGAACCCCGTAAAGAACAACCAGTGACTGAACTCGTCATCGTTGAAAATGATGATGCGGCACAGGTCACTGCCTGGGTCCGGGTCGCAGAAACGGACATGCAGATAATTCCCCATTTCATGAAAGCCGTAGCTCACTGCCGTGATGAACACGCCGATCATGAAGATCAAATTCCACGCGGTGTGGGCGCGTCCATCGCGGGCTGGGGAGTTATATTCAAGCGTCTTCTTCAATATATACGCTGTGATCATACTGACGAGCGCGACAAGAATATTATTCAAATCCACCCAGCGGAGAAACTCGTTCGGTAAAACGTAGCCGGTGAACCAGTCTGTGAGGCGGTTGAAGGAGACAAAAATGGCGAGCAGGGATTGAATGCCAAGCAAGAGATGAATCCGTCTCATCGTACCTCCATGTTTCGTGTCGCGGAATAAGCCCGTGATTTAATTTTATCCTAATAATCAAAAAATCCCTGCGAAGTCGCAGGGATTTTTCTGTTCTCGTGGAGGAGATTGTTAGAGACCCTTCACCATAAGGGCGACCACAAGCAGAGCGAATCCGATAAAGACAAGCCAAAACGCCTCGATCGGAAGCGCTGAAAGAATTCCCAAAAAACTGAGTAAGCCGAGTAAGCCTAATATGACGGCGATCCAGAAAGTAATTTCCTTGGGTGGTGTAAGTTTAAGATTCATGCTCATTCTCCTTAGGTTATATTGGTTGCATACCTCATTCTATTCCAGGGACCGCCTGATTGCTTCCCCCACTCGGAGGGTTTGTATCTAGCCCACTTGGGGGAGAGTGGGTGATCCAAACAAAAACTCCCCGCGTTGCCGCGAGGAGTCTGAGACCCGCCAGGGCAGATTATTTACATACCTTTGACGAGCAGACCGAGCGCGAGCACAGCGAAGCCGGCGAAGGCGAACCAGAACGCGAACGGGGCTGCAAAGGCAAGAACGCCGAGCTCGCCGAGCAGACCGAGCAAACCTAGAACTACGCCGATCCAAAATGTGACTGTTTTAGGGGGTGTAAGTTTCATTCTATTCTCCTTGAATTGAAAGTGATAAGTGATTTTGGCGGGTCACTTTCTCATTTATAACAAAAAATCGGTTGGAATTCAATGGCTGTGAAAAAATTGTGCGCCGTTGCCCGGTCGAAGCGCCCCTCGCTCGGAACTCAAAGCGAGATAAGAAACCCTGATATAATGCCACCCATTCGGAGTAGACTCACAACGCCAGAGACACTCTGGTGTTGTTTTTGTGTAAGCGACCCGGCAGGGAATCATTTTGCGGAGAAACAACCAGAATGAAGAAGGAACAATTGCTTGATTTGTATTACCAGATGGTGCTGATCCGGCGCGTGGAGGAACGCGGCGCGGAACTGTACCAGGCGGGCAAGATCGGCGGTTTCATGCACCTGTATATTGGGCAGGAAGCTGTCAGCACAGGACTTATCGCCGCGCGCGAAACGCGTGACCGCGTCATCACCGCCTACCGCGATCATGGCGTTGCCATCAATTGCGGACTTTCTGCCAACGAAGTGATGGCGGAATTGCTGGGCAAAGTGACTGGAATGTCGAAGGGCAAAGGCGGCTCGATGCACATGGCGAGCGTGGAGAAGAACTTTTGGGGCGGACATGCCATCGTTGGCGGTCATCTCCCCATTGCGGCTGGTTTCGCCGTGGGCGACCAATACGCCAAGAACGACAACGTTACGATCTGTATGTTCGGTGACGGCGCGACCAATATCGGGTATTTTCATGAAGCGCTGAATCTTGCCAAGACTTGGGGCTTGCGTGTGCTGTGGGTGTGTGAAAATAACATTTACGGAATGGGCACTTCGGTAGAACGCGCTTCAGCAGTGACCGAGATCCGCCAAAAAGCCGAAGGTTATGGAATGAAGAACGGCCAGGTCGACGGAATGGATGTGATGAAGGTCTACGAAGCCGCACAGGCAGCCATCGACTTTGTCCGCAAGGAAAGCCAGCCGTATTTCCTCGAGGTGGACACGTATCGCTTCCGCGGTCACTCGATGGGTGACCCCGAGCGCTATCGCAACGCGGAAGAAGTCAAGCAATGGCAGGAGAACGACCCCATCGGTATTTTCAACAAGTATCTACTTGAGAAGAAGGTTGCCACCCGTAAGGGATTGGATGAGATCGAAGCGCGCGTGGAAGAGGAAGTGCAAAAAGCAGTCGAATTCGCCGAGGCATCCCCCGAACCCGCGCTGGAAGATTTGTTTACGGATATTTACGCGGAATAATCACGATACTCGATAATTCGATATTCGGAAAAAGCCGAGGTTCGAATTACGAATATCGATTCACAAGGAAATTGACACTATGGCTAAGATAACCATGCGCGAGGCGATCTCGCAAGCACTGATGGAAGAAATGGACCGCGACCCGGCTGTCTTCATCATGGGTGAAGAGGTGGGTGTGTGGGGCGGCACGTACGCGGTGACCAAAGGCTTCTACGATAAGTACGGCGCGGACCGGATCAAAGATACACCTATAGCAGAAAACGCGATCATCGGCGCGGCGATCGGCGCGGCGATGGTGGGGCAACGCCCCATCGCCGAATTGATGACGATCAACTTCGCTTTCTCCGCAATGGATTACATGGTGAATCAGGCGCCGAAACTGCGTTACATGTTCGGCGGGCAATTCACGATCCCTCTTGTTATCCGCGCGGTGGGCGGTGGCGGGCGCCAACTCGGCGCGACACACTCGCAGACACCTGATGCCATCTTCGCGCATTTTCCCGGTCTCAAGGTCGTCTCGCCGGGGACGCCGGAAGATGCCAAAGGATTGCTCAAATCAGCCATAAGGTCGAATGATCCGATTTTATTCATCGAACACGCGACCATGTATCAAGTCCGCGGCGATGTTCCGGATGGCGAATATCTCATCCCCATAGGAAAATCCAAGGTGCAGCGTGAAGGCAAAGACCTTACCATCGTCACGTATTGTAAAGGTCTCGAACTTTCGATGAAAGCCGCGGAAGATTTATCCAAAGAGGGAATTGAAGCGGAGATCGTGGATCTGCGCACGCTCCGTCCGCTCGATATGGAACCCGTTTTGGAATCGTTCATGAAAACAAATCGAGCCATCGTAGTCGAAGAGGGTTGGAAGTCATACGGCGTTGGAAGTGAAATCGTCAGCCGCATGTATGAAGAAGCGTTCGATTACATCGACGCGCCCATTTTGCGCGTCGCACAAAAGGAAGTGCCGCTTCCATATAATCGCACACTCGAACAAGCCGCGTTGCCCCAGGTGGCAGATATTATTACCGCCGCGAAGGAGGTGTTGAAGTAATGGCTGAAACGATCAATATGCCAAAACTTGGCTTCGACATGGCGGAGGGTGTGCTCGTCCGCTGGGTGAAGCAGGTTGGCGAAAATATCAATAAAGGCGATGTGCTTGCTGAGATCGAAACCGATAAAGCCACCGTTGAAGTGGAGTCGCCTGCTGGCGGCGTTGTGCTTCAATTGATCGTCAATCAAGGGGATGTGGTTCCTGTCAACGCGCCGATCGCGGTTGTGGGTGCCTCTGGTGAAAAAGTGGATGCGAAGCCGACGGCAGACAATAGACCACAGACCGCATCGTCGCCTCCATCTCAGCCGACGGTTGCTCCTGTTTCCTCAACAGTTTCCACACCTCAAGCATCGTCCATCGTCGAAGGTCAATCGTCTCTAGTCAAAGCCTCTCCTCTGGCAAAGAAGATCGCCCGCGATAACAACATCAACCT
>Ga0073934_10006128_pt1 | contig 17860 bp, 10 predicted proteins | sample LarsenN4metaG_FD_76834 | JGI IMG/M metagenome (GOLD analysis project Ga0073934, IMG submission 76834) | Hot spring sediment bacterial and archeal communities from British Columbia, Canada, to study Microbial Dark Matter (Phase II) - Larsen... ... | reverse complement strand
GCGCGGCCAGGGAAGCGGGTATCGACGTCGACGCGCTGCGCGCGACAGCGGAGGCGTACGCCGCGACGAGTCCGGCGCTCATCCGCTGCGGCTGGGGACAGGAGCGCAACCGCAACGGCGGCAGCGCCTCGATGGCGATCCTCGCCCTCCCCGCCGTTGGCGGCAAGTTTGGCGTTCGCGGCGGCGGCTACACGATGAGCAATTCCGCGTCGTGGGGGATTTCACGCACGTGGATTGGCAGCGATGAACCGCCGACGCGCGTCATCAACATGAACCATCTGGGGCGGGCCCTCGAGTCGAGCGACCCGCCCGTTGGTGTGCTGTTCGTCTATAACAGCAACGCCGCCGCAACGACGCCGCACCAGCGGAAGGTGCTCCAGGGCCTCGAGCGCGAAGACCTCTTTACCGTCGTCTTCGAGCAGGTGATGACCGACACGGCACGGTATGCCGACGTCCTTCTGCCGGCGACGACCTTCCTCGAGGGCTACGAGATCGCGCGGGCGTACGGGCCGTTCAGTCTGCGGCTCGGAAAGCCCGTGGTCGAGGCTGCCGGCGAGGCGCGGTCGAACGCCGACGTCTTCGGCGACCTGCTCCAGCGCGTCGGCCTGTGGCGCGACGGCGACCCAACCGGCGAGCTGGAAGAGATGCTGGACGTCCTGGCCCGCCTGCCGGAGCCGATCGGCACCGACCTCCGCGAGCGCGGCGCTGCCACTCCCCCGTACGGCGGGCGGCCGATCCAGTTTGGCGATGTCTGGCCGCTGACGCCCGATCGCAAGGTGAATCTCTTCTCCGAGGAGCTCGACGCCCAGGCGCCAGCCGGCCTCTACGGCTATCAGCCGGATCCCGCCACGGCGGAGTTTCCGCTGGCGCTCATCACGCCCGCCAGCGAGCGGACGATCAGCTCGACGCTCGCCGAGCTTCCGCGTCCCGAAGTGCGCCTGCTGATGCATCCCGACGACGCCGCGGCGCGCGGGCTGGAGGAGGGCGACGCGGTGCGTGTCTTCAACGCGCTCGGCGACGTCCGCTGCCCGGTGACGGTCGGGAGCTGGATCCGGCGGGGCACGGTGTCGCTGCCAAAGGGTCTGTGGCGCAGGCATACCGCCAACGGCTACACGGCCAATGCGCTCTGTCCCGACACGCTGACCGATCTCGGCGGCGGCGCGTGTTTCAACGACGCCCGGGTGCAGGTGGAAAAAGTTGTCAGTTGACAGTTGTCAGTGGTCAGTGGACAGTGGACAGTGGACAGTGGACTTATTCTGACAGCCGACAACTGACAACTAGTAGCTGAAGAAGAAGATCAGATCGAGCCCCCCGCGCTCGATCCTCCGGAAGGTCACGCGCTGCGTGCCGCCGGTCGTCTCGGCAACCGCGCCCTGCAGCCGCAGGAAGTCCGCGATCTGATACTCGAGGATGAACTCGGTCGCCTCCTCGGCGCCGAATCCCTGCCGGATCCGGAAGAACAGCCGCTCGCCGACCTGGTCGCCGATGCTCAGCGTCGGTCCGAGCCCTCGCTCTGCTTCGGCCTGGATCTCGAACTCGTCGAGCTCGAGCGCCTGCGCGATCGAGCGCGTCAGGCCCGAGACGATGTAGCCGCCCGCCAGTGCACCGGCGTACTCGACGAGCGACACCTGCTGCCCCTCGCCGAGCTGGTTGGCGGGAACGTTGAAGACGATGAGCGACAGAATATCGGCCTGATCCTGCGGCGGACGGCTGCTGAACGAGAGCTCGGGCATGCGCATGGATCCCTGCACGCGCACGAAGGTTTCGACGCCGGCAATGACGCGGCGGGCCCGCAGGTCGATGAGCGGATCGATTTCGTCGGTGCCGGCGAAGCGGATGCGTCCGTCGCGCATGATGTCGAAGCGGCGTCCCTGGAAGGCATAGCTGCCGCGGATCGTGTTCACCTCGCCCACGAGACGCGGGCGCTCGTTGGGCGCCTTGCGGACCTGCATGGCGCCGCCGACGGTGACGTTCATGTCGCCGATGTCGATCGGCGCGTTGGCGGGCCGCAGATCGGCGCCGCGGAGCACGAGGTTGCCGGGTACGGCAATGCCGAGCGTCAGGTCGAGCGCATCGAGGAGCCGTGGCTGGGGCAGCCTCGGAGCCGGCTCGGCTCCGGTCGCCGGCGCCACGGCCGGGGCGGTCCCGTCGAACATCACCGCTTCGGTCGCATACGGATCGGCGGTCGCCTGCTCCAGCAGGTGCGCCACGTCGACGGTCCCCGACTCGACTTCGACGAACCCCTCGACGCGAGGCGCCCGCAGTTCGCCCGTGACGCGGACGTCGGTATCGAGCTTGAGGTCGGCGAGTTGGTTGTCGATGACCTCGAAGTTCTCCGAGCGGATTTCCACGTCGACGGCGCCGACGGCTCGTTCGTGGACCGCCAGCGTGCCGCCAATCGTCATCACTTGTTTGTGTTCGTCGACGATCCGCATCTCGCCAACCGTCACGGCGTCGGGCGCGAGCTCGATCCGGGTATCGAGTCCGGTGTACGCGGTCCCGAGCTCCGGCACCGCGAACGCGCCACCGCGGACGTCCAGATAGCCCTCGAAGTGCGGATCGTGGCCGCTGCCGGTCACGTGGACGTCGGCGCGCAGCGCACCGGTGACGTCGCGCACGTAGTTCGTGAATCCCTGCACGATACCGAGATCAATCTCGCTGCTCTCGACCCGTAGATCGATCGCCTCGCCGGGTCCTGGCGCTTCGTGCCCTTCCGTCCCCGGCGGGTTCCGCCGGAAGAGTGACAGCGGGGCGTACCCTTTCGCGGTGAGCGTCGCCTGCGGCGACTGGTCGAGCCGGACGTCCACATCCACGCCACGCCCGCCGTACTCGACGCGGCCCGCGAGCGAGTCGAACGTGAACTGGCGGAACGACCCCTGGCGGAGCGCGAACTCCCCTTCGGCGCGCGGTGCCTCGAGCGGACCCGACACTTTCCCGTTGGCGTCGAGGCGGCCGGTGAAGCGCTGCTCGCCGAGCAGCAGCGTGTCGAGCTGCGCCACGTCGACGTTCTCGGCCCGCACCGTCAGACCGTCGCCTGGCGCGCCGAGCGTGCCGTCCGCGTCGATTCGCTGATCGCCGCTGGCCAGCTGCAGATCGTCGATCGCGAGACGACCGCCGCCGTACCGAATCGCCGCCTCCGCACCCGGCACCGAGCGCCACTCGACTTTCTCCGCGCGAAGGGTCAGATCGCCGAGATGGACTTCCTGGTGATCCGGGTGCAGCACGGCGTTCCCGCTTGCGGCCAGCTCGCGCATCCCATGCTGCGCGACCGCACTGAAGTCGAGCATGCCCTGCCTATAGGTCGTCTCGGCCGTCAGCTCGTTGACGGTCTGGCCGCCGATCTCGACGAAGGTCGCCGCGCTCTTCGCGCGAACGGTCGCTTCGTCCGGCGTCAGCTCCGGCACGGAGACGGCAAACGTGCTGTCGAGCGTCAGCGCGGCGTTCCGGCCGTATCCAATGCTGCTCCCCTTCAGCGTGCCGTCGGCTATCAGCTCGCGCGCGTTGCCAGTCACCGTCGCATCGACGACGGCGGCGCCGCGGAGCGGCCGATCGATAATTGTGCCGATTGCCTCGAGCGCGGGCGTCTCCAGGTGCGCCGTGAGGTCGGACGCGCCGGTGTCGTTGAGCGCGATCGTCCCCTCGGCGCGCGCCGTGAGATCCGGACCGGTGATCTCCAGATGCTTCAGCTGCCCCTCGCGATTCGCGTAGCTGCCGTCCACGGCCGCGAAGTCGATGTCGAGCCCGCCGACGTGCGACTCCACCAGATTCACGCGGCCGCGCGCATCGATGGAGTCGATCGTGACGCCGGACGCGTAATCATGCAGCGTTGCGTCGACGTCCATCGCGCCTGAGATCGTGCCTTCCGCGCGCTCGTCCCCAGTCAAGACCGACGGATCGAGGCGGGCGAACTCGCCGGCCGCGCTCACGCGGGCGTCGCCGTCGGCGAAGTGCGCGGTCATCTCGAGACGTGGGAACGACGCGCCAAACAGCTCTGCGTCGACAACGGTTCCAGCCGCGTCGAGCGCAAACGGATAGCGGCCGCCGCCGCTGCCCCGCAGATCGAACGTCGCGTTGAGGCGGCTGCGGAAGCGGTCTGCGGTGATCGCACGAATCGCGAACCCCTGGCCGATCTGCTGGATGTCGAGATTGGCCACCTGTCCACGCGCCGCGTATGCCGGCGCCCGGCCGCCGCCGAACTCGATCTGCGCGGTGGTCCCGGGAGTGATCGAGGCGCCTGCCAGCGTCGAGGCGTCGAACGCGAGGTCGGCCGAGAACACCGGACCGTGCCCTGCCACCGTGTAGGCGAACTGCAGGTCGCTCGGCACGCCCGGCGCCCGGAAGACCGGCGGCAGATCGCGCAGATCGATCGACGCCGCGCGCCCCGTCAGCGCCAGCCGCAGCGGCCGTCCGAACGCAATCGTCCCCACCGCCGTCGCTCGGCCGCCGTACGCGTTCGCGGCGCCATCGACGCGGATCACGGCTCCCTCGATCCGGCCGCGCGCCACGACGTTGTGCGCCTGATAGCCCGCGAACTCCGCGTACCCGGCATTGAGGATATACGTGCCGCGCAGCGGCTGGCCCGCGGCCGGCAGCGTGAGGTCGAACCGTGCCTCGCCGGTTACGTTGCTGGCGAGATGGCCGAGCGTCCGCACCCGAGCGCGGATGAGCGGCTCCACGTTGACGCCGACGAGCGACGTCGTGCCGGAAATCGTCCGCTCGGGACCATCGAGATCGACCGTCAGCGCCCCGGTCACCTGTCCCAGCGCCGCGTCGCGCGCGTGCAGATCCACCGCCAACGCGTCGAGCGGGCCGCGTGCGTCGATCTCGAAGGCCGGCTGCAGCGCATATCCGTGCAGCGCCGGCACCACGCGCGCGATCTCGTCGACGACGAACTTGTCGGAGGAGAGATGGAGGTCGAGAGTGTCGGGACCCTCGTCGGGCGTCCGTATCACGCCATCGACACTGAGGGAGCTCTCCTCCGTCCGCAGCGCGACGCGCTCGAGCGTCATAGCCTCGTCGGTCCGTCTGATGACCCCCGAAAGCGCGTTGATCCCAAGATACGGCTCGTCGGCACGCAGCGAGACGTGCGCGAGATCGATCGTCAGCGCATCCGCGTCGCTCGTCACGCCGACCGACGCGTCGAGCCGCCCGATCCGCGCCGGCACCATGACGCCGGCGGTGCCGACGGCGCGTGCCTCGGCTGGTTCCTCGACGTAGATCGTGGCGTCGGTCACGCCAATCTCGCCAATCGCGATCGGACGCCGCCGCGGCGGCGAATCGGGCGTTCGCACGCGAATCAGGTGGAGGATGTTCCAGCCGTCGCCGGTCTTCCGCACGCGGATGACCGGCTGGTTGATCCGGATGTCGTCGAGCGCGACGGTGCCGGTCAGAAACGTGAAGACGTTGTAGTCGAGACCGACGTCCGCGATCTCGACGACGGTCTGATCCTCCATCGTGATGCGAATGTTCTCGAGCTCGACGCCGAACAGCAGGTTGCCGTCGAGGCGGCCGATGTCGAGCCGGCCGTTCACGTAGTCCGCCGCCTGCCGGACGATGAAGGCGCGGAGCCACTCCTTGAACCAGGTGGTCTGCGCAACGATGGCCGCCATGGCCGTGACGCCAATCACCAGCGTCACGAGGAGCGCGAGAACCCGAAGGGATCGCCGCAGGACGTGCATGGTCAGAACGCCTGTCCGATGCTGAAATGGACGCGCCAGTGGCGGCGTTCGGGCTCGCCCTCGACACGCAGGTTCGGAATCGGGTTGAGCTGGTAGCCGAAGTCGACGCGAATCGGCCCGATCGGCGTCAGATACCGGAGGCCCGGGCCCACCGCATACCGGAGATCGTTTGCGTTGAAGTCCCACGATTGGGACCAGACGTTGCCGTAATCGAGGAACGTCACAGCGCCGACGTTGCCCCAGAGCGGCAGACGGACCTCGGACGAACCTTCGAGCATCGTGTGTCCGCCAATGGGCAGGCCGAACCCGCTCGTCGGACCGACCTCGAACCGTCCCCAGCCGCGGAGGCTCGACGACCCGCCGAGGAAATAGCGCTTGTAGAACGGCACGTGGCGCTCGATGTCGCCAATGGCGTCGATCGTGCCGAACCGCAGCCGATTGGCGAGCACCAGCCGCCGGCCGACGCTGACATAGTGCCGGCCCTCCGTCGTCACGGCCCGGTAGTCGAAGGTCCCGGGCAGCCACCGTCCGGCCTGCTCCACGTGCGCCGTGAGGACGTAGCCGCTGCGCGCGTCGAGGACGTTCGTCGTGGTGTTGCGGCCGATGTCGAAGCCGACGGCCGAGAGCGTCCCGGTCGACTGCCCTGTGCGCGGATCGAGGCCGAGCGCGATCAGCTCGTCGCGTATCGTCAGGTCCTCGAGCGCCGCAGCCGTGATGCTGCTGCGCTGGTATTCGTTGCTGAACGACACACTCCAGAAGGTCTGGGCGTTGGCCTGATGCCGCAGGGTGATGCGGCCGCCGAAGGAATTGAGCGAATAGACCGGTTCGGCCGCCTGCCACGCCTGGCCGTCGAACGTCAGCGTGAAGTGCGGATGCCACAGCGCCGGCTGCCGGTACTCGGCTCGCAGGCCGCGATCGAGCGACGACCACTTCCCTTCGAAGCCCGCGTGCCGCGCGCCGCCGAAGAAGTTCACGTGGTCCCATCGCAGGCGCACCCGCACCTGCTCCTCGGTCCCATAGCCGGCACCGAATGTCACCCGCCGGTGGTCGCCTTCCGCCACGGTGACGCGGACCGGCACCTCGGGCGCCTGCGGCGTCATCTCCTCGCGCGATTCGATGTTGACGAACTCGAACAGCTCCAGCCCGTACAGCTTCCGCTGGCTCTCGCGCAACTCGCGCCGCGAGTATCGATCGCCGGGGCCAAAGGTCAGCTGGCGCCGAATGACGTTCTCGCTGACGCTGGCCTCGCCTTCGATCTCGATCGCGCCGATGCGCGCCAGCGTCCCGGGCGATGCTTCGAACACGACGCGGCGGCGGTCCGGGCCGGCGTCGTGTTCGGCGACGCCGACGACGGCGTAGGGGTAGCCGTTGTCACGCAGCTCATTGGTGGCCCGCTCCCGCGCCGCAAGGACGAGCTGGCGGTCGAGCGGCCGGTCGACGCGCAGCTGCATCGCCTCCCGCAGCCGCTCGCGATCATCCTCGGGCAGCACGTCGAAGCCGACCAGCTCGATGGCGGCGACGCGAATTGGTTCCCCCTCGGCAATGTGCACGGTAATCGAGACGGCATCCTGCGCCTCGTTGAGCGCGACGTCGAACGACGTCACGCGCGCCTCGGGAAAGCCGCGATCCCGATAGAAGGCCTCGATGCGCTTCAGATCGGCGTCGAAGGCGCGTCGGTTGAAATAGCGCTGCCGGCCCCAGGGAAGCCACGAGCCTTCGCGCGTCTGGAGCGCCCGTTCGAGGGCGTCGGCGTCCACGTGTTCAACGCCGATAAAGTCGAGGCTGGCGATGCGGATTTCGCCATCCTCGTGGCAGGCGCCTCCGGCAAGGGTAGCGGTGAGGAGGAAAACGGGAAGGAGACGGCGCACCGCCGGCATGCGGTGCGTCGAGTAAACACACCGCATGCCAGAGGCGGAAGCTCAGCTACTGAATGACCACCATCAGGTGCGCGCGGCGGTTCATGGCGCGACCGGCCGCGGTGCTGTTGTCTGCCACCGGCCGCTCTTCGCCGTAGCTGACCGTCCGAAGCCGCGCGGCGCCGATGCCGCGGTTGACCAGGTAGTCGCGGACGGCATTGGCGCGCCGCTCGCCGAGCGCCAGGTTGTATTCGATCGTTCCGATGCTGTCGCAGTGCCCTTCGATCGTCACGTTCAGATCCGGGTTCGCCTGCAGCTTCGCGACCGCGTCGTCCAGGATCTTGAGCGCGTCCGGCCGCAGGTTGAACCGGTCGAAGTCGAAGTGCACGTCCTCGAACTCGATCGTCATCCGCCGCACTACCTGCATCGTCGTGCTGCCCGTGGCGCTGGCGCCGCGGCTGTCACGCGCCGTCACCGTCACCGGGACGCTCCCTTCCTGATTCGGCGCGGTCCAGACGGTGTTCGGCGCCGTCGGGTTGTTGAACGTTCCCTGGGGCGCCGACCACTGATACGTGAGCGGATCGCCGTCGGGATCAGTCCCGGTGGCCGTGAGGTTCGACGTCCGGCCGGGCTCCACCGTGCAGGGATTGCAGCCAACCGTAACCGTCGGGCCGCGGTTCGGCGGCGGCTCCGGTTTCGGGGCCGGTGGCGGCGGAGCCGCCACCTGCTGCGTCACGGTGGTCGTCTCCTTGATCACGCGGACGCGCTCTCGCGGTGGTGTCACCCCCGGATGCCAGCCGACGCGGATGTCGAACCCCCACGAGTTGTGACCGAAGTCGACGCCGCCGACGCGCCGGCCGTCCGTGCCGAAGCTGTAGTTGGCGCCCAGGTGCACGAAGAGGCCGTTGCGCGCCTGCCACACGCCGCCGACCTTGATGTTGGTCGGATCGGAAATCGGGCTGAGGAGGGGCGCCACGGAGGCGTCCTCGGCGATGTACGGCGGCGTGATCAGGCGTGTATGGTCCTTGATGACGAACTCGCCCTGCCACTCGATGAGGGCGCGAATCGGCGTCCGCGTCGGCAGCGCCGCGCCCAGACCCCACGTGACGCCGTCGGAGACGCGGAACTCGTCGGAATCGCCGCGGAGCACCGCGCCTGCGACGCCCGACAGCTCGATCTGGCCTGCGAATTCGCGGCTCAGGACGAGGTCGACGTGGCCGTCCCAGTCGTTGGTGCTCGCCCAGGTCGACCCGGTCGGAAACTTCACCATCACCCGTGGTGCGACGCTCATCGCGTCGCCGCGCGACTGCGAAATCAGGCTGTACTTCCCGCCGACGATGACGGGACCGCCGAGCGTCTTGGACCAGCCGCGGCGGAGGTAGGGATACTCCTGCGAGACACCGCCGAAGACCGGCTCCGTCGGTACGAAGACCGGCTTGACGTCGCGATCGAGCCGAACGATCCGCCACGAGGCGAACAACTCGACGCGATCGGTCACGCCGAACGCACCCGTGACGCCGATCTGATTGACGTCGGTCAGCCCCTGACGACGGTCCCAGTTCGCGCGGAAGAGACTCGTCGACCAGCGGCGGGCCGGCAGCGTTTCCGCGGTCGGCACGAACCAGAATCCGGTGTCGCCGAAGAACGTCGGCAGCGCCGGCCGCGGCGTGGCGTCACCCTGAAGGACGATCTCGTCCTGGGTGACGCTTGTCTGTGTCGAGGTTGTCGTCGGGGCTGCTGGCGCCGGCGTCTGCGCTGCGGCCACGCCCGCAAGCGTCAGCCACGCCAGCGCACAGCAGATGATAGGCGTGGGCACGTCGGCTTTACTCGGGTGTCCCAGCTCCCACAGGGCTCGGGTTCACAGGTGGGGCTGGCGGCGCCAGACGTCCGCGACCGCCGCGACTGATCTGACCGCCCTTGCGACCGGCCATGCGCGCTTCGTCCGGCGTCCACTCGTGCGCCGTCCCCTTTTCATGCGCGGCACGACCCCCTTTGCTGGCGATCTCGCGCTGCTTCTCAGGTGACATCGACGCAAATCCACGACGTTCTTTCCTCACTCCGTCCACGGCATCCTCCTCTGTCCGCTCCCGCCCCGCCGGGGGTCAGCCGGGCATGGCCGCCCGGGTTCAAGAGGTGTGCCGAGCACAGCAGGAAGCGGAGGGGAGGCGTAAGTAGCGGGAGGTCAATCACCTGCAGCAACGTTCTCACGGGAAATGCCGTGAGTGCGTCTGACGTGGAACGCGACAGTTGAGGTTGCATGCTGAATCAAGTCACGACAATTAGTAGGCGCTAGGCAGTAGGCAGTAGGCAGTCGGCAGTCGCCAGTAGGCAGTAAATGCCGCCCCTTATTCACGTCGCAGCGTGCTGCCTACTGCCTACTGCCCACTGCCGACTGCCTACTACAATGGGCCTATGGACGAATGCGCACCTCCCCGCCCGGCGGACGCTCCTGCCTCGAATACGAGTGGCCGCATGGTTCACTGCGTCAAATTTCAGAAGGAGCTGCCCGGGCTCGATGCGCCGCCCTGGCCCGGCGAGCTGGGCCAGCGAATCTATGAAAGCGTGTCGGCGCAGGCGTGGAAACTCTGGGAAGAGCGCCAGAAGATGATCCTCAACGAGTACCGCCTGATGCCGTGGCAGAAGGAAGCGCAGGATCTGATCGCCCGGCACATGGAGGACTTCTTCTTCGGCGAGGGGGCGGCGCTCCCTCCCGGTTACGTGCCCCAGCAAGCCAAGGGATAGCCGGCGGCCTCTCCTAGGCGACGACGGCGACCTCGCGATCGATCACGAACTGTAGCCGCGCGTGCGCGGATCGCAGGGCGTGCTCGACCACTGTACCCCTCTCCCCGCGCGCGAAGATGAAGCCCAGATAGCTCCTCGCCTCTGGCAAGGGAACGACGTGGGCATCCGGCTTGGTGGTAATGCGAACATCCTCGACACCCGGCACCGCACGCGCCGCCTCGAGGCCATCCACCCGGCGGAAGATCCCTGGTTTCGGGATCGGAATCATCATGACGCCCGCGGCCGCCGCCTCGCGGCCGTAGCTCGAAACGTCTTCCCCGAGGGCGTGCCGCAGGAGCAGCTCTTCGAGGGACACGTCCTTTTCGAACCGGAGGGCCCGTGAACACAAGCCTCCGAGTGGCCGGGCCGCAATCTCCAGCACGTAGACCTGCGATCCATTGACGCGGCACTCGGCGTGGATCGGTCCGTGATGAAGCCCCATCGCGCGCGCGGCAGCATCGACGGTGGCCGTGATGTGCGATTGCGTGGCGGCAGGCGCGGTCGACGGTGTGAGATAGATCGTCTCCTCGAAATAGGGGCCGTCGAGCGGATCGGGCTTGTCGAAGATCGTCAGCACGCGCAACCTGCCGCGGTCGAGCAGCCCCTCGACGGCGTACTCGACGCCCGGAATGAACGACTCGACGAGCGCCAGACCGTGCGCGGCGTCGCGCTCGATCCGCACGTCGGGCGATTCGAGCAGGTGCCGCAGCCGATCGACGGCGGCGATGCAGGCCTGCTCGTCGTCAACGCGCATGACCCCGCGGCTTCCCGAAAGCGCCAGCGGCTTCACCACCGCTGGATACGGCACGCGCCGCACCCATTCCGTGCGATCGCCGTCGAACGACACAGGCTCGAACCACGGCGTGGGCAGACCGGCGGCTTGCAGCGCGCGTCGAGTCAGCAGCTTGTTCCGGCTGACGGCGGCCGCGGCCGGTGGATGGCCAGGCAACCCGAAGGCGCGAGCCACCTGCGCCGCGAGGACGACAGGGCGATCACCGACTGCGACGATGCCGTCCGGCGGCTGGTCGCCGCACGCGCGCTCGATGGCGTCCACCGAACGCGCCTCGTCGTGAAAGCGCACCGGAATCGCCCGATCCCACCATGGATCGTCGAGTTGATCGCAGCGGTCGCTGGCGAATACGAGCCGCACACCGAGCTTCTCCGCTGCGTCGCCGAAGGATCGAATCTGGTACCCGGTCGTCGTCGCCAGCAGCAGGACGCGCTTCACACGATCTCCGATCGGCGCGCGAAGCGCGCGAAGAGACACTGCCCAGCCAGCCAAGGACTCATATCTTGTCCGACGAGTCCGTGGCTGGCTCCGCGCAGCAGTACCACGGCTCGCTGACGTATGGCACAGCGCCGCGCTCTACCACGTGACGCGGCGGAGCCGGCATGCCGGCATGCGTGCGCGCCGTGGCGTCGATCGCCGCGAACACGGCCGCACGCGGCTCGGCCGCGCCGGTGCTGACGATCCGCATCACCTGCTCCTGCAGCACGTCGACTCTGGGATCCGCATGGCGCCACGGCCACGTCAGCGACGCCTGATCGAACGATCCGACGCGCGCTCGAAGATCCGGGAGTTCGAGCAGCGGCGATTCCGCGGTCACGAGCAGCCGGATGCCAAGCTGCACGGGCGCAACGTGCTCGACAAGGGCGAGCGTGTCGAGCAGATCCAGCAGCTCGACGTAACGCTCGAGCGTAGTCCAGGGGGTGAACGGGATGAATGTGGGCGCCAGGGTCAGTCCTGCGCCGCGGCACAACCCAACCGCCCGGATGAAATCGGCGCGCGTGTGTCCCTTCCGCAGCCGCTCGAGCACCGCGTCGTCAATCGATTCGACCGCGCTCGTGACGAAGAGGCAGCCGGTCTCGCGGAGGACCGGCAGGAGCTCCGCATGCCGCAGCAGGTGTTCGATCTTGATGGTGACGTCGTAGGACAGGCCTGGCCATTCGCGTGCCAGCTGCTCGACCAGCCGGCGCGCGTGTGTCGGTCCGTTGAAGAAGTCAGGGTCGCCGAACGATATGTGCTGCGCGCCGGCCGCGACCTGCGCGCGGATGTCGTCCAGCACGACGTCGAGCGGCACCGCGCGAAAGCGGCCCTGGTACACCGGCACGATGGGACAGTGGCGGCAGAGGTGCTTGCATCCGCGCGACGCGTCGGTGCTGCCCATGGTGCGGCGGCTGCCGTCGGGCATTCGGAGTGAGGCATACCGCGCGAGCGGCGGCAGGCCGGAGCGATCGGGCTGAATGAACTGGAGTCGTGGGACGTCGCCGGCCGTGGGCGTTGGACGTTGGGCGTTGGGCGTTGGACCCTGGGCGCCGGCGATCTCGACCAGGGCCGCTTCCGCCTCGGGCCCGATGACATTCGCGACGCCGCGGCTGCGGAGCCAATCGGCATTGAGCGGCGCGTACAGGCCGTACGCACACAGACGAGCGGCCGGGTTCACCGCGCGCACCCGGTCGATGAGCGGCGCGGCCAGCCGCGTCGCGGTGTGCATCGGCAGATAGAACGCCACGAGCGAGGCGGCCGCAATCTGGCTGTCGTCGAGCGGCTCGCGCGACGTGTCGACGCACGCGACATCGACGCCGCTGCGGCGCAGCCAGGCGGCGGGTGACGCCAACCCGAACGGCTGGCGGCCGAGGTCGTACGTCGAGATCAGGAGCGCCCGCACTCCTTCATTCTATGAAAAAGGACTATTCTTGCTTGTCTCACTGGAGGCACGACGCCTGTGAATCCGAGCACAGCAGCAGTTCAGCGGCAGATCGAGCATGAGGCGGCTGCGCACGACACGTCGTTTTTCGGCCATCCCCGCGGCCTCTCCACGCTGTTCTTCACCGAAATGTGGGAGCGCTTCAGCTACTACGGCATGCGCGCGCTCTTGATTCTGTTCATGACGGCGGCGCCAGCGGCCGGCGGGCTCGGATTCGATACGGCGACTGCCGGTGCGATCTATGGCTTGTACACCTCCATGGTGTACATGACGACCTTGCCGGGCGGATGGATCGCGGACCGGCTCATCGGACCGCAGCGCGCTGTCCTCTATGGCGGCATCCTGATCGCCGCAGGCCAGTTCAGCCTCGCAGTACCGTCCCTCTCGATGTTCTATCTCGGCCTCTTCCTCATCGTGGTCGGGACTGGCCTGTTGAAAGGGAACGTCAGCGTGATCGTGGGGCGGCTCTATTCGGCGGAGGATGCACGCCGCGACGCGGGGTACTCGATCTTCTATATGGGCATCAACGTCGGCGCGCTGCTGGCGCCGCTCGTCTGCGGCTACTTGGGGCAGCGCATCGACTGGCATCTCGGCTTCGCGGCGGGGGGTGTCGGCATGGTGCTCGGCCTCATTCAGTACACGCTGGGCCGCAAGTACCTCGGAGAGGCAGGACGCCATCCAGCGAGCAGCGGGTCGCCCGAGGCGCTGGCGCGCCAGCGGCGAAACGCGATCCGCTGGACGTCGCTCGCCATGGGGGCGATCGTGCTGGTCGGCCTGGGCGCCTATTCCGGCGTTCTGCCGCTGACGGCCACGCAGGTCGCCGATGCGGCAGGGTACTTCCTGCTCGGCCTGACGGTCGCCTTCTTCGGATGGCTGTATCTGAGCTCGGGTTGGACGGCCACCGAACGGAAACAGCTCTACGTGATCGGCGTGCTGTTCGTGGCAGCGGCGCTCTTCTGGTCGCAGTTCGAGCAGGCGGGCTCCACGCTCAATCTGTTCGCCGATCGCAACACGAACAACGCGATCCTCGGCTACCAGTTTCCGAGCACGTGGTATCAATCGCTGAACTCGCTGTTCATCATCGGCCTCGCGCCGGTGTTCGCCTGGCTCTGGGTATGGCTGGCCCGCCGAGGCGCGGAACCCTCGAGCCCTGCGAAGTTCGGTGTGGGGCTCATCCTCGTGGGCGCAGGGTTCGCCCTGCTCGTGGGCGGCGCCATGCTGGCGGAGCGCGGCATCCTGGTCAGCCCGATGTGGCTGGTGGTGGTCTACTTCCTCCATACCTGCGGCGAGCTCGCGCTCAGCCCGGTCGGCCTGAGCGCGATGAGCAAACTGGCGCCCGTTCGCATCGGCGGCCTGATCATGGGCGTCTGGTTCCTCGCGAGCGCCGTAGGAAACTACATTGGCGGTCGCCTCGCAGCGTTCTACGAGGCGATGACGCTGCCGAGCCTGTTCGGCTCCGTGGCGGCGTTCGGCATCGGCGCCGGCCTGCTGCTGCTCCTCTTCGCGCGGCCGATGCGGCGGCTGACCGAGCCTGCACGGTAAGGCCGTGGCCCTCGAGGAGTACCGTCGGAAACGCGATTTCAGCAGGACGCCCGAACCGGCCGGCACCGTCCGCCGCGCCCCGACGGGCCGGAAGGCGCGCTTCTTCTGCGTGCAGAAGCATCTGGCGAGCCATCTCCACTATGACTTCCGCCTCGAGCACAACGGCGTGCTGCTGTCGTGGGCGGTCCCCAAAGGGCCGTCGCTCGATCCCACCGTCAAACGCCTTGCCATGCATGTGGAGGATCACCCGATCGAGTACGGCGAATTCGAAGGCGTGATTCCCTCCGGCTACGGCGCCGGCATCGTCCTGCTCTGGGACCGGGGGACGTGGACGCCCGAGGTCGACGACGTGGACGCGGCGCTCAAAAAGGGCGATTTGAAGTTCACGCTCGACGGCTACAAGCTGAAGGGATCGTGGGTGCTGGTGCGCACCAAAGGAGCGCGCTGGGCCGCCGGCGGCGCCGACCGGTCGTGGCTGCTCATCAAGCACCGCGACGACTGGGCCGGACCGGTCGACATCGCAGCGTTCGCGCCGCTCAGCGTCAAGAGTCAAGGCGATTTCGCCGACATCCTGTCGCAGGACGATCCCGACATCTGGCGCTCGAACCGGCCCGCGCGCAGCGGAGAGGCGGGGGCGATGTTCGAGAAGATCATCAGGCGGGCGCTCGAAATGCGCTCCGACCGTTCGACTCGTTCGAAACGCTCGACGGGCGCGAAAGCGCCGGTGGCGAGAAAACGGCGATAGCCATGCGCCGCGCGACCGTGCTTCTCTGTCTGCTCGCGTCTGCCGTGTTGCAGGCCTGCGGACGGACCGCTGAGAATGCTGCTGTGTCCCTCGGCCCGACCTGGCAGAGCGTGCGCGACGCGCTCATCGATGAGTACCTGGCCGCGCATCCGGCCTTCGCGGTCGCGGCCGGTCGCCACGAGTACGACGGACGCCTGCCCGACTGGAGCGCGGCAGGCATCGCGAGCGAAATCCGGCGGCTCCACGCCGCGCGCGATCGGGCGTCGGCCGTGTCCGACACCGGCCTCACCGACGCGGAGCGCTTCGAGCGCGACTACCTCATCGCCCGCTTCGACCGCGATCTCTTCTGGCTCGAGGTTGCCGAGGCGCCATTCACCAATCCGGCGTGGTATCTCGACTGGATGGTCGACAACCTCGATCCGGCGCCGTACTTGACGCGCCAGTACGCCCCGCTCGACGTGCGGATGCGCGCCTACACCGCGTACGCGCGTGCGATTCCGCAGGCCGCGGCGCAGATCCGCGCGAACCTGCGCGCGCCGCTGGCCCGTCCGCTCCTCGAGCGGGGCGTCTCGGCCTTCCGCGGCTTTGCCGACTTCTACCAGAACGACGTGCCAGGCATTCTTGCGGCCGTCCAGGATGCGGCGCGTCAGAAGGAGTTCAGCACCGCGAACGCGGCTGCCGCCGCGGCGATGCGCGAGCTTGCAGGCTGGCTCGAATCACAGCGCAGGACGGCGACCGGCAGCTTTGCGCTCGGCGCCGGCCGCTTCGCCCGCATGCTGCAGATGACCGAGGGCGTCACGACGCCGCTGGCCGAGCTCGAGGCCGCGGGCCGCGCCGATCTCGAGCGCAACCAGGCGGCGCTGCGCGAAGCGTGCGCCAAGTTCGCCCGCGGCGCGCCGATCGAGGCGTGCATCGCCAAGATGAACGCCAACAAGCCGCAGGGCGGCGCCGTCGACGGCGCCCGCGCGCAGCTCGCCGTGCTGAAGAAGTTCGTGCAGGACGCGGGCGTCGCCACGATTCCCGGTCCCGAAGAGGCGAAGGTCGACGAGGCGCCGCCGTACAACCGCGCCAACTTCGCCTATATCGACATTCCAGGCCCCTTCGAGAAAGGACTGCCAGCCACGTACTACATCGCACCGCCGGATCCGTCATGGACGGCGGCCGAACAGCGCGACTATCTCCCCGGCCAGGCGGACCTGCTCTTCACGTCGGTCCACGAAGTCTGGCCCGGACATTTCCTCCAGTTCCTCCATTCCAATCGGAATCCGTCGCTCGTGGGGCGCCTGTTCGTCGGCTACGCGTTCTCCGAGGGGTGGGCCCACTACGCCGAGGAAATGATGTGGGAGATGGGGCTGGGCGGGGGTGATCCGGAAACGCACATCGGTGAGCTCACGAATGCATTGATGCGGAACGTGCGGTTCCTGTCGGCGATTGGGCTGCACACGAAAGGCATGTCGGTCGAGGAGTCGGAGCGCCTCTTTCGCGAGGAGGCGTTCACCGATGCGGCAACCGCGCGGCAGCAGGCGGCGCGCGGCACGTACGACCCCGCCTATCTCAACTACACGATGGGCAAGCTGATGATCCGGAAGCTGCGCGAGGATTGGACGGCGACCCGCACCGGCCGGCAGGCGTGGCGCGAGTTCCATGACCAGTTCCTGACATACGGCGGGCCGCCGATCCCGATGGTCCGGCGGCGCATGATGGGAAGCGCAGAGGGTTCGCTCTTCTAAGATTAGGCGGCGAAGGTGCCGAGCGCGGGGCGCAGGTCCCGGCCGCGCTGAATCATCGGAACATCGAATTCATGGGCTCGAGGAGAGCGGCGGCGACGTACCGGCGCTGGTGCTCGAATTGGCGGAGCGGCCCCACCGGCGAACCTACCGCACCGCCGGGACGGCGGACATTTCCGGCCTCGCGTGCAGCAACCGCTGGCTGAGCACCGTCCAGACGGCAAACGACAGCCGCCGCCGGTCGTGGCGGGCGATCGCGCTCGACCAGAAGCGGCCGAGCACTGCGTCGACACCACCGTCGAGCGCGCCGAGCGGCAGCGGTTCCTTGTGCTCCGACGCATAACGCCCGAGGGCTTCTTCGGAGGGGCGGCCGGTATTGGCGATGACCACGTCGACCGGCCGGTCGATCGCACGCGACACCCACTGCACTGCGTCGGCTGCGGTGAACCCCTGCATGCCCCGTCCTTCGGTCAGCAGGTTTGCAATCAGGATGATCGGCCCGCGCATCTCCGCGAGCGCCTCCCGAACGCCGCGAACCAGGAGCGGCGGCATCAGGCTCGTGAAGAAGCTCCCCGGGCCGATAGTCACCGCGTCGAACCGGCGGATCGCATCCGCGACGGCCGGATGAATCGAGACGTCCGGCTCGAGCCAGACGCGCCTGACCTGCCGGCCGTGCGTCTGGCCGGCGTCGACTTCCACCTCGGTAGTGCCCCGTCAAGTGGTGGAAATTAGTCGAGCAGTTTCCGCAAGTTCACCACGGCGTGGACGCTGACGCGGCCGTGGACGGCAAAGAGCGCCGCCCACCGCCGCTTGGAAACCACAG
>Ga0073934_10006127_pt1 | contig 17862 bp, 8 predicted proteins | sample LarsenN4metaG_FD_76834 | JGI IMG/M metagenome (GOLD analysis project Ga0073934, IMG submission 76834) | Hot spring sediment bacterial and archeal communities from British Columbia, Canada, to study Microbial Dark Matter (Phase II) - Larsen... ... | reverse complement strand
GCGATGCGGCCGTCGATCAGCGCGCTCGAATCCAGAATGAGCGGCCGGCCCCCTTTCACGTCCTTCACGAATTCTACGTAAGGAATCACGAAGCGGAAATCGTCTTTCGTCTGCCACAACAGCGAGATGCAGAGGTACGGCAGCACCACCACCATCAGGCCGTTCACAATGGCGCGGGTGGCGTCGGGCATCATCACCGGCTGCAATGCCACCGACAGCAAATAGCTCAACAGCGTGCCGATCAGCAGCCCGAAATAGATCGCCGAGATCAGGTCCAGCCGCTTGCGGCGGATGAAGATATCGATCGCGGTGACCGATTGCGTCAGGATCATCAGCACGACGAACACGGCCACGCGATGGTTGTCGAGACCGACCGGCATGGGGACGTCGGGGTGGACCAGGCTGGCAATGGCGCCAGCGCAAATGAAGGCGTACAACACCCGGATGATAATGAGTACCATGGCACAAACAATTCGATGTTGCGGGGCGGGGCAAACGTTCGGCGGGCTCGCTGAACAGTCCGGCAGGGTGGGCGGCGCTCCCGGGGGGCGGTGCACGACGATGCGCCCCTCCTGCATTCCTGGAGCGTTTCGTCGCGGGGTGGATGCACCAGCCGGGCGACCCACCCCGTTATCTTAGATGGCCGGCGCGCTGAATTCCAGTTGTTGTTCCGTGACGGCGCCAGAGCGCGAAGCCGCGGAGCTGCATCTCTGCGGCAGGCCGCTCACGCGCTTACCAGCGCATCCCATTCGGCGAAGTCGAGCAGCGGGCACTCGGCGGTTCGAGTCATGTTCTCGAGGGCCGTGGGATCCTTGAAGGCCGAACCGGTGATAAAGCAGCACACGCGCTCGCCGGGCGAAACCTCCCTGCTTCGCGCCGCCTGGATCAGTCCCGCAACGGCGGTCGACGCGGCCGGTTCGGCGAAGATGCCCTCCTCATGCGCCAACCGACGCTGAACCTCCCACACCAGCTCGTCGCTCACCAGATGCCCCGTGCCTCCGTTGCGGCGGCTGGCCGCGATCACGGCATCTGCATCGACCGCGTTCGGCACCTGCAGCCCGCTAATCTGCGTGGTGCACTTCACCGGCTGTCCGTGGTCGCGGCCGTCTCGCAACGGCCCGGCGATGGTGTTATTTCCCTCCGGCTGCACGCATTCGATCCGCGGCAGCCGCGTCAGCCTCCCCGCCTGCTGCAACTGCTCGAAGCCCAGCGCCACGGCCAGCACCAGGCCGCCGCCGCCCGCCATGCAGAACACGCGGTCCCACGGCTCGTTCGACTGCGCGGCCAGCTCGTGCGCCAGCGTGGACACGCCGCTCATGCCCGCGGGAGAAAACCTGAACGCGCTGATCTGCAACGCAGCGTTCGGCTGGGCGCTCAACTGTTCGAGCCGGGCAAACACGCGGTCGGACAGATCGCTGTCGATGCCGAAGCCGCGGATGCGCACCAGCTCCGCGCCGTAGGCCAGCATCTGCCGCAGCTTGCCGACGGGAGCCTTTTCCACGATCGCAATGTGACAGCGAATGCCGCCCACGGCGCAGTACGCGGCGAGCGCCGCCCCGGTGTTGCCGCTCGAGGTCGCCCAGCACGTGGTTTGCCCTCGGGCGCGCATGTCGGAAACGGCGACCGCCGCAAAGCGGTCCTTATACGAGCCGGTGGGGTTGGTCATTTCGAGTTTGAAGTACAACTCGTCCAGTCCCAGACTGGGACCGATGCGACGCGATTTGATCAGCGGCGTGTTCGCTTCCCCCAGCGTCAACCGCGCCGCCTCGGGCACCGGCGCCAACCATTCGGACCATTGCCAGATGGACATGCTTCAACGACTCCTTTGTTTAGCCGCGACCCGAAGGGGAGCGCTCCGCACCGATGCCTCCGACGCGCCGAGCGCTCCCCTCCGGGTCGCGGCTAAACGGTTTCAACTCGTGGCGCTCCACGTCATTTCTCGTTCGAACGGGAACATCGGCCTGCGCCGGTGATGAAACGGCAACTGCGTCATGTCGGCACACGTGACCCCGGGCGTGTTGACGCGCAGGAGGCTGGGGCACACCGGCTGATACGCCGCCAGCGGGGCATTGACCCCCTTCGCGACGAGCACCTGGTACGCCCGCGGATCGACGCCGCAACCGATGAGCTGCTGCAAGCTGAACGGCGGCATCCGGTGCGTGGTGAGCATCACGGTCAATCCCGAATCGGCGCTCACGATCGCGGTCGCTCCCTGATCGCACTGCGTGAAACCGCCGTGCCGGGTCTCCGTTTCCGTAAACTTGCCCTCACACAAATGCCGCACGGTGAACTCGGCGACGAGCGGCGGACCGTGCAGGTCGTCCGATTTGCCTCCCACGCCGAGTTCGACGCGCTGTCCCACGCCCGCCGCATTCGCCCGCTCAACGGATTCAGGATCGGCGAGCACTACTAACGACGGCCCCACGCGGCGGCGATGCAGCTCCCACGCCAGCAGCGTGCCGTCGCCCGGCGAGCCGCCCCCCACGTTGTCCCCCATGTCGAGCAGGCACACCGGCCCCGGCAGCGTTGCGGCCTGGGTGACGGCATCGACGAGGGACAGAAATCGGCCACCCAGGCCCTCGCGCCGGGCCCACATCGCGCGGCCCAGTTCGTTGGCCAGCGCTTGCGCGCGGGACCGGTCGCCATCGGTCACCACGATCGCGGCGGACCCCATCTCGGCCACATCCGCATAAGGAAAGCCCAGCAGCAGGCTGGCGCTGAGCACGCCGGATTGCTGACGCACTGCTTCAAATTGCTCACACAACTGCGACAACGGCGGCTCTGATGTGCATTGCCGCTCGATGTTGATCGCCATCGGCGGGAAGCACGCCGCCTGCGTGGGCCGAATCTCGCCGCGCAGCGTACGGACCATCAGCGATGCCGCCTCTTCCCCGCGCGCCCGCTGGTCGATGTGCGGGTTCGTGCGATAGGCGCACAAGGCATCGGTGGCGGCGACCATCTGCGGCGAGAGGTTCGCGTGCGGATCGAGCGTGCCGATGATGGGGAAAACGTGTCCCGGACGCTTCCAAGGGTCCGGGACACTGACGAGTTCCCGCACCAGCGACAACCAGCACCCATCCGCATCGGGTGCAGGCGCGCTCACCGTCGCCCCGTGCGGCGCGACCAGCAGCCCGTCCAGTGCGCCGGCGCCGCCCAGCTCCTCGCGAAGAATGTCCAGCAGCGCGTTCCACGCCTCGGTCGTCACCGCACCGAACGGCATCGCCCGCGCCGCGAAGATCGGCACGGCGTCAATGTTGGCACGCGCCAGCCCCGCGAAGAACCCACCCACTTCGTGCGGCGCCGCCGCGTAATGCGCGCGAACAGCCTCGCCCCGAAGAACCTGAAAGTGATCCAGCGTGGTCTGCTCGCACAGGAAGGTGTTCGACTCCTGCAACAGCGCGATAACGCCGACGCGTGGCATTGAGGACCCTTCCCGCAAGGCATTCGTTTAGCCGCGACCCGCAGGGGAGCGCTCTGCGTCGATGCCTCCGACGGGCAGAGCGCTCCCCTGCGGGTCGCGGCTAAACGGTTGTCATTTTTCGATCCACGCATCGAAACCCACATCGATGTACTGCCCGCCGCCGGTCTGGTGGCAGTGTACGGCGAGCGTGTTGGTTCCCACCTTCAACGCGCGCTGGGCCTCTTCGGACAACCGCAGCGACGAATAATCGGTGGTGTAGCCGGCCACCTTCTTGATCAGGACGCCGTTGAGGTAGACTTCGGCGTCCTCGTCGTGGTGAATCCGCAGGCGCACGTCGCCGGCCGGTCGCTCTTTCAGTTCGAATTCGCGACGCAGCCAGATGTCGGAAGACTTCCATTCCGTATTCACTTTGGAACCAGGCGTCGTCGACTCGCCGAAGCCCGATTGGCCGCGGCGCCAACTTGCATCGTCGAAGTCGGGCCGCTCCCAACCCTCCGGCACCGTGCCAGTCGTGAAGTAGCGCCACACCGCAGGCGCCGTTTCCGCGGTCGGCAGCAGCGTCGCCACTTTGGGCGCCGGTTCCCACAGCTTCTTGTGCGCCGCGGCGGCGACGTCGACCGGGATCTTCTCCACGGCGCGGTCATACGTGAGCAGTCCGTTGACTTCGATCTCCACGTCCGTCGTTTGCGTGTAGATGGCCGCCGACAGTCCTTTGCCGATCAGCGGGTGCAGCTTGTCCATCAGGTCGAGGTACGCCTCGGTGAGCGCTTCCTGGGTGGTGAAGCTGCGGTAGCCCCAGTTCTTTTCGCTCTGCCAGGTGTGCCCCTTCAATGGCAAACCGAGGCCGCCGAACTCGCCCAGGACGCCCGCGCGGTCCGCGCTCGGCTCGACCATCGTCGGGCCGGGATAGCGGTGCACGTCGATCACGTCGCCCACGGGGAAATCGTTCCCCCCCGAGGCGCAGTTCACCAGCCGCGTGGGATCGTACTCCTTCGTCCATTTGGTGACGGCGACGGTGTCGGACTGCCCCCAGCCTTCGTTGAAGGGCACCCACATCACGATCGACGGATGGTTCCGCCGCGCGTCGATGATGTGCTTCCACTCTTCGCGGAAGTTCATCGCCGACTCTTCCGACCGCGTGAACTCCTTGCCGTTGAACTTGCCGAACGGGTTCCACTCGGCCGACTTGTCGCCGCTGGGCATGTCCTGCCAGACGAGCATGCCGAGCTTGTCGGCCCAGTAATACCAACGGTCCGGCTCCACCTTCACATGCTTGCGGATCATGTTGAAGCCGTACTTTTTGGTGATCTCGATATCGAACTTGAGCGCCGCATCGGTGGGCGCGGTGTAGAGCCCATCCGGCCACCAACCCTGATCGAGCGTGCCGTATTGGAAGAGGGGTTCATTGTTGAGCAGGAGGCGCAGGATGCCGTCTTTGTCTTTGCCGAGAGAAATCTTGCGAAGGGCTGTGTAGGTTCTTACTCGTTCGACGACCTGTCCGCTCGCGTCATCCTTGAGTTCAAGAACGATGTCCAGCAGTTTGGGACTTTGCGGCGACCACCGCGAGAATTCCGAAGATGGTCCGACATCGAGGCGAATCGTGTTCGTTGCCGGGGAAGCGGATGCGGATGCGCTTCCCCGGGCAAACTGATCGCCGCGGCGATGTTCGAAGTCGCAACGCGCGGTCAACGTCACGCCGCGGACGCCAGCGCCGGCAATATCGCTAGTGACTTCAATTTGTTCGCGATCGATGTCGGGAACAATTTTCAAGCTGCGGATGTGCGTCTTCGGCACCGGCTCCAGCCACACGGTTTGCCAGATGCCGGTGACCGACGTGTACCAGATGCCGTGCGGGTTCTGGACTTGCTTGCCGCGGGGCTGGTAGCCGGCATCGGTGGGATCGGTGACGGCGACCACCAGCTCGTTCGTGCCGTCGGCCTTCAGGTGCGGCGTGATGTCGAACGTAAACGGATCGAACCCGCCGCGATGCTTGCCAGCCTCTTTGCCGTTTACCGTCACCGTGCACTCCCAATCGACCGCGCCGAAGTGCAGCAGGATGGTCTTGTCCTTCCACGCGGCGTCGCTGGGAATGGTGAAGCTGCGGCGATAGACGAGCTTTTTCTCGGGACCGACCGGCTTCATCACGCCGGACAATGCGGATTCGACGGGGAACGGAACGAGAATCTGACCGTCCCACGCTTGCGGTTTCGCAGTGTCTTTGGAAGTGATCGCGTAGTCCCACAGCCCGTTCAGGTTCAGCCAGTGCTCGCGGACCATCTGCGGCCGCGGGTATTCGGGATGCACCTTGTCGGGCGAAACGTCCTTGGCCCAGCGCGTCGTCAACGGAGCGGTCTGGGGTTTCCATTCCGCGGAAGCAATGAGCGGTGTCAAGCAGATGGCAATAACCAGGAGGGGGCGGGTCATGGTGGGAGTTCCACTCGGGCGTTGTTCTTTAGAAACGAATCAAACTCCGGTCCTCTCACCCCCGTCCGCGGGGGTGAGAGTTAGAGTGAGGGGGCTGTCTTGCCGCATTGCACGAAATTGAGCGCCGTTTCCACGTTCGCCCCCTCTCTCTGGCCCTCTCCCCCGCGGACGGGGGCGAGGGGACAAGATAATGATTTCACGCGACAAATTCTCATACCGGCGCTGTCAGCGGCTGGCCGTTGTCTTTCGGGCCGAGCTTGAGCAGCCACGGCACCACCTTGCGGCTCCACTTGTCCGGGGACGGATACGCGCTCGCACCGTCGGCCCAGCAACTGCGGAGCATGTCGGTGTCGATGATGCCCGGGTTCAGCGGGATTGCCGCCATGCCGGCCGGCAGCTCCTGGGCCAGCGCCTGCGTGAGCCCTTCGACGGCATACTTCGTCGCACAGTAGGGGGCGACCTCCGGCGATGTGGAACGTCCCCAGCCGGAGCTGAAGTTGACGATCACGCCGCGACGCTTGGCGATCATGGCCGGGACGAAGTGGCGGATGACGTTCACCACGCCGGCGATGTTGACGTCGATGATGCGCTGAAACTCCTTCGCACTGATCTCCCACAGCGGTTTGGTTTCGTTGATCACCGCCGCGTTATTGAGGAGCAGATCCGGCGCGAAGCCCAGGGAGGGCAATCCCCGGGTCTCTTTGAGCGAGCGCGCCCACTTTGCAACTTGAACATCATCGCTAACATCGACCACGTCAAACCGATGCGGGGCGGGATGCATTTTTCGCAAGACCTCGACGTGCTCGTGCGAGCGCCCGCAACCGATCACCGTGTGCCCCGCTTCGACGAAGCGGTCCACCATCGCCCGGCCGAGGCCGCGCGTGGCGCCGGTGATGAGGATCGTCCGTGGAGGCGAGTCGTTCACGGTTGCATCTCCTCCGTCGCTGTGAGTCGCTTGCGGCTTCGCGGTCCGCGCCGAGTTGGATCCGGGAAGGAAACGCGGCACGAAGCCACAAGCGTGGTCAGCGCGGCAATTTCGTCAACGTGTAGTGCGCCAGGTTCGGCCACAGCGGGGTGGATGCGACGTCGCCCACGGAGACATCGTACACGTGCCCAGCCTTCACCCCGGACGCCGCTAATTCCACGGTCCGGCCGTCGGCGCTCAACTTCGCGGCCTGCACCTCGGCGGTGTGGCGGCCGCTGTCGGGTGTGGCGTACTCGCCGCCCCACACGCGCGTGTAGCCGGACAATTTGTAATTCGACGCGGCTTCCGCCTTTTCGCGTTCAACGGGCCGCAGGAACTCGATCGCGAAGCCGCCGCGGATTGCTCGCACCTCGCGGATGCCGTTGGGCAGCGCGTCCACATCGGGCGTGAGCTTCACGATGTCGCCGACGTTCAAACCGCCGAGCCAGCCGCTGTCGTACAGGCTGCCGACGTACAAATCGCCGTTGCGATGGAATGCGACGGCGATCGGGCCCAGAAGATTCTCCGGGCCGGTGTCTTCGCTGAACTTCGACAGCGGGTACACCGCCCCCTGTATGTGGCCGTCCACCTCCTGCAGCGAGAACCGCACGAGGGCGCGATGATTGAATTCGGCCCCCACGATCTGCCCCGCAAACGGATGCTCTGTCCATTTCGGCCAGAACGCGACGCCGTTCACGCTGCGGGTCCACGGATGCGGCACCTGCACCGCGGCGACGTCGGCCGGCGCCTCGGTCTTGGGATCATTCTTCGCCGGCACGCCGTAGCGGTGGCCCAGTTGAATGTAGTTCAGCTCGTTGAAGCAGTTCTGCACCCCCTGCTGATCGCTGCAGAAGAGCTTGTCGTCGTCAGTGATGGTGAGGCCGACGGGATAGCGCAGCTCGCTGGCGACCGATTCGACGTTCCCTTTGAGGTCGAACCGCAGAATCCGCCCGCGCCATTTGGATTCGTTCGCCGGGCGGTTCTTGTGCGCGTAGTCGCTGCCGAGGCCGATGTAATACCAGCGCCTCGCATCATCGCGTACGATGCCGGTGGTCCAGTCGTGATAGTCATCGGTGTAGCCCCAGCCGCTGGCGACGACATTTGCAGTGTCCGCAATATCGTCCCCATTCGTGTCGCGCAGCGACAGCACTTCGGGCTTGTGCGCCACCAGGAAGCCCAGGGACGGCCGTCCCTGGGTCTCTTCGTCTTCGAGAATCCCAAACGGCGCGGCCAGCCCTTCTGCAAACGTGACGAGCTGATCTTCCAGCCCGTCACCATCGCTGTCCTTCGCGATGTAAACATGCCCCTTGAGCGACGTGAACCCCAGCCGGCCTGTCATGTCCCACGTGATCGCCGTGGGCATGATCGAACGGGGCAAGGGCAGACGCGTGCCTGTGAAGCCGGGTGCGGTTGTTACCGATTCGACGGAAACAGCGGCGGTGACCGCTTCCGGCAGCGACAGCTTGGGGATCTCCAACGGACTTTCATATCGAACGCGGCAAACATTCGAATCAGGAAATTCACGGTCAGACCGGTCGAGAAGGAGCGGAGTCCAGAATGCAGGACGCTGCGGAGTGGTTTTAACTTGCTCAGATGGAATTACCTCGATGCGTGGCTCTCCAAACTTTTGCGGCGGATCGGGCCGTACAAAGCCATGCTGGCTTTGATTAACAGCAATTGTCCGCTCCCAGCCAGATCGCGAGCCAGTGAGTGGTTGCCAAATCTCAGTGACTTGTGCTCCGAGACGCCCGATTACATATCGAAGCGTTACACGATCAGCGGCGATGGAATAGTCAAGTAAGCGGCACGATTGCTGCATCGCTTCTTTTCGGGGCTCACGACCAGAGTTCCGGTCCAGTTCAAGTCGCATCACATCAGGAACCAACATGATGTCGGGTGTCTCGCCCATCCCTCCCGCCACGGTCACCCCTGCCAAGTCCCAGAACCAGCTCTTGCCCTGCGTGCGTTGGCGGGCGAAGTCGCCGATGGTCCACGCGCGGACGGCGCCGCGGTCGAGGTCAAACAGCACGTTGTGGCCGTTCGGGAAGCCGACCGCGAACGCCCGCGGCACGCTTTCTACTTCTTGGGCCCCCCCTGCCAAGGGGGGGTTAGGGGGGGTCGATCGCGCGTTTGGCGTCGTTGCACCGCTCTTACCCCCCCCATCCCCCCCTTGGAAAGGGGGGGCGGAAGACATGCGCGGCAGCGTGAACACGTCGCGGATGATGCGCGGGCGGTCGCCGGGCTGTAGCGTCCACAGTTGCTCGACGACGGCGGGGTTTGTCGGCGCAGTGAAGTTGGGGTCGTGCAGCGCGTCCCAGATGGCCGCGAGCTGCCGATCGAGCTGGCCGTCGAGCAGCGTGGGATGCGGCCGCGTGTAGCCGGGCATTTCGACGCCGGGGATGATCCGCAGGGGCGAGCGCGTCCAGCGGAAGAAGAACTCCGGCCGCATGCGGTCGCCCAGGCGATACAAATCGGACCCGCGCGTGCCGAGCGCCACCTGCTTCGGCACGTAGTCCTTCAGCGCATGACAGGCGATGCAACTGAACCCCTTGCCGCCGGTGAGCTCGCGCCCGGAGATGAGTGTCTGCGGGTCGACGGGCTGGTCAGCAGTGTGAATGGGATACGCCGGCGTCGCGGGAGCGTTGGGTGGAATGTGGTCGTGGGCCACCATCTCCGCCAGGATTTCTTCGGCTTCCTGGTTGGTGTGCGCAAACCGCGGCATGCGGATCCTCAGCCAGGGCATGCGCGGCGTCTGCTCGCCGCGGATGGCTTTCGCCAGCGGCCCGTATTGCAGCTTGTCGCCCACTGCGGTGAGTGGCGGCGGCGACAGCGTGGGCGTTTGCCCCTGCCATTGCGGCTCGGCCTTGAGCACATCGAGGAGAATCCGCGAGATCCCGCGGCTGCCGTCGCGATCGTGACACGCCAGGCAATTTTTCCGCTCGAGCAGCGACGGCGATTGGAACCCGATCATCAGCGGCGGCTGGATCGGCCGCTCGAAACTGGTCACATGGGCATCGATGGTGATCCGGTCAAACGCCGGCTGGAACTTGCCGGGATTGGGCTTGCCGGAGACGCAGCCTTTTCGACCACGTATGCTTTCCGAACTAAAGGCGGCAGGATTGCCGTTCTTTTTCGTCACTTTGTTGAAATCGACGACATTGTCCCGGATTTGCGCGGGGATTTCGTGGCAAGCGGCACACCGGGCCATGGCCACGACTTCCAGCCCACGTTCGATGAGCTTTGCTGAAGTTTTGGGCGGATCATTGTCCTTGGGGAAGTCCTGTTCGCCGATGAGAGCTGTCACAATCTGGTGGCGTTCGGCATCGCTGAGGTTGAACACAGGCATACGATGTTGTGGGTTCAAGACAGCGGGATCGCGCAGCCATTGATCGAGCCAGGCACGAGACCGCCGCGCGCCGACACTGTCGAGCCGCCCGCCACCGAACAGGTTGAGTTGCCCGACAGCCTGCCATTCGTGGCACGCGAGACAACCGATCGACTTGATCAGTTCGCTCCCGCTGGGCGTTTCCTTGGCATTCACCTTCACCTTCGCGGGTTCGGCGAGCTTCACTGGTACAGCAGCGCTCGCCAGGTAGGCCAGAACCGCATCCGCATCGTCGCTGGAGAGCCCGTAGGCCGGCATGCGGCCGTGATCGGGATCGGCCTCGGTGCGCGTCAGCCGGGCTTTCAACGACGACCAGTTGGTCCCGCTGCCCACATGTTTCAGGGATGGACCCGATATGGGCAGGTCTGACTGGATCGGCAAACCGGCATGACACCGTTTGCAGGAGAACGCGACCAGCTCGCGATGAGCCTGCTCCAGCAGCCGCAACTGCGAACTGTCTGCGGTGTGGAACAGCAGATGATGCGGCAAAGGTTCGAGCGGGAAGCTGTCCGACGACCAGAAGAGCCTTAATCCGCGGCTGTCGTTGGGAGCCGGACTGTAGCGGACGAGCAGAGTTTTTTCGCCGAAATCGAGCGCAGTTTCGGGACCGCTGACCCACTGCGATTTATCCGCCGTCGCGTTCAGGACGCTGCGCCCATCGAGCAGAACGTCGAGCTTGCCGCACACGTAGGCATGAAGCTGGAACGTGCCTTCGCTCTTCAGCAGGAGTTGCCCGCGCCATTCGAGGTGTTCCGTAATTGGACCGCCGGCGCCGGCACTGACCCTGGTCTGCACAAACACGTCCGGCTGGATCGATTCCCAGGCGGTGTGACCGGATCGGACAACCCTGTGCCACAATCCCGGCTTCGATTCGTCATCGTCGTCCTGGGCGGACAGTGGCAGTGTGATCGCCAGGCATGCGGCAAGGGTGACGATTAAACGTCGGATACACATGGATATCGGTCTCGAGGTCATTGTTTAGCCGCGACCCGCAGGGGAGCGCTCTGCGCGTCGGAGGCATCGGCGCAGAGCGCTCCCCTGCGGGTCGCGGCTAAATGGGGAAGCGCTCACTTCGCCTCGTACGGCTTCTCTTTCGCCGCGTCGCCGCCGAAGCTGGTGCGGAGGTCGTTGGCGGCGGCTTTCACCGTTTTCTCCGGGCCGGTCAGCCGCAGGTAATAGGTGCCTTTCTCCGGCACCATGAGGATCACGCTCAGCGAGCGGTAGCCCGGCGTGGGTTCCTTCTTGCCGGCGATGGGCGGACCGATCGGCTTCAAGTACGTGCCGCTGGCTTCGCTGAGGACGTAGTCCCCCTGCGGCGACGTGCCCTGCGTGACCTTGAACTGTTTGTCGTCGCCGGTGTATTCGCTGGTCCAGCGTTTGAGGTTTTCGCCGATTTCGCCGCCGCCGCCGTCGAACGTGGAGATCACCAGCAGTGCAGGTTCTTTGTCCCCGTCTGCCGCGGGGATCTGGAACTGCGCGGTGCGGAGTTTGTTCGCGGGGGGTTCTTGCTTCCAGGTGGAGGGCGTTTTGAGGGTGATGTCCTTAACTTTGACATCGACGGTTTCTGCGGCTGCGAAGCTGGCGAGACGGAACACACCTTCGCCCCCCCTCTCTGAGGGGGGGCTTGTCACTTTGAACGTCGAGTCTGGATCTGCCCCCCCTAACCCTCCCTTGGCAGGGGGGGTGAAAGAGGAAGAGACCTGCGGTGCCGGCATCGGACCGTCCTTCGCGAGTGGCGCGCCGCTGACGTTCGTCTTCACCGCGTACAGGCTGGTGCGGGCGGTGATGAATAGCGTGTTGCCCTCTTTGCCGCCGAACGTGCAGTTGGCCGGCTTCTCCGGCACGGCGACGCGGCCGATAAGCGAGCCGTCGGCATTCAAGACCACGATGCTTTTGTACGTGGCGTAGATGCGGCCTTCGGCGTCGTGGGCCATGCCGTCGGGGCCGTTGCCGTCCTGCTCCTGCTCGCCGGTGAAGAGGACTTTGCCGGCGTCAATCTTTCCGGGGCCGCTGATGCCATAGAGGCGAATTTCGCGGGCATCAGGGTTGGCGACGATCAAGCCCTTGCCATCCGGCGTGACGAGAATGCCGTTCGGCCGCGGCAGGGAATCGATCACGCGGGTGACCTCACCCATCTTGTTGACGTAGTAGACGCCCATGACCGGCTGCTCGACGTTGTCGGCGTTGCCGTAGCGCGGATCGGTGAAGTACAGGCCGCCTTGTCCGTCGAGGGCGAGATCGTTGGGGCTGTTGATCTTCTTGCCGTCGTACTTTTCGGCGAGGACTTCGATCTTGCCGTCGATGGCGTTGATCTTCACGACGCGGCGGCCCCCCCCCTGGCAAACGTACAAATTGCCGCCGGCGTCGAACACCAGGCCGTTGGCCTGACCAGACGGCTTGAGGTAGTCGGTGACCTTGCCGTCGTCATCGCGGCGGACGATCCGATTGTTGGGGATATCGCTGAACAGCAGGAATCCCTGCGGGCTGTACGCGGGGCCTTCGGTGAACTTGCAGTCGCCGACGAGCTTCTGCACTTCGGAATTCGTCGGAATCAATTGGGCCAGGTCGGCGGCCGCGGCTGGTACGGCCAGTCCGCTGAGCAGCAGCATGGAACATAGGAACCGCAGCATCGTGAAACTCCTGGTAGGGAAGCCCCGGGATGGCGATCCCTGGGTCTCTTGGATCTTTAAGCAAGTGGCAGATGACTCAGAGCTGGCTATCCCTGGGCAAGTTGAGGCGCGCCTGATTTTCGACCGCGGGCGCTGGAATTGCAAACGGGGACGTCGCCCTGACATCCGGCCGCACACTGCATTAGAATGCAGCCATGATGCACGCCGGCCCGCTGCGCAGCGGAATTCTTGTTTGCACGATTGCCGTGTGGCTGGGCGGAGCCACGTTCGCCGACCCGGCTCTGGACGACTACAACCTCGCGGTGCAGCTCTACAAGCAGGGTCGGTGGCCCCAGGCGGCGGACACTTTCCGCCAGTTTCTCCGCGACCACGCCGAACACGACCGCGCGCCCTACGCAAAGCTGTACCTGGGGCTGACGCTGGTGAACCAGTCCGACTACAAGGCCGCGCGCGACGTGCTCCGCGGGTTCATCAAGGACCATCCGCAGAACCAGAACCTGCCGCAGGCGCGGTACCGAGTCGCCGAGTGCAGCTACCTGCTCAACGAATTGCCCGCGGCGAAGAACGAGTTGGAAGCGTACCTTAAGGAGCATTCCGAAGACACGTTCGTCGAACGCGCGCTGGCTTATCTGGGTGACGTGCAATTGCGTCTCAACGATGCGGGCGGTGCACAAAAATCCTTCGCCGAGGCGGTGAAGCGGTTCCCGTCCGGAGCGATGGCAGACGATGCAAAATTCGGTTGGGCCAAGGCGCTCGAAGCGCAGAAGCAGGACGATGCGGCGCTGCAGTTGTATCGGGAGCTGGCGGCAGGCCAGGGACCTCGCGCTGCGGATGCCGTCTTTCAGATCGGCTCGCGCGAGTTCGACCGGCAGAGGTTCGTGGAGTCGGCGGCGGCCTATCGCGACCTGATCGGGCGATTTCCTGAAAGCCCGCTCGCCGGCGATGCCCGGTTGAACGCGGGATTCGCGTTGTATCGTGCCGGCCAGTTCGCCGAGGCCGCGAAACAGTTTGAAGCAGCGTCGTCGCTGCCAGGCAAGGAGGTCACCGCCGGCTATTGGCGGGCGTTGTGCCTCAAGAACCTGGGCGAGTACGCAGCCGCCGCCGACGTGCTGTCGGGACTCGTCGCGCGCTCGGACAAGCACGCGCTCGCCGAAAGCGTGTCGTTCCAGCGCGCCGTCTGCGAGCGCCTGGCCGGCCGCACCGACGCCGCCCAGAAGTCGTTCCTGGACCTGGTGGCGAAATTTCCCAGCGGCGAGCTGGCCGACGATGCACTCCACTTCGCGGCCGAGCTCGCCATCGAGGCGGGCGACCTCAACGCGGCGGCGGCCAGGCTGGCCCGGTTCGACAAGGACTTCCCCAAAAGCGGCCTGCGGATGCATCAGGATCTGCTCGCGGGACGGTATGCCTTGCTTCGCGCGGCGAAGGCAGACAACTCCGATGAAGCCGTCCAGCAGCACGAAGCCGCCGCCAAGCGCTTCGAGGCCGTGCTGAAGGAGTCCACGCTCCCGCGGACCCGCGCCCAGGCGCGGTATTACCTGGCGCTGACCCGGCAACTGCAAGGGAACCATCCACAGGCACTGGAGACGATCGCGCCCCTATTGGACGAACTGGACAAGACGCCCGAGCTGGCCGAGGCCCTCGTGCTGCAAGCCGACAGTTGGCTGCAGTTGCAACAACACGAACCTGCCGCCGCGGCGCTCGAGCGGTATCTGTCCCAGTTTCCAAACGGACGCCAGACGGCCCGCGCGCTGTCGCTCATCGCATTGGCACACGCGCGAGCCATGAACCTGACGGGCGCGAAGTCTGCCCTCGACCGGTTGCGGAAGGATTTCCCGAACAGCCCGCTGATCGCCAGCACGCTGCTGCAGTTGGCGGAATTTGCCGACTCGCGCCAGGAATGGGCGGCGGCGGTGGACTGGTATCGCCAGTTGCAAATGCACGCCAAAGGGACCGAAGACGAAGTCTTCGCCTGGCGCGGCCTGGGCTTTGCCCTGTTTCAGCAGAAGCAGTACGCCGATGCCGCCGACGCGTTCGCACACGTGACGCGCGAGTTTGCGGCCCATCGATTGGCACCCGAAGCGGCGTACTATCACGCGGAATCGCTCCGAGAGTCGGGGCAGTTGGAGCGGGCCGCCGCCGAGTTCACTGCCGCCTTCACGCGCGGTGCGCCTGCCGCGCCACCGCCCCCCGGTGCCGAGCAGCGGCCGCCATGGGTGTTCGTCTATCGGGCTGGTTTGCAGGCCGCACGGACGCGTAAGCAGGCCAACCAGATTGCCGAGGCTAACCAGGCCTTCGCCGCATTGCTGGAGAAATTTCCCAAGCCCCAGCAGTTGGACCGCGTGCTCGATGAATGGGCGCTGCTCAATTACGAAGCGCAGCGGTTCGAGCAGGCCGACGCGCTGTTCCGGCGTTTGATCGACGATGTCCCCGATAGCGACCTCGCCGACAACGCCCAGTTGAGCCTGGCCGAAAGCGATCTGCTGGCCAACCGGCTCGACGCGGCCCGCAAGGCCCTGGAGCAACTGGAGACCAGCGACCGCTCTGACGCTGAGGTGAAGGAGCGAGCGCAGTTCCAGTTGATCGTGCTCTCGCTGGAACAGCAGCGGTGGCCGGAAGTGCGCGACCGGGCATCGAAGTTCCTGACGTCGTACCCGGAGTCGGCCGACAGGCATTACGTCGAGTACTGCCGATTCGAGGCCATCCTCGCCGAGCCGAAGGTCAGCATCCCGGTCCTGGAAGCGCTCTTGAAGGATATCACCATCCGCCAAAAGGCCGAGTTGCCGGCCAACGGCGCGGCGTGGTTTCCGCGGTTGTGGGTGCTGCAGGCCGAGGCCCAGTTGCGGTTGAAGCAGTACGACGACATCGAGAAGACGCTCTCTGATCTGAAGCAGCGCCAGCCCACCTGCAAACTGTGCTACCAGGTCGAAGAGATCCTCGGCCGGGCGTACAAGCAGCAGGCGAAGTTCCCCGAAGCGCGGCAGGTCTTCGAGCGGGTGCTCGCCGACCCGGAAGCCTTCCGCACCGAAACCGCGGCGAAGGCGCAATTCCTCATCGCCGACACATATTTCCTCCAGGAAAAATGGTCCGACGCGTTTCTCGCGTATCAGAAGGTCTACGCTTCGTATGCGTTCCCCGAATGGCAGGCGGCGGCACTCTTAGGCTCCGGCCAATGCGACGAGAAGCAGGGCCAATGGGCCGAGGCCGCGAAGACCTACCAGCGGCTGCTCGACGAGTTCCCGCAGTCGTCGGTGGTTGCCGACGCCAAGAAGCGGCTCGAAAGCGCCCGCAAGCGCGCTGCAACGAAGTAGCCCGTGCCTGACACCTCCGCGAGCCGTCGGATGGCGGAGGAACACGGACGGCGTCGGAGGGCGGAAGACTCGCCACCGATGCTCAGGCGCCGGCCAGCACCTCGCGGATCACCCGGCCTTCGACGTTCGTGAGCCGGCGCTGAATACCGTTGTGCTCGAAGGTGAGTTGCTCGTGGTCGAGCCCCACGAGGTGCAGAATTGTGGCATTGAAGTCGTACAACGGGTGGACCTGCTCGACGGCTTTCAAGCCGAGTTCGTCGGTGATGCCGTGACTGACACCGGCCTTGACCCCTGCACCGGTCAGCCAGCAGGTGAACCCATCCGGATTGTGGTCGCGGCCCTGGGCGCCCTTCTGGAACATGGGCATCCGGCCGAACTCCGTGCACCACACCACCAGCGTTTCCTGCAGCAATCCACGGGCCTTCAAATCGCGGATCAGGGCCGCGGCGGGCTGGTCGAGAATGGCGGCGTGTTTGTCGTATTGCGCCTTGAGCTTCTGGTGACCGTCCCAGTTGAGTTCGCCGCCGCTGGCATAGGCGCCATTAAACAACTGCACGAAGCGCACGCCGCGTTCAACCAATCGACGTGCCAGGATGCAGTTCTTTGCAAAGGCGGCCTTAGTGGGATTCGCGTCGTCGTCGGCGCCGTAGAGTTTCCACACATGCTGCGGCTCGCCGGACAGATCGCTGACTTCCGGCACGCTGAGCTGCATCCGTGCGGCGAGCTCGTAGCTGGCGATCCGTGCCGCTAATGAATCGTCGCCCGAATGCTGTGCCCGATGCGCGTCGTTCATCCGCCGCAAGAGCGCCTGGGCCGCGCGATCCGCTTCGGCCGAGACCCCCGGAGGCGTCAGATGCCGGACAGGCTCCTTCGCGCTGAACACGGTTCCCTGGAATGCGGCGGGGAGAAAGCCGGGGCCCCAGTTGTTGGAACCGTTTTGCGGCACGCCGCGCGGGTCGGGGATGGCCACATACGCCGGCAGGTTCTGGTTGTCGCTGCCGAGCGCGTAAGTGACCCACGAGCCGAGGCTGGGAAATCCATCGAGGGCAAAGCCGGTGGAGAGGAAATTCTCGGCCGGGCCATGCGTGTTGCTGGTGCTGGTGAGCGAATGCAGGAATGCAATATCGTCGGTCAATTCGGCGAGATGCGGCAGCATGTCGGAGACCATTTTCCCGGTCTCGCCGCGGGGGCGGAACTCGTACTGCGGCCGCGCCAGCTCGCCGGCCGGCCCCTGAAACGTCACCGCCGGTCCGCCCTCCAGCTTTTGCCCGTCTCGCCGAATCAGTTCCGGCTTGTAGTCCCAGGTTTCCAGTTGGCTGACCGCCCCCGCGCAGAAAATCACGATGACATTCCTGGCCCGCGCGGGAAAATGCGGCAGTCGCGCGGCGAAGGGCCGTGCGGGATCAATCACGGGAGACTGCGAGGCCAACAAGCCGTCGTCGTGGAGCAGGCTCGCCAGCGCAATCGACCCTAGCCCAGTGGCCGTGTCGGCCAGAAACTGGCGCCGGTCCAGCCAGGGGCGTCGTCTGGGGATCTGAAGGGTGGCCGCGGGACCGTGCATGAGCGACACCTTACGGCAGAAACAGAAACTCGTTGCTGTTGAGCAACACGCGCCCCAAAGTCGCCAGCCCGAACTGCTTCACAACGGACTCCGACTCCGCCAGTTCGTCGGGACGCGGATCGCGCAGCAGCACCAATTGGAAGGCACGGCGAACCTGATCTCGCGGTTC
>Ga0073934_10006125_pt1 | contig 17866 bp, 14 predicted proteins | sample LarsenN4metaG_FD_76834 | JGI IMG/M metagenome (GOLD analysis project Ga0073934, IMG submission 76834) | Hot spring sediment bacterial and archeal communities from British Columbia, Canada, to study Microbial Dark Matter (Phase II) - Larsen... ... | reverse complement strand
GCAGCTCTCGGTCCGTCTGCGCATCCAACTCGATCGTCTTGGCAACCCGCATCGCCCACCTCCTGGGCGGTTGGAGTATGCCGGCACGATTAAGTTCTACAAATTGACGCGCACTACACTAGCTGCCATCAGGCGGACTCCGTCTCCAGACAGCCTAGCCTTGGGGATCGAACGGCAAGACCGCCGCGTTGTACAGATTCGCCCCGGATGACCTTTCCTTCCTCAGCAACGCACGCATGTACTTGCTCAGGTAGACGACTCGCTTCAACTCATCGTCCGGCATTTGGCCGTACTTCGTGAGCACGGTCTGTATGGACGCTTCATCGTGCTCCTTCAGTTCGGGCGACTCTTCGCTAGCCAACAAGTCCGCTTGCGGCGCTAGCCGCAGGAAGACCTTGCCGCGCTCCGACCAGGTCTGAAGGTCCGGCAGCAGATGGGCAAGCTTTGCCAAATGAAGGTCGACAAAGTACGGGCCGTCCTTCTGACGAACGACGTAGGCATTCGTCAGTCGCTCGCCAGTCGCCTCTAACGAGGCGACCTCAGCCAAGAAGCACAGCTTGTGAAGTGCGAAGTAGCTCAGCCCCTTCGGACTGTCACGCAACACGCGTTGAGCCACGAGACTGAGCTTCGCGGATCCCGATTTCACGTTCTTGCCACTGGGCTTCTTGCGCGGCTTCTTCAGTCGTCGCAGAGACTCCGCGACGAACTGGTAGTCGCTCAACTGATTGGCGAAGCTGCGATGAACCATGGCTCGTTGGCCAGGGTGATAGACGGGAATGAGCGTTCGTCGCATCCACGTGTGGCTCGTCCTCACGTGCTCTCGCAGTGAGACACCATGCGCCTCTATGGCGCCGCACGCCTTCAGTGCTACGGCGCCGAGCGTGACCACGATTCGCGGGTCAAGTAGATCAATAGTCTCGCGAAGGAACGGTGCGCAATTGAGGATCTCTCCAGGCGTTGGGGTTGCGTTGTTTCCCTTCGCATCCTTTGGGTTGCACAGTACTGCGTTCGTAACAAACACCTCGTACCTGCTGACACCGACCTGCTCGATAAGCTTCTCGAAGTTATGGCCAGACTTGTCGCCGTGAAACGGCAAATGCGATCCATCCGCACCAAGGCGGCCCGGCGCCTCGCCGATGAACATGAGCGGCGCGTCCAATGGACCGCATCCAGGCCCGAGCACACGAGCGCTGCCGATCATTCTTGGGCACTTCTGGCAAGCATGTACTCGATCAACCAGGTTCAGAAACCTGGCCTCCCTATCACCTTCTGGTTTCATTGAGTCAGAGCGCGGAGTTGCTGCTGCGAACCGTCGGAGTACGCGTGAACGGAATGGCAGACCAGTTTTCCAGGCTGCTTTCCTGTCGAGCTACAGATAAAGTGCAAAAGGCGTCCGAGGCCCACGAAATTGCCGAGAACCTTGTTGAAGAAGTCGTGGTTCCGGTAGACCACGACGAAGTCCAACGAGTCGTCGGCATTCCAGAGGATCTCGGCAAACTGCCAGCAAGGTCCTCCGCGAGTGCGGGGTGAGTCAATCGCTGGTGACGACAAGTGAAACACCAGGCCGGTGGTGTTCCGCTGCGGCCAGGTATTTAGCTTCTCGATCGCGCGCTCAAGTTGGTTCACCCCGGCCGGGGGGAACCGAACAAGGCGCTCGAAGTATGTGCCCCACGCGTGACGCCCCCTTTGAAACCTGCGCGCACGGTCATGTGCCTTGAGGTAGCGCAAGTAGAGATCCGGTCTATTCGCAGCTCGCTCGAAGGTCCTTTGGGGAAACAACGTGTTGGCGACATCGCGCGCGTCGTCCGCCCCCGCCTTGAATCGATGCGGCGAGTACTGAGACAGCCACTGCTCTTCGACGACACACGGTTCGATGATCGTCGTCATCAAGTTGGTGATCTCACCACGTGAGGCTAGCAGCGCTGCACACCCTGCTCGCCACGCTTCAAGCGATGTAGCCTCCTCTACGACTTGAATACTCATGACCGGCGTCCTCTTGCGGCGCTGGGCGCCCGATAAGTGATTTTCTGCTTGTCGAGGTCGACGACGACATCTCCTCCACCGTTTCGCTTGAGTTCTAGGAAGACGGCATACCCTTGGGAGATGGCTTCCTGCCACTGCTTCGCCGTGCATGCCTGCACCTCCAGGCCCATTCCCATTCGGCGGATAGTCTTCAGCAGCCCAATATCGATTGAGCTTCGATCGGCGTACCACCCTCGCTCTTCGGCTTGATTGAATATCAGAATGGAAAATGCCTCCTCGATGATCGCAGCTCGCGCGCCGTCCTCGACCTCATCGATCTTGACCTTCGACTTGCGCTTGCACTTCAGCAGAGCTCGGCAAACCGGCGACCACCCCAGCACGGCCGCATAGGCGAGATGAAAGACATCGTGGTAGCGGTAGCCATCATCCTCATGCGAGTTGTCAGTCAGCGCGTCGCCGATAACAACGTCGTTCACTGATACCTTAACGTAGAGGCTTCGCTCAAGCGGTTTCTCGTAGAAGTTCACGACGAAGCGGCGCGGCAATCGTTCCTCCGATGGAAAATTGTCGTCGAAGACATTGACGCTGCCCTTTGTGTAGAACGACTCTGCCTTCTCGGCGTTCGCCTTGGCAATTTCTTCCAAGGGGATCTCGTACAGAGAAGCCAAGCTTGTCAGGTACCACAGCAAGTCCCCAAACTCCTCTCGCAGCTCCGTGCGAAAGGCCGGGTTGGCCTTTTGAAGCATGAGCTTCTTCATCATGCTGTGAAGGTCACCGACCTCTCCAACAAGGCCCATCAGAGAGACAACGCGTGATCGTCGCTCGTCGGTGCGCTCCACCATTGCCTGGTACTCGGCGAAACTTGATACTGCGAGGGTGCCAGCCGTAGCCGCTCCAGGCTTAGCCAACTTGGCACTCTTCGCTGACGGTCTGGCTGCCATTCTTTCTCCCTGGTAGTCCCGACATGATTGCGCTCGCGCACCCAATACGTTACGACATTGCCAAGTCGCGGTCTTGGGCATTTCTCGAACCCAGCGCAAAAGGTGAACTCAGCACCGAGTAGAGGCGTCAATGAGAGAGGGAACGACAAGTCGACGGAGCGAGGGTAGGTACGTGCCATGGTCAGAGGCTGAACACCACGCTGACGGGCCCGCTGCCTTGATGTGACTCGTAGGTCGCCCGCCCGTGGTACACAAACGGCGCCGCCTTCCCGCCCGCCAGCTTGCCATCCCGGACGAACAGGTGAATTGCAATGCCGCGCCGCTCGTGCTCGATGATCTCCCGGCCTCGCTTGCTCTCTGGCGTCGTCGCGTTCTGGCTCTGCCAGTGGAAGTGATGCTCGTCGATCCAGTGGTCCAGGTACTTGTGTTCCTCGGCCTTGCCCTGCTTGTTCAGGGTCACCAGCAACACATGCACCTTCTTGTCGTTCAGCGTCACGTGCCCAACGTTCCAGCTGCCCGGGTTGAACACTTCGCCGAACAGCGCGGGGATCTCCTCGCGCTGAAAGCTCTGGCCGACGGCCAGGTCCAGCGGATCGACAACGCCGCGTAGCCGCGCCAGCGTGCGCATCTCGTCGGTGGCCGGCATGTCTTCGTATGCCGGGTTGTTGGCCTTCAGCACGTACTGGCCGTCGCGGGTCTTTGTCACCACCCGCAGCAGATACTGGTTGTCGCCTGCCTCATCCTGCCGCTCGATGGCCACCACGTTGCCGGTGATCGAGCCGGCGCGCGTGGGGCTCATCAGCTCCAGCAGCAGGTAGTCACCGTCGCGCACGGGGTTCTTGCCGCCGTCCATGGAGCTGCCGGTGGCCCGCGCGATGAAGTGCCGGCTCGGGTCGAGCGGGCCGTACGCCTGTGGCAGCGTGCGATGCTCTTCCGAGTCGGTGCGCCCGGTCTTGAAGTGGCCGCAGGCGATCTTCAGGTTCGGGAAGTAGGGCAGTTCCACCGCGTCCCGGCGCTTGACAGGGAGTGGCACCACGTTGCTGGCTGCCGGCTCGGGCTCCAGGCGCACTTCGTAGCCCGCCAGGCGGTAGTCCACCAGCTCTTGAAGCATCGCGGCCAGCGCGGGTGCCATCGCTGCAGGCACGCTTTGCGTCAGCGCGAAGTTCGATCCTTCCAGCTTGAAGGGCGCCGTCGTGCCCGGAGGGCGGTTGCCTCCCGTCCACGCCTTGACCGGGTTGTCGTGCCAGTAGCGCGCCCACGCGGGGTCAGCAGCGGCAACGGTGCGCACCTCTTCCGGCAGATCGGCCAGCAAGGGGCGGCGCCGCTCCAGCACGCCGCGAGACCGCTGCGCCAGCGCCTGCAGCGTCACGGGCTGCTCCAAGCCGTCGAGCTCAAGCAGTGCCTCCAGCAGCACCATCTTGAAGCTCTTGGTCATCGCGGTGACCTCGACCTCGCGCAGCAGCGCCTGGAACCGCTCGGCCACTGCCGACTCCAGCTCGGCCAGGTCGCCCATCGTCCGCACCAGCGCAAACCATTGCCCGGACTGTTGTCGCATGGCCTGCACGCTGCTGCCCGAGCGATAGAACTCGCTCAGCGTGGGGCGCCGGCCGAGCACGTCGCGCAAGGCTTCGTAGTTCTTCTGCGGGCCGCTGCTGTCCAGCGACTTCAGGAAGTCGATGATCGCCAGGTCGTAGTTTACGTAGCAGCCTGCCGGCAGGTCCAGCGCGTGCCGCTCGGCCTTGCGCGCGAATGCGGCCAGCGCCTGGTAGGTGGAACCCACGCCGAACAGTGCCTGCGGCTTCTGCAGAAGGCTGTGGTGGTTGCCAATGAAGTCCAGCACCACCAGGTGCTGCTTGCCTTCGCTGCGGCGCAGGCCGCGGCCCAGTTGCTGCAGGAACAGGATCTTCGACTCGGTGGGCCGCAGCATCATCACCGTGTCGAGGCTGGGCAGGTCAACACCCTCGTTGAACAAGTCGACCGAGAACACCACCTGCAGCATGCCGGCGTGAAGCTTCTCCAAGGCCTGCGCGCGGCCGAGGGCGGAACCCGAATACACCGCAGCGGCTGACACGCCGGCGCGGGTGAACTGCTCGGCCATGTAGTCGGCGTGGCGCGTCGAGACGCAGAACGCCAACGTGCGTTGCTGGGCCTTGCTGCGCCACTCGCGCAGGGCGTGGCGTGCGCGGGCCAGCGTGGCCAGCTTGTTGGACAGCTGCTCAGGGTCGAAGCGGCCGTTGCGCCACGGTACCTCGCGATAGTCGACCGCCTCGTCCTGGATGCCGTGGTAGTGGAAGGGCGCCAGCAGCCCGGCCTGGATGCCGGCGAACAGGTGGCAGCTGTAGACGAGGTTGTCGTCGCACAGCGAGAGGATGTCGGACTGATCGGTGCGGTCCGGCGTGGCCGTCAGCCCCAACAGGAACGAGGGCGCAAAGTGCGTCAGCAGTCGCCGGTAGGTGCCTGCGGCGGCGTGGTGGAATTCATCGATGACGACGTAGTCGAAATGCTGCGGCGCGAACCGCTCCAGATGTTCGGCTTTCGCCAGCGTCTGCACCGAGGCGCACAACACGTCGACGTCGGCGTCGCGGCTGCGGCCCGTGTAGTAGCCCACGCGCTTCTTCGGCAGGATGCGGACGAAGGTGGCCGCCGCCTGGCCCAAGATCTCTTCGCGGTGCGCGACAAACAGAATGCGTCGCGCGCCCATGCTCACAGCATCGAAGGCTGCCAGCCAGGTCTTGCCCAGGCCGGTGGCCAGTACCACCAAGCCGCGACGGTAGCCGCCTTCACGGCTGGCCGTCAGTGCCGCCAGCGCTTCGTGCTGGATCTTCGTGGGCTCGGGCGGCGCCTCCTGCTCATGGCTGCCGGGTGCGATTGATCGCGAGGGCGGAATTCGCCGCTGTTCATAGGCCTCGATCCAGGTATCGGACAGCGCCACGGTCTTCGGGTGGCCGAACAAGTCTTCAAAGCGCTGGCGGGCTTCGAGGAAGCCGGAATCGCAGGGGTAGACGACGCGGTAGTTCCATTCCAGCCCGTCCTGCAGGGCCTGCCGGCTGATGTTGCTGGAGCCGATGAACGCGGTTCCTGCCGCGAGCAACTGCCCGTCCAGCTTGGCGAAGATGTACGCCTTGAGGTGAAAACTGCCTTCCTGCGTGGTGTAGACGCGAACTTCGGCGCCACGCTCTTGCAACAGCAGCAGCAGGCGCAAGGCCTCGGGGTCGGTGATGTCGAGGTAGTCGCTGGTGAGCACGCGCACCCGCTGCGGCGCACCGGCATCGACCATCGACTCCAAGTCGGGAAGCAGAAGCCGCAAACCCGTCGTCTTGATGAAGGCGACGGCCAGGTCGGCGTGCGTAGCCCTGGCGAATGCCTCTGACAAGTGGGGCAGGAAGTGGTCGGCGCCACCGGTCACCAGCCGCTGGCTCGCCGCGGGCGTACGCGTGGCCAGCGCGTTGGTCCAGCGTTCTGCTCGATCGGGTCGCTGGTCGTCGGTGAGCCACAGGTCCAGCTGGTGCACGTCGGGCCATCGGCCAAACCACTGGCGCAGGGTGGCCTCGTCGGCATCGGTGAAACGGCGCCCGCCATGAACGCGCTCGCCACTGCCATGCTTGAAGCTGACGTACAGCGTGCCGCCTGGGCGCAGTGCCCGCCACAAGCGGTCCAGGGTGGCCGGTATGGCGGCCGGCGGCACGTGCAACAGACTGGCGCAGCACCAGATGCCGTCGAAGGTTTCGACCTCGTCGACATCCTCGAAGCGCCTTACCGCGACTTCAAACCCGCAGTGTGCGCTGGCCAAACGAGCCAGCTCCGCGGACGCGTCGAAGGCGGTGACCTGAAAGCCAGCCTCTGCGAAGGCCTTGGCGTCGCGACCAGACCCGCAGCCGGCATCGAGGATGTGGGCGCCAGGCGTCAGCTGGGCCAGGAACCGCTGGTGGATCGGTGCCATGTCCACGCCGACGGTCGAGCCGAAGAACTCGGCCGCGAACTGTTCGTAGTACTGGTCGGTGTGGTCCATCCCTGGCAGTGGCTTCGTCGATGCCGCTTTGCCTGCCAGCGTACCAGGTGAAGCGGCGGCATCGGCACGGGGCGCGATGCCGCCGCTGGCGCGTCAGACGTGCTTGGCGATGAACTGCCGATCCAGCACGATCAAAGCCTCCACGTTCTCGGGCAGCACCAGGCCCAGCCGCTCGCACGCTTTCCGGAAGCCCTGCAGCTGCCGTTCGAGCCCCACCTCCGGGTTCTTCCGCGACAGCTCGCGAAACAGCTCCACGGCTGCGTGCTGCTGGGCGCGCTGGATGTCCAGCAGGATGTCGCCCAGCACGTCCAGCCGCCACGTGGGCGAGTTGCGCATAAAGGCGGCCGTCGGAACGAAGGCGCCTTCGGCGTGTTCGTCGCAGATGTGGAACAGGCCCTTGGCGCTGCGCATGCCGGGCAGGATCTCTTCGCGCGTGGGCACGTCGATGCCGGGGCTCAGCCAGTAGGGGCTGCGTTCCTGGGTTTCGTCGGTCACAAACATCATTCATCTCCTTGGGGTTCGGGGTTGCGGGTGTCGGGGTGCGGGTCGGCAGCGGGTGAAGACGCCTTGGCGCCGGGGTGGGGTCGGCCCAGGTAAGCGTTGACGATCGCCGGGCGGCCGTGGCCCAGGTGCTCGGCGATGGCTTGGCGCGCATGTGCGTCCAACGCCGCGTTGACCGTGCCGCCGCCGGCCACCGGGGGCGGCTGTCCGGTCATCGAGCGGTAGGCATCCGCCGCGTCCTGGTGGCGCAGGCCGTGCGGCACCACCCTCAGGCCGGCGCGGGTGATGCCATGGCGTTCCATCACGTAGCGAAGCCGCCGCTCGGCCTGTGCCAGCGTGCGCCGCGGGTCGCTGACGCTGTCGTCTGGGCCGACGGCCACGCGGCAGGCCTGCGCCACGGCGGCCTCGCGCTGCGGGGTGTCGATGGGCAGCAGCCGGTCGCGGCCACCTTTGGTGCCGCGGTGCGTGTCCAGGTAGCGCGCCGGGCCGTCGGCGGGGCGCCCGGCCTGCTGCGCGGTCAGCACGTCCTGGTGGGGGCGCAGCATCAGGCTTTCCTTGAAGCGCAGGCCGAAGGCCTGCATCAGCCGCAGCGACGCGGCGGCGTGCCGGTCGTGGGCTTCCACCTCGCGGATCACTGCGTCGGCATCCACGCCCTGGGCGCGCCAGGTCTTGTCCACCGTGGCGGCCAGGCTGCGGCGGTGCAGCGCAGGGTCGTCGAAGTAGCTGGCGATGGGCTTCAGCAGGCGCGGCTTGCCGATCCAGCCGGCAAAGGTGCGCATGAAGCTGAAGTAGGTCTGGATGGTGGCCGCGCTCATGCGGCCGGCGTGCGCCTCGGCCTGCCAGTGCGTGGTGACGGCCTCGACATGCCGGCCGCTGAACGAGCGCGGGTCGAGATTGAAGCGCTTGGGGTGCTGGCGCAGGAAGGTGAAGAGCCAGTGGCAGAAGCGCGCCCGCTCGGCGATGGTCTTGTGGCTCACGCCCTTGTGCTTGCTGCTGTGGCGCCAGTTGTGCTGCTGAAGGATCAGGTTCAGCACGTAGGTGCCGCGACGCGGGTTCAGCGGCAGGTCGGCCAGCGCCGGCTGCTCATAGGTGCGCGGCCGGGCGATGGGCCCGGCGCGCGCGGGGCGGCGGGTTGCGGTGGGCGATTGGCAGTGTGGCGTGACAGGCATGGGGCGAGTCCTCGGCAGTCGAATCGGTGGAACCCTGAGGTGCAGGCATCGGCGGGTTCCGGGGCCGATGCCGGGCCAGTGGCTTGCGGCGGCCACCTCGAAGGCAGCCACCGCGCGGAGGTTCGTAAAAGCGATCGCCAGCCAGCACGCGTCGGGCGCGATGTGGCGTCTGCGGCAGCAGACCATGTCCTCCAGGGACCTGAGGCAACCCCGGGGGGATCCACCCCCGGTGCGGTGCCCGCGCGGCACCGCGAACTCGTTCCCCGCGCCGGCCCGACTGGCAGCGTCCGTTCCGCGACGGACAAGCAGGCCGTTCACGCGGGCCCTGCCGCCGCGCGGTGGCAAGCACCGGGCGGTGAGGCAGGGCTGGCTTGCAAGCAGAGGCCCGTGCGTGAGCGCGTGGGGGAGGAACTCGAACGCCGGCTCCGCGGAGCAGGCGTCTTTCGCAGCCCGGAACGGGTGCGAGAGCTGGGGACGGTCACTGGCGCGGCCTCTGGGGCCGGGCAGGCAACGGTGGTCAGGCCACCGGTCGGGGCAGGGCCGCTCGGGGCGGCGGCTGCCGGGTGCGCATCACCTCGGGCCGATGTCAGGCACGGGCTCGAGGTTGGCGCCAGGGTCAGGCCCGGGCGCGGCGCAAAGGCGTCGATGACGACGCGGCGACGCGGGTGCGCCGGGTTCTGTGCGTGCCCGCCCTGGCGGACACGATGGTGACGAGGTCACGGCTCCAAGGCTTGCGGTCTTGCGACTTCGGGGGCTCGATGCCGCCCAGGGCTGCCAGCTGATCCCTGCTTGCGCACCGGAAGTGTGGGCTGGCAGCGCGGGCCTTGCAACGCCGAAATTCGCCGATTGGTGAGCCGATGGCGAAAGGCCCGCCAAATCGCCTGGGGTTGACGGGGAGGTGTTCTACCTCTGGGTCCGAACGTCGATCAGGAACGAGGTGTATGGCCTTGTCGGAGCGTACGCAGATCCCGGTCTTGTGACACGGCAGCGCAGGTTCTGGAGCGCGCCGGGAGGCCGCGGCGTCGTGCCTGGTTGGCAGCTGGCAATGGAGTGTTTGCCGGAAGACGGTGCGCATGCAGCGCACTGTCAGTAGGTGCGGCGTTGGCGTCCGGCAAGCCCTTGACGAGCGCGTTCGCGGGTCGAGTCTGGTTGCGCTGAATCGAGGACTCACCATGCCAGCCCTGCAGACCTTCCACGGCCACCTAGTTGACGTGCGCCGCCACGTGAACGTGCACTGGCGCCACCTGCACCCCATCGCGCCGACTGACCGCTACGAGCTGTGGCTGCGTGGACCCGATGGCATTGAACGCAAGTTCACTGTCCACACCCGCGAGATGCCGGCGCGTCGCGGGCACGCGGTCAGTCTGATCACCACCACCCACCGCCGCCCGCGCGTGCTGGCCCTGGCCAACTGGACGACGATCGATGGCGTCAACTACGCCCGCAGCGAGCCGCCGGGTTTGGTGCGGGTGGGTGACGTGCCGTGGCTGACCGCGGGCTTCGTCGGCATGACGGCCTGGCTGGGCGATGCTGGGATGGTGCTGTTCGTGCCCGTGGCGGCGGTGGTGCTGGCGGTCGTGGCCGCGGCGCGCTGGGTGGCGCGGCAGCGGCTGGCGTGGCGGGTGGATCGGGCGATCGACCTGGAAGCTTGGCGGACGGCGAAGGAGCCGGCGCCACTGCACTGAACCGCCGGCGAATTGCGCATCCTCGGAAGTTGCACAAAAATTATCGTCCTCCAAGAAGTTCATGTGCAAGAATGTCTGAAATATTCAACCGGAGCCGATCATGCTGCTCGAGTTCCGCATCCGCAACTTCCGGTCGATCAAGGACGAGCAGTCCCTGAGCTTGGTGGCCGCGCCGGCCGACAAGGAACTGGCCGAGACGCACCTGGCGCCGACCGGCCTGAAGGTCTTGCCCCAGGCCGTTCGCTCGGCGGTGCTGTACGGTCCCAACGCCAGCGGCAAGAGCACGCTGCTCTTTGCGCTGAACTACCTGCGGGCCATGGTGGCCGAGTCGGCCACGGTCGTGCAGCCGGGGCAGACCTACAACGTCCAGCCTTTCCGCCTCGACCCGGCCACAGCCAGCCAGCCGACCGAGTTCGAGGCCAGCTTCCTGGTCGATGGCATCCGCCACCAGTACAGCTTCGCGATGACGGCCGATCGCATCGTGAGCGAGCAGCTGATGGTGTGGCGCACTGCAAAGCCGACGCAGTGGTTCAGCCGCCGCCTGGACGACAGTGGTGAACGCTACGTCTACGAGTTCAGTGCCTACCTGACCGGCCCGCGCAAGCTCTGGCAGGAGAGCACGCGACCCAACGCGCTGTTCCTGTCGACGGCAGCACAGCTGAACAGCGAGTTGCTGGGCCCGGTGGCGCGGTGGTTGGTGCAGAGCGTGGTTTACCTGCCGGCAGGCGCTGGGATCGACATCTCCCACACCACCGCGTTGTTGGGGTCGCCCGAGGGACGGGCCGCCGTCAGGGACTTCCTGGGTACGGCAGACCTTTCCATCGCCGAGGTGTCTGCGGTTCCGCGCAAGGGGTTTCGAGCGCAGTTCTTGTTCCAACCAGGCGGTGTGGCACAGGCTCATCAGGAAGAAGGGGAGGTGATGTTCCCGATCTTCGAGCACCGCACGGACCAGGGCAGCGCGAAGTTCGAACTGCAGGACGAGTCCGACGGAACGCAGCGCCTGTTCAGCTTGGCCGCGCCGGTGCTGGATGTGCTCAAGCACGGCCGCGTGCTGGTGGTGGACGAACTGGACCGCAGCCTGCACACCCTGCTGGTCCGGCGCCTCGTCGGCATGTTCCACGACCCGGTTTTGAACCCGCGCGGTGCACAGCTGGTCTTCAGCACGCACGACACCTCGTTGCTCGACCACACGCTGTTCCGGCGCGATCAGGTGTGGTTCGCCGAGAAGGACGATACACAGGCCACGCGGATCTTCCCCCTGTCGGACTTCAGCCCGCGCAAGCACGAGGCGTGGGAACGTGGCTACCTGATGGGGCGCTACGGCGCGGTGCCGATGTTCTCCGCCTTGCCGGAGACGGCGTCGTCGGTGGTCACACCGTCGGCGCCCTCGGCCCCGGGTTCGCCGGTGACGGTCTGATCAACCCGAACGCCCGATGGGTAAGGACGGTCAGCCCAAACACCGGCAAGCGGCGCGGGAACTGCTGCGACGCAGGGCGCAGCGCCAACCCGCAGAGCGCCTGCTCATCGTGTGCGAAGGCTCGAAGACCGAGCCCTTGTACCTGGGCGAGATCCGGCAGCAGTTGCGGCTGCCGTCGGCCAATGTGCAGGTTCAACCTGCAGCCTACGGGACCGAGCCGATCAGGATCGTCGAGTACGCCGAACGTCTGTTCACCGAGGGCCAACGTGCGCTGGGCATCCATGCCAGGAGCTTCGATCGGGTCGTCGTCGCGTTCGATCGCGACGAGCACCACACCTACCACGCGGCACTGCAGCGCGTCGCGGCACTGAACGGGCGGCTCGAGAACGACGAGCGGGTCAAGGTGCCCTTCGAAGCCGTGGTGTCCGTGCCTTGCTTTGAGCTGTGGCTGCTGCTGCACTTCGAGGACGTGTTCGCGCCGCTGCACCGTGACGAGGCTCTCGCTCGGCTTCGTGGGTATCTGGCTGACTACGCGAAGGAGCAGGGCTCACACTGGGCTGCGACGCGCGAGCGCCTGGATGTCGCGACGGGTCGAGCCAATGCCTTGGTGGCCGCAGGACACACGGCCGAGGAGGGCACGCAGCCCTACACGAATATGCACGATTTGGTGCACCGCCTGCTGCACCTCAAGGACCAAGCAGCGTGATCCCCGAGAGCGCGCCACCAGCAGGCATGCTGGCAAAGAATGAGATCAGGGAGAGCCACATGGCACAAGCCTCCGAGTCGGTCGCGGTCTACTGGGACTTCGAGAACCTGCACGCCAACCTTGTGGATCAGGCGCATGGCCAAGGCGCCTACCTGGCCAACCGGTTCAGGCCGCAGGACGAGGTGATCGACGTCGAGACAATCGTCGAGTACGCACTCTCGCTCGGGCCGATCGCGATCAACCGGGCCTTCGCCAACTGGGTGTCCTTCAATCGCTACAAGCAGTCTTTGCTGCAGGCAGCCATAGAGCTCATCCAGGTCTTCCCGCCGGGCGCGAACGCCAAGAATGGCGCGGACATCAAGCTCTGTCTGGACGTGATGGAGGACATGGTTCGCTTCCCTCACATCGGCACCATCATCGTGGTCGGTGGCGACAGCGACTTCATGCCGCTGTCCTACAAGGTGAAGGCCGCCGGGCGAACGCTGGTCGGCATCGGCAGCCGCCGCGGGACGAACCAGCACTGGGCTCGCAGCTGCCACGAGTTCAAGTTCTATGAGGCGCTGCTGGCGCCGGCGGTGCCGGGCCCAGAGACCGCGGCTTCAGCGCAGACGCCGGCCGAGACCATGGTGCCCCCAGTGGCGGGTGAACCAGTCGTCATGCCGGCGCCGCAGGTCGCGGCTGCGGCCGAATCGCCGGGCGTCGCTTCGGAGGCAACGGCACAGCTGGAGGAGATGCGGACGCTGCTCGATGTGGCCGAGACCGCTGCAGCGCAGCGCAAGGCCGCACGCGATTTGGTCGGCAAGGCCGTCGCACGCCTGGCGCAGAACCGTGGCGAGACGTGGATCCAGAAAGCGCGCCTCAGGCCGTTCATCCAGCGCATCGACTCGACATTCCATGAGTCGAGCTACGGGTTCTCGACATTCAACGAGATGCTGGCGTCGATGAGCGACCTCGTCGAGGTCCGGCGGGGCGAGTTCGATCACGAGTTGCGCCTGCGGCCTGTGGTGTCGGAGCCCGCGTCTTGACTGCTGAAAATTCGCGGCCGGGATTGCGACGAAGGAAACTCAACTTTCCTCTCGACAAGCAGACTTGCCCGCAAGCAACCGAGCCCAGCCGCCTCACGCCGTGTCACTGCAGCCGATGAAAGCCCATGCGATCCAGGTAGCCAGGCGGGTAGCTCGTATCGATACATACCGAGGCTGCTCGCGCAAGCTGCTGTCGCGTCAACGCTTTTCGCGCCAGCCCCCTCAATACGACATCGTTCTGATGTAGCGCCGCTCAGCGCGGCGCGGGCTTCACCGCCTCCAGCTCCCACAGCAGGTGCGTCAGCTTGCCGCGCCGCGCGCGGTTCCAGCGCCGCAGCGACTCGCGCAGCGTGCGCGGGCGTGCCTCCAGCGAGTCGAGGTTGACCACCCACTCGACGCGCAGCGCGCGGAACGCGCCCTCGAAGCCGTAGATGCGGCCCAGCGCCTGCTCGCCGCAGAAGTACTCGTGCGTGCGGTCGGTGATGATGTTGACGTGCGTGGGGTCGACGAAGGCGGCCGGGTTGGGGAACGCCGGCGTCAGCGCATAGAGGCGCCCGCCCGGCGCGAGCACGCGCCAGATCTCGCCCATCAGGCGCACGAACGGGAACCAGGTGGCATTGCCGTCCGGCGTGGTCAGCAGCCTGGGCACGTGCTCGAGGAAGTCGTAGGCCGACACCGAGCCGAAGTGGTCGGCCGGGTAGGGGATGGGGTCGAGCACGACGTTGGCGGCGCGCAGCTCGACACCCGGGCGCGCGGGCATCTCGCGCAGGTCCACGCCGCACAGCTCGCCGCGGCGGTAGGGGTTGCGCGGCGCGTCGCCGCAGCCGAGGTCGAGGTGGCGGTCGGGCAGGGCGGTCATGCGCGGCTCCGGGTGTCGGGTCGGTGCGGGAAGCGGGCGGCGATGCCGGCTGCGCGCAGCGCCGCGCGCAGGTCGCGGCAGGCCCAGCGCCAGCGCCAGCGCTTGAACGGGCCGCGCGGCTCGTCCCAGTCGAGCGCGGCCAGGCGCCAGGCGGCGCGCGCGCGCAGCGCCTCGGTCCAGCCGGCCTGCCGCGCGTGCGCGACGAGGTGGCGCAGCGCCGCGGCGTTGCCTTCGCGCACGTGCTCGAAGCGCACGTCGGGATGGCGCTGCTGCATCAGCGCGCGGTTGCGCTTCATCAGCGCGCGCTGCTGCTCGCCGAGCGACGCGAACGAGGCGCTGCCCACGTGCGCGACGAACACGTCCTCGGCGATCGCCTGCTGCCAGCCGGCGCGCGCCAGACGCAGGCTGAAGTCGAAGTCCTCGTAGTAGCCGAGGCCGAAGACGCGGTCCAGCCCGCCGAGCGCCTGCCAGACCGTCCGCCGCACCGCGACGCAGAAGAAGTCGGTGCGGTAGCTCGGCGTGAGCAGCCCGGTCGGCCGGCTCATCGCCTCGGCGCCGTGGGCCGGCACCTCGGCCAGCGGCAACTCGGGCAGCGGCAGGCGCTGGCCGTTGCCGGCGGCGTTGGTCACCGGGCCCAGCATCGCCACCTCTGCCGGCGCGCGCCGCAGCGTGGCCTTCAGCGCCGCCAGCGCGCCGCGCGGGAACAGCGTGTCGCTGTTCACCAGGCACACCCACTCGCCGCGCGCCGCGTCCACGCCCACGTTCATGCCGCCGGCGAAGCCGAGGTTCTCGGCCTGCGGCAGGTAGCGGATGCGCGGGCGTGCCGCCGCGGCCTGCGCACAGCGCTGCGCGGCGCCGTCGTCCGAGGCGTTGTCGACCAGGATCAGCTCGAGCTCGTCGTCGTCGTCGGCCTCGGCCAGTGTGGCCAGGCAGGGGCCGGTGGTGGCGTCGTAGCGCTTGAACGACAGCACGACGAGGCTCAGCCAGGGCGAGGTGCGCATCGCGTCAGCCTCCCGCCTGGAAGCGGCGCCGCAGCCGCTTGAGCCGCCGCGACAGCGTCGAGAGCGCCGAGCGCGTGCCCGGCGGGTCGAGCTCGTACTCCCAGTTCGACTGGTAGACCGCGCCGATGAACTGCGCCGGCAGCGTGGCGGCGGTCTCGCCGAGGCGGCGCTGCACCAACCACTGCCACTCGTGGTGATAGACGCGGAACAGCGGCTCGATCGGCTCGATCGGGATGCTGCGGTAGGCCAGCAGCGCTTCGCCGTACCAGCGGATCTCGGTGGGGGCGAGGTCGATCGCGTCCCACAGCGTCCAGCCGCGCGGCGCGAGGAAGCGCTCGTGCAGGTCGCGCCAGACCTGGGCGGACCAGATCAGCGGCTGCGGGCCGAAGTCGTAGTCGGGCCCGGTGCGGCCGAACAGCGACTTGAGCTTCTCGCTCTCGGCGCGGAAGGCCTCGGCCACGCGCGCCTGGCCGCGGTTCACGGCCAGCTGCAGCAGTTCCTTCGACTGGTGCAGCAGCGTGTAAGGATGCCCGGCCGGCGCGAGGAAGTCGCGCCGGTGCGCGGGGCGCAGGAACACCGTGTCCGAGTCCATGCTGAGCCAGGCCTCGCAGCCGAGCAGCCGCCAGGCCTCGGCTTTGACGACCTGCTGCGAGCGGTAGCCGGGCGTCGCGCGGTAGCGCTCCAGCAGCTGCTTCTCGGCGGACTGCGGATGGGCAGCCACCACGTCCTCGTCGGCCACCAGCTCGTGCGGCCGGCCGGCGAGCGCCTCGCGGAACAGCGAGAGGTCGTCGCGCGGCACGACCACCACCACCGGGATGCGCTGCGGGTTGTGCGTCACCAGCGAGTCGAGCAGGCGCTTCACGCGCGCCGCGTCGCGGCGGTAGGACTTGCAGACGAAGGCGAAGTCAGCCACGGCGCAGCGTGCGGTCGACCGCGCCGAGGATGCGCTGCACCGCGTCGGCCACGGTCACCGGCGGCACGGTGACGTCGGGCAGGGCGTCGTCGCGCCAGCGCTGCACAACGGCGGCCAGGGCCTGTGCCACGGCGTCGATGTCGCGCGTCGGTGCCGACCAGCCGCCGTGCGCGGCGATCATCGCATCGAGCTGCGGGTTGTCGTGCGTGAGGCCGAGCACCGGCCGGCGCGCCCAGAAGTACTCGTAGAGCTTGGACGGGATGTACTCGCTGCTCTCCGGCTGGTCGCCATGCAGCATCAGCAGCGCGTCGCATTGCTGCATGCGCTGCATCACGCGCGCGCGGCCCGAGAGCCCGGTGGCCGGGTCGTGCTCCAGCCGGCCGATCGGCAGGACCACGCCCTCCAGCTTCAGCGCGCCGAGCAGCTGCGCGGCGTGCGGGTCGAGCGCACTGCCGTAGACCTCCAGGCGCAGCAGCTCGCGCAGGGCCGGCTCCCGCTCCAGCAGCCGCGCGAGCGCCTGCAGCGCGGGGGCGAGGCTGCGTGTGGGCGAGAGCGAGCCGAAGTGACCCAGCACGCACCGCGGGCCGCGCCGGTAGGCGGTTCGCACCACCGGCGGCTCGGCGCCGGGCAGCACGACGATGCCGCGCCCGTCGAGCCCGGGGTGGCGGCGCTGCGCGGCGGCGAGCGCGCCGTCGGTGAACCACCAGGCGAGGTCCGCGTCGCGGCAGATGCGCGCCTCGAGCCGTGCGAGGAAGCGTTCGTGGCGGCCGCGCGGTTCGCGCCCCGGGATCACCAGCGGGTCGTGCACCTCGACGATCCACGGGCAGCCGCTCCAGCGCTTGATCCATGCGCCGGCGAGGTGGGCGGAGAACACGCCGCCGGTGGAGAACACCAGCTCGACCTCGCCGCGCTTGACGAGCGGCATGGCGCGCAGCCAGGCGGGAAACGCCCACGACCACTGGCTGCGCAGGCCCACCAGCAGCCGCTCGAGCAGGATGGGCAGGGCCAGCAGCGCGCTCACCAGCAGGCTCAGCACGCGGTAGGCGGCGCCGCGGCCGAGGCGGCGCCGCAGCACGTGGCGCAGGTCGAAGCGGATGCCGGAGGGGCCCCAGGGCAGCATCTGCACGTGGCGCACCTGCGGATCCGGCTCGCCCATCACGCTGCTGAACACCACCGGCTCGATGCCCGCGGCGATCAGGTGCGGGATCTTGTCGGTGATGGTCAGGCTCTCGGCGCGCCCGTCGACGTTGTAGGCATGCGAGAGGATCAGCCAGCGGCGGCGGCGCGCTTCGCTCATCGGGGCTTGTCGGGCGAGGCGGCCTTCGGCACGCGGCCGAGCAGGTAGAACTCGGGGTTGGGCTGCATCGACACCAGGTTGGCCATGCGGTTGGACAGGCCGAACAGCGCGGTGATCGCGCCGATGTCCCAGATGTCCTCGTCGGAGAAGCCGTGCCCGCGCAGCGCCGCGAAGTCGGCCTCGTCCACCTCGTCCGAGCGAAGGCAGACCTTCATCGCGAAGTCGAGCATGGCGCGCTGGCGCGGCGTGATGTCGGCCTTGCGGTAGTTCACCGCCACCTGGTCGGCCAGCAGCGGGTTCTTCTCGTAGATGCGCAGGATCGCGCCGTGCGCCACCACGCAGTACAGGCAGTGGTTGGCG
>Ga0073934_10006124_pt1 | contig 17866 bp, 19 predicted proteins | sample LarsenN4metaG_FD_76834 | JGI IMG/M metagenome (GOLD analysis project Ga0073934, IMG submission 76834) | Hot spring sediment bacterial and archeal communities from British Columbia, Canada, to study Microbial Dark Matter (Phase II) - Larsen... ... | reverse complement strand
CTCGGATCGGTCATCCGGGAAATGGTCACCCCAAAACAGGAGCTGGCAGCATGAGCGCGCCCACCACCATGCGGGTGTTCATCCCGCTCACCATCCGCAAGCGCAACGGGCGGCCGAAGATCGTCCCGCCCGCCGATCTGGTGCCAGACACAGGCGGCGTGGATCCGCATGTGCTGAAGGCGATCGCCAAGGCATGGAGCTGGCGGCGGAAGCTGGAAAGCGGAACATTGGCAACCATACAGGACATTGCCGAGATCGAGAGCATCTCGGACCGCTATGTCGGTCGAATGCTGCGGTTGGCCTATCTGGCACCCGCCGTGCTGGACAGGCTGCTGGTAGGGCGAACGCCACCCACCGTGTCACTCAAGGAGATGGCGGCAACCGCCGAACTGCCACGGCCCGAGCAGGTTTCAACGGTGTTTGCGCAGGAATGATGCGCCGTCATTGACCCTCGGAATTGCGCGCCATAACGCCCACTTAGGATTCTTTAACTGCAATGGCTGCCGGGATCGCATAGAGAACTGCACGGCGACGCCATATCCGCAAAGTTCTGAACAAAAACGACATTTTAGACCCGAACCTTTTCAGCAGGGGTTCGGGTGAAAAGAGACAAAAGCCGATAAGAGACCGATTTCGGCGATTTCAGCAGTCTCTGAGGTTCGGTCGCGATCGGCAAAACCGCGCGGAAGCTGGGGATTTTCTGGCCCCGTGAGGCCCATCTCATTGATTCGCGATGAGATGTTGGCGGAGAGGGTGGGATTCGAACCCACGGTACGGTTACCCGCACAACGGTTTTCGAGACCGCCCCGATCGACCACTCCGGCACCTCTCCTCGAATTGGGCCGCTGGGCGAGGTCCATATACAGGCGGTACCCGGCAGCGACAAGGAGCGCCCCGGATTGACGCCCCGGCGCGCGCCGCGTAGAAACCCCGCGACTCTCGAGAACGCAAGCGATTTGAGAGCCGCCGACCGGGACCGCTCCCGGAGGTCACCGCCCGCCAGCGCGTTGCGCCCGCGGGCGCGATTGGCGTTTGCGCATTTTGAACCGGCGCGCTCCGATGCGGACATGAGGCCGCAGGGAGGCGCAACGAAAGGACCCGATGTTCGACGCACTGTCGCAGCGACTGAACGCAATCCTCGACCGTCTGACGCGCCGCGGCGCCCTGTCGGAGGCCGATGTCGGCGAGGCGTTGCGCGAGGTGCGCCGCGCGCTGATCGAGGCCGACGTTGCACTCGATGTCGTCAGGTCGTTCGTCGACCGCGTGCGCGCAGAAGCCGTCGGCGAGGCGGTCATTCGTTCCGTCACGCCTGGCCAGATGGTCGTCAAGATCGTCCACGACGAGCTTGTGCGCACGCTCGGTTCGGAGGGTACCGCGCTCGATCTCAATGCACCCGCGCCGGTGCCGGTAATGCTGGTCGGCCTGCAAGGCTCCGGCAAGACAACGACCGCAGCCAAGCTGGCGAAACGCATTTCCGAACGCGAGCGCCGCAAGGTCCTCATGGCCTCGCTCGACGTGCGCCGTCCGGCCGCGCAGGAGCAGCTCCGCGTCCTCGGCGAGCAGACCGGCATCGACACCTTGCCGATCGTCCCCGGCCAGCAGCCTGACGCAATCGCCACCCGCGCCCTGACCGCAGCCCGCCTCGGCGGCTACGACGTCGTCATTCTCGACACCGCCGGCCGCACCCACATCGACGAGCCGCTTATGGCCGAGATGGCGGAGATCCGGCGGATTGCAGCCCCGCACGAGATCCTCCTCGTCGCCGACAGCCTCACCGGCCAGGACGCGGTCAATCTGGCGCAATCGTTCGACCGGCGTGTCGGTATCACCGGCCTCGTTCTCACCCGCGCCGACGGCGACGGGCGCGGCGGCGCGGCGCTGTCGATGCGCGCCGTGACCGGCAAACCCATCAAGTTTCTCGGTACCGGCGAGAAGCTCGATGCACTGGAGGAGTTCGAGCCGCGCCGCCTGGCCGATCGCATCCTCGGCATGGGCGACATCGTCGGCCTCGTCGAGAAGGCCGCCGCCAGTCTCGACGCCGAGAAGGCAAAGCGCGCTGCCGAGAAAATGCGCAAGGGCGCGTTCGATCTCGACGATCTCGCCGAGCAGCTCGCGCAGATGCAGAAGATGGGCGGCATGTCCGGCATGCTCGGCATGCTGCCGGGGATCGGCAAGGTGAAGCAGCAGATCGACGCGGCCGGCTTCGACGACCGGCTTTTCCGCCGCCAGGCGGCGATCATCTCGTCCATGACGCGCGAGGAGCGCCGGAATCCCGACATCCTGAAGGCGAGCCGCAAGAAGCGGATCGCCGCCGGTTCCGGAACCCGTGTCGAGGACGTTAACCGGCTCCTCAAGATGCACCGCCAGATGGCCGACATGATGAAGGCCATGGGCAGGAACAAGGGCCTCATGAGCCGCATGCTGGGCGCCATTCCCGGCATGGCGGGAGGCAGCGCGGCGCCCATCGATCCCGATGCGCTTTCCGGCGCTCTCCCCAGGGGCCTTGCCGGATTGCCGGGCCTGCCCGGGCTTCCGAAAAAGAAATGACCGAGACCACCGAAGGAAATCGCGAATGTCACTGAAGATCAGACTTGCCCGCGGCGGCGCCAAGAAGCGGCCGTTCTACCGCATCGTCGTCGCCGACAGCCGCAGCCCGCGCGATGGCCGTTTCCTTGAGCGGGTGGGGACGTTCGATCCCCTTCTGCCGAAGGATTCCGCGAAGCGCGTCATCCTCGAGAAGGAGAGGATCGAGCACTGGATGAAGGTCGGCGCCCGTCCGACCGATCGCGTATTGCGCTTCCTCGCCGACGCCGGCATGGCCACCCGCGCGCCACGCAACAATCCGCAGAAGGCCAGGCCGAAGAAGAAGGCACAGGAGCGCGCCGCCGCCGCTTCGACCGGAAATGCCGCACCCGCGGCCGAAACGCCATCTGAAGCGTCCGCGGCTGAAGCCGCCGCGAGCTGATGGCGCCCGCGCCGTCGTCGCCCGGCCCTGACGGAAAGGAAAACGCGCCGGCGGGGATGATTCGCATCGGCCGGATCGGCGCCGCGCACGGCATCGCTGGCGCGGTGCGCGTGAAGGCCTTCACCGCACAGCCCGAAGCGCTCGCCAACTACTGCCCGCTGTCCTCCGTCGACGGGCGCGAGTTTCGCGTTCGCGCGCTGCGCCCGGCCGGGTCGGTGGTCATCGTCCATTTCGAAGGTGTGACCGATCGCAATGCCGCCGAAGCATTGAACGGCCTGGACCTTTTCGTGCCCCGCAGCCGTCTGCCTGCGCTGGGCGACGAAGAATACTACCACGCGGATCTGATCGGGCTCACGGCCATTACCCCCGACGGAGCGGAGATCGGCACCGTGGTGGGCGTACCTAATTACGGCGCCGGCGACCTGCTCGAGATCGCGCGCAAAGGCGCCGCTACGGTGCTCGTTCCCTTCACACGCGCGAGCGTCCCGGAGATAGATCTCTCCGCCCGGCGTCTGACTGTCGATCCGCCCGCCGGCCTGCTCGATCAGTAGCGCCGGTCGGGCTTTCCGATGCTCGCCACCGCATTGCCGAACGATGCGACCGTCCGGCCCACGATCTCGAACGGCAAGCCGAGCGCATCGATCGGGCCTGCCTTGCGGCGCGCAGAACGCCTCTCGGATTCCTCCGCCACATACTCGTGCTGCGGGATCGGCTCGAGCGGCACGAGATAACCGTCCGGCTCGTCGTAATGTGCGATGGCCGGCGCCGGCGGCTCCGGCCGCGCGACGGGAATGGGCACCGGTGTGCCTGGCGTCGCCCCGAAATCGCCCCTCGGCGCGACCGTCGCCGTTCGGGTTGCTTCCGTCTCCGCAAGCGCGCGCTCCACGAGTTCCGCAAACGCCGCGTCCTCGCCCGGCTCGCGCGCCGTGACGGGCGCGGCCTGTTGTGCCTTCGGCAATCGGTCGGCGCGCGGCGCGACATTGAGGTGGGCCGTGTACGGAACCTCCGTCACCGCTTCCATGCGCACCCCGCCGCCGCCGTTTGAGTCCGCGAGGAAGGCAAAGCCCACGCCGGCGATCAGCGCGGTCGCCACGAGCAGGCCGGCGCGCAAGATGCGGCGCGGCACGTTGGTCGACGGTTCCGGGGCATCGAAGGACATAAAGGCGATTCGCTCTGCTGGCCTCGTTCGAACCGAGATAGACAGCCACCCATGGCAGGCCTATGACCGGCTCGCGGCCCTTTGAGGGCAAGAATTGGCACGACGATGGGCAGGAAAGACGATGTCGCCCGCTTCCGCTACCGAAGAACGAATCTGGCGCGCCGGCGTGCTGACGCTCTACCCGGAGATGTTTCCCGGGCCGCTTGGCCTCAGTCTCGCCGGCAAGGCTCTCGCGGAGCGCATCTGGTCCCTCCAGATCGTCAACATCCGCGACTTCGCAAGCGACCGTCACCGCACGGTCGACGACACGCCGGCCGGTGGCGGTCCTGGCATGGTCATGCGTGCCGACGTCCTGGCGCGCGCCATCGATGCCGCCTGCCCGCCGGGCGACGAGCGTCCGCGCCTGCTGATGAGCCCGCGCGGCCGCCCGCTCGATCAGGCGCGCGTGCGGGCTCTTGCCGCGGGGCCGGGCGTGCTCGTCGTCGCGGGCCGCTTCGAGGGCGTGGACGAGCGGGTGATCGAGGCCCGCCAACTCGAGGAAATCTCGATCGGAGATTACGTCCTGTCCGGCGGCGAACTGGCGGCGATGGTGCTCCTCGACGCCGCCGTGCGCCTCCTGCCGGGCGTCATGGGAAACGCCGCCTCAAGCGTCTCCGAAAGCTTCGCCGACGGGCTCCTTGAGTACCCGCAATATACGCGCCCGCAGGATTTCGAAGGCCGCCAGATCCCGGAAGTTCTGCTCTCCGGCGACCACGCCCGGATTGCCCGCTGGCGGCGCGAACAGGCCGAGCGCCTGACGGCGGCCCGGCGCCCGGACCTGATGGAAAGGGCCGCCAGGGAGGCCGACCGACGTCCGGAGCCCGCCGGAATCGACAAGCCGGACCGATTGCGGTAAGGAACCCGCCGGTTTTCGGAACATGACCCTCGTTGAGCGGCCGCGGCGCGCCGGCGGGTCCGTTGAGAAAAGGTCCCCGACCATGAACATCATACGGAAGCTCGAGCAGGAGCAGGCCGACGCCATTGCGGCCACCCGCGCAGTGCCGGACTTCGCGCCGGGAGACACCTTGCGCGTCAATGTCAAGGTGGTCGAAGGCACGCGGACCCGCATCCAGGCCTATGAAGGCATTTGCATCGGGCGCGCCGGAAGCGGCCTCAACGAAAACTTCACCGTGCGGAAGATTTCCTACGGCGAGGGGGTCGAGCGCGTGTTTCCGGTCTACTCGCCGATGATCGACTCCATCGAGGTCGTCCGGAAGGGCAAGGTCCGCCGCGCCAAGCTCTACTATCTCCGCGGGCGCCGGGGGAAATCGGCCCGCATCACCGAAAAGCTGGACCGCCGGGGCGAGGGCGAGGAAGCGGCTGCCGAGGCCGGCGCGGAATAGGCCGGATCGCTCAGGCCGGACCGTTGTCCGGGGCCGGGGCGATTGCTATCTTAGGCGTATGAAACCGATGGTTTACGGGCGCGTGCCGCCCGCATCGCTCGACGATCGCACCCGCCTGCCCTGGCGCTTCTGCGAGCGCCGCGTTGCGCTCGATGGCCGGTTCACGCCGTCGCTCTGACCGCCGCCGGGGTTAACTTCCCCGGCAATGAACTGAACGGCCACGCAACCGGTTCTGAACCATGACCCAACCGAAGACGCTTTACGACAAGATCTGGGACGACCATCTGGTCGACGAACAGCCCGACGGCACCTGTCTTCTCTACATTGACCGCCATCTCGTCCACGAGGTGACGAGCCCGCAGGCCTTCGAGGGGCTGCGGCTTGCCCGCCGCGCCGTCCACGCGCCCGAGAAGACGCTTGCTGTGGTCGACCACAACGTGCCGACCACCGACCGCAGCCACGGCATCTCCGAGCCGGAGTCGGCGCTTCAGGTCGCGACGCTGGCCAAGAACGCGGCCGACTTCGGCATCGAGTATTTCAACGAACTCGACAAGCGCCAGGGCATCGTCCACATCATCGGCCCCGAGCAGGGCTTCACGCTGCCCGGCATGACGATCGTCTGCGGCGACAGCCACACCTCCACCCACGGCGCCTTCGGCGCGCTCGCGCATGGCATCGGCACGTCGGAGGTGGAGCACGTTCTTGCCACGCAGACGCTCATCCAGCGCAAGGCGAAGAACATGCGCGTCACCGTCGACGGCAAGTTGCCGGCGGGCGTGACCGCCAAGGACATCATCCTCGCCATCATCGGCGAGATCGGCACCGCCGGCGGCACCGGCCATGTGCTCGAATATGCCGGCGAGGCGATCCGCTCGCTCTCGATGGAAGGGCGCATGACGGTGTGCAACATGTCGATCGAGGGCGGTGCCCGTGCCGGCCTGATCGCACCCGACGAGAAGACCTTCGCCTACCTGAAGGATCGGCCCAAGGCTCCCAAGGGTGCGGCCTGGGACATGGCGATGCGCTACTGGGAGACGCTCTATTCCGACGACGGCGCCCACTTCGACCGCGAGGTGAAGCTCGATGCGGCGGCGCTGCCGCCGCTCGTGACCTGGGGGACCAGCCCGCAGGACGTGACGACCATCGACGGCAGGGTGCCCGATCCGGCCACCGTCGCCGACCCCGACAGGCGCCGGGCCGTCGAGCGCGCCCTCAATTACATGGGCCTTCAGCCCAACACGCGGATCAAGGACATCGCGATCGATCATGTCTTCATCGGTTCGTGCACCAACGCGCGCATCGAAGACCTGCGCGCGGCCGCGCGGATCGTCGCCGGCCACAAGGTGCACGAGGGCGTCGTCGCCATGGTCGTGCCGGGGTCCGGGCTGGTGAAGGAGCAGGCGGAGGCGGAGGGCCTCGACCGGATCTTCATCGAAGCCGGCTTCGACTGGCGCGAGCCCGGTTGTTCGATGTGTCTGGCGATGAACGCGGACCGGCTGAAGCCGGGAGAGCGCTGCGCTTCCACCTCGAACCGCAACTTCGAGGGCCGGCAAGGCTTCAAGGGCCGCACGCATCTCGTGTCGCCCGCGATGGCTGCCGCCGCCGCGATTGCCGGACGCTTCGTGGACGTGCGCGAGTGGCGCTAGGCGCGGCAGTCGCCCGCACCTAGCCTTCCGGACGGCGGCTGACGGCTCCGATGATCGGTCCGAACGGCGGCCAGCCGTCGTCGCGCTTGAGCTCGGGCGCGTAGAGACCCGATATCGACCCATCGAGAAAGAGGGCATTTGCACAACGCAACCGGTCGCGGAAGAATCGCGCGAAGGTGTGGAAGTTGACCGCACCCTCCGAGATCGCGAAGTGAACGTGATGGGCATCGCTGACGCCGACCCCGTTCCGGCGCTTGAGCGAATCCGAGCTGCCGACGAAGCGCGGGTGAATCTTGCCGTCGATCACCAGCATCGGCCCGGACTGCGTCGCGTATTTCGCGCGCGGCCGTTTGGCGAGAAACGCTTCCGTTTCCATGACTCCGGCGCGTTTGCCGTCGATGTAGAAGATGCCGTTCGGCTTCATGTGGAAATTGCCCGGCCCGCGGCGCGTGTTGGCCGGCTTGAGTTCCTTTCCATCCTCCACGAACAGCCCGACCGGACTCTGATCTTCGTGAAACATGCCGCCGTTCATGGCAAAGGTGAGCGTAAGCCCCTCGGCCGCGAGTTCCCCCGCGAGATTGGAGAAGGAGAGGAAGGGCTTCCCCTCGCCGTTCCGCCAGAAGATGCGAAGATCGGTTTCCCTGAGGTCGAAGCTGCACACGGTGAAGCGCACGCCTTCGAAACTCTCCGCCCGGCAGTGATCGGCCGCCGCCGGAAAGGCGGAGAGGAGAACGAACGAGAAAGCGGCGGCTCGAATCGTAAAACGGACCGGCATGGGACAATGATGTACCCCGCCCCGCCGCTGCCTGCGACCGCAAAATCCTGAACAATTCGTAACCCGCACCATGTGGTAAATGAAGGCCGCCGAGAGGAAAGGATGCCGGGATGAACGACACGACGGCCATTGGGATCGGCCCGCTCTCGCTCGCCGACGCGCACGATCTGGCGCCGCTGATCGCCGCCTATGCGCAGGAGCTGAGCCGGGGGGCGCCGCGGCGGCCTGACGATTACTACGCGGAGTTGCTCCTGAAAGACCGCACCGCACGGCTGATCGGTGCGCGGCTGGGCGAGCGCATGGTGGGCTTCGCCGTATTCTTCGACATGCCCGACACGGTGAGCGGCATGCGCGTCGGCCAGCTCGACGAGCTGTTCGTGGTCCAGGACGCCCGCGGCCTTGGGGTCGGCGACGCGCTGATCGGCGCCCTGATCGCCGAGGGCCGTCGGCAGGGCTGGCAGCACGTTCGCTGGCTTGTCCGGGAGAAGGCGCGGATCCGGGACGAGCCGATCGCCGCCGATCTGGAGCCGGGCGGCATGCGCAGTTACATCATCCCCGTCGATCGCACCGCAGGCAACCGATGAACCGCCAGACGCGCGCGCGCCGCCAGCCGCCGGAAGCCCGTTCCTGGGCCGACGCCGAAGCGCCAACGCTCGACGATCTGGAACGGCTCGGGCGTGAAGCCTTCGACGCCCTCCCGGAGGATTTCCGTCGGCGCGTCGGCGAGATTCGGATTGGCGTCGCCGAGTTCCCCGGCGACGATGTTCTCGCCGACCTCGGCGTCGAGTCGGAGTTCGACATACTCGGGCTGTTTCAGGGCGTCGGCCTCGCCCACGCCTCGGCGGTACCCGAAACCGGCAGCCTCCCCAATCTGATCTGGCTCTACCGGCGGCCGATCCTCGACTACTGGGCGGAACACGAGGAGACGCTGGGGGGGATTGTCACCCACGTCCTTGTCCACGAAATCGGCCACCATTTCGGCCTCTCGGACGAGGACATGGAGGCGATCGAAGCGGCTGCCGACTGATCAGCTCTTTTCAGCGGCCGCAGCCTCGACTGCGACATCGAGCACAAGGCGCGCGAGGTCGGTGAGCGAGGACTGTCGGTCTTCCGGACTGATCACTTCGCCGGTAACGAGATTGTCGCTGATGGCGCAGGCTGAGAGCGCACGCACGCCATGGCGCGCGGCGAGCGTATAGAGCGTGCTCGTCTCCATCTCCACCGCGAGCACACCGTGATCGATCAGCGCTCCGTAAGCCGCGCGCCAGTCCTTGTGGTAGAAGACGTCGGTGGAAAGCATGTTGCCGACATGGAAGCGGAGGCCGCGTCCCTCGGCAATGACGGCCGCGCTGCGAAGCAGATCGAAATCGGCAGCCGGCGCGAAATCGTAGGCGCCGAACACCGCCCGGTTCATGCCGCTGTCCGTGCAGGCCGTCATGGCAAGCACGAGGTCGCGCGCCTTGAGCCTGGCGGTCAGGCCCCCGCAGGTGCCGACTCGGATCAGCACCTTCGCGCCGTAGACGGTGATGAGCTCGTTAACGTAGATCGCCAGCGACGGCTGCCCCATGCCTGTCGCCTGCACGCTGATGGACCTGCCCTTGTAGCGCCCCGTGTACCCGAAGCAGTTGCGCACGTCGTTGACCTGGCGCAGGTCGTCGAAGAACGTTTCCGCGATCCACTTCGCACGCAACGGATCGCCCGGCAACAGCACGGCCTCGGCATAGTCGCCCGGCTTGGCTTCGAGATGCGGTGTCACTGGCTCGCCCCTTCAGCCAAGTCATTGCCATCGAAAGCCCGGACGGGCAACGGGTGAATGCCGCTTGCCCGGCGCCGGCATTGCCCTAGGTAGCAAAGGCGTCGAAGGGGGAGATCCGGGCAATGCGCATTGTTGTCGCCTTTTTCGCGCTGGCGGTCGCGGTGCCGGCCGCCGCCCATCACGGCTGGGGCTCGTACGACGCCGACACCCCCATGACCCTGGAAGGCCCGATCGAGACGCTGAAGCTGGAGAATCCGCACGGTGAGATGACCGTGGAGCACGACGGCGCCGACTGGCTGATCACGCTCGCGCCGCTCTCGCGGATGAACACGCGCGGGGCCACGGCCGATGTCGTCAGGGTCGGTGAGCCGGTCGTCGCCTATGGCTATCCCAAACGCGACTCACCAGGGAAATCCGCGCCGAGTGGATCGAGATAGGCGGGCAGCGATACCAGCTGCGCTGACGACGGCGGCCGATCGGATGGAAGCGCTTTTCGCCGCACTCGAAGCTTCGGCCTTCGCGGCGACCATGCGAAGCTCGCTCTTCCTTTATCCGCTGGCAAATGTGGTCCACATCCTGGCAGCGCTCGCCTTCTTCGCAGCAGTCGCCGCCATGGACGTGAAGCTGCTGCTGGCCGCGTCGTTCGGCGGCGCCAGGGCCTTCATCGCGCGCGTCCGTCCGCTCGCCTCCATCGCGCTCCTCGTTCAGGCGGGCAGCAGCTTCCTGCTGTTCGCGCCGGAGGCCACCCACATCTGGCACAACCCGGTCTTCCGCGTGAAACTCGTTCTGGTCGCCGTCGCACTTGCCAACGTTTTGCTTCTGGAAGCGCTCGTCCGGCACCGCGGCGACGAAACCGCCCGCATGGGCTCCGCCCGGGGCTCGGCGGCCGCTTCGCTCGGCCTGTGGCTCGCGATCGCCGCAGCCGGACGGCTGATCGCCTATTTCTGACGCCCCTTCAGGCGCTTGACCGCGGACCCTGCGCGCTGCATCTAGGGGAAACCCCCCGGGAAGGAACCGGAGCGATGGAAAAGTTCACGACGCTCACCGCCGTTGCGGCACCGCTGCCGATGATCAATGTCGATACGGACATGATCATCCCCAAGGACTATCTGAAGACGATACATCGCACCGGTCTTGGCAAGGGCCTGTTCGCGGAGCTCCGTTACAACGACGACGGAACGGAGAATCCCGACTTCGTCCTCAACAAGCCGGCTTACCGCAAGGCACAGATCCTGATCGCGGGCGACAATTTCGGCTGCGGTTCCAGCCGGGAGCACGCACCATGGGCGCTGCTGGATTTCGGCATACGGTGCGTGATTTCCACCGAGTTCGGCGACATTTTCTACAACAATTGCTTCAAAAACGGGATTCTGCCGATCAAGGTCTCGAAGGCGGACCTGGACAAGCTGATGGACGACGCCGAACGCGGCGCCAACGCGACGTTGACGATCGACCTTGCAGCGCAGGAGATACACGGCCCCGACGGCGGCGTCGTTCGTTTCGACATCGACCCCTTCAAGAAGCATTGCCTGCTGAACGGCCTCGACGACATCGGCCTGACGCTGGAGAAGGCCGATCTCATTGCGCGCTTCGAGAAGCGCGACGCCGTCAATCGTCCCTGGGTGTAACCCGCAGGTCCTAGCGGCGCTCGGCGCTCCGCCGCTCGGCCTCGCCGGCGCCGCGGATCGCCCTGGCGATCTCAACCGTCTGCCGCGCCTGACGCGCGTGGAAGCGCTCGACCATGCGCCCGTCGATCGCGATCGCGTTCTTGTCGACGTTTTCCTTCCGCTCGAACGCCGCAAGGATCAGGCGCGCCCACGCGATCTCGTCGGCGGTTGGCGAAAACACCTCGTTGCACGTCGCCACCTGGTTCGGGTGGATCACGGCCTTCCCGTCCATGCCGAGATCGCGTCCCTGTTCGCACTCGGCGCGGAAGCCCTCCGCATCGCGGAAATCCGCGTACACTGCGTCGATCACCGACACGTCGAACGCCCGGCCCGCCGCCACGCAGGTCGACAGCCACGGCAGCATGGTCCAGCGCCCCGGCACCTGCCGCGTCCGCGTCGCCTCGGCCAGGTCGCTCGCGCCGATCGCCAGCGCGGCAAGCGCCGGTCCCTCCTCCGCCGCGGTCGCCGCAATGGCGCCGGCGTTCAGAATGGCGAGCGGCGTTTCCATCATTGCCCATATCTGCACGGTCGGCCGCGCCGACGCCGCCTTGAGCGCCGCCCGCAAGCGGCGCACATCGTCGGACCGGGAAACCTTGGGAAGGAGGATGGCATCCGGCGCCGCCGGGACCACCGCGGCAATGTCGCCCGCCGCCCAGGGCGTGTCGAACCCGTTGATGCGCAGCACGGTTTCGCGCGCGCCGAAGCCGCCCTGCCGAAGCGCGTCGGCGACAAGAGCCCGCGCGTTCTCCTTCTTTTCCGGGGGAACCGAATCCTCAAGATCGAGGATAACGGCATCGGCCGGTATCGACCTGGCCTTGGAGAACGCCCGGGCATTCGCGCCGGGAAGATAGAGTACGCTGCGGCGCGGCCTTGCTGTTTGCGGCATCGCCCCGGCCATGTTGCGGAAAACTCCACGCCCCGTTTTCACGCAGATCATCGGCGCATTCGCCGCAATGGGAAAGCGGCCTTTGCGGGCGAGCCGGAGTTTTCCACGAATCGTGCGCCATGGGGTCGGCCGCAGCTTGACGCACTTGCGGATGAGAAGGCATTCCGGAGTGGGGCGATCGGGAATCTGGCCGCGCGGCGGCCCGGCTCGTGGCGTACGCAACTGGCGGGTAGGCCTTGATGAATCCGGTCCGGGCATCTGCGCGTGTCGCAGGCGCCGTTGTGGCATTTCTGGTTTTCGCCGCCGCGCCCGCCGCGGCCGCAGTTCCCTATGCCGCAGTTCCCTATATCGTGTCGATCGAGGTCGGCGGCGACGCAAGGGCCGTCCGGCGGGGCATAGAGGCGAACGCGCTGCTCGTCGAGCTGAAGGACGTGCCGCCGGAGACCGCCGCCGAGCTGATCGCCCGCGCCAACACCGACCTTACCCGCATCGTCGCGGTGCTTTACGAGAACGCCTTCTACGGCGGCACCGTCACCATCCGCGCCGCAGGGCGCCCGGTGACCGAACCGGCCGCCGAATCCGCCATCGCGCAAGCGGCCTCCGCGGGGCCCGTGACCGTCGAGATCGCGGTCGATCCCGGGCCGCCTTTCGTCTTCGGCCGCGTAACCTATGCCGGCCTGCCGAGGGGCGAGGCATCCCTCGATCCGGCGCGGCTCCTGATCCGCCCGGGCGAACCGGCCGAATCCGATGTGATTCTCGCCGAAGAGCGGGGGATCGTGCGCCAGCTCACCGAACAGGGCTATCCGCTTGCCCGCATATCCGGGCGCGAGGTGATCGCCGACCACCGCACCCGCACACTCGACGTGACGCTTCACATCGCGACCGGCCGGCGCGCGGCACTGGGTGAAACGCGGGTGGAGGGCGCGACCGGCGTCGATGCTGCATTCCTGGAGCGGCTGGCGCCGTACCGGCCGGGCGAACCTTATGACGCACGCACGCTCGAACGGTACCGCGACCGGCTCAGGCGCATACCTGTCCTCGCCTCCGCGAGTGTGCGGCCGGGGGACCGGATCGACGCATCCGGTGCAATTCCCGTGGTTGTCGAGGTGAGCGAGCGCAAGCCGCGCGTGATCGGCGGCGGCGCCTACTGGTCGACCGACGAGGGTGCCTCGGTCAACGGCTACTGGGCGCATCGCAATCTCTTCGGCCGCGGCGAGGAATTGCGCCTCGAAGGCGAGATCGGGCGGGTCGGCGTCGCCGACTTCCGCGACGTCGACCTCCGGTTCGCGACCCGTTTCACCAAGCCCGGGGCGCCGACGCCGGCCGACGACCTCATCGCATCGATGACGCTGGTCCGGGAGAGCCCGGCGGCCTATATGCGCCGGGCGGCCGTGGCGGATGTGCGCGTCCGCCGCGCCGTCAACCGCAACCTCACCGTCGAAGGCGGCGTCGGGTTCGAGGCCTCGCGCATCGACTATGCGTCGCCCGCCACGCCCGACGCCAGCTACGCGCTGATCGGGATACCGCTCCTGGCCGTTTACGACACCGCCGACGACCGCCTCGATCCGTCGCAGGGCTATCGCCTGTCCGCCGCGGGCGAGCCGATTTCCGATCTCAACAATGGCGGCCGGCTTTTCGCGATCGTCAAGGCAACGGGTGCGGCCTACCGCGCGCTCGACGACCGGAGACGGTTCGTGCTCGCCGGCCGGATCGCAGCCGGCTCGATTGCCGGTACCTCGCTTGCCGCAATTCCCGGAAACCGGCGTTTCTATGCCGGCGGCGGCGGATCGGTCCGCGGCTTCGCCTTCCAGAGCGCCAGCCCGCGCGACGGTCTCGGCAACGTCGTCGGCGGAAGGAGCCTGTTCGAATCCTCGGTGGAACTGCGCATCCGCATCAACGATGTGCTGGGTGTGGTTCCGTTCGTCGACGCCGGCCGTGCATTTGCGGCGTCGTTTCCGGATTTTTCCCTGCCCCTCAAGGTGGGCACGGGCGTTGGATTGCGCTATCTCACTCCGATCGGACCGATTCGGGTTGACGTCGCGGTTCCTGTGAATCGGAGCCCGGAAGATCCCCGTTTCGGCGTTTACGTCGGCCTGGGACAGTCCTTTTGACGCGACACGGCCTCTGGCGGCGGCTCGCGATCGGGCTGCTGGTCTTGTCGGGAGCGCTTGCGATCGTGGCGGCGGTCCTCGTCACGACCGAAGCGGGCCGCGTGGCGCTTGCGCGGATAGCCGCGCAGCTCGCCTCCGCCCCGAACCGGCAAATCGCGCTTTCCGGGCTCGCCTCACCCGATTTCGGCACGCTCTCCGCGCGCGGTGTGAGCGTTGCCGACGAAGCCGGCATCTGGCTCAGCGCCGACAACGTAACCGTGCGCTGGTCGCCCCGCCGCCTTTTCCACGGAACGCTCGGGATCGAGAACGTGCGCGCCGACCGCGTCGCCGTCGCCCGCCGGCCGACCGGCGGGAACCGGCCGCTCGCACCGCCGCGCCTGCCCCTCTGGCTCGACATCGGAACGCTCGCCCTGCCCCGCGTCGAACTCGCCGAGTCCGTTCTTGGCGTCGCCGACGCGCTGAGCCTCGTCGGCCGCATGCGCCTCCTTCCGGGCGAATCCGGACCGCTGGTGGACGGTGCGGTGGAGGCAAGACGCCTCGCCGACCCGGCCGCCGCCCTGAGCCTGATGTGGGCCTATTCGGCCGCCACGGACATCCTCTCCGTCGATGGCGCCCTCAATCAGCCTCCGGGCGGTCTCTTTCAGGCGGCAACCGGCATGCGCCCCGAGCTTCCGCTCACCGCCCGCCTTGCCGGCAGCGGGGGGTTGGCCGACTGGCGGGGTGAACTCGACATCGAGGCCGGCGCCGCCGGCACCGGCAGCGCCACGGCGACCGTCCGGCGCGACGGCCCCGGCATGACGATCGTCGTGGCCGCACACTCCGACATCGCACGCGCCTTCACCGGAGCGGCGGGCGCGCTACTTGCCGGCCGCCCCCGTCTCGACCTGTCGCTGCGCCTGCCGGGCGACGGGTCGATCGCCGTCGACACGCTGACGCTCGATTCGCCCGTCGCCACCGTATCGGCTTCCGGGGCGGCGAACGCGGACCGCACGGCGTGGTCGGCGAAGTTCAGGGGCACCGTCGCCAGCAGCGACGCGCTGCCGGGATTGCTTCCTCCGGGCGTCGCATTCCGCGACCTCGCGGTCGAGGGAGACTGGGCGCTCCGCCAGCGGACGGCCGAAGGCCGGGTCGCGATCGGCGTCAACGACGCAGCGTTATCGGAGCTTGCCGCCGACCGCATACAGGCGACACTCGTCCCGTCCGACGCCGACCGCTTCCGCCTCGATGGCGAGGCGAATGGCGTACGGCTTGCGGAACGCGACGCCGGAAAGCCGGTGCTCTTCTCCGCCGAAGGCCGCTACACCGACCTGACGGTGTCGCTGACGGCCGTCACCGCCTCCATCGGCTCCGCGGCCGCGCGCTTCGAAGGAACCGCCGACAGCCGCCGGATAGAGGGCAAGGCGACGATGACGGCCGCAAGTCTCGAAGACCTGTCGGGCCTCGTCGGTCGTGACCTCGCGGGAACTGCGGACGTCAGCGCGGACGTCGCCGGGACCCCTGCGGAGAGAAGCCTCGTCCTTGCCGTTCAGGCGCGTGCAGAAAACCTGTCGCTGGGCGTACCCGCGCTCGACCGGCTCTTCACCGGCGCGCTCTCGATGTCGGGCGGCGTGCGGCTCAGTCCTGACGCGATCGTCATCGACAATGGCACCGCCACGCTCCCCGGTGTAGAGATGAGGGCGTCTGGCGCACTCGGCGGCCGGACGGGCCTGACAGCGAATGTCACGCTCGACGACCTCGCACGGATCGACGATCGCCTGTCGGGCGCAGCCACTTTCGGCGCGGTTGCGACCGGCGATCCCTGGGCGCCGGAAATCGTGCTCACCGCGAAAGTCCCGACGGCCACAGCGGCCGGCCGGACGGTGGAGGACGTCACCGCCCGCTACGCGGGCCGCATACCGGCCGGAGCGCTCGCGGGCTCGATCGTCTTCGATGGCCGGATTGCCGGATTGCCGGTTTCGGCGACCGCCCGCGTCGCCGGATACCCCGCCACGTTGAGCGCATCGGACCTCTCCGCGCGCATCGCTTCCGTGACGGTGACCGGCACGCTCGCGCTCCAGCCCGGCACGCTTCCCGCCGGCAGCCTGACCGTTTCCGCGCCGCGCCTTGCCGAACTCGCGCCCCTCCTCGGCGTCGACGCCGCCGGCTCGCTCAACGGCACCGTCGCCCTGCCCGCCGCGGAGCCTGGCGCCATTCCAAGGATCGAGGCGAACATCGCCAATCTGCGGGTCGGAACCGTCTCAGTTTCCCGGCTTTCGATCGCGGCCGATGAATTCGATGCCGCCGCGCGACGCGTCTCGGGAAACGTCAGCGGCGGCGGCGTGCGCATCGGCGAGATCGCCGTCGACAACATACGCGGCCGGGTCTCGGGCGACCCGTCCGGGCTCGGCATGGACCTTGAGTTCGCTCTTCCCGACGGCACGGCGCGCTTTGCCGGCGACCTGCGGCGCAGCCCGGGGGGCGCAGTGCTCTCCGTGCGCGATTTCTCCGCCAGCCGCAACGGCGAGACGCTCCGCCTTGCCCAGCCTACGGATCTGACGATTTCCGGCGGCGCGGTCGCATTCACGGACCTCACGATCGCCGGTGGCGCCGGCCGCGCGGTGCTCTCCGGCTCGGTCGGCCGCACGCTCGATCTCACCGCTCGCGCCGACGATTTGCCGCTTTCCGCGGTCGGCCTGTTCGTGCCGCGCTTCGGCGCAGCCGGGCGGATCGACGGCAACGCCACACTCTCGGGCCCCGTTTCCGATCTTTCCGGCAACTACGATGTACGCGTCGCGAATCTCTCCTTTGGCGAATTGCGGCGCGCCGGCATCGACGCGCTCGACCTCACCGCCGCGGGCCGTTTCGCCGGAACGCGTGCGACCGCGCGCGGACGGATCGACGGCCCGGGCGGCGCGGCGCTCTCCTTCGACGGAACGATTCCGCTGACCGCAAGCGGCGGGGTTGCCCTCGACGTGAGAGGCGCGCTCGATCTTCGCGACGTCAACCGCGCCTTCCGGATAACCGGCGGCGATCTCAGCGGCCGCCTCTCGGTCGACGGGCGCGTCGAGGGGCCGGTGGCGCGGGCCGGTTTCGCCGGCACGGTCGGCCTTGCGGGCGGCCGCTACGTCGAGCCCGCGGCGGGACTCGATTTTCGCGATCTTGCCGGCACCGCCTCCGCCAATGGGCGGCAACTGACGATCCGGTCTCTCACCGCGCGCGCCGGGAATGGCGGGCGGGTGAGCGCCAGCGGCACCGTCGCGCTTGGCGGCGAGGCGGGGCCCGTGGCCGACATCGAGACGCGGGCCGAGAACGCGCGCGTCCTCTCCTCCGGCGCCGCCACGCTCGACGTGAGCGGCGCCGTGCGGCTGCGGGGCGCGCTGGCGCGCGTGCCGTCGGTGAACGGGAGCCTCACCGTCGACCGGCTCGACGTCGCGCTGCCGCGGCACCTCCCGCAGCGCGTCGCGGCGCTTGACGTCAAGCACCGAAACGCCCCGCCCAACCTTCAGCGCCTCGCCGATCGGCGCACGCGCCGGGCGGCGG